>Ga0187893_10004265_pt1 | contig 27493 bp, 24 predicted proteins | sample MA1701074metaG_FD_139574 | JGI IMG/M metagenome (GOLD analysis project Ga0187893, IMG submission 139574) | White microbial mat communities from a basaltic lava cave in the Kipuka Kanohina Cave System on the Island of Hawaii, USA - MA170107-4 metaG ... | reverse complement strand
TTCTCGTTCGGTAGGAGGCAAGAGAGACAGTTGAAGCACTGCCTTGGCCAAAGCCGAGGAATCTTCAGCAGGAACCACAATCCCAGCACGAGCCTCCTCTACAATTCGGGCTCCCTCGCCTTCAAGCGCCGCGAGAATCGGACGACCACAAGCCATGTACGATTGAATCTTCGAAGGGATCGTCAAAGCAAAGACGGGATCCTTCTTGAGCGTCACAAGAAGCACGTCAGCTTGTGCAAACCACTCCGGCATAGACTCCACCGGATATCGACCGACGAGATGCACGCAATGGGAGAGCCCACGCCCGGACACCTGCTCCTGAACCCAATTCGATTGACGTCCATCGCCTAGAATCACCCAGTGAATCTCACGACGATCACGCAACCGCGCCGCTGCGTCCAAAATGGTCTCAAACGATTGGGCGGCTCCGATGTTGCCGGCAAACATGACACGAAATCCGTCAGGTAGCGCGCCTGATTGTGGGACCGCCTCTCGAGGAACAGGACGATAGAGCTCTTCCGCACTGTTGGGAAAGTACCGAATTTTATCGACATGGGCCCCAAGAGCACGGACGCGCCCGACAAACGCGCGGGACTGCACGAGCACCAGATCGCAGCCTTTATAAATGAAGGAAACCAGGGAAGCCACCTGATTGAGAACCCATTTCGATTGCAGGGCTCCGGTCGCAGATAAGCTCTCCGGCCAAAGATCCTGCACCCAGAACAGGATCGGCGCGTGCTTTAACCGCTTCAGAACCAGCGCTGGCAGCCCGACGGTGACCGGCGAGGGCTCATACACGAGGATCGCGTCGATTTTCTCACGCACAAGGAACGGGGCGAGGAGGCTTGCAAAGAGCGCAAACGACAGGTAATTCAAAGCCAGGCGGACACCGCTCCCATCACCGCGCGGCACCAGCGGAACACGGATCACCTCGATCCCTGCGAACATGTCGCGGGTTTTTCCCCAAAATGAGTAGCCTTCGAAAAACCGACCGGCGGGATAATTGGGCTTTCCGGTCAGCACCGTCACGCGATGCCCGATCTTGACGAGTCCTTGTGCAAGATCGTTGATGCGAAAATTTTCCGGCCAAAAATACTGGGTGACGATGAGGATCTGGAGTTTCGGAGAAACCTGGTCTTTCACGCAGTAATTCCAAGAATCGTCTGCCACGTAGTCGCAGCAGTTACTTCCCAGTCGTAGCGTAGCGACTGCTCCATCGCTTTCTGGCCAAGAATTCGAAGAGCGGTTGGATCATCCACAAGCTTGCCAACCTTGTCGGCAAAATCCTCCGGTTCCCGTGGGTTGAAATACACCACTGCATCTCCACCGAATTCCGGCATCGGGGGAAACCTAGAACTAACGACCGGTCGTCCGGCAGCCATTGCTTCAAGCAGAATATTCGGGCAATTCTCAGACTCGGCGGCAAACACATTGATCAATGCGTTCTGGTAAGCACCCGGCAACTCGTGATAGGGAACTAAACCCGCGATGCTCACATCCTCTTCCAGACCCAGACGCATAATTTCGGCGCGCACCTTGCGGCTATAATTCTGGTTTTGCTTCTCAGATCCGACCAGAACGAGCTTTTCCGTTCCATCACGCCGCCTCTTGAGGATGCCGAATCCTCTTACAACTTCCAATTGGGCCTTGTATATATCGAACGTGGAAACATAGAGGAGATAGTCGCCGGCCGGCAACCATTGAGGACGTCGAGCTGGCGCGCTGCCCACACGAAACTCCGGCCCGACACCATGCGGAATCACCACTGCCTGCTTAATGCGTTCCGGCGCTTGTTGCTCAATAACTCGTCGTGCGAAATCAGACACAAAGATGACAAGATCAGCTTGCAGCATGCTGCGCAACATTGCTCGTTCGAGCAGCCAATTTCGCATTCGCATGTACCCGAGTGGGTAGCGCGCCCGCTGTACCCTATCAAACGGAATCATGTTTCGGAACATGGTCACAACCTTACACCTCCTCGGGGCCGGTGTTGCGACAACCCCTCCAGGGCAGAAAAGAACATCGATCCCAATGCGGGTTAAGATGCCAGGCAGAAAGAATCGCTCCCATGCTGCGCGGACGAGCGGATTTTCGAGCGGCCAACGCGGATATAGCCAATGAAGCCCTGAATGGCCGATGGTCTTCTGCAACGACTGCAGTCCCAACATATGGCATTGCACCCCCTCTTGTGTCGGGAGCCGCCGAAGCAGATTGATCAGATAGGTCTGGCCGCCCCCAAGCCGAGCCGAAAGGGCATTGATCATGATGTTCACGTAAATATGCTGATCACGGATTATCGAGCTTCATTGAACTGGATAGGTGCACACTTCTGACGTTCAACAAATCCAAGCAACATCAGCACAGCCCATAGAATTGGATAAGAGTTACGTCGACCGCTCACGTGCAAGTCAAAGAGCGTGAGAACTCGCTCATGATCGAGCGGGAGGAACTGGAACAACTCTCTCGCGGCGAGACGCTCACGCGCCCACGCGCGCAATGGGCCTCGCAACCATTGATCAACCGGAACACGAAAGCCTTGCTTAGGCCGTTCGACGAGATGGGCAGGAACCAAACGGCACGCGAGTCGGCGCAGAAGATATTTGCCATTACCACCACGTCGCTTCCATTTGAGCGGCAACCGCATAGCCCATTCCACGAGCTCATGATCGAGCAGCGGTTCCCGGGACTCCAATGAGAACGCCATGCTGGCGACATCAACCTTTTGAAGGTAGCCATCGGGCAGTGTATACCGCAGGTCGAGGCGCATCGCTTGCTCGGCAGGAACAAGCACGCCGGGGAACCGAGCGGCCTCTTCAGAAAACAGCATGTGCAGGGGACGGGTCGCAGCTGCCATTTCAGGCAGAAGTACCGTTGAAAAATCTTTCGCGATGCCTCGGACAAAGGCGAATCCTCTTATGGGATCCGGTTCGGCAATCGCCCCGCCAAGAAGCTTGACTTGATGAACCGGGAGAAGCCGCAACAATGATGCTATTCCCTGTCGGAAAACATGCGGCACACTAAACAAAGGCGTGAGGTTGGCAATGATACGGTAATAGTGATAGCCGCCGAACAATTCATCGCCACCATCTCCGCTTAACGACACGGTCACGTTGCTCCGAGTCATGCGTGAGACAGCAAGTGTCGGGATTGCGGAACTATCAGCGAAGGGTTCATCGTATTCCGCCTCTAAGGTAGGAAGCAGCGTCAATAGGTCGTCGACCCTGAGCCGTTCACAATGATGATCCGTATTTAGGTAATCGGCCACACGAGCGGCGTGCTGACTTTCATCATAGTCCGGCTCTTCGAAGCCGATAGTAAACGTCTTCACCGAACCTGCGGCATGACGCCGCATGAGCGCTACAACGAGGGAGCTGTCGATACCGCCTGACAGAAAGGCTCCTATAGGAACGTCACTCACCATCCGATATCGGACTGATCGGGAGAGAATGTCTTCCAGTTCATCAAGCAAAGCATCTTCGCATCGATCTTCCCACGTGACAGCCGGCTCAATTTGACGAAAGTCCCAATACCGATGAAGACCGACCTGTCCGGCTGCGTCAAGAATCAAATAATGCGCGGGGGGAAGCTTTCGAATACTGGAATAGAAGCTAAACGGTGCCGGAATGTATCCTGCTTCAAGATAATATCGAAGCGCCTGTGTATCGATTTCCGTCCGTATCTCCGGAGTCAACGCAAGTATTGCTCGCGGGCGCGATCCAAATGCGAAACGTGAACCTGAGTGATGGTAATAGAATGGCTTGACCCCGAGTCGATCGCGCGCCGCAAAGAGAATTCTCCTCTCTCGATCCCAGATGGCTAAAGCGAACATTCCACGAAAACGATCAAGGCAGCTCGGTCCCCATGTTGCGTAGGCTTCTAAAATGACTTCCGAATCGCTCTCACTCCGCCAAACATGGCCGGAAAACTGGCTCCTGAGTTCTCTAAAATTGTAAATTTCTCCGTTAAAGACAATGACATATCGTCCATTGGCAGACATCATCGGTTGATGGCCGGCAGAGCTTATATCGATTACTGCAAGACGCCGGTGGCCGAGACCGACCCCGGCCTCGGCCCACGTCCCTGAATCGTCGGGGCCACGCTGGCGAAGGAGATCAGCCGCTCTATCGATGCCTTTCAACGAAACGGATTGTACGCCGTCGATCAGACCGACAATGCCGCACATTTTTCTTCAACTTTATGGGGCAGGCGACCGCGCGCAATCACCCCGTTGAGTCCGTCACGAACATCGATTTCGGACATTCCCCATTCCTTTAAGCACCGGCGCATAGTGGCAAGTGACTGTGGATGATCGTGTGCAGCCGAATACATATCGAAGGTGTCCAGAATCGCCCATTCGCGATTGAGATCAGGAGGAAGACCGAGATGGGAGTATTCAACGATGGGGAGCAGGCGAGCACCTATACGTCCAAAACATTTCCGGAACACGACGGCCAACGGGACCAATTTCGGGACCCCCCATGCTATTATGTCGTAGAGTCTCGTTCTGTCCATCCGACAAGTAAGCGGTCGCAGCAGATATTTCCATGAGAGCAATGCCGTCAGGCGTTTGGCATAGACATCTAGCACCAATTCCCCGCCTGGACGCAAGAACTGGACGAGACTTCTCACGGCGCCCAACGGGTCAGGGGTATGTTGAATGACGCCTAAACACAGCACTTTATCGAAACTTGCCGGCCGAAGCGGGATACAGAAAATATCACACTGAAAGAGATGGAGATTTGGTAAATGCCCATGGTTCATGAAGTTGGACTCAACGGCTGTGGAGTAATCCAGCGAGAGAATAGTGGCTCCCGTTTCAGCAAGCATCTCTGTGAAACGTCCTGCTCCAGAGCCGGCTTCCAAAACTGTTTGCCCATGCAACTTGTCCGACCAACCTGTTACTTCGAACAGTCTGGCGCGAGAAATCGGTAGACCGGTGTGACTATCGAGTTGAGTTGTACGGTGACGTTTCCACTGAAAACCAAAAGACTCAGCGTAGTTATCCGGAGAAACAAAACGCGGAATACCGCCTCTAACGGGATAGCTGTTCCGGCATTGCGTACAAACTAGTTCTCCTTCAAGAATCTCGGACGCCTGAACCTCCGTGTTGCGCAAGGACAGTGACGGTTGCTTGCACGCTGGACAAAGAAAGAAATCAAGCGCAGAAGGCTTCATCGACACTATTCTTCCTTCATGAGGCTACTTCCTCGATGAGTTGATCGAACCGGGCGACAACCTGGCTCGCAGCGTAGGATGCCCGTACCACCGGATTTCCCCATTGACCGTTGTTGCCAATACGTATGCTGGCCAGCACGGCCGCCAGTCTCTCCGCAATCTCGATGGGCCGTTCCGGATGAGCAACGCTACCGCCAAGCTTCTGCACCAAGTCCGAGGAAGCTCCTGCAGGGCTGATTGCAAAAATCGGCCGCCCTGCACCAATATAATCGATGAGCTTACTCGGTAAGAAGACGTTGTGGTCGGACGGCGCATCTATGACGAGTAGCAAAGCAGCTTCGCGCATCAATCGCAGAGAGGTCAGGTAATCCACAGGAGGCAGGACGGTCAGCAGACCAGGTGGTAGTTGGTAAACCTGGCTTAACTTCTCGGCGGCTCCACGACTGGATCCGATGAGCTCCACACGCACACCTGTAAGGGCTTCCGGCTTCTCGTGGGCAAGCAAGCTGAGTGCCTGCACCAATGCGTCGGCCCTTCGTCTCCGATAGAAATCGCCAAGGTAGCGGACTACCAATCCATCGGATGGAGTCACCGCTTCGTCATAGAGACTCGGGTCAAAGGCATGAGGAACGACGACTGCTTTCGCACGCCAGGCATGGGGATATTTCCGCATGACGAGATCCATCGTCTCTCGCGAAGTAAAAACCACACGATCTACATTCTCAAGGACTGACCGTTCGAATCTCCGGTCCAACCACGTCAGAGAAACCCGTCTGTACGGATTATCCGACCAGGGGTCACTGAAGTGAGCGATCCAGGGGAGGGGAATCCGACGCCTGATTGCAAGCCCGGCAAGATGATCGGACATTGGATCGCCAAACGTTACGAGAACCTCCCTGGCCGAGACAAGGCCATCGCGCAACAGAGTGCACGCCGTGGCGAGCGCCCATGGCCGTTGAGGATCGGGTGGCAGGATCCTGGTAATCCACCAGTTCGGGCCGTATTTCGTCGGCCCATCCCGTCTGAAGCGGCGCAGTTCGACCGGATTTGCGGCGCCTTGCTCCCACAACGTGGGGTCTTTTCCTGAATCATCATCGCAACACAGGACGCGGACACGGTGGCGGCTATATTTGACCAAGCGGGCAATCTGAATTGAACGCGGGTATTTGAGGGGCGGGTACGCATATGTGAAGAACACTGCGTTCATTGCCAGCGCTGCAGCCACAACTCGAGGATCATGAGTGCCCACATTTTGTGTGCCGCCCCGATTTCTCCCTGCCGAGCCGACGATGCCGTCCTCGCGATTGCGGCAGAATCAAAATAGGTGGCCAGGCGGCTGGATGGCTTGGCCACCAGGTCCGCAGCCCAATCGCCCAGCGCCCCCTTGAGCCATTCGTACGCCGGCACCGGGAAACCGCGCTTCGGACGATGAAGGACGCGTTCAGGAAGACGTGTTTTGCAGAATTCGCGAAGGACGCGTTTGGAAACCGGACCGCTTGACTTATCTCCGACCTTCCACGCGAGGGGGAGAGATGCCGCCCACTCGACGAGACGATGGTCCAGAAACGGCGTGCGCAGCTCCAATGAATTGGCCATGCTCATCTTGTCCGCCTTCATTAGCAAGTCCTCGACCAGCCATGATCGGCACATCACTTGTTGGACCTGATCGATCGGCTCCGGGGAGGAACAGGCCGCGTACCATGATCGGATGAGATCCTCGGTTGTCGAAAAACCTTGCGTGTTGCGCCAGAGGGTGTTTTTGTCGGCCTCCATCCAGTAACGCGTCATATGCCAGCTGAGCGCTTCAAGCCAACCCTTAACCTTCGTTTCGGCAAGGGCATCCAAAGCCGCCCTATGCTTTTTGCTCGGTGCCAGTATGGCGGCTATTCGGAGGAGAGGTTGCGGTAGCCATTTCCGGGCCATGTCCATCCGACAAAACTTAACCGCCAGCCGCTCAAGGCTGTATCCGGCAAGAATCTCGTCGCTCCCCTCCCCCGATAGCACCACCTTGACCTCGTTTCTGGCCAATCGGCAGACGAAGTTCAGCGGAATCGAGGCAAGGTCAGCAAGCGGTTCATCGGCATAATAGACAAGGTCAGGCAGGAACTCGACAAACTGCCTTTCCCCAATGAAGACTTCGTGATGCTTGGCGCCCGCCCAAGCTGCAGCCTCCCGCGCATATTCCATTTCGTCGAATTCTCCTCCGCCTTCGAACGCGACGGAAAACGTGTGGAAATCCTTATGGCCCAGTTCAACAGCGGCCGCGCTCACGGCGCAGGAATCGAGCCCGCCGCTGAGCAGGGTACCGACCGGCACATCGGAGGCCATCAGTCGCTTCTCCACAGCCGGGAGAAAAAGATCCTCAAACTCGCGCACGTAGTCACGCTTTGGACACACCGGTTCTGAAACGAAATTCACATGCCAATAGCGTTGGACAGAATAGTCTTTGCGCAAAAGATCGAACGTGAGAATGCTGGCAGGCTCCAGCTTCCACAGTCCTTGCCAAATGGTTTGAGGACCAGGAACATAGCGAAGTGTCAAGTAATGATGAAGCGCTTGCAGATTTACCGAGGGGCGCCGGTCGGCCACCGCTAAGATCGCTTTGAGTTCGCTCGCAAAATAAAAACACCCATCAAGCCATCCATAGTACAGCGGTTTCTTGCCGAGTCGATCACGAACCAGATGGACCGTTTGGCGTCGCGGATCGTACAGACAGATGGCAAACATGCCCTCCAACTGACCTATCGCGTCAAGCCCGTCCCGATGGAACAAGTGCAGCACGACTTCCGTATCCGAATTGGTCTTGAAGGAATAGCCGTCGGCCTCAAGGCATTGTCGCAACGACCGATAGTTGTAAATTTCACCGTTCAATACGATGCCGACCCCATCCTCGGTCCACATGGGTTGATGCCCGCCTGCCAGATCGATGATGCTGAGCCGGCGCATACCGAACGCAATTCCTCCTGTCCCCCACTGACCTGCGTCATCAGGACCGCGGTGTAGGATCGCGTGGTTCATTCGCTCGACGACGTTGAGCCCGTTCTCCATTGACTCAACACCGAAAACCCCAACAATGCCGCACATAGAACGTGCCTACCGCCTTTGCCCGGTGGCCCAAAGGCTCCACCCAAACCGCCTCGCCCAGGGTTTTATGATCCATCGCGGAAGCAACATCCCCATCCCAGGGAGCAAATATCTAAACCAACTATCGAGTTCGGTGCCAAAGCGCCGAACAACGACGGGTTTGGCATAGGGATCCAGTAACTGGCGGACTTCCGCTTCTGTGACCGGCCACGTATGGGGGTTGCCTTCCTCGCGTGAGGCATCGCCGTAACGGCTTGCTAGATCTAGCGGCCCCAGGAATTGACGTTCATAGTGAAGAAATCCCTCGACATAACAAGTGCCATACCAATACAGGATGGATTGCCGATTGTAGAGCATGAGGCCAAATTCACCGCCTGGCTTAAGGACCCTCATCATCTCAGCGAGCGAGAGGTTGAGATCCGGCGAGTGATGCAACACGCCCCAGCTATAGACATAATCAAATTCCGCATCAGGAAATGTCAAAGAGTTGCCATCCATCAGGTAAATATTTCCGTGGAGACCGAACAGTTCAAATCGGCGCTTTGATTGGGACACGGACGTAGGATTAAGGTCTACAGCCGTCACCTGGGCTTCGTGTTCTGCCCAATTCATCGCCATGGTTCCCATGCCACAACCAATCTCCAGCACCTTCCGTCCTTTAAATTTTTCGTAAGGAAACACACGGTCGAAAGGCCGGTTGTTATGCAAGGGGTGGTTCCAGCTATAGAACTCACGATCGAGCCGTTCAAAGAACTCCCGTGTCCCTAATGCAAATATGCCATCCCGATATTCCGCTTCCCCATGAACAGCTCCATAGGTCATCGGATGTGAGGCCCACCAGTTTCGGATTTCTTGTTTTTCGCTCACCGACGGCCCCGGAGGAGGTCGCTTATCAGCAGCAATGGGGTAACACATGTAAAGACCAGCGTGAACAACAATTCCATCAACATCGAGCGCTCCAGCATGCGACGGGCGATGAGCGCACAGGAGGTACCGGTGTTCCTCAACAAATCTCGCCGGCGGCCGTTCAGGATCCGCACTGCAGCCCACGGCTTCATCAGCCGGCGTACCTCGCGCTCCAAGCCTGTAAACCCGAGCCCGATCGAATCCGGGTAGAGCAACACCACTGTGTCAACCTGCGCCGCATGATGTCGCCATTCCGGATTTTCCTTCGCGTCAACAAATATTCCAGACGGGAATCGTTCGGAAAAAAGCGTGCGCATGTATTCCTTGGCGCGAGGGTTCGCCTTAAACCAGACTGCGTATCGATACAGTTCGACTGGACGACGGGATGTTCGCTTCCGTTCCATCCCATCCTCCCAAGGTGAATAGAACAATCCTATGATTTTCCGTTCCACCTGACTTTCTCCAATAACTCAGAAAATGTGACGGGTTCCGCTACAGCCAACCAATTTCGCACCGTGTCAAAAAATACCTCGCTGTTGTGGATATGACAGGGGTCCCCATAATAATTAAGAACTCCGACCCCCGTTTTCATAAGCACCGTCGCAAGAGCTGTCCCCTCGACACCATAATCGTGGGGACCCATCTTTCTTCCAGGCGCACGAAAACATGTCCAAGTGTCCAAAACTCTCAATGGCGCCGATCCCATTCCTGAAACAGGAATCTCAACAAGACCATGTTCCCTTACGAGCGGTCCATATCGAAACGCGTAGAGTGGGACTGTAGAAGAGGAAAACCTATATCCCAGTTCGTCGAGCACCCCGTGCAAAAACACCAAATCTGAAATCGTTTGAAAGGTACCGAAGTGCGGTGTTCGGAATCCGCGAGGCTGCGAACCCAAGAGCTCACGGAGTGCTACGTCACCTCGCCTGATATCTTCCCGAACGACCTCGAGGGGCAGCTTGTTGTAGAAGAAGCAACTTGCGTGTTCTTTACGGGCGTTATCGAAGAAAGTGTGTTTCTTAAACCCGTGATTGATGAACTCGGCCCCGTCCTCATACAGACGCCGAAATATCTTTAACCCCCGCTCCAGCAATTCGCCTGGAACAGCATATATAGGCTTAGCGCCCATTGTTCGAAGTCGTGCGTGCACACTCGAGACGGTTTCGATGTCTTCAGGCGTGTCGCAGTCGAACGAAAGTGCCAGATAGAGGCGGTCGAGTCCGGCTTGCCGAGCAAGCCGATCGTAGCGTTTCATAAGACTTTGACGATCCAGCTTTGACCAGATAAAGAATCCGGCAGCCACAGGATCCTTCAAGGCTCTTGCAACTTTGGCTAGCGTCACGTCTGGTTTACGTACACACCGGACACCGTTCGTGTCAGATACCGACCGCTTGTTTCAGACTCTTCACGACTCGTCCAGCTGTCTTTCCATCCCACAGTTCTGGTATCCGACCACACTGCCACGTTCCGCTTACAGCTTCGCTCAGATGGGACACCAACTTCTCTGCTCGGATCAACCGATTCGAGCCTTGGTTGACGGTAATGGGCCGTTCTGTTGTGTCACGGACCGTTAGACATGGAATACCGAGGTAGGTAGTTTCCTCTTGAATTCCACCGGAGTCTGTCACAACTACCGAGGCACTTTGCACCAAACTCATGAATTGGACATATCCCAGAGGTTCGATAAGTCTCAACCGAGAATCAGATGCCAAGGAAGCGAGTCCAAACTCCTCGAGACGCTTACGAGTCCGCGGGTGGATCGGAAAGATCAGCGGGAGTACTCCGGCTGCTTCCAACAATGCTTCCACAAGCTCTGTCAGGGTCTCACGATTGTCAACGTTGGAGGGTCTGTGCAGCGTCACCACACCATACCGCTGGCCCTCAAGCCCAAGTTCGCCGGGCACCTTTTGAGCCTCGATCTTGCCCCGTAACATTTCGAAGGAATCGAGCATAATATTCCCGACACGCACGACCCTCGACTCGGCAATACCTTCGCATCGCAAATTCTTGTCGGCATCCGGTGATGGGGTCCATAACAAGTCGGCAAGTGCATCGGTCACGACGCGATTGATTTCCTCGGGCATAGTCATGTCTCCGCTGCGCAGCCCAGCCTCAAGGTGCGCTACCCGAAGGCGGAGCTTCTTGGCAGCCAGTGTGCAGGCCATGGTGGAGTTGACATCGCCCACGACAATGACCCAGTCCGGCTGGTGATCGAGACAGATTTTTTCATAGGCGACCATTACTCGAGCAGTTTGCTCGGAATGCGTGCCGCTACCAACACCAAGCTCGATGTCAGGTTGCGGCAGATTCAAATCCTGCAGGAAGTACTCGGACATTTCGGGGTCGTAATGCTGCCCCGTGTGCACAATCACCGGACGGCACCAGGATTCCCGGGCCAGCGCATGAAACAGCGGCGCCACTTTCATAAAGTTTGGCCGCGCGGCGGTGACAAGATGGATTGTGACGGGATTAACCCTCATGTTCTCACGCACTACAGCCAATCAATTGGGAAGGGCCAGCCGGCGGTAGATCTCACAAAACTTTTCTTCAGTCCTGGCTGGAGCCCAGTTTGCCTGGGCATGAGCATAGGCAGCACGACCCAATCGTTCCCGAAAATTGTCGTCGCTGATCAGCCCCTCTAATGCTGATCTGTATCCATGTACGGTGTCTTCCACCAGGAGACAAATATCCTTCGTAAGCTCAGGCACGTCAGGCCCATGTCGCCGGTTGATGATCACGGGAAGCCCCGTGAGTAAAGGCTCCAGAACGGACTTCGAGAGCTCCCAATATTCCGTGTGAACGGCAAATATGTCGAAATCCGGAAGTCGCCGACATAGTTCGTCGTTCGGCAATGCCGGAATGAACTCGCTCCGATCCGTTACCGATTCCTGCTGTGCCACCTCTCTTAACCTATCATGGTACGGGCCATTTCCTACAATTGTCAGATGGGTCCCACGAATTTTCGCCACAGCCCTGATCAAGTTTTCAGGATTTTTTTCTCGGAATTGTCGCCCTACAGAAATGATACGTACTGGATCATGCAGGTCGTAATTGTCTTTTCGGAAGAGATGCTCTGGGTTGAGCACGTTGTAGCACACTTCATAATGGCGGATTCCCAACCGTTCCAGGTAGGGAACGATCGGGCGATACACCGGCATGACCAGATCAGCATCTTGCAAAGACAGTCTTTCGATCTGTTGCTGAGCGCGCGTGACAAGATACTCACGCCAGTTGGAGGCCCGTCCCCGCATATCTTCATCGGGATTGATATGGAGACTCACCACGTAGGGAATCCCGAGCTTTGCCTGAATGCGGCGCGCGGCGAAGGCATTAAGGTGTGCCCCATGGCACCGGATCAGCAAAGGTCTCACGTGCTCAGCGAGACGCACCGCTTTGTCTGCCCACAGGTCCAACAACAATGGCCGCCAACCTAAGCTCACACAGAATAATCGCTTCCCTGTCGGAATGTTATGCAAATATAGTTTGGCTGTCCCGACCGTCCGTTGGAGCTCTGCTGCATTCGGGCGGTCATCGTTTGTCATCAGGATGTACACTTCGCTGAAGAGGTTTCCCGGATTGTAGTACCGGTCAGTGATCTCTCCCTTGCCGATCAAGTCTGATAGGCGATCCGGAATGATGACCAGCAATCGAGATATTTGGCCCATCAAATACAGGTCACATACTTGTCGACATAGACGTTACTTAGCTCGCCGACACGCTGCTATACACAATTCGTGCACCAACCTACTGGCAATTCCTATCACTGCTCCCTGCTGACCGGAAAGGCACTTCGACTTCACCACGGATATCCCCGTTGTCCCAGATCAATGCCCAATAGTCGTCCTGTGTGGTGGTTGCTGACACTATAGAGGGCAGCCATCATGCGCCGCTCATCCGCCGTAAGAATGTCTTGTTCCAGGATTCTCCTCGGCAGTATAGAAGAAAGCTTCTTACCCAACGGTTTAAGATATCCGAAATCTTCTGGTCGCAAACCCATTCTCGACAGCCAACGCTTGATCCGGACATCCTCGTTTCCCGGCCCTTGGTTGTATCGTCGATACCGTGGATCATAGGGTAATGGCGCAATGTCAATGAACTTGCAGAGTGATGCAATCGTTTCCTCCTCGCTGTCACGGATGTCCTCGAAGAGAGTGACAAAAACTCGGTCACGGCCAAAGTACCGAAAATATGCCTGCACGGTCGCATGGAAATGCCCCGCGTAGACCACCATCTGACCTTCGAGAGTGGACAAGAAATCTGACAGACGGAACCGCTGTGCCGGCATCAGCCCCATGAATACACGGTAGTGGGTCCGAATCCACTCAACCTGGTTGCGAAGCGTCAGTATAATTCTTGCCTCCGGGCACAATTGTTTCACTCGATGCGCCACTTCAACAGGATCAACGCGGCAACCGGCAGCTGAGAAAGATTTATCAGGACAGATTCGATGGGCCTCCCAAGTATTGCCTTTTTGTGTGATTAATCCCGTTGCCAAAAGCTCATTCACTTCAATGAATACCGAACTTGATGGTACCTCGCGAGTCAACCCGCCATGTGGCATTCCATAGGTCTCGTCGTCCATAATGGATAATGATTCGCGTTGCCACACGACCTGTGGATGGCCATCGAAGTACCCTCGCAAAAATGTGGAGGCCGACCGTTTGAGCCCGACATAGACAACATCTGGCGCCTTTCGATGCACTTTCATCCCACCAACATGCTCGGAGAACGGCATGGTTGAGATCCTCCTTGCAAAGCAAGCTTGAACGCGGGACACACCACGTACCTTAGTATATTTAATAATGGATACCCGAGCACTCCGAGACTTCTTCTCAGTAAACGAGAGGAAGGACCGTAGCTCGCCGTGCAAGGTTTAAGCATTAATGGCTTTTTCAGTCGAAGGAGCGATGGCGCGACGCATCGGACATACTCGGAACAGGCCTTACCCCAAGCCCTCAATCAGAACGGTCCAGCACCACACACCGCGTCTCCAATGAACCGTTCATGGTTGAGGCGGCTTCCGCCCGATGAGAACAATTGCGCCCTCGCGCATGTCGACCAAGACTCGGTAGAGTTTGTTGATCAGTGGAAAGTTGGCAAGCCGACGTATCCATGCAGGATGCAGGGGCGTCTTGCGCCAGACATGAACATCAGAAAGACCATTCTTGCGAAGGAACCGAGTCCACTGCGTACAAGTCCAGGGCCTAACTTCAAGCGGAGGATCGTATGTTGCATAGGTGCGACCAAGCCGTTTCACCGTAGTGTGGGAATAGTCAAAGATCGCAACGAGACCACCGGGGCTCACGACACGCATAGCCTCAGCAATCACCTGCTCAGGTGATTGCAGGAAATGGAAGATGTTTGAGAAAAACACGAGTGTGAAAGTGTCTGAGACAAATGGGAGGCGCAGTGCGTCACCAAGCACATTCGGCGTCCTGGGTCGACCAGGAGTATAGTCCGTCGCCGTAATGTCAATTCCGATGTAATTTCCCGCCACAGCGAAACGATACTGCCCAGACCCGCACCCGACTTCAAGGCAATTCGATCGCGGATTAGTAAAGCCCGCGAGATAGTGGCCAATCGTCGGATCAACGTATTGCCGGAGACACGCCTCAGTTGTGGAATGAAGAAATTTCACTAGTGAAGTGCGTTGCTCACTGAAGATGCCGAGAGAAAACTCTCTGCCATAAGCCGTCCACGGGTTGGTACCTAGTCCAGTGGAGGCGCTTTAAAACCGCGGTTAAACCTTTTGGCGAAGATAACACACTAGACTGCGCTGCATCTTTACGGCCGGCTAGTCACATGGGATACCCAGCCCTGGCAAGATCCAGACCTGTCAATCGCGCTGTACGAAAGTTGCTTGCGGCGTAGACGGCACCCAACACTCGCCGCTCCGTTGTATTGATCACATCATATGTGATGAACGGTTTCAGCCAGGGTATCAGTGGCCTTACGATCCGGCCTAATCCCCGCAATCGAGAATCACTCAGGCCAAGACGTGACAACCGTGAGATCGCATTCCCTGCCAATAGACCCTTGCCGGAGTTTTGTTTTTTCTGCTCCGCAGGGTATGGGACATAGGGTAATTCCATGAAGTCGCAGAGACGACGTAAAGTTTTTTCCTCATCGGAAGCTACCTCCTCGATCAGCATGACATGGACCTGTTCACGTCCGAACACAGTCGCATATGCTTGAACGATACGGTCATAATGACCGGCATCCATCGCACACTTTCCTTCCAAGGTATTCAAAAACTGACTAAATGTGCGGTCCTTCGGAGCCAAGAAATAAATATGATGCAGATAGCTCGATCTCAGCCAGTCGACCTGATTACGAAGACACATCAAGATCTTTGCATCCGGCGCTGCAGCATGGATCCTTGCGGCCACTGCCATTTGATCGGGAATGAGTACTTCATCACTGAGTGGTCTGAAGGGCTGGAATCCGGTCACCGGCCAATTCTTGGCTTCGCGAAAGATGTACCCAATGGCTACTCCTTCAAACATATCGATAAAGTATTTCTTTTCAGCCTCGGCTGGGACTCCCTCAGGATACTCACTCATGCGCATCCTGTTGGCATCGGCAAGGAAGAATTGGGCTTGACGGGTCCAAACAATTTCCGGGTGCTGGTCGAAATAGGCTCGGAGATATTCCGACCCGGACTTGTAGGGCCCAATGAAGATAAGGTCGGGCTTCCGTCTGTCCATTACCGCTCCCAATCCTGTCCTGGGTCCAGCACCTTACTCCTTGTTCGGAGATAACCGATCACTGCCTCACGAGGGACCACTCGAAGAATCCACACGGCCGCCGCATAGCTAATCGTTCCAATCGCAATAGTTAAGAGAAGTTCGACAATTACCTTCGCATGTTCGACCGACAGCATGGTCTTGACCCCTATCACGGTAATCACCATCACCGTAGTACTTACAAGCACCTTCAAGACGAAACCAAGGTCGCTCCGCACCACTGCTGCTCTAGATGCCACGGAAAAAGTGACAACGAATTCGATCGCGAAACTGGCCAGCGTCGCTATTGCGGCGCCATAGAGACCAAACGGAGGAATGAGCAAGATATTGAGCCCCAAGTTTGCGATGACGGCAACCATCAGCGCGATCGTATGCCAGTATTGACGGTACAGCAGGCCAAGGTGGGTCGCATAATAATTCGACAAGATAGTGAAAACATAGCCCGCCATAACGATTGCCATGACTTGGGCGCCAACGGCAAACTCGGCCGGCGCCACGAGAGCCATCAGCGGTTGGCTTACAAGCTGAAGACCAGCAACGGCCGGCACAGTCAATATGATCACCGTTCCTGCGGAGTGATTGAAGATTCTTTGGTGTTCATCCGTCTTTCCCTGACGATAATACGACGTGGCAAGCGACGGATACATTGCGCGAAATGGACGTGAAAGGAGCGGAGCAACCATCGCTCCGATCGAATACGCAAAGGAGTAAATCCCCACCTCGGCAATTCCGTGAAACTTAACCAGAAAGAGCCGGTCCATAAGGTTAAGCCCCCACATGGCAAAACCAGCCGGTACGAGAGGCAGTCCGAACCGAAGCATCGGTCGGAGTGCCTGGAATTGGGGCGTAGACCATCCATGCCCTCGCAAGAACACGGTGAATATCCAGACCGTCGCAACAAAATCGCTCGCCAGGCTCATTGAGACGAACTGGTAGACATCGAGCTTAAAAACTACCGTCGCAATGACCGCCATCACACCAAGCATTGCCTGGAGAATACCAACGACGGCGGTGATCTGCGGCCGGTTGACAACGAGGAACCATTTTCGAGCTGCGTTCAGCGCGGTGATCAGTAGCAAATTAGCGGCGGCAAGGACGATAAAAGGCGGATAATCCCCTGATTCGTCGAAGAAGGTCCGAGCGAAGAACCCTCGAAGTATAACCAAAGTACCAGCGATCAGGGCCCCAGCCCCGGCCAAAAAGGTCATCCACGCGCAGAACTGCTTCCGTTGGTCAACCGCCACAGATCCAGCCGCGAAGCGAACGAACCCGCTATCTGTGCCGAGCAACAGAAACGGAGCCGTCGCTGTGACAAGTACCTGAACCTGCGCCCATACTCCATAGTCTAGAGCCCCAAAACGATGCGCGATGAATGGAAGGATGACAAGAGCCTTTAACCGAACGATACTGTCCTCCACAAGGAGCACACCCGCGTCGGTGTAGAATTTTCTAAGCATGAGGACTGCTGGAAACTGATCGACTAAGGAGGCCGGTGCAAGACTCTGGTGGCGAGGTTCTTCATCGATGCAAGAAATTTCCACCGGCTGCCATGTTTTTCAAACTTGTCGTACTCGACGTAGCGGCCGCCCCACTTCTCTTTGAATCGTCGGATCCCAACCTCTTTTTCATTTTGAGGATTCGGTGATACACCTGCAAGATTGAAGATCTGGCAACCAGCCGCCTTCGCAGATCGAAATAACTCCCAATGGAGAATATCCTGAGCGGGAAGCTTTTGCCGATACGCCACAGGCGTGAGTGCTGACGCAACCTCAGTTGCCACACCGTTAAAGAGATACATACCGAGGGTAGCCAGCACAGTACCATCCAAATTCTCAGCGACGAAATGTCGGTAATACCTGTCATGGTCTTCGCGCAAAGTCACCTCGGAAAAATAGGATGGGTTGACTGCACGTCCATAGGCTTCTTCCGTCGATCGGTAGGGTTGATAGAACGATCGCATGAAGTCCTCAAGACCTCCAATTTCCCGAACCCGGAGACCAAGACGCTCGCATTTCTTGATCCCCTTACGTACCGAGTGATCGATGGAGCGCCAAAGCACTTCTTCGGAAGAAGTGAGATCCACCAGCAACGTCGCCCAAGAGTTTGCAGAGTATCCTCTACGGATAAATTCAGCTCTTACGGCCGAATCGCGCACTATCTGGCTGGTAGCTGCGGACATCGAGCCCGAGACAGTGTCCACGCAATGCTCCCGCACGAGGGCACCTACCGCATCGAGCAAGGCAGCAACGGTCGTCCCGTGGTCACCTTCACCGTGAAATACGGGACCATCGAGCCAATGTAGGGCAGTTGGTGCGAAACGGGCTACGGCTTCCATCGCCTGCAGCGGCCGCCGCCTGGCACGACTAAAGGGCTTCTGCACGAAGCAAAGAAGCTGTCCTGCCAATTCCCCGTCGGGCCGGCGGGCCTCAAGGAAGAACGATTTGGCTGCGGTAACTCCTCTTAGGATGCGTGCCCAAGTTTCTGATTGACAAAACCCCGCTTCAACCCCGGCTTTACGCAGCGATTCTTCCCAGTACGGAAGGGGATCGCAGGATTCCACGATTCGGAGACTGGTGTCCCGCGTTGTGCTACTAGTCACTGTTCCAGCCGTAATCCACCATCTGGTGCCCTGTCAGCAAAGTATAGTAAAAGAGAAATTGATCCAAACACGTCTCCCAGGAATGATTGGCGTAAACCCACTCACGCGCAGCACTTCCTACCCGCCTGAGGCCTTCGCGATCTACATGCGTCATGATCTGATGGTAAATTTCATCTTCCGTCCGAGCCGATATAACAGGTGGACGCTTCGCATAAATGATGTTCGAGCAGCCTTCGTGGAGGTAGATCATCACGGGCCTACCGATCGCCATTGCTTCGATCGCAATCTGCCCTAGACCGCCGACGTCAAATTGATCAACGACGACATCGGCTAGGCTCATCTCCCGGAACAACTGCTCCCGAGCTGGTTGCTCCTTCCAGATAAAACGTTCTGCGCACCCGCTTGCCTGTACCATCTGCCTTGCGATTTGCCGGTCGGAACCTCGATCAAGAATGACACATTCTGCATCCAGTCCATCCTTCAAGGCACGCACGAACGCGCGAAGAAATCGATCGTTACCTTTTGAGGAATTCCTATGCGCACCAGGATCAGTAATCCTAAAGTCGAGATGACTTGGATGGAAATACCTCAATCGGTGCAGCCCCTGGTTGCTTTTATCCTCGCGTGGAACTACCGGAAGCCAGTACGGATAACGCATGAACGCCAAATTCTTGATGCGGTGGCGAACGATATTTTTGAGAATATTTGGATAGGTCCACCCAAAATTAAGATCGCAGGTTCCAACAAAGTATCGGTAGAACCACCCCACTTTGGAGCTTTCATCAAGCAGCTCTGAAAAATCTGATCCTGTTGGTATATTGACAACCGGCGGGATACCAAGAACTTTCCGCAGAGGCCATCTCCACTTCAAAAACATTCCGAAGGAACCGGTGAAAGTTACAACCATTTTGGCTTTACGAGCCAACTGAACAAGTTGGCCGGGGGAATCCACCGTAACTATATTGTTAGAAGTTAGGACCTTGAATCCTTTCTCTTCCAACTTGCTGCAGTCAGCAGTTCTTTCACGTAATCTTGCAACACAAACGCTCAGTCCCCTGCGACATACAAACTCGCCGAATGTTAAGTCGTGAGAGCGCAAATCTCCGAACAACAAGACATCAAATCCAGCAATGTGATGTTCAAGCATTGAGAATTTGAAGCGGTTTCAGTCAGCGTGCCATCGCAAAAACTAGCGGCAATTCACAGAGACAGAAGCAAAGCAAGCGGGACCTTGTCAGAGCACGAATTTTCTACCACCAAGCAATTCATCGGGCAACGTAATGCGAGTCGCCTTTAACTTCTCCTCTTGAACAAACTCGGATCTAAGCTTACCACCGAAAGCTCGAGACATAACAATCAGCTCATCCACTGGTGACTCTTTTAGTGTAGCGCGTGATTCCACTCGCCTATCATGGGGAGGATAGTATTTTCCTTGGAGGCGTGGATCGTCATCGAAGAACCTTGGCAGCTTCTTCGGCTGAACAATCTGAAGCAGGTTAATAATCCTTGCCGCACAGAATACCCCCGTGGACTTTCCATGACTTTCCGCAGCCTTGAAGAACTCATATGTATGCCTAACCCCTTCTTCGATTTGCTGTTTAAGATTTCCGATATCATCACGGTCGAAGGAAGCCTGCGTGGACGTTCCTTCAATCCCTGCAAGAACATAAAGGAGTCCTCCAAATTTTGATCTCTCGATACGTAGAGGCCTGAGCCCCACACGTTCCACAATGGTTTTCAGCGACCAGGGCGTAAAATAGTTCCAATGTTCATGAAAAAACATCGAAACGTCTCCGGCCTTTATGTATTCGGAACAGTCCGGAACAGCAAAGGCGACAATCCCTGCCGATGAGAGAAGTTGCCGTTGGAATTCAAGGAACTGAATCGGCTCCAGGACATGTTCCAACACAGCATAATGAACGATTACATCAAACTTCTCGGCCGACTCGTTAAACGGTCCAGGGAACGTGTCCCGCACTATATTGACCTCATACTGCTGAGAAGCGGCTAGTCCTTGTTCTCCTGGTTCAATTCCAGTAACTTCAGCCCCCAACATTTTCAATCTCCATAAGAGGTATCCATTCCCACAGCCGATCTCGAGCAGGCGGGATTCAGCAAATGTATCTTCCTCCATCGCTTCGGAAAGAAACCGTACAAAGTCGTCTGCATACCTTCTCCCAATCCCGTCTTCGGACATGGGAGACCCCACTATTGATCCGCGACAATATGCTGCTTCTAAGTATCGCTCCACCATTTTATTCGGTACCTGCACGACCAAGCCGATCTCGGGCCGCATCCCGGCAACGAACGGCAATGTATCGGGAGCCGTTCGATTGTGTGGAGAATCGCAAAGTTCAATGTGGAACGGCAGTTCCCCTAAGTTGACAAGCTCTTCTACTTGAGATGAGTTCGCCACGGTTCTACTGAAGTCCATATGCTCTAACTGAACAATGTCTCAGTTAGGCTTCTGGTAATCGTTCCAGATGCATACGAGAAACGCGGCCTAATGAACTCCCCGAACACGTGTTTCCGAATCAATACATCAGGTTCGTTGTAGCCGACCATGGCCCTCAACGAGGTAGTGCCAGAGAATCGTGGATTGATCTCGAAGACATGTACCCTACCGTCAACGAAACGACATTGGATATTCACGGCACCACGACACCCAAGAACTTGCGCGATGTGCTCACAGGGTCCTGTTACTTCTGGGAATCGACCAATTTCTCCCTGAGAAATACCATTACTGAGGGCAAGCACGTGACCGAGTTCAGACCGTCCGGTCCGATTCGCCACCTTTATCCTATTACTGAGGGAAGTAAGGATGTTTCTTTTCACGGCGATTGAATTCAACAGTTCACCGTCCATACCTAACAAAACGCCGACTGTATACTCCGCTTCTGGCGTTCCAACATACTCCTGCACAATGAACTCGGGATACAACGAAAGGAAATACTGACTCAGACACGCAAGTTCACTGGGGGTCTGAGCCAAGAACACGTTGGCCGATCCACCGCTGCCGACAGAAGGCTTTAAGACGACTGGGAACTTCGAGATCGACTGAGCATCTTCGGCAGAAGACACCCGTCGATAGCAGGGAGCGTCAAAACCATTTGCCGTCAAGAAATCGAAGGTCTTAACCTTGTCCAGGCATATATTCAGCACCGAGGTAGGATTAATCGGGAGAAAAATTCCTTGGTGCTCCAATTCGACTCGACCAGCACTCATGACTTTGAGTTCGGGCTCTGACCCGCTGAAGACTGCCACTGCACTGTGCTTCTTGCAGATCTCCAAAATCGTTTCGATATAAACTGGGTCGCCAGCAGGCGGCAGAACATACGCATGGTCCGCTTCAACAAACGGTTTGGCTTTCGGTGCCATATCCCCGACAACGATGTTGTACTCTGTTGAAGCAAGTCGAAGTGCTTTAAAAATCTGTTCACCGAACCCACCACCGCCAACCCCCGTGACAAGAACTGTTACCGAGGCCAATTAGATACTCCCTTCGATCACTTTCCCGACGATTGGTTTTGATGCCTGGCGAACGAGTACTCGCTGCACTTCTTGAGGTATGTTCTCCTCGCCAAAATGGTTAATGATCTTCCACGCAGGCATACGGAGTCTCAGAATCTCGCAACCACCGGTCGTGCTATCGTAGACAGCGCAGGAGAGAAGATCTCCTTGATCACGAGAAATGCCACAGGAGCCAACATTGACCACAAGCATCCGTTGCCGTTGGGCTGCAAACGGATGATGTGTATGACCCATGAAAACACAATCGTGTTCCAGATGATCGAACGCTGAAAGATCAGAATCGGGATAGATATATCCCTCAAGATGATTGTTGGGGGAACCGTGAACCAGAAGTATCTTTCTACCCTCGAAGCAAACAACTCGGCTTTCTGGCCAGGAGGCAATAAACTCTCTATCCTCAGACGAAAGTCGGTGACGAACCCTCTCAATTCGATACACATCGTCTTCCTTCGGAACCAACGGCAGATCACCTAGTAACATTGCCTCGTGATTACCCTTCTGGCAGTGCACGTGATGCTCCCGAAGCAGTTGCAGAACTGCTCGTTCGCCTGGAAGGTATCCGACAGCGTCACCCAGAAAATAAATAGAGTCTACCCCTTCGTCTCGCAGGAGACGGATGCAGCCAGCAACCGCTAAATGATTCCCATGTGCGTCAGACAGAAAACCGATTTTCATGCTTTTCCGGTCAACCTGGTCTGCACCCAGGCACCAATGCCATATTTCAGCGAAACACGTGGTTGCCATTCGAGCGCCGCCTTTGCACTCTCAATGCTATAGGCAGCAGTTACCCCCTCCTGAGGGTCTTCCTGCCCCGATGGACTTATAGAACTGGCACATCCCGGTACACAACGCGTAACGAGGCTAGCTAGTTCCTTCATAGAGACCGACTCGCCGTAACAAATATTGTAAGTTCCGCTCTTTTTGAGGAGGGCAGCCTTCGCAAGTGCTTCAGTCACGTCTGTGATGTGTATAAAGTCCTGTCGTCGGCTTCCTGTCCCGTGGTATAGGAGTGGCAACCCCTTAAGTGCACGTTCGACAAAACTTTTCATGACGGTTTCCGCACACTGGTCCGAGCCATAAGGGGCACTGATCCTCAGAACCGCAAATGGCAGACCAGCATTCTGCAATATCTCCTTGCCGATTCGTTCGCTAGCAAGCTTTCCAGCTGCATAGGGGCCGCTAGGATACGGTGGGGATGATTCAGTCTTGATTTCCCCGGTACCGAACCCGTACACACTGGTACTTGAAGCATACACGACAGCCGCTTCAAATTCTCTGCTGGCAAGGAATACGTTCTCATCTATACGCAAATTCGCCTTCCCTGAGTCAGTTGCATCGGAGCCTGTGAACGTCTTAGGCAAAACCGCAGCGAGATGGATAACCACATCGGGTCGATTAGTAACTGACTTCGCAAGAGAAAAAGGATCGCGGAGATCAATCTTCGCTGAGCCTAGCGGATGACCGATTTGGCTCTCTCTTGGACACGACCACGCACCAGACCTTGAGATGCCGATGACATGATGGCCAGCGCTCGACAATCTTCGGCAGACGTTACTCCCCATGAAACCTGACGCACCCGTCACCAGAATTGTCATCTACCTGACTAGGAGATGTATTGAAACAGAACCTAGGTGCAATAGATAACGCACAAGATTCATCAACCCAGAGCTTTCTGAAACGCTTCAATTACATAACTGAGATCTTCCACGGTCATTTGTGGATACAGCGGAAGAGTTAGGCTTCGTCTAGCGCACTGAAAACTTACCGGGAGATCCCCCGACTTGTATCCGAAGTATTTCTGGAAGTATGGTTCGGTGTGAAGCGCATACGTGCCGATTGTAGTTTCCACCCCGGACTCTTTCATCTTCATAATGATCTCGTCTCGATTAATTCTTTTCGGCAGCATCACCACAAAAGACTGGTAGGTTTGGATCGAGTGCTTCTCGTCGACGGGAAGCGTCAGTCCTGAAATCTCGCTCAGGAGTTTCATATACTGTTCAGCGAGCTGACGTCGCATCCGAACTATTTCGCTCAGTTTACGCATCTGCACTATCCCTATGGCCGCATTGACGTCAGACATCCTGTAGTTAAATCCCGCGGCGACAAAGCGAAGACGGCTAGCTTCCCGAACGCTACCGTGGCTTCTGAGAACCGCTATCTTTTTGGCAAGCCCATTGCTATTGGTCGTAATCATCCCGCCTTCCCCCGTCATCACAATTTTCCGAGGATGGAAACTGAAACAGCCCAAATCTCCTAAGTTTCCGCACCGCTTGCCCTTATAAGTTGCACCAAGTGCGCAAGCTGCGTCCTCAATCACGGCAAGATTTTTCCCTTGAGCAAACTCTCTGATCTGGTCCATCGATGCGGGCCTTCCAAAAACATGGACTGGAATCACTGCTTTGGTTCGAGGTGTCCATTTCCTAAATAGGTCCTCAATGTCGATATTGAATGTTCCAGGATCGACATCTACAAGAATCGGTCTTGCACCCTGCTGGATGACCACGTTGGCGGTTGCGGGAAACGTAAAGTCTGGGACCAATACATTGTCGCCTGGGCCCACACCCAAGGCAACCAGCGAGAGATGAAGTGCCGTAGTGCACGAACTCGTCGCGAACGCATACTGCGCACCTACATACTCAGCGACTGCTCGCTCGAACTCTTCGGTTTTGGGTCCTTGCGTAAGATAACCTGAGGTGATGACCTCCTTTATGGAGTCCATTTCGTCATCGGACGTCCACGGGACACACAATCTTATAAATGTTTCACTCATGTGGATGGCGATACCATTCAAAAGTTTTCGCGAGCCCATGGTCCAAATCGAAAACAGGAATGAATCCGAAGATCTCTCGTGCCAAGCTTGCATCCCCGCAATGACGATGGACGTCACCCGGCCTTGGCTCCGTGTGTCGGACCGCGACTTTACTATTCGCAATCTGAAGGAGCTTGTCCACGATCGTGTTGACGCTCGTTTCTTTTCCACTGGATAAATTGAATACTTTGCCACGGGTCCGTAAATTCTGGTATACACGCACCGTCGCCTCTGCAGTATCCTCCACGTAAATAAAGTCTCTTGTTTGCTTTCCGTCCCCGTGTATTTCAATCGTTTGTTTCTTCAGGGCTCTATCGAGCACTATTGGAATTAACCCCGCATACCCTCCCATGTTCTGGCGTGGCCCGTAGTTATTAAAAGGACGCACCACAACTGCGTCTAGATTAAAGGTGGTTAGGTAGGAGAGGACCAGATGGTCTGTCGCCGCCTTGCTCGCTGCATATGGTGTGCGTGGCAATATCGGATGCGATTCGGACATGGGCACCGTTAGCGCTGTTCCGTACACCTCGGACGACGAGAAGTGAATGAACGTTTCAAAACACCCTTCGCGCCAACATTCACAGAGATTTAACGTCATTCTCCAATTCTCATCCGAACTCCATCCTGGCTCCTCAAGTGATTTAGGCAGAGGAATCACGGAAAGATTGAAGACGACGTCCGGTTTGTGCTTTTCAAAGATGTGCCGTAGCGCACCAGAATCTGCCACACTCTCTTTGTAAAAGGTAAAGTTGCTGCATGAAACACGGGCACTGCTGAGATTATACTCTCTGCCCAAAAAGAGATTATCAATGACGATCAGTTCCGCAGGATTATCCCGAGCAATACGATCGCATAGATGGCTGCCGATGAATCCTGCCCCTCCGGTGACAAGGACTTTCTTGCCTGACAGTTTTTGATCGCCCATCTCAGATAATGTCATTCCACACGCGCAGTTTTTCGGGTAATGGAACCATCTTGGCTGGCACGCCGATTGCGCAGTGCCAAGCAGGAACACTTTCTGTTACCACAGCTCCTGCGGCCACCATAGCCCCCTCCCCAATTTCAATCCCCGGAAGAAGCGTGGCATTCGCTCCGATTGAGGCCCCCTTACGGATGATCGGAGCGGGCAGATCGGTTTTTTCTCGAATGGGATATCGGTCGTTTGCCAGAGTCGCAGAGGGTCCTAGGAAAACATGGTCTTCAATGATGGTGTTCGAGGGCAAATAGACTGCCGATTGGATGCTCACATGGCTTCCGATCTGACAGTTATTATCAATGACGGTATTGGTTCCGACTAACACGTTGCTTCCGATACGGGTATTTTCTCGGATTAGAATCTTATGCCCTGTTCTTACGTAGTCGCCCATGAAAACATTAGAATAGATGACCGCATCAGACCGAATGATGACATTATGCCCCATAACGCATCCTTGGTAGTCTGCATGTTCAAGATTAAGATTCAGCTGACTAAGCTCGAGTAGTTTCTTGGTATCCGGAAACCCCAGCAAGACATTCTCAAGAACAATACAGTTATCCCCGATAATATTTCCGCCATAGGTTCTGACACTATGATGTACCTTGACGTTTTGCCCGATTTTCAGGAACACCCGTCTCCTCCTTTTTCGCGTATTAGTACCCGACCACTAGTAAAACTGTTCACCGAACCAAAAGCCATGACCGAGCTTGAAGTATTGCTTCCCACACGCGGACATCCAACCTTATTGCCCTTCAGCGCTAGCTTTACGTCGCAGGGGCACATCCCCCGATGACGCGGGGAGGGTTGCCGATGACAAGCGCGTAGGAGGATACATCCTTAGTCTCTACGGCTCCCGCTCCGCTAAACGCATGTAGTGTTCCCCGATTTCACTCCACCTCTGATGGTTGTCGGGACCCGTTTGACCATGACCTCCAGGTCGGATCGTTCGGCGATCGTTGTTCCGTGGCCTCTGGGTGCGTAAAATTTTCAACCGTGGTGCCCTATGCGTGGCTCATCCGGCCTGCCCGAGCTGCTGAGCGCGATACTGAAGCGGACTGAGATAGCCGAGCGTCTGGTGTGCCAGCCGTCGTTGTACCAGCAGATCCAGTCGGCGAGGGCGCGGCACGCCGCTGTGAAGCTGGAAAACTGATGCCGCTAGACATATTCTTCTTTGAGACTGCGATTGACAGATATCGCCTCCGATATCGAAGATCTTGATATGCGGATCTTTCAATGCGTCCGCGAGATTTTCCTGTATGCCCCGAATAAAGTTGTCATAAATGCGGATCTCAGCCACGTCCTCTTTCACCAGTTCATCGACGGCGTGAGACCCGATGAGCCCTGCCCCTCCGATCACTAAGACTTTCCTCCCTCTAAGCTCCACTTGGCTACTCCTCTTTGAATGTTGGTGTCTCAGTTCCTCGGCCTCTTGCCCGGTTCTGCCTCTTGCCTCCGTTGCGTCAGTTTCCCTTCCCTACTACAAATCCTTGCTGAATGATTAAGTCCAAGACTATCCGAGCATTCTCCACAGGAGTTGTCGTCGCGGTTTGAAGAATAATATCGGCGCTCTCCGGCGGCTCGTACGGATCATCGATTCCTGTGAAGTTCTTGATCTCACCGCGGCGAGCTTTCGCGTACATGCCCTTGGCATCACGTTGTTCGCAGAC
>Ga0187893_10004263_pt1 | contig 27499 bp, 18 predicted proteins | sample MA1701074metaG_FD_139574 | JGI IMG/M metagenome (GOLD analysis project Ga0187893, IMG submission 139574) | White microbial mat communities from a basaltic lava cave in the Kipuka Kanohina Cave System on the Island of Hawaii, USA - MA170107-4 metaG ... | reverse complement strand
CCCTGGGAACTGGTCAGATGAACTGGCCTGCCATTCTCCAGGCCGCCGAAAAAGCTGGAGTGAAGTACTACTTCATTGAGGACGAGTCCCCCACGTCTGCACAACAAATCCCGCAAAGTTTGACGTTCTTGAAGCAAGTGAAGTGGTAGTCATTGCACCAGTGACCAGAATGCTGTAACAGCTGGGCAGATGTTTGTAGCCCGACCATCAGGGAGGCTCTCACCGGAAGTTCTCCACGAGCATCAAGTCGCTGCCCTCCTGATCGACCTGGGTATACAGGATGGTCTTCTCATCCGGCGAGACTGCGAAACCATACATGACGTCTTTGGAGATTGGTGCGATGGGCTGTGTCTTTCCAGAGGCAGAGTTGAGGAAATGGATGGCGTACCGACCCTGCTGATCCGCCTGCGGAATGAAATAGATCCCATCGTTCACGACTTCGAAATTCTGAGCGTAAACTGACTCGATAACCTGGCGTTCCTCACCGTCTGCCAACGTTACTCTCCAAAGGCTGTCCCTGGGTTGCCGTCCTTTCAAATAGTAAAGAACCTTCCCATCCAACGACTCCACGGGCAGCTGTCCTCCAGTCTTTGTCACCTGAAGCACTTCCCCTCCATTCCCCGGCATCCTCCAAATGCGGACTTCTCCGCCGCGATCAGAACTGAAGTAGATCCACCGGCCATCTCGTGAAAAACTCGCCCCTGAGTCGCTCGCAGCGCTATCTGTGAGCCGTCGAGGCTTGCCTCCCTCGGCACTGATCACATAGACGTCGGCGTTTCCCTGGATCGTCGAATCAAAGACAATCTGGCGGCCATCTGGTGACCAACGCGGGTTTTGCGCGACGGTAGCTTCCAAAGTGGTGAGTTGTACAGGGCTTGATCCGTCAGCGTTGCATGCCCAAATTTCAGGGGTGCCCGAGCGAAAAGATGAAAACAAAATCTTCTTTCCGTCCGGAGAGAACTTTGGTGTGTGGTCTATTCGCGTGGAAGAAATCAAGTTGACCGCCGGGCCAGCAACGTTCCCCCGGCCCGTGAGGCCAAGCTGCCAAATATTCACGTCAAAAGCGAGGTTCACATAAGCGAGCCGATTCCCCTGTCTGGAAATAGCAGGAAGACCGGCACCTTCCATCGCAAAGGTTAACCGCTCTGGCTCATGGATGCCGAAGGCTGCTGTTCTCCAAAGGCCAATGCGGTGCTGGGGACCAGAAGTAAAGAGAATTTCCCGCCCATCCGACGACCAGACCGGACCGCCATTCCTCCTGTTTTCAATGCCCAGCCGTTTCGGCTCGCCCTGAGGCGCGAGATCTTCCGCAAGGGTAAGCATGTAGAGCTGGCTCGTTGAATGACCCGAAGCCGACCGGCTGAAGGCCAGGTGAAGTCCGTCTGGAGAGAAAGCAGGAGAGTGATCTCCAAGCAATTCGGACGTCGGTGAAGTGAGCCTGCGCTTTTCGCTTGTCTCGGTCGAAAGCAGAAACAGAGCGCAGGTCGCGCCTTCCGCAGTGACCCGATCAGACACCGCCAGCCACTTGCCGCTGGGGTGCCAGGCGAGGTCGCGACTAAAGAAGTACCTTCGTGATACCAAACCCGAAAAGTGAAGCTCTGCCAAGGTGCGCTCCACCCCTCCGATCGCTGGCTTCAGCATCACGGCCACCTTGCTTGCTGTCACGAGGCGTTCAAACGCGATCCAGCGTCCATCCGGCGACCAGGCCGGTCCCCCTTCGTGATCGGGGTGGTTAGTCAGCCGGATCTGGCCTTCGGTCCCTATCAGTTTGACGTAAATATCGAAGTTGTCCTGTTTTTCGCCGTTCCAGGCAAAGGCGATTTGCTTTCCATCAGGGGAAAAGCTGGGAGCGAATTCCCAGCCAGGATAAGTGGTCAGTGGAATAGGAAGCAGCCAGCTTTGACGGGTTGTTGTGCCAGGTGATTGGACGAGCCAGACCAGGCCGGTAAGAAGCGCGGCCAGTGCTAGCAGCAAGGCGGCCCAACCCAATTTCAGCTTCCGCTTTGGCCCCGGCGCAGCAGTGGAAGACTCTGTGAACTGCCTCTCTCCCAGGCTGACGCCCCCTGCCAGAATACCTTCGTCCAGATGCAAGAACTGGTCGAGCCCGTCGGATCTATCGGTCAGCTCTTGGCGACCCTCCCTCACAGCACCCACGAAACGGTAGCCGCGCTTCGGCACCGTTTCAATGTAACGCTGCCCGTTCTCACCATCACCCAAGATCCTCCGGATCTGAGAGATGTTGTGGGAAAGATTTGCCTCTTCGACAAATGCGTCCGGCCAGACTGCCTTCAGCAGTTGTTCCTTGTCTATCAGGTGTCCTTGCTGTTCCACCAGCGCCTGCAAAAGGTCGAAGGCTTTCGGAGTTAGTGGTACCAGCTCGTCTGCATGCCATAACTGACGCTCAGCCGCATCCAGCCGGAAAGGGCCAAATTCGTAGAAGTGCTTGATCTGTTGCCTCATACCCACTCTCAAAATTCTCTCACAATTCTCACAGATTTTTCTTAGACCAATCGTCAAGTTTCCAAAGGATTCTCCAGCGATCAGCCAGCTATGTTCGGCATCAAAATGAGCCCAAAAGAGAATGGTGAGCTTATTTTAGGGCAAGGTAGCTGCAGAAGCAATGCGGACACCTTTGCCCCTCGTTTCCTCTGGGAGCCGGGGGACACAAGCAACTCCTACTCCAGGGAGGATCAAACAACCCTGCGAAATAAACAGAGAACTAAGGAGGATCCTCTTGTGAAAGCCATCGCCCTGCACCTTGTACTGTCGCTACTCGGATCGGTTGGGTCACTCGAGGCCGAGGATTTGAGATGGAAGCAACTGCAAACGGCGGGAGAGCGATTTCTGAGCCAGGGTCGATATGAAGAGGCCCAGAAGAATTTCGAGACAGCCTTGGAGGAGCTCAACAAATCTAGTGCCACAGACCTGTTAAAACTCGGCATTCTAAACCTCCTTGCCACAGCCTTCCAGCAGCAGGGTTTGTACAATCAGGCGGAAGCACTCTATGGGCAAGTGCTAACCACATCCGAGGAGTCCCTCGGGAGGGAGCATAAGCAGGTGGGAATTGTTCTGAACAATTTGGCCAACCTGCGCAGTGTCCAAGCCCGGTTCGGCGAGGCGGAAGGGCTCTATCAACGAGCGCTGGCCATTGAAGAAAAGGTGTACCCAAAAAATCACCCGTTCATCGCAACCACCCTGGACAACATCGCCATGCTGCAACTCAGTTTAGGCAAGTACGCGGAAGCTCAGAAAACCCTTCCGCAAGCGGTGGAAATGTCTGAAAAAGTGCAAGGCCCGAAGCATCCGCAGACACTGACCAAGAAGAGCAATCTGGCCTATCTTTACACCCGGCTTGGCCGCTACCGGGACGCCGAACGCCTCTACAAGATGGTGTTGGCCGCACGTGAGCAGAAACTGGGATCTGACCATCCGACCGTGGCTGTGACGCTGAATAATTTCGGGGAGCTGTTTCGCCTCCAAGGGCGTAGCGACCAGGCTGAGCCGCTGTATCGCCGCTCGTTGAATATCATCGAAAAAGTCTTGGGGATAGAACACCCCCAGGTGGCGCCGATTCTCAACAATCTGGCCCTCATCTTGCGAAGCAAAGGCAACTTGTCGGAGGCCGAACACCTCTACCTGCGGGTGATCGCGATTTGCGAGAAGTCCTTCGGTTCGCAGTCTGCGGCTGTCGGAACCACCCTATCGAACCTGGGAGAACTGTGCACTCAGATGAAACGTTACGCCGAAGCGGAAGCATTCCATCGCCGGGCACTCGCCATACTAAATGTAACACTCGGGCCGGACCACGATGGGATCGCAATAGCCCTGTTCAGCCTGGCTGAGAGCTACCGCGTCCAAGGACGATTCGACCAAGCCGAACCCCTGTTTGAAAAAGCTGCGGTCATGATTGAGAAGACGCTCGGTCCCGAGCATCCCCTGCTTGCCCGAGGGCTCAAAAGCCACGCTCTACTGCTGCGAGCAACCAAGCGAAAGGGGAAGGCAGCCATCCTGGAGCAACGTGTCAAAGCGATTGCGTCGAAGGGGGGCTTGGAAAGCGCCGCGGCAATGTTGACAGTTGACTACTCTGACCTGCGAACATCGATCGCTGGAAAGGAACCCGGATCAACACGAAGTCCTTAAGCAGCTGACTGACCCTGACCATACCCCTCCCGTGGCTTCTGCGAGCGAAAACCACTGTCCCTCATGCTAAGGGGACTTTTCCTTGACACACATTCCCTTCCCGATAGAATCCACCTCATAGCCAAAGTAGTTGTGCAGGAGTGTTGTCGAGATGCCTTCCCATCTGACTCGGCGAATGTTTCTTCAGACGGCTGGTACTCTGACGGCCGCGTCTGGTCTAGACCTGCAGGCGGCGACCCCACCACGCGAACTTAAGATTGCGCACACCACGCAGACGCGCAGCGTCTGTCCTTACTGTGCCGTGGGTTGCAGTGTTGTCATCCACACGCTGGGTGACAAGGCGCGCAACGTCACGCCCACCGTGGTTCATGTTGAGGGCGACCCCGAAAGTCCCATCAACCGTGGCACCCTTTGTTCCAAGGGGATTGGGCTGAAGGAGTTCATAGTCAACGATCAGAGGCTGACACGGCCACTGTATCGCGCCCCAGGAGCGGCAGAATGGACGCCGATCTCCTGGGAAGATGCCTTCGAGCGCATGGCGAGGCTGATCAAGCACACTCGCGACCGTGGCTTCGAAACTGAAGACGCTGAAGGGCGGCGGGTGAATCGACTTGCCAACGTTGGATTGATTGGTGGTTGCACCGATACGAATGAGATCAACTTTCTGCTCTCGAAGTTTCGCTTCGGACTGGGAATTCTTTCTTACGAAAATCAGGCGCGGCTTTGACATGGCCCTACGGTGGCCAGTTTGGCCGCCACTTTCGGACGGGGCGCGATGACCAATGGTTGGACCGACGTCGCCAACACCGATGTGGTGTTGGTGATGGGTGGGAATCCAGCCGAGAACCATCCGGTCGGCTTTCGCTTCGTCATGGAAGCCAAACGCAATCGCAAAGCGAAGCTGGTCTGTATCGATCCACGCTTCAATCGAACGGCTGCGCTTTCTGACTGCTATGTCCCCATCCGCGCCGGCAGCGACATCGCCTACCTGGGTGGCCTCATTCACTACGCGCTCAGCCGCAAGCTGTACCATGCCGACTATGTGCGGTTGCACACGAATGCCTCATTCTTGATTCAAGAGGGCTTTGATTTCAGTGAGGGTTATTTCTCTGGCTGGGACGCGGAGAAAAAGAGCTACAACAAATCGACCTGGCAGTACGAGTTGGATTCCAAGGGTTACGCCAAGGTAGACGCCACGCTTGAGCATCCGCGCAGCGTTTTCCAACTGATGCAAAAGCACTACACCCGCTACACTGCGGCGCAAGTGGCGGCGATTTGCGGCTGCACGGCGGAAGACTTTTCCCGCTCGGCAGAGATTATCTGCTCAACCGGCAAACCAGATCGTCGCGGCACGGTCCTTTACGCGCTCGGCTGGACGCAGCACAGCCATTCCGTTCAGCTCATTCACACGGCTGCCATGCTGCAACTGCTGCTGGGCAACATTGGCGTTCCGGGCGGTGGCGTCAATGCCCAGCGCGGCCATTCCAACATCCAGGGCGCCACCGACATGGGTGGGTGGGACACCCTGCCGGGATATCTGAAAGTACCTCAGGCGCAACAGACTTCGCTGCAGGCCTATCTGAAAGACGCAACACCCAAACCGCTGCGGCCCGACGCCATGAACTATTGGTCCAATGCACCCAAGTTCATGGTCAGCTTGCTGAAGTCTTACTACGGCGATCACGCAACCAAGGGGAACGATTTCGGCTATCACTATTTGCCTAAGATTGGGCCAGTCGACAATCATAGCTGGGGGTACCTCTTCGACAAAATGTATGCCGGGGCCATGGAAGGTTTGATCTCATTCGGGATGAACCCGGTGGCCAACGGACCCAATTCCCCGAAGATGATCAAGGCACTCGGCAAGCTGAAGTGGCTCATCGTAGCCGAGAATTTTGAGACCGAGACGGCCGCTTTCTGGAATGCACAGAAACTGGCTGCTAAGGAGTATCCGGCTGTCGATGATCCCACTCGGGTCGGGACCGAAGTTTTTCTGCTGCCAGCAGCCTGCTTTGCTGAGAAAGACGGCGCCTTCGTCAATTCCTCCCGTTGGGTGCAATGGAAGGACGCGGCAGTGGACCCGCCAGGAGTGGCAAAGCGGGATCAAGAGATTATTGGTCGGCTCTTTCTCAAACTTCGCGAGCTCTATGAAAAGGAAGGAGGCGCCACGCCGGAGCCACTGGTCAGGATGAACTGGAACTATGCGAATCCATCGAGCCCATCGCTGGAGGAAGTTGCAAAAGAAATCAATGGCCGCGAGATCGACAGTCCACGCCAGGTTTCCAGCTTCGGCGAGTTGAAGGAGGACGGCTCGACTCTTTGTGGCAACTGGCTCTATTCCGGCAGCTTCACTGAAGCTGGCAACATGATGGCACGCCGGGGTCAGGCAGATCCCACTGGGTTGGGTTTCTTCCCGGACTGGAGCTGGAACTGGCCAGCTAACCGGCGCGTGTTGTACAACCGCGCTTCTGCCGACAGCGAAGGCAAGCCCTGGGACCCAGCCCGCTCGGGAATTCGTTGGGATGGAAAGAAGTGGGTGGGCGATGTCCCTGACACAAAAGCCGACGCACCACCCGACAACTTCGGTGCGTTTATTATGCTGCGGGAAGGTGTCGCCAAGCTCTTTGCGCCTGATTTTACGGAAGGCCCGTTTCCTGAGCACTACGAGCCCGCCGAGTCTCCCGTCGAGAATGCGTTGCATCCAACAGTCAGCAGCAATCCGCTGGCGAAGATCTTTCATAGCGACCTGGATCCCTTGGGCACCTCCAAGGACTATCCCTACGTCGCGCTCACGTATCGACTGACTGAGCATTTCCACTACTGGACCAAGCACGTCAAGGCAAGCTCCGCGTTGCAGCCTCGCTTCTTTGTAGAGTTGCCGGAAGAACTGGCCCGCGAGAAGGGCATAGAAAGTGGTAACCGTGTGCGGGTTCGCTCGGCCCGCGGAGCCGTAGAAGGACAGGCGCTGGTTACGCGCCGGGTGCGCCCGCTGAAGGTGAACGGCCGCGTCGTTTATCAAGTAGGGTTGCCAATTCACTGGGGATTTGTGGGTCGCGTGAAAGGGCCGTTGATTAACAACCTGAGCCCTTCTGTACTCGATCCCAACTCCGGCACGCCGGAGTACAAAGGATTTTTAGTGAATGTGGAGAAGGTTTAAACCACGACGACACTGGCGTCGAAAAACTGCCTTCTTGGCCTGGCACCAATTCCCCCTTAACAAAGGGGGCAGAGGCCGTAAGGCCTCGGGGGTTGTCTGTGCCATGGAGCTGCACCAATGACAACCCCCGCAGGCTGGCGCCTGCCTCCCCCTTTCTTAAGGGGGAATGTCCGAGTGGATCGCTAGTGTTCGAACCTATGATCCAGAAACCATGAGCCTTCCTCACACCGTCGCAAAACTGATTGACACTTCCTCTTGCATTGGCTGCAAGGCTTGCGAAGTGGCCTGCCAGGAGTGGAATGACCAGGAATTCACGTTGGGCGCTGGCGGCTCGTACCAAACTCAGCCTGACCTCGCCCACAATTTCTGGAATCTGATCAAATTCAATGAGACTGAGCATAACGGACAAATGGCTTGGAACATGGCCAAGTACCAGTGCATGCACTGTGCCGATCCCGGCTGTCTGCGTGCCTGCCCGGCGCCGGGCGCCATTGTCGTGCTGCCCAATGGCACGGTCGATTTCAACCACGAGAATTGCATAGGTTGCGGCTACTGCATTACGGGATGTCCGTTTGATGTCCCTCGGTTGAGTCCCAAGTCGTCAAAGGTCTATAAGTGTACGCTCTGTTCGGATCGTACTGCGGTTGGTCTGGAGCCAGCTTGCATCAAGGCCTGCCCAACGCATTGTTTGAGTTTCGGAAAACGCGAAGATCTGCTCGACCAAGCGGAGCGACGGTCCGAGCAACTCCGAGCCGACGGGTTCCAGCAAGCAGGCGTCTACAACCCTGCAGGCGTGGGCGGAACAAATGTGCTTTACGTTCTTGCCCATGCCGACCTTCCGGAGGCCTACGGGTTGCCGCGAGACCCGCACATTCCCTTGTCTGTATGGCTCTGGAAAGGTCCGTTAAAGTGGCTGGGCAACCTTGTGCTACTGGGAGGCATTCTAGGAACATTTTTTCACTACGTGCGCTACGGTCCGCGGAGAGTTCATGACGACCACGAATGAGCACCGAGTGCCGCGTTTCAACTTCCAAGAGCGTGCCATTCATTGGATGGCGGCACTCAGCTTTCTCTACGCGGCGTTGACCGGTCTGGCGCTTTGGTCGCCGCGACTGTTCTGGCTGGCTTCGATCTTCGGAGGCGGCAACACGGTGCGTGGCTGGCATCCATGGGGTGGCGTAATCTTCTCACTGGCTCTCGGCTTCATGTTTCGAAACTGGGCAGGACAAATGCGGCTGGATGCAGAGGATCGCGCCTGGCTGCGACAGGCACATCGCTATGCCACGCATCGTGAGGAAGGACTACCCGAAGCGGGCCGCTTCAATGCTGGACAGAAGATGCTCTTCTGGACTCAGTTGACCTCGATCCTCTTTCTATTTTTCAGTGGACTGGTTCTCTGGTTTCCTGAAACCATGCCTCGTTCATTGCGCCTGGCCGCGATTCTGATTCACCCAATTGCCGCCATCATCTCAATCGGCGGCATCATTGTTCACATCTACATGGGCACGGCTGCGGTTCCGGAGGCCTTCCGCGGCATGATTCAGGGATGGGTACGCCCCGCGTGGGCGGCGTCGCACCACCCGAAGTGGTACCGCGAGATTAAGAAGAGGTAACTGTAGGGTGCGTTCCGATTTCTGCAACGCACCAATACGACTCGGCTTCGCCATGCGTCGAAAGGCGCGACGCACCCTACTTGCCAGTATTGTTATTCGTAGTTACGGTGACGTCTTTAACCGCGAAGAGAGAGAATCAACCATTGTGCGAAGTGGCTTTGGGCCAAGGCGGTCTTCAACAGTGCCGGTCACGAAGCTGCTGATGGTCGCCTTTGCGGTGCTATTGATATTGTCATAGTTTTGAGTGAACCCGGCAAAGAACGACGTGCTGGTGACATTGTCATTCGTCGCATCCAGGTGTAAAGGGTTCACTACATGCACGGTCCCTGCGTTCACTCCGTCCAGCGGGATCACGGTAAGCAGCGCCTCTGTTCCAACCGCGTTAATATCCACTCTGACTCGGAATTTCGTTTCATCAGCGGCGGCATAGTATGTCGTTGCAGGGCGGTACAGATACCAGTCCGTCTCCATATAAACTGCAAACCCCGCACCATACCGGTAGATAAAGACGAAGACTTCTTCAGTGCCCGTATCCCGCCAATCAGCTTGCCGTCCGGCGCCAATTTGTAAGAATTCCGCACCCTCTCCGCCTGCGGCATTCCACAAATTATGATCATGTAGGTCAACATCGCATTGGAAGCTCTTGCCAAGTAGGTTAATGCCACTCAGCGGATCAGGTTTTTTAGCATCGTCCGCAAACGGAGTGAAAGTGCCTTCAGTTGCCGGGATACCTTTATTCACTTCATACACCTGCCCCTCACCTCTTCTGTCGCCCAGCGGATGAGTCGTCGCGCTGGCTATGGCATCCATAAATGTGGCGCCGGAACTAGGCGCAAGATAGGTGCCGTTCAGATCAACCGGTATACCCACCGATGAGACTCCAATTCCAATTTGAAAACTGGGATCATCCGTTCCATTGTCCACCTTGCTTGCCCAGGCCAGAATAGGCTGGCTGGAAACGATTCTGAGGTATCCGCCATTGACATCGGCTGCGCCCCGAAGTCGCTCAACGATGTTGTCGAGCTGAGTCAAGCCATTGGCCTGCACAGTAGTCGAGATGGAATTCCCCACCTGCTGTCCAGAATCGTTAAACAGGGTCACCGTCACAGTGGCCGAGCCGGAGCTAATACCGTTGAGTCCTAGGTTTGTGCGATGAGTCGCGGGAGTTCCACGAGTTCCGGAGTCCACAGCTTCCAGGATGAATCCCTGTGCCCACGCGGTTGCGACGTTCACTGCCGGGAAAAATCCAGCGAATCCTTTGTTGGTCCTAACCTCAGAGACCGCTGAGAGCAAGCGATTGCTGGTAGACTCCACTCTGATTGGACCAAAGGACCCGAACGCGGCCCCTAACTGCTGCAGGATATTGCTGCTCCGGAATTGCCCCCCAACTGGAAGAGTAGTTGGGAAGGGAGGCGCAAGAGGATTACCGCTGCTATCGTAGGCAGTGATAGTGACTGTGTTGGGCTGGTTATCCATATTAAGGACGATCAATGACGATGTGAAGGTATCTGAATAAGCTGAGGAAGGAATTAGCAGTCGAGTCCCCACATCGTGCCGAATCTGTTGCTGGCCTGAAGAAGCCGCTCCGACTCCTATTTGGAAACTGGGATCCTCGGTTCCATTTTCGATCTTGCTGGCCCAGGCGATGATCGGCCCAAATGATGAAGAGATTCTCACATACCCTTCTGTCACTCCGGTAGAGGCACGAAGTCGCTGCACGATGGCGTTGATCTGATCAGGGCCTTGATCACCTATCCTGATCATAAACGGATTTCCCACCTGCTGCCCGGAACCGTTGAACAGAGTCATCGTCACATCTGTGGGGTTCCCAAAATCGGAGGCGTTGATGAGTCCCAGGTTGGTGCGGTAAGTCCCAGGTATTCCGCGAGGTCCGGAGTCAACGGCTTCCAGAAGGAACCCATGGGTCCAAGCGGCTTCGACGTTGACTGCCGGGAGAAATCCGGCGGCTCCCCGGCCGCTCGAAACCTCAGACACGGCTGAAAGTAACCGATTGTTGGTGGAGCGGAGAAGAATGACACCGGACGAACCTGGCAGTGCACCGAGCAGCTGCAAGATGCTGGTACTTCGGAAGCGTTGCCCAACTCCAAGGGTAATAGTCAAGGAACCAATAGATGCACCAGAACCGGTTGCAAAGATCAGGACATTATTAGGTTCGGTATCCATATTCAGCACGACGAGCGATGATACGAATTCGTCGGAGTAAACCGCTGATGGAACTAATAACAAAGTTCCCACAGCCACGTTATGATCGGCGCTACTAGACAGTTCGGCTGAGGAATGGGGAGTGGAGGCGCCCGATTGTGCCATCACAGTTGAGGTCCGGCCTACACCTCCCAGGAAGACAAGGGGAGAAAGGAGCCAAATCGCTTGAAGCGATACCCTGAGTTGTTTGCTGATGAGTTTCATTCGCCTCTTCGTGTTGCCAAGCAGCTCCTCCTGAATTCACTGACTTCATTTGCGATAAGGCAGATTCCTTGGTTGGAACCTAGTCGACCCTTCTCTTTTTATGACAACGGCCCAAAAACATTCCATGGGTATGACTTTTTGTCTCGTAGGAACGGGCTGCGGCAAGGCGATGTTCGACCTGCTGATTCCACTCGCCGCCACCGTGAATCCGGCTCCACAATTCGCCAAAGTCGCTGCCTTCTGGGTCGGCAATGGCGCTGAGCTGGAGGCCGAGCGAGTTTGTCGGTCGCGCCGGAGATAGCTGTCGTCGATAAACCCCGTTATGTTCTGACCCAGCGCCAGACCTGCGTCGACCGGGTAGCAGAAATGCCAGCCGAGCCGGACGCAAGAGTCGGCGCATTCGTGGGCGACGGAGTTGAAGTTCGTGAATGAACGGTCGGCATTCCCAGTGGAGCAGTCGTGGTTGCGATGGTGAAGGAGATACTGTCGGCAAAGGTAGCGTGGCTTTCCGCAGTGCGGCAGACAGCGTGCCTACCCGAACGCCTACTTCGATCTTGCCAGCAGCCCTCTGACGCGCCCCTCAACTTCATTTGCCTCGTTTTTTCTTTTTCAGCTTTCGCAACGTCTCGGCGTGGTTCTCCAGGCTGGCGGCAAATTCTGGGTGCGTTTGCCCCAGAGTCTTTTCCAGAATCGCCAAGGCCCTTCGATAGAGCGCCTCGGACTCGAAGTATCGTTTTTGGCCATAGCAGGCAGCCGCCAGGTTCTTGAGACTCCTCGCGACTTCTGGATGTTGGCCGCCGAGCACTTTTTCGCGAATGGTTAGAGCTCTGCGAAAAAGGGGCTCCGCATCTCGATACTTCTTCTGGTCAAAGTAGTTGCCACCGAGACTATCCAGGCTATTGGCGGTGTCCGGATGATCTGCTCCCAGAGCAGTTTCCCGGATGTGCAGCGCCCGGCGATAGAGCGGCTCCGAATTGATTGCCTGACCTTCCAGCCGGTAGAGTTCTGCCAAGTTACTGAGTCGGGTGGCAACCTCGGGATGCTTCGGTCCGAAGACTTTCTCGCAGATGGCAAGCGATTCGCGGTACATTCCCCCGGCTTCGTTGTAGCGCTTTCGCACTTGATACAGAACAGCCAGATTATTGAGACACTCGGCGAGACCTGGGTGCGAAGAGCCCAGTGCTTTCTTTCGAATGACGAATGCCCGTTGGAAAGCCCGTTCGGCTTCGGCATAACGAGCCTGCTCGTAGAAGACGATCCCAAGGTTGTTCAGTCCGACTGCAACGTCAGGGTGGCTTTGACCCTGGTTCGTTTCCCAGATCGCTAAGGCCCGTAAATACAACGGTTCGGCCGCTGCGTATTTGCCAAGCTTCCGATACACTTCGGCCAAATTGTTGAGACCCGTCGCGACGCAAGGATGATTCGGTCCCAGTTGACGCTCGCAAAGCTCGAGAGACCGTCGCAGCAGTCTCTCGCTATCTTCATAGCGGCCTAGGTCCAGAAAGCGAGTCGCCAAGTTGTTGAGAGCGGGAGACAGCTCTGGATATTGGGCCTCCGGTTCCGCTTCTAGGATCGCCGCCGATCGAAGGCAGAGAGGTTCTGCCTTCCTTTGACGACCTTGCTTGAAATAAAGCGCGGCAAGATTGTTTAGGCGCGTCGCCACGTCAAGACGCTCAGGCCCTAGGGTGCTCTCCACACTTGCCCAAGATTTCAGATAGACCGGTTCGGCCTCGGTAAGACGACCCTGGGTGGTATACAACAGAGCCAGATTGTTGAGCATCCCAGCCAGATCCCGTTGATCGACTCTGGGCTGACTTTCCATGATGCTTATTGCCTTTTGATAAAGAGATTCAGCTTCAGGATACTTGGCTTGGTCGTACAAGAGGGCTCCGAGATTGTGGAAACTCTTGGCTAAGCGCGAATCTGAGTTGCCAGATCTTTCGGCTTCGTTTAGTGCTTCCCGCAGGCTTTGCTCCGCTTCTGTCATTCTCCCCTGCTTTTGAAACCTGATCCCGGCTTGGGTTATTTCCTCCCACCTGTTCAACGCAAGCGCTGCCTCTGACCACAACACCAGACCCAAAACTGCGACCACGAGCCGAGGCCCGCTGCCGCTGTCAAATCCTTTGTTTTTCATTTCTGGCACTCCGGGTTCTTGAGGGCTCAGCCAGAATTTCGAGACCCCAAAGTACACGAGCGTCACCAGACTGCTCGCCAAGAGCCTGATTCCACAAGTAAGACAGGGTGATCTCACCGTGATCTCACTTCCATGTTGACGGGGATTTGGGTTAAGAAAGAGGTGGGCCCCAGCTCTATCAGGAGCCGTCCATCCCGGTGCACGGATGCCCAATACGGTTGAAAAGAATCGTCCCCCTTGGACAAGGGGGACTTCAGAGGGTTTGGTTCGGGGATGGGTGCATGGAAAGGGGAGCGTTCAATCCGTCTTTGCTAAGAGAGACTTGTAGCGTACGTCGCGCTTCACCGCACCAGCTGTTCGGTGCGTTTTGAACAGCAAACGCACCCTACTTGAAGACTTGAAGACAGCCGAGGAGGGCGGTAACGAGGCAATTCCTACGTAGCCGTCACAACGCAGGTTGACCTATACTTAGTAGCGTTTACTTTCCCACCGGTTCCAAGCAGGCCGGAGGCGACTCATGAGTGCGGGACCCTCAGCACGCGGTCAGCCAGAGGAGGCGGTCAATTCTTCAGGTCACCGCGAAACTGCCGTCTCAACTGAGGCAATCCTCTCGCAACTTGAAAAGCTCCTCGCCAGTCCCAGTTTCGTCCATTCAGGCCGCATGGTTCGCTTCTTGCGTTTCACGGTCGACCAAGCACTCAAGGGTCGCGCGAGTGAGTTAAAAGAGACCATCCTGGGGATGGAAGTGTTCGACCGGCCATCTTCCTTCGACCCTCGCACCGATACCATTGTTCGGGTCGAAGCGCGGCGGCTGCGTTCTAAACTCAAAGAGTATTACGAAGGTGAAGGTCGTGGAGATTCGGTGCGGATTGACTTCCCGAAGGGCAGTTATGTTCCCACCTTCTTGTTGGCAAATGGCCGCGGCGAGACGCCAAAGACTATCACCGGCTCTGAAGCCGATCTCCTCTCCAACAAACCTGCCTCAAAGCGAGCTTCGAGAGTTGTCTCTCTTATCCAATGGCATTTTGGAACCGTGATCGCAGCAGGCCTTGTATTGGTGGCGGTCAGTGTGGGAGTAACCTTATGGCTCACGCGCTCTTCGCCGCCCTCGCAACCGCTGAAACTCACGCGTCTCACCTCGGATCTCGGCCTGACCTATCAGCCCACACTTTCTTCCGACGGCAAACTGATCGCCTATGCTTCCGACCGAAGTGGTGAAGACAATCTCGACATATGGGTGAAACAAATCTCTGGTGGAGAGCCGGTCAGGCTGACGCATCATGAAGCAGACGATCATGAGCCATCGTTTTCTCCAGACGGAAGCAAGATCGCGTTTCGTTCGGAACGTGATGGCGGCGGCATCTACTTCATCTCAGCGCTTGGCGGCGAGGAAAGACTCATCGCTCGTCAAGGTCGTCGTCCCCAGATTTCCCCGGATGGACGATATCTGGCCTACTTCACTCTGAACCTCAGCAGTGGCATCGGAGACAGCAAGATGTATGTCGCCGCCCTCGATGGGGGGCCGCCGCGGGAACTCCAACCGGAGTTTGCCTATGCCGAATCGCCTGTTTGGTCGCCAGATGGAAGTCACCTGTTGTTTCTGGGGTCGGAAGAACGACCGCCGTTGGCAATCTGGAGTGGCTCGGGCCGTAATACATTTGACTGGTGGGTGACGCCGCTGGACGGAGGAAAGCCCGTTTCCACAGGGGCTGCCAGTCGGTTTCGTCGTCAAGGGTTCCAGGGTCCCAACTGTCGCGCAGGAAGTTGGGTTTCCGATGGCAGCGGCCATGCCATAACATTCTCGGTTCTATCAGAAAACACCAGCAGTCTGTGGCAGGTAGGTATCTCGCCCCAGACCTGGCAAGTTGACGATCTGCCGAAGCAGCTGACTTTTGGGACAGGTCTGGAGGTCGAACCGTCCTTTGAGGTGAACGGAAGACTGGTTTTTGCCAGCCTGGTTACCAACAGCGATATCTGGAGTCTGCCGATCGCGGCGAATCGAGGAAAAGTTCTGGGTGAGCTGCGTGCCGTGGTGCAGAGCGTGGCGGCTGATGTTCACCCCAGTTTGTCAAATGACGGGCAGAAGCTGGCTTTCAACTCGACCCGGTCCGGACACTCAGAGGTTTGGATAAGGGACATGAAGACTGGCAAAGAAACAGCTCTTACTGATGATCCGCGCAGGAAGGGCAGAGTACTGCTGAGTCCAGACGGTTCCAAAGTAGCGTTCGTAGCGTTTGACGGTGAACAACCAGATTTCTATAGCGTGGCCTCGACGGGAGGGCCACTGCAAAAGCTATGCGAAAACTGCGGCTCTTTGTTCAACTGGTCACCCTCAGGAACCGAGCTGCTTTACTACTGGGGGCAGCCCATTCGTTTCGGTCTGCTCAATGTCCTCTCAGGTGAGAGACGCACGGTGCTTCAGCATCCAAGCTACGAACTGCATCGTGGAATCGTTTCACCCGACGAGCGCTGGATTGCCTTTCACGTGCCTTTGGGGCAGACCCGCTCGTCGGTGTTTGTTGCCCCTCTTCGCCAGGTGCCGGCGTCTGAAAGCGACTGGATCCGAGTCACGGAGGGTACCGGGATGGACGCTTGGCCCTTCTGGTCGCCCGACGGAGGTCTTCTTTATTTTGTCTCCCACCGAGATGGCTTCCGATGCTTGTGGGCCCAGCCACTGGACTTCGAGACGAAGCGGCCCGTCGGCTTGCCAATCAGCGTGCTTCACATTCATGGCGCACGCCGTTCCCTCCTAAACTGGCGCAGCTCGGGCGAAATGGGAATGTCTCTAACACGAGATGCGCTCGTTTTTAGCTTGCGCGAGATCACCGGCAATATCTGGATGGCCGAAAGGGAGCAGTAGGGAATCGTTGTCAGTTGTTAGTGGTTCGGGGTTAGTAATTAGTGCTTCGCGCTGCAAATACTGAAGTTGTAGCGCAGACCGGCGGGGTCTGCCGATCTGCGGCAGTTCCTCCAGGAAATGGACAGGCTCGCCTTGAACGAAGACTTGTGGATAAGGCCACGAAAAGTTGCTTTAGCGCCAGTAAGTCAAGGGAACTGGAACACACCCGACTTTAAAATGTAAACCCTTCGATACTCGTCACGAAAAGCCGCAGACCCGCAAACCACGCGGGTCTGCGCTACAGGAGATTTCACCACAAGCGAAAGTTTGAATCGGACGGTAGGTTCACGATATCGATCGGCAACGCTGTCTCAAACGAGCTTTTGTGATAGCTGTGAATGCTCGACGAGCGCCAGTCTTCGGGTCGAATCACCATGCCGCGTCGGACCGGATTCACGTGAATGTAGTCCACCGTCTCCCAGTATTCCATAACGGTTCGGAGAATGCGGTCGAAGAACCGACCCTGCCACAGCGGTCCGACTTCATGGTGGCGCTCATTGATGACGAGAGTAGTGCGGAGCTTAATCGCCTTGAGAACGTTGGAAATGGTTAGCGGATGGCGCGGATAGACGATTGCGTGCCAGTGATCAGGCAAGAAGACCCAGGCAGTTAACGAGAATCCCTGCGCCTGACGCGCTTCAACGACCGCTCTGGAAGATTTCGAACTCGCCCTCACGAAGCAAGGACCGTCCTTGAGCAAGATGGGATGTGACGAAAAAGTATCGGTCTGATACGGCGATACGTCGCAGGCGGGACATGCGAATACTTGTAGCGCAGGCCGTCGTAGTCTGCCGGCCTGCGGCTTTAACTCCAGCGGACTGGAACCAATCTGGCTTGAAGAAAGACTTGTCTATACCCGTCACAAGAGGCCGCAGACTCGCAAACGACGCGAGTCTGCGCTACAACTTCGGATCTAACACCGCCTTGACGTACTCGCCCGACTGCATCTTCTCAAAGCAATTGTTCCAATCGGGCAATCCAGCAACACGGCTGATGATGAGATCAAGATTGATCTGGCCGGTTGCGATCATGTGAATGACACGCTCCCAGATAGGCCAGTTGTGAGAGAAGCTTCCTTGCACCGTGACTGCTTTCTGCACCATGGGATCGAGATTGAACCCTAAAGGCTGAGGCCCCCAGCCCACTTTGATGATCTGGCCTGCGGGCCTCACTACCTGCATTGCCAATTGGAAGGTCGCAGAAACGCCTGCCGCGTCGATGACGACATCGACACCGTAACCATCACCCAGGTTCTTCACATACTCGACGACACCGCCGTCTAGCGTGGCATCGGCACCCAGTTGTTTGGCGACCGCCAGCCTTCCCGCATCAACGGGAAGGCCTGCCACCATAAGATGCCCTGCCCCATTCAACTTGGCCATTAAGGCGCACAATAACCCGATGGGCCCAGGTCCGATGACCAGCACTGAATCTCCCGGCCGGATGTGGGCATTCATGCAGACCGCGTTGTAGGCGACGCAACAGGGCTCGGTAAGGGCGGCTTTTTCGAAGGTGAGTTGCGCCGGCATTGCGTGCAGGCAGCGTTCCGGAACTCTGGCGTAGTGCGTCATGGCGCCGTTGACGCCGTAGCCGAAGCCAAGACGGTTGGGATCCAGGTTATAGAGTCCGCGACGCGTGTATGGAGAAAACTCGTCGATCACGGCGGCGGTCTCACTCACAACACGATCGCCTTCCTTGAAATTCTTCACCCGCTTTCCGGCCTGCTCAATCGTGCCACAGAACTCGTGCCCGAGGATGCACGGGTAGTTCACTTTCCAACTATGAGTGCCGTGCCACTGATGCAAGTCGCTGCCACAAACGCTGACGGCTTGGACCTTCAGCAACACATCCTGTTCACCAATCTCGGGTACCGGGACCTCCCGCAGCTCCACGCTTCCATGTTGAGGCGCGTAGTTCACGAGCCCAGGCATCGTCCTTGCCATTCCTAATGCTCCTTTCCAACCGGTACATCGCCGTAGGCGTGTACGCGTTCACAAATCTGTCGTAGCGCCGCTTCGACATTGCCTCCAGCGGTGCGGAATGCTTTGGCATTGATCGCCAGCGGCGCCCCAATCACCACGAGGGGCGCGCCGTAGGTCGGCGTCTCGATTGCCTGCTCAATCGTGAGGCCACCGACTGCTTGCACAGGCACCTTCACAGCACGAACCACCTCGCGCAACTGGTCGAGCGGACTGGGAAACGGTCTGCCCTGTTCCTTCAAGACCGTGCGCAAATCGTAAGCGATATGGTGAATGACGTAATCGCAGCCGGCGTCCTCGAGCAGCTTCGCGCCGGCTACCATATCCGACATACCCAAATTGTCGCCCATGACCTTGACGCCAAGATCCTTCCCCGCTCGCGCCACCAGTTCAACCGTTTCGCGATGAGCCTGACCCATGACCACGACGAGGTTCGCTCCAGCTTTGGCCATCAGCTCGGCCTCCAGCCAACCTCCATCCATCGTTTTGAGATCCGCCACAATCGGTGTTTTCGGGAACTCGGCACGCAACGCGCGCACGCCGTTCATGCCTTCCGCAATGATCAGGGGCGTCCCTGCCTCCAGCCAGTCAACGCCGGCCCGCATGGCCATGTGGGCTGTTTCAAGGGCTTCGGGAATGCTGGTGAGGTCAAGGGAAATCTGGACGATGGGTTTCATGCGGGCATAAGAAAAGGGTGAGAGGCGTCACAATCAGATCAGGCGCTCCCGATGAACGGGATTCAAGATCCACTAAGTGGATATGTCCTGACGCCCCGGCACGCGGATCTGTAAAGCCGGTATTTGGACCCGTGATCACCTCTCACCCAAGTGCGGAGATTATCAAAATCGCAGTGAGCGTGAAAAGGAAAATCATAAAAGGATCAAAGGCTCCGTCATTCCGGAGAACGCCGGCATCTAGAATCGGCCCGAGAAGCCTGGATTCCGGCTTTCGCCGGAATGACGCAGAATGGAGTGGAGAGCTTACGCTCAGTCTCATCTCATCGTCTTCAGAATTTCCAGACACTCGATCATTACCCGGCCGTTTGTGATAGCCCGCCTTCCAGATCTGCGCTTTGTCGCCCAAAGCCTTTCCTTCGGGTGTGATCGTGGCGTGCCCTGTGCTCCTCCGTGCTCTTCCTGGACAGTATCATCTACGACCGAACTCGTGAACCGCGTCAACCAGAATCAGCACGTTGTCGACGGGAGTCTCTGGAAGTATTCCGTGACCCAGATTGAAAATATGGCCGGGCCGACCTGCCGTCTTCTGCAGAAGGCGCAAGGCTCTGGCTTTGATCGTGGACGCATCGCCAAACAAAAGCAATGGATCGAGATTCCCCTGAATGCCTTTGTCAAAGCCGATCCGCGACCAAGCCTCCGCCAGATCTACGCGCCAGTCTACACCGATGACATCACCGCCGGCCTCGCTCACGATTTCCAGGTAACTGCTGGTTCCCGTCGAGAAGTTGATTACCGGAACGCCGGGCTTCACACCCGCAACGACCTGCCGGGTATAGGGCAAAACGAACTCTCGATAATCGTCCGGACTAAGACACCCCACCCAGCTATCGAACAGCTGCACCGCTTGCGCCCCAGCAGCAACCTGACCATTGAGATACTTCACGAGGCTGCGCGCGATGCTGGCCATCATTGCGTGCCATGCTGCAGGTTCGCCGTACATCAAAGCCTTCGTGTATCGGTAGTTCTTCGAAGCACCACCTTCGACTATGTAGGAAGCCAGTGTGAAGGGTGCGCCAGCAAAGCCAATCAGGGGAATATCCGATCGCAGACCGGCACGCGTTTTCCGAATCGCGTCGAACACATAGCTCAGCGAGTCTTCAGGCTCGACCTCTCGCAATCTCGCAACGTCGGCCTGCGTGCGAATCATACCGTCGATGGAAGGGCCGTCTCCCTTTTCGAAACGCAGCGCCAACCCCATCGGCTCTACAATCAAGAGAATGTCTGCAAAGATGATCGCGGCATCCACGCCAAGCCGGTGCGCTGCTGTCACCGTAACCTCTGCAGCCAGGTCTGAATTCTTACAGAGCTCAAGAAAAGAGTTCTTCGCTCGAATTTCCCGATATTCCGGCATATACCGTCCCGCCTGGCGCATCAGCCAGGTCGGAGTGTATTCCGTCGGCAATCGGCGGCAGGCGCGCATGAAAGCGCTGGCTTCAAGTTTGTCCCAGCTCGCCGCACCTATTTTCCTCGCTTCCTCACTAAGGACTGCGCTCGTCACAATGGCTCGATCAACCCGGATCGACTTCTGCGCCAGCAGCTTGTGCGCCTGTTGTGCAGCTTCCGCAACCAGCTGCCCCATTTTTGGATGGTGTGGCTCCAAATCGACGAGAACGCCCAGCTCGCGCAGCGCCTGACTGCAAAGGGGACCCACCGAACCCACGACCACGCCTGACAGGGCACCCCGCAGCGGATCGGTAACTCCCATTTGCGTTGCCAGCTGAAATAGATGCGATACCTGCATGGCGTTCGTGAACAATGCGACCTGACAATCACCGACAATCAATCTTTGAATCGCTTGCTCCAACGGCTTGGTGTCTTCCGGGAGTGCCCATCGGTACACCGGGACTTGCAGAACCTGTGCCCCCCGCTTCTTGAGTTCCTGAAGAAGGTCGACATTCGGCACCCCGTATTCCTGAACGGCGACCGTCAGCCCTTTCAGGGCAGGACAACGTTCGCTCGTGTCCATGGTCTCCAGCAGCTCTCGCCAGGTATTCGGCTCAGGAACGGCCACTGTGATTGGCACACCGAAACCTCGCAACGCTGACACCGGTTTCGGCCCCCGAGTGACGACGGTAACTTTGCTCAAGGCTTCTACAAGTTGGGCACGTGTGTAGCGGGTTTCCACCACGTCAAACAAGGCGCGGGTTCCCACGCCTGTCAGAAACACCACAACGGGCAGCTCGCCCCGAAATAATCGTTCCGCAAATTCCAAAGCGCTGACATTTTGACCCAACGGCACCTCAGCCATAGCAGGTGCCACTAACGGCTTGCCACCATGACTCGCAATGAGCTTCGCCATCTCCTGCGCAAAGCGGGCTTCGAACGCCGCCACACGATAGCCGCTGAATCCTTTCTCCGTGGAAATGCTTCCTGTCAGCCCGTCTTCGCTGTTCATTCCGGCCCCCGTCCGCGCAACTGTTTGCTTGGTGAAGATAGCAGAAGCCCTGACCAATTAGCTATTGGATCATCGGCGCTGCGTTCCACCACAAAGAGTCGCATCAACGCAGTATTCAGACTCTGCTGGGCCGTTTTGTTTCAACTGCCGCTGGCTGTGGCGAACCTCTTGCCCGAAACGCCTTGACGCTTGGTGGAATCCCCTGTAACATTCTGCGCTTGTTGAAAAGCTGGAAACCCTTGTGGGATCTGGGTTTTGGCTACGTGTGACCGGTCGCATCACCCAAGAACATTCTATGAATGAACGTTACAACCCCAAGCAATTTGAGGCCAAGTGGGCTGAGCGCTGGGAATCCGATCAGCTGTATCGCACCGAGCCCGCCGACCAGCGTCCGAAGGCTTACATTCTCGACTTCTTTCCCTATCCATCAGGAGATGGGCTGAGCGTTGGGCATTGCCGGAACTACGTGCCTACAGATGTGTTGAGCCGTTACTATCGGATGCATGGCTACAACGTACTTCATCCGATGGGATGGGACGCCTTCGGCCTGCCGGCGGAGAATGCGGCGATCGAGCGAAAAACCAATCCAGCGAAACTGATTGCCCAATTCTCGGCAAACTACAAACGGCAGTTCCGCCTGATTGGCATTTCCTTTGACTGGACACGCGAGATCAACTCATCCACACCCGAATACTACCGCTGGACGCAGTGGATCTTTCTGCAACTCTACAGTGCCTGGTATGACCGGCGGCAGAGCAGCGCACGACCGATTGCTCTGCTGGAGGCCGAGCTCGCGGAAAAAGGCAGCATTGGCATCGCCGGCGCGCCTCCGATAACGGCGGAGCAATGGCGATCGCTCAACGTGCGCGAACGCAAGGACTACCTCAGCAACTTTCGCCTGGCCTACCGCGCTGCTTCCACGGTGAACTGGGATCCGGTGGAGAAGACGGTGCTCGCGAATGAGGAGGTGATCGATGGACGCGGCTGGCGCAGCGGAGCACTGGTCGAGAAGAAGACACTGATGCAGTGGTTCTTCCGCATCACTGCCTATGCCGACCGGCTGCTGGCCGATTTGGAAGGGCTCGACTGGCCGGAAAGCATCAAGCTGATGCAAGTGAACTGGATTGGTCGTAGCGAAGGAGCCGAGGTGCTATTCGACACACCCGTCGGCGGGTTGCGCATTTTCACGACGCGGCCGGATACGCTGTGGGGAGCCACTTTCATGGTTCTTTCACCAGAACATCCCTTCGTTTCCCAACTGACGTCGCTAGAACAGCAGGCCGAAGTGGAGGCTTATGTCGTCGAGGCGCGGAAGAAGAGTGATATCGACCGTACGGCTGAGGGCAAGGAAAAGACTGGTGTCTTTACCGGCGCCCGCGCAACGAATCCTGTGAATGGAGAACAGATCCCAATCTGGGTTGCCGACTATGTTCTGATGGGGTATGGCACTGGTGCCATCATGGCCGTTCCGGCACACGATCAGCGCGATTTCGAGTTTGCGCGCAAATTTGGCCTACCCATCCGTGTGGTGATTCAGCCGGAAGCACGTGAGTCGCTGGACGCTGAAGCCATGAGCGAGTCCTGGCCCGGTGAAGGACGGATGGTGAACTCCGGTTCATTCGATGGCACATCCACCGATGTTTCGGTGGCCAAGGTCACTGAGTGGCTGGCAGGTTCCGGGAAAGGAAGGCAGCGCATCAACTACAAGCTGCGCGATTGGGGCATCAGTCGTCAGCGTTACTGGGGAACGCCGATTCCGATCATCCATACAGCCGATGGCGAAGAGCCCGCGGAACTTCCGGTGACCCTGCCCGACGTGCAGCATTACGAGCCCACGGACACAGGCGAATCGCCACTGGCGGCAATTCCAGAGTTCGTCAACGCGTCGACAGGCAAACGCGAGACCGATACGATGGGCACGTTTGCCTGCTCAGCTTGGTATTACCTGCGGTTCGCCGATCCGCACAACGGAGAAACCGCGTTTGATAAGGAGCAGGTTGCCTACTGGCTGCCAGTGGACATGTATGTCGGTGGCGCTGAGCATGCGGTGATGCATCTCCTGTACGCACGGTTCTGGACCAAGGCTCTGCACGATCTGGGATATGTCCCGTTTGTCGAGCCATTCAAGAGGCTGCGCAACCAGGGCATGATTCTGGCGCCGGATGGAAAAGAGAAGATGTCGAAGAGCAAAGGCAACGTGATCACGCCTGATGAAACCGTGGCGGAGTGGGGAGCCGATGCGTTGCGTGCTTACGAGATGTTCATCAGCGATTTTGAAATGGCCACCCCTTGGAATACCAACGGGCTGGTGGGAACGCACAAGTGGCTGCGCCGGGCCTGGGATGTGATCCTCCATTCTGCGCCCCGTCCTCCTGTCGATACCAGAACGGAGCAAGCCGACCGCGAGTTGAGACGATGGACGCACAAAACCATCAGGAAGGTGACGCAAGATATCGAAGGGTTTCGTTTCAACACGGTCATTTCCTCACTGATGGAGTTTACGAACACACTGTTCGACGCGCAGCGCCAGCCTGTCAGTGAGGCAGCGTTTAGCGAAGCAACCGACAGCCTCTTGCTGATGGTGGCTCCGATCGCTCCCTTCATGGCGGAAGAGATCTGGGCCCACAAAGGTCGCCCATATTCCATTCATCAGCAGCAATGGCCGACATTTGACTTGGCCCTGGCAGCTGACGAATCTATTACGCTTGTGCTGCAGGTAAACGGGAAAGTGCGAGGGCGGATCACAATGCCAGTTGGTCTGACTGAAGAGCAGGCACGTGGTATCGCTTTGGAAAATGAAGCCGTGCGACGCCATCTAGACGGCAAGGCCCCGAAAAAATTGATTTATGTTCCAGGTAAGCTCGTCAATGTGGTTGTGTAGACACAGGTGAAGTTCGAATGTCGAAGTTTGAAGTGCGAATTCTAGTAGTTATCTCTCGATTGCACCTTGACGCTGGCGCTGGGCATTTCACCAACTGGCGTTCTGCAATTCGAACTTTGAGCCTCGAACTTCGTACTTCGACATTCGCACTTCGTACTTCTTGCTTTGTGCTTTGCTTGGCCTTTCTGATACTTGCCTTGGGTTGTGGCTACCGGCTGGCAGGCAAAGCAACAGCAATTCCCGCAAATATTGATTCCGTCGCAATTCCTATCTTTAACAACCAGACAACCAAATACCGACTCGAGCAGCGGCTTACCTCTGCGGTGGTGGATGAGTTTGTCGCCCGAACCCGTTACCGCATCGTTCCGGATGGGAGCCAGGCAAAAGCTCTACTGACGGGTGAAGTCACAGAATTCACTTCGACGCCAGTCATCTTTGCGGGCGGTGCCGGAGCAACTTTTCTGGTTACGGTCCGCATGCGCGTCTCGTTGAAAGACACGGCGACGCGCAAGTTGCTGTTCGAGAATAACAATTTCTACTTTCGCGAAGAGTTTGAGATCAGCCGGGGATCGAAAGAGTTCTTTCCCGAAGAAGGACCCGCAATGGACCGACTGGCTCGCGAGTTCTCCAGAACGCTCGTTAGCAGCATTCTGGAAGCGTTTTGAATTCGTGCCACAGAGGTACTGCGACACGGAGGCGGAGGAGTATTGGACGCAGATTGCGCAGAGGAACGCGGATAGAATCAGACGTCTTGAAGAAAACGGGTCGCATCACCAGTGAAGCGTGACAAGGCTCGAACGACCAAAGGAGGCCGGAAGCCTAAAACCTACTGGCCGCCAAATTGGGCCTTCGAGTTTCTTTCGTCATTCGAACTTCGTCATTCGTCATTACTCTTACAGATCTGCGTTCCTTTGCGTAATCTGCGTCGGCTTTGTTCTCTGAGTCTCGGCGTCTCTGCGGTTTGTTTTTCTTTTCTATGCTGATCCGATACTCCGATTTTGAAGCCAGCCTCACAAAACGGAAGCTCCAGGCAAATTACTTCCTCTTTGGTGCCGATTCGTTTCTGATTGAACTCGCTGTGAAGCAACTCACGCGGGTACTGGAGGAAACGAGCGAAGGGCAGATTGCGTCGATAATCTTGGATCTGGACGAGATTTCCGTTGAGGAGTTCGTAAACTCGGCCCAGAGTCTGTCGATGTTTGCTCCAAGACAATTGCTAGTGGTCAAGGGTGCGATGAAGTTGCGGGAGCATCAAGGCAAACGGCTGGCCCAGTATTTTTCCAATCCGAACCCGATGACCGTTGCGCTGTTCTTGGCCGGAGATCTGGACAGAGACCAGCGCAAGAAGAAGATTTTTGAGATCCTTTCTTCGGGTACCCATGTCGTAGAGTTGCCACCACTGGACCCCCGCGAGGTGACAGAGTGGTTGCAACGACAAGCCGGAGCCCGCGGTCGCAGGATGGATGCTGAGGCGATACGTTTCCTTGTAGATTTACAGGGGACGGATCTCGGACGTCTGCAGCAAGAAGTTGAGAAGGCGTTGCTTTACGCAGGTGCCGAGACACAGATTACGCTGGCGATGGTCGAGGCGGTGTCTGGGTTCGCGGCGGGCCACACACTGTTTGAGTTTCTCGACGCGGTTGCCGCCAGAAACAAAGCCCGGGCTCTCGAATTGGTTGAGGAAATCTTTTTCACCGGTAAGGAGACCGGATTGGCATTTTGGTGGTTTGGCCAGCAACTGCGACAGTGGTTGCAACTCAGGGAATTGGCCGGAAAGACTCCTGCAGCGGTGATTGGAAAGCAGGTGGGTATCTACAATCCTTCTGTCGCCCAGAGAATGCAGGAGCAGGCCAAGCGATTCTCTCGGCAGAGTCTCTTCGAGGCAGTACTCCGTCTCGCCAGTGTGGATGACAAGATAAAGAGCACTAGTGTTGATACGCGTCTCACGATGGAGCTTTTGGTGCACGAACTGACAAGCTAAAGAAATTCCTTTGGGTTTGCAGCTCCTGATTCTTAACGATTTCTTCCTCGTCTGATTCATCCCTGCTATAGTTCCGCGAGTCTCAGCCCTTCTGACTTCAACCTGAATTTCTGGAGGCCTTGATGGCGCGGACCACTTTGAAACAGGAGATCTTGGCAGAATTTCTGGGCACGTTCATCTTGATCGTGTTCGGTGTTGGAGTGGTGGCGCAGGTAGTCCTCAGTGGTGGCCAGAACGGCAACTACTTGTCTATCAATCTGGCGTGGGGACTGGCTGTGGTCATGGGCATTTATGTTGCCGGCGGTGTCACCGGAGCGCATTTGAACCCGGCTGTGACGTTAGCGCTGGCCGTCCGTCGTGACTTTCCCTGGACGAAGGTTGGGCCATACTGCGTGGCCCAAACAGGGGGCGCTTTTGTTGCCTCCGCTATCGTGTTTCTCACGTACCACGACGCGTTCTTGGCCTTTGACGGTGGAATGCGCATCGTTGTCGGAGAGAAGGCGACCGCTGGAATCTTTGCGACTTACCCGCAGCCGTTTCTTTCAACTGCAGGGGGATTCATAGATCAGTTCATCGGAACCGCCCTATTGGTCCTGGCCATTTTTGCAATCACAGATTCCCGCAACTTGGCACCCACCGGGAACATGGCCCCGTTGATCATCGGCTTGCTGGTAGTCCTCATCGGAATGACCTTTGGATTCAACAGCGGTTACGCTATCAATCCAGCCCGCGATTTAGGGCCTCGGCTGTTTACTCTGGTGGGTGGATGGGGACCGCAAGTCTTTGCGGCCGGAAACTACTGGTTCTGGGTTCCGGTGGTTGCTCCATTGCTAGGAGGGGTTGGGGGAGGGTGGATCTATGACCGCATGGTTGGAGAAGGATTGAAGCAAGAAGTAGGTTGATGTGGAAAGAAGACCCCTCACAGGACGAGAACCGGTGGAGCGCATCAAAGGCATTTGGCATTGGCCCCTTTGCTATTTTCAATCAGGAACGACCCAGCAACAAACGGCATTCTGCATCCCAGTGGTTCGCCTCGCTTGCCAGTTTCAGGTTGACAGGTCGATTCGTTTGGTTATCTTTGAAAACGGGTAGGACGGTTTCAAGGTCCAGGAATTCGGAAACCTTTCATGGAAAAGAGAAAATCGCGGTGGCTGTT
>Ga0187893_10004262_pt1 | contig 27503 bp, 20 predicted proteins | sample MA1701074metaG_FD_139574 | JGI IMG/M metagenome (GOLD analysis project Ga0187893, IMG submission 139574) | White microbial mat communities from a basaltic lava cave in the Kipuka Kanohina Cave System on the Island of Hawaii, USA - MA170107-4 metaG ... | reverse complement strand
CCTGCTTAGATTTTGTGAGGTACAAGTTAGAGCTTTATTAAACGATGATTTGCATTTATAATATTAAGAAATAAAAAACCCGCCAGGCGGCGGGCTTACTTTTATTCTTAAAGACTTTCTTAGGGAAATATCCCCAACTCCGCATAGCTGGTTTCAAAAACTTATTTTATTTATCCTGCTTTTCAACAAGACGATCCTTTCTATTAGCTTATCAAACGAAAGTGATGTTGCATAGATCATACTCTCCTGCATTTGCTCATAATCTTTTTTCCAGGCGGCAACCAGGTGTTCCGGAGGCACAGGGCTTATTTTTTCAGGAATATGGTTAGCATAATCAATGCCTCTTAAAGGTGTAATGGTTTTGCGGTGTTCTACAATATGCCGGTAGAGTTCCTTATCGGCAAGAGCTTTTATTGCATATTCCGTATCCATTAGTTTTTCCAGGTCGTACAAATGCCTGCTCAAACGATCAACTTTTATTTTTTCAGATGATTGCTGAAATTCTTCATGCAGCAGGAATATTTTTTCAAGGAAAGTTCTTTCAGGATTGACGGTAGGAATACTGATGTGCTGGTCTGCAAAATGACTGCTTTTGAAATGCTCATCAACAAGTGAGATAATTTCTTTTTCTGAAAATGGCTCTCTCAATGAACGGCTGCCAATTTCTATTAAAACTTTTGGAGCAAGATATGCCGATGGCTCGGTTAATGAATAATAACTGGCTGCTATTTTCACCGGATCTTCATCGTTTGATTTTGTTTCCACCAAATCCAGTGTCACATCATTGAAGCCAGCATCTTTAAATGTTTTTTGAAGTAAGGGAAGATAAGTTGTAGTGATATACTTAAATGAATCCCTGCGTAATTTTTTAACCTGTGAAGCTGTCATCTCGTTATCAAATCCCAAAAACTTTCTGTCCAGTGCCAAGTCAATGTCTTCTGAAAATCGTTCAATCACATTCCATGCCTTGCTTAATGAAGTACCTCCTTTAAAAACTGTATGCGGTGCGATTTCAGTTTGATAGACCAGTTGCAACGTTCGTACCACCCACCAGTCTTTTTCAATGGCAGCAGCAGGCAGGTTTAGTCTTCTAGAAGTTTCAAGAAAAATATTTCGCCGGTTTTCATCCGTTAGTTGAAACCATTGCTGTAAGGCATCTTTATTCATTATTATCAGTAAATGCTGCTTTCATGATCTTTCTTATCCATGCAGGCGCCAGGCGAAGATCATGTTCCAGCTTTGTTCTTTTTTCTTTTTTGAGCAGTTGCTGAACTTGTGTGATTTCATCTTGCGTGACATTATCCTTTCCTATGGTTCGCAGTGCTTGTATGGCCAGCCTGCTTATTTCACCAACAGCCGCTACATTTTTAGGAGTGGCTTTTTTAAAAGTGATTGTTCGCCTGCCGATCTTTATTTTTCTTGGGGCACCGTCGGTAAGGTAAACGATGTTCATGGGCACTTGTGTCGAAAGGCCCAAACGGTTCAATGCGTAAGCTCCGGTTGGAACAATCCTTGCCCTGTCACGTCTGGCTATAGCTTTGGCAATTTCTTCAGCTCCCGGTGTTATTTTACCTATTATGCTATCCAGTTTTGGACGAACATAAATGCCTGTAGCTACTCTTTCCAACTCCCCCGCTTTTACCAATCTTTCCATTGCTTTTCTTACAGCCTCCTGTGTGCCATAGGTTATGAAATTATCTGTAAAAAATAGCATACCCCTCCCTGCTTTTGCTATCCTGTTAAGTATTTGTTTTTCAATGCTATTTGGCAATTTTATACGTATATTTGTCACCAATTTAGTAAATATTTGTGACATGTAAATTGCAATTCACTTCTCAATTGATGCAAACTAATCGTCTCATGGTTTATAAATTTTTGAAGAGCATGCAGCAAATATTTGTGACAGGTTTCAAAAACATAAATCCCGTCCGGAAGAGGATGGGATTTATGCAATCAGTGATAATATCTTTTACGGAAATATTCCCAACTCTGCATAGCTCGTTGCCACTTTATTGATAGCAACAACATAAGCTGCTGTGCGCATATCCGGTATTTCAGGATTGCTTTTCCATTCACTCATGATCTCATGAGTGGCAGCGATCATCGTTTCTTCCAATCCGCTATATACAAGGTCAACCTCATCAGCTCCATGCACGATATATTCCTTTTCCTTTTCGTGCATTTTTCTGCCCGATAAAACTTCAATTTGCGACACAATATGAGCATTCAGGTTTTCATTAAAACGTTTTTCCATTCTTCCGTAGCGAACATGGCTAAGGTTTTTCAACCATTCAAAATAAGAAACAGTCACACCGCCAGCATTCAGATACATATCGGGAACGATCAGCGTTCCTTTTTTAGCAAATATTTCATCCGCTTCAGGTGTCAACGGACCATTTGCTGCTTCACCAATGATTTTGGCTTTTATTCTTGGCGCATTCTCTGCATTGATCACATTTTCCAATGCGGCAGGAATTAAAATATCACAATCCATTTCCAGCGCATCGGTATTTTTTCCAAAATTGTTTGTACCCGGAAAATTGAGTATAGATCCTGTTTGTTTTCTGTGTTGAAAAACGGCTTCAATATCCAAACCAGCATCGCTCCAAATAGAACCTTCGTATTCTGCCAGGCCAACGATCAATGCTCCTGCATCCTGAAAAAATTTTGCCGAATGATAGCCTACATTTCCTAATCCCTGTACAACCACTCTTTTTCCTTCTACACCGGGGATCATGTTGTACTTCTTCATTATATCGGGCATATTGCATACTTCTCTCAACCCAAAAAATACACCGAGACCGGTTGCTTCTCTTCTGCCACGAACGCCACCTTGCGATACGGGTTTGCCGGTTACGCATCCGGCTGCGTCTATCTCACCGGGGTGCATGGCGGTGTAGGTATCGAGTATCCATGCCATCTCTCTTTCACCGGTTCCATAATCAGGAGCAGGCACATCAGTGCCAGGCCCAATGAAATTTTTTCTTATCAGCTCAGCTGTATAGCGACGGGTAATTTTTTCAAGTTCATAAGGTGAATAGCTCCTGGGATTGATCCTAATGCCGCCTTTACCACCGCCGAACGGAACATTAACAATAGCGCATTTATAAGTCATCAATGCTGCAAGGGCCATTACTTCATCCTGGTTTACTTCGGCTGCAAAACGAATACCGCCTTTGCAGGGTGTTTTGTGCTGCGAATGTTGTACTCGGTAAGCTTCTATCACTTCCACTGTTCCATCATCACGTTTGACAGGAAACCTCATTTGGTACACGGCATTGCAGGCTTTGATCTGTTCAAGTATTCCGGGAGTCCATTTGGTGAATCTTGCGGCTTTGTCGAAACTTTTTTCAACAGCGCCAAAAAAACTGTAGTTGTCTGACATGAATTCGATTTTAAATTTTCAAATAGCAAGCGTTATCTATCCGGTTTGCAGTTGGCAAAAGACAGTCAAAAGTTGACAATTTGAAATACTGCAAACTGCAAAACTGCCGACTGTTAATTATCAATTATCCTTTTCCACTTTACTGATCTTCTTATCCAATCTCACCAAATACAATATCAACCCGGTCAATATGGTAAGCATAACTGCTACTACTACATAAATGCGACCATTGCTGCGCATGGTTTCACCAAACGCCGACTTGCCTGTATCTGCCTGCGCTACGGCAAGCAAATTCAAAAGGATCAATGATGAAAGAAGAAAGATGGCTTTTATCTTTTGCATTCTATATTTTTTAATGGCTTATTGTTTATGCTTTGTCAGTTATTTATCCCGCCAACTTTTTTTCCTTTAATAAAGCGATCCTTATTTTCAGTGTGGCTATCCATACAGATAAGAGTGTCCATCCAATAAATGCAGGAAATTCTACCATACGCATAGCCGGGCTCACGTCTTTAAAATTAAGAGCAGGGTTTCCTTCCTGGCCGGGGTGCAAACTGGGGAGCAGTCGGGGAACGATCCATATAGTTGGAAACAGCATGGCATAGGCGAATATATTATACACAGCACTTATCCTCGCTTTCTTATCCATATCTGTGATGGAATCACGCAGCACCATGTAGGCAAAATAGATAAGCATTGCAATGGCAGTACCTATCAGTTTAGGTTCTCTTGCCAATGCACTGAATGACTCAAAGGCCGGATTATTCGGATCGGCCCAGGTATAGCTCATCCAGATGGCGCCGGTTGAATAACCCAGTATCCCAAACACAATACCTACAACGGCGTATTGGCGGGCATATATATCATACTTGTGATTGAATGTGCGCAGATACCTGATGGATTGTATAACAGAAATTGTAAAAAGCGTCATCATTGCTGCCCACATTGACACATGAAAGAAAAGATTGCGGCTTGTCTCTTCAAGTGCGGGAAGATTGGGAACTTTCACCAGCAGTCCCCATGTGAATGTGTAAACTAATAAAACAACGCTGAGAATTTTCCACCACGATTGATACATGAAACTTTTTTCATTGGCCATGGCTGATGTATTATAGAGTAAAAGTGCAGCAAAATTAAGGTGGCCTTTCTAATCCGGCCTAATTTTTCCTCAACTATTAATATATGCTGTTAGTATTATATTTTTTATAAAAAGTAAATTCATTCTAAAATTTTTCCAACAAAACGGGTTGTATGTTGGTGATTTTATAATGGAGAGATAAAAGCGAAAAACAAATCGTTTGACTTTTATCATTGAATGTATACTAATCCTTCCATAAAAAAGGAAACAATATAACCGACAGCAATATTACCATCAGATCAAGTGCAATCAACAACAATATGTTACTGGCCGGGATAGACAATTGAGGGTTGAAAGCCGCATTTGATAATTGCATCAGCAAAATCAATTGTGGGATAATAAGCGGAAAACCCAACACAGCCATAATAGCTGCATTTTGTTGTGCTCTGGCGGCTATTGCTGCTAAAAAAGTAAACACAAGACTTAAACTCCATCCGCCCAATAAAACAAGTCCGATAAAAGCTCCTGCTTTTTGCATGGGATTGCCCAAAAACATGGTAAAAAGCAAAAGGCTCAGCAAACTCATTACCAGCATCAGCAATGAATTAAAAAGCAATTTTGCCAAAACAAAATGAACAGGCGAAGCAATTGAATAAAAGTAGAGCATTCGTCCGCGGCTTTCCTGCAAAAAACTTTTTGCAACCGCATTGATGCAGATAAACAGTTGAATCACCCAAAACAAGCCATTCCATACTTTGCTATCGGGCTCATCAATAGCCATGAATAAAACAAAAATGGTAGCACCTATATACAGCAATATTCCATAAAAACTGTATTGTTGCCTCACTTCAAGAAGCAAGTCTTTTTTAAACAACGTGAATATGCGGTGGATGGAGCTAATAGCGTATTTATTTTAATATGAAAGTAAGATTTGCTTCTGAATAGTGAATTGTCATTTATTCACCACTCATAGTTTCTCATTATAACAAACCCTGCACCTCGGCTCATAAGCATCTGTTGCTCCCAACATCACCTGGTCTTCATTAGGAATTTTGCGGTAGGAGTAGTTAGCAATATGTCCGCACTTCACACAAATAGCATGCAGCTTGGTTACATAATCGGCCTTGGCCATGATAAATGGCATTTGCCCAAATGGTTTGCCGGTGAAATCCATATCGAGCCCGGCAACGATAACTCGAATACCATTATAAGCTAACTGATCGCAAACATTGGGTAGTTCGTCATCAAAGAATTGAGCTTCGTCAATACCGATCACATCCACATCCTGCGCCATCAGAAATATCTTCTGTGAATTGTCAATAGGAGTGGATTGTATTTCATTGGTATCATGCGATATGATCTTTATTTCATCGTAGCGGATATCAATGGCGGGTTTAAATATCTCTACTTTCAGGTTAGCAATCTTCACTCTTTTCAGCCGTCGGATCAATTCTTCAGTTTTGCCGCTAAACATGGAGCCGCAGATCACTTCTATCCAGCCACGGCGTTCACCACGTATATTCGGTTCAATAAACATTGTTAAGATTTTAATTTCCTGAACTCGTAATCAATTTATTGGCAAAGTGTTTGTAATTTTAAGACACTGATTTTGGGATTAAAACCGGGTTGCGCAGAATGTTCAGGAACTCAGTTAATACATAGCAATAAGCCAAATCCTTTTAATCAATATTAATGTCATTGCTCCAAAAGTAGCAAAATGGAACGAATAGAAGTATTGATATCCAAACTGAACGAACAGTACCAACAGAAAGCCTCTTCTGAACAAATGCTTGTCACGCTGCAGCTTCTCCAGAATGAATTGATAAAAGAACAACAGGGCAACAGAACATTGGGTACTTCAAAAGTGTCCGTGGTAATGCCTTCTATGAAAATTGATGCAGCCACTTATGAGAAATATGCACCTAAAGCCACAGAAATACCGGCGGTGCAGGAAGTAAAAGAAACCGTGCTGGTAGATAAAGAATCGGTTTCTATCGTACAGGAAAATGGCCAGTTGGATATGGTTTTTGATCCTATGATGGAAATACCCACGTTATCTCACCAGTTGAAAGATAAAAAAGGTGAAGGAGAATCGCTGAATGACAGACTAAAACAGGGAAAGGCCGAGCTGGTGGAAATATTGAAAGAAACTCCGATCAAAGATCTTCGCAAAGCTATCGGCATCAACGACCGGTTTTTATTTATCAACGATCTCTTCCGCGGTGATGAAGCCATGTATGAACGAAGCATAAAAACTATTAACAGCTTTAATATTTATCCCGAAGCAGAATACTGGATCACCCGTGAGCTCAAAGTGAAACTGGGGTGGAATAGTGATCTGCCTTCTGTAGCACAATTTGATCAGTTGGTCAAAAGAAGGTTCTCATGAATAAATTTTAATATTTTTTCTGTGGCGCCTTTGTTAGAATAAACATAGGCTTTTGCATTATTACCGCATTTTCCATATTCATTTTCATTCTTCATTAATTGTTGAACCGTTGATATAAACTCTCCGGAGTTTTGAATACTGATGGCGCCGCCGGTTTTTATCAATTCAACAGCTTCGTTGAATTTCTGATACACAGGCCCGAAAAAAACAGGTTTTCCGTATACGGCAGCTTCCAGTGTATTATGAATGCCTTTGCCAAAACCACCGCCTACATAAGTAATGAATGCATATTTATAAAGACGTGAAAGCAGGCCAATGTTGTCTATGATAAGAATATTTGAGATTTGAGATTTGAAACCTGCCCGACCGGCAGGCGGATTTGGGATTTGTAGTTGAGAATAAAGAACTGCTGCGGGAAACAATTTTTGAAGTTGGGAAATATGTTCTTCGTTTATTTCATGCGGAGCAATAATTAGTTTCAGTGAAGGATCATTTATTGTTTCGATAGTTTCTTTCAATATTTTTTCATCATGAGGCCAGGTGCTGCCGGCTATTATCGCTTTATTATTATCAATAAATTTTTCAATCTCGGGTATTGACGTTGCATTTTCTGCTATTTCAATCACCCTGTCAAACCTGGTATCGCCGGAAACCGTGCATTTTTCTGCAAGGCCAATTGTATTCAGTAAATCTCTTGATGATTCATTCTGTACAAATAAATGGCTGAAAAACGAAAGCATTTTTCGCTGCAGCCCGCCATGCCATTTAAAGAAAATATCATTTTGCCTGAATAAAGAAGAGACAAGTAGAAGCGGAATATTATTTTGCCTGATCGTTTTTAGATAATAATACCAATATTCATACTTCACAAAGATGACAAGCGAAGGGTTTACTATTTCTAAAAAACGTTTTGCATTTCTTTTTCCATCTATCGGCAAATAAAACACCCAGTCGGCTCCTTTGTAATCTTTCCTTATCTCATAACCCGAAGGCGAGAAGAAAGTAAGTAGAATCTTGTTCCTTGTACCTTGTGCCTTGATCCTTTCTATTATGGGTCTGCCTTGTTCAAACTCGCCAAGAGATGCACAATGCACCCAAATGAGCTTCTCTTCTGGCATCCTACTTCTAACCTCTGACCTCAATTTCTCCCATATTCCCCTTCTTCCTCCCACCCATTTCTTTGCTTTTGAATTAAAGAGTGAAGCGATACGAATACCGGCTTTAAAAAGAACCAGGAAAATGTTGTAAAAAAATAGTCCCAAATCGTTGATTTTTTGAGCAGCTTCGGCAACCGAAGAACGGGAAGCAAAAGTAAAGTCAAACTATGAAACTACCTGTATTTTACTATTTTTGCGCCGCTCGTAAGAAAGTCAATAAGTCAATGACCATTTGGCAATGACTTAATGACTTTATCTGTAATCAACAGCTTAAATATTCTTTGCTAATGCGTCCTGTTCAAATGGTGGATACTAAAACCCAGTATCAGAAAATAAAAGCTGAAGTAGATAGTGCTGTAGTGCAGGTAATGGAGAGTTCTGCTTTTATCAATGGAAAAGCTGTACAGGATTTTGCTGCCAATCTTTCATCTTATCTCGGCGTTAAGCACACTATACCTTGCGCCAATGGCACCGATGCTTTGCAAATAGCGCTGATGGCTCTTGGTCTGCAACCAGGTGATGAAGTGATCACTCCTTCATTTACATTTATCGCTACAACAGAGGTGATTGCTCTTCTTCATTTAACGCCGGTATTTGTTGAAGCAGATCCCAACACTTTCTGTATTGATCCTGCCGATTTGGAAAAAGTAATTACGCCAAAGACAAAGGCTATCGTACCTGTTCATCTTTATGGCCAGGCTGCGCCAATGGAAGAGATCATGGCGATAGCTAAAAAGCACAACTTATTCGTAATCGAGGATAATGCACAGGCCATAGGATGTGATTACACTTTTTCAGATGGAAGTAAAAAGAAAGCAGGAACCATCGGTCATATAGGAGCTACTTCTTTTTACCCATCAAAAAATCTAGGGGCTTTTGGAGATGGCGGCGCCATTTTTACCAATGATGATGATTTGGCAACTAAACTAAAAATGATCGCTAATCATGGACAAAGCCGCCGTTATTATCACGATATAGTGGGTTGCAATAGCCGGCTCGATACGATTCAGGCTGCTATACTTAATATCAAATTAAAACACCTTGATGAATACAATGCAGCAAGAAGAAAGGCTGCCGATTTTTATGACAAAGCTTTTGCTGGTCATCCAAAGATCACAACACCTTTCAGGGCTGCCTATTCAAAGCATGTATTTCATCAGTACACATTGCTTATTGAGGATGGTGATAATTCTGCGGCATTAAGAAATGGAGTGAACGAATTTTTGGCCAGTCATAAAATTCCTTCCATGATTTATTATCCTGTGCCCGGGCATCGCCAGAAAATGTTTGAACATTTTAACGTAGCTTCGAAATCCCTGCCAGTTACTGACTGGCTAACCGAAAGGGTAATCTCCCTTCCTATACATACAGAGCTTGACGAGGAACAATTGCTTTCCATTACAACGAAGGTGCTGGCCTTTTTTAAATCTTAATTTTTTACTATTTATGAAAATTGCTGTAATTGGAACAGGCTATGTGGGATTGGTAACAGGCACCTGTTTCGCTGAAACCGGAAATACCGTTACCTGCGTTGATGTAGATATAAATAAGGTGACCAAACTAATGAGCGGTGAGATCACCATTTATGAACCTGGACTTGAAAAAATTTTTCTTCGCAACCTTAAAGAAGAAAGATTGAAGTTTACCACCAATCTTTCAGAAGGAGTTCAGGATGCTTCCGTTATTTTCATGGCTTTGCCTACACCACCCGGTGAAAATGGTTCTGCAGATCTTAAATATGTATTAGGTGTAGCTGAAGAATTGGGCAAACTGATAAAGCCCGGCGACTATAAAGTAATTATTGATAAAAGTACTGTGCCTGTTGGTACTGCCGAAAAAGTGAGAGTGGCTATTTTAAAAAGTGCCGGTCAAAATATTGAAGAGGCCTTTGATGTGGTTTCTAATCCTGAATTTTTACGGGAAGGGGTAGCAGTGGAAGATTTTATGAAACCGGACAGAGTAATCGTTGGCACTAATTCTGAAAAGGCCAAAAAAGTAATGAACCAGTTGTTTGCTCCGTTTGTGCGGCAGGGCAACCCCATTATTTTTATGGATGAACGCTCTGCTGAGCTGACCAAATATGCGGCCAATTCATTTCTTGCTATGAAGATTTCGTTTATGAATGAAATTGCGCAGCTATGTGAACTGATGGGCGCCGATGTAGATATGGTAAGAAAAGGCATTGGCAGTGATGAACGCATTGGCAAACGTTTTTTGTTTTCAGGTATTGGTTATGGCGGCAGTTGTTTCCCAAAAGATGTGCAGGCGCTGGTTCACTCGTCCAGTGAAGTAAGCTATGATTTCAAAATACTCAATGCGGTGATTCAGGTAAATGAAAAGCAAAAACTTCATTTGATCCCCAAGATCAAAAAATACTTCAAAAATGATCTGAAAGGAAAACGCTTTGCACTGTGGGGGCTTGCATTTAAGCCAAATACTGATGATATTCGTGAAGCGCCGGCTTTATACATCGTGGATGCATTGGTAAAAGAAGGCGCAGAAGTTATCGCTTTTGATCCCGAGGCAATGCACAATGTAAGACAGGTGATAGGTGATAAAATAGAATATGCAGAAAACCAGTATGCCGCTTTGAAAGGAGCTGATGCTTTGATAATAGCAACCGAGTGGAATGAATTTCGAACGCCCGATTTTTTAAAAATTGTAAGCAGTCTTAAGAATAAAGCAATTTTTGACGGACGTAATCTTTTTGAAGCAGCAGCAATAAAAGAACTGGGTTTTCATTACGAAAGTGTGGGCCGGGCTGCTGTCAACTAAAACTAGTATAACTATGAAAAGAGTACTCATCACTGGTGCTGCCGGCTTTTTGGGATCTCATTTATGCGATCGTTTTATAAAAGAAGGCCACCGGGTTATCGGCATGGATAATCTTATTACCGGCGACCTGAAAAATATTGAACACCTTTTTAAGCTGGAGCAATTTGAGTTTTATCATCATGATGTAAGCAGGTTCATTCACATTCCCGGCCATTTGGATTATATACTTCATTTTGCATCACCGGCCAGCCCGATTGATTATTTAAAAATTCCCATACAAACATTGAAGGTTGGCGCCCTCGGCACACATAATTGCCTTGGATTAGCCAAAGCAAAAAATGCAAGAGTATTGGTGGCATCTACGAGTGAAGTATATGGTGATCCATTAGTACATCCGCAAACAGAAGAATATTGGGGTAATGTAAATCCAGTGGGGCCGAGAGGTGTGTATGATGAAGCCAAGCGGTTTATGGAATCCATCACAATGGCTTATCATACTTTTCATAAAGTAGATACAAGAATTGTCAGAATATTCAATACCTATGGCCCAAGAATGCGGTTAAATGATGGCCGTGCCCTGCCTGCATTTATCGGCCAGGCATTGCGCGGTGAAAACCTGACTGTATTCGGCGACGGTTCGCAAACAAGAAGCTTTTGTTATGTTGATGATCTGATCGAAGGTATTTATCGTTTATTGCTTAGCGATTATCACCTGCCTGTTAATATCGGCAACCCAAATGAAATCTCGTTAAAAGATTTTGCCGAAGAAGTATTGGCATTAACGGGTAATTCTGTTAACATTGTTTACAAACCTTTGCCCGTGGATGATCCAAAGCAGCGACAACCGGATATTACAAAAGCAAAAAAACTTTTAGGCTGGGAACCGAAAGTAAACCGGAAAGAAGGACTAAAGATCACTTATGATTATTTTAGTTCATTGCCGCCGGAGGAATGGCGTAAACAACCGAAAGAATTTGTGAGTATGAAATAATGAAGCCGGATCTATGAAATCTGAAGTCGGATTAGAAAGATATTGAAACAATTAAACCATTGAACCATCAAACAACTAACTTTTTAAATATCTTAAACCTTTAAACTTTTAATGTACCAGCAATTAGTTGATAAAAAAGAAAAATTGGCAGTTATTGGTTTAGGCTATGTTGGCTTGCCTATTGCACTGGAATTTGCAAAAAAACTTTCTGTTATTGGTTTTGATATCAATGCCAAACGCATTGAGCTGATGAAACAGGGAATTGATCCGAGTAATGAACTGGAGAAAGAAGCTTTTGACGGTTGTGATATTGAGTTTACCGATTCATTGGATGTACTGAGACAGGCAAAATTTTTTATTGTCGCGGTGCCCACACCGGTTGATGAATACAATGTACCTGATCTCATTCCTGTGCGAAAAGCATCTGAAACAATCGGTAAGGTGATCAAGAAAGGAGATTATGTCGTATTTGAATCAACGGTTTACCCCGGATGTACGGAAGAAGATTGTTTGCCGGTGATTGAAAATTTATCAGGTTTGAAAAATGCAGTTGATTTCAAATTGGGTTATTCTCCTGAACGCATCAACCCCGGTGATAAAAATCATACATTGGCTACCATCGTAAAAGTAGTTTCAGGCTGCGATGCAGAATCATTGGATAATATTGCCAAAGTATATGAACTTGTAGTAAAAGCCGGTGTGCACAGAGCATCTTCCATTAAAGTGGCAGAAGCGGCAAAGATCATTGAAAATACACAACGGGATCTGAACATTGCATTGATGAATGAGCTATCCATCATTTTTGATAAAATGAATATCAATACATTCGAAGTGTTGGAGGCAGCGGGAACAAAATGGAATTTTTTAAAATTTCAACCGGGTCTTGTTGGCGGGCATTGCATAGGCGTAGATCCATATTATCTTACTCACAAAGCAAATCAGTTAGGTTATAAGTCGCAGGTGATACTGGCCGGCCGCACTATCAATGATGATATGGCCAGCCATGTAGCGCAAAAGGTGGTGATGCACATTATTAAAACAGATGGCAATGTAAAGGCCGCTAAAGTTTTGATAAAAGGAGCTACTTTCAAAGAAAATGTAAGTGATATACGCAATTCAAAAGTGGCGGATGTGGTAAGGGCGCTGAAATCTTTTTATGTGAATGTTGATATTGAAGATCCGCATGCTGATTCAGATGAGTTGAAGCATGAGTATGGTTTTGGGCTGACAGATAGACCAGGTAAGGAATATGATGCAGTTATTGTTACTGTGCCGCATGCTGCTTATACAGGTTTAGATGATAATTATTTTTCTTCTATCACAAAGCCACATGCTTTGATAGCAGACCTGAAAGGAATTTATCGAAATAAAATTACCAACCGAAAATACTGGAGTCTCTGATATGCCTTTTACTACTACCGATTTACCCGGCCTGCTTGTCTTTGAACCAAAAGTCTTTGGAGACAGCCGCGGCTATTTCTTTGAATCGTACAATGAAAAAATTTTTGAACAGCAGGGTATCAATCTGCGTTTTGTTCAGGATAATCAATCTTCCTCTTGTTACGGAGTAATAAGAGGAGTGCATTACCAGTTGAATCCGCATGCACAAACAAAACTGGTCCGGGCATTAGCCGGCAGAATATTGGATGTTGCTGTGGATGTACGCAACGGTTCGCCAACTTATGGTAAACATTTTTCTATCGAATTGTCTGCAGAAAATAAAAAGCAACTCTTCATACCAAAAGGTTTTGCTCATGGATTTTCGGTGTTAAGCGAAAGGGCGGAAGTAATGTATAAATGCGATGGCTTTTACAATAAAGAAAGTGAAGGTGGTTTTCGCTTCGATGATCCTGGCTTGAACATTGACTGGCAAATACCGCAGGACAAAGCGATCATTTCAGACAAAGACCAGTTATTGCCTTTTCTCGAATCAGTTAAGACCAACTTTACTTATTGAGACAAATGATGACCAGGAAAAAAATTATCGTTACCGGCGCTAATGGTCAACTGGGTATGGAACTGCAGCAGCTTGCATCATCGTATCCGGCGTATGAATTTATTTTTACTACCCGCAATGAAATGCCGCTTGATGATTTGAATTCGATCAGCCAATTTATTTCAAAGCATCAACCGCAGTATTTTATTAACTGCGCTGCACATACAGCCGTTGATAAAGCGGAATCAGAAAAAGAGTTGGCTTTTAAAATAAATGCAGAAGCTCCAGGCATTATTGCCAAAGCATGTAAAGAAAATAATGTTCAGTTGATTCATGTTTCTACTGATTATGTATTCAATGGAAATGGAACTTCTCCTTATAAAGAAACGGATGCCACTGATCCTGTCAATCTTTACGGAGCTTCCAAGCTGGAAGGTGAGAAGTCAGTTATGCAAAATGATCCCGATGCAATTATCATTCGCACTGCCTGGGTGTATTCTGCGTTTGGAAAAAACTTTGTGAAAACCATGTTGCGGCTGATGGCCGAAAAAGAACAAATCAATGTGGTAAGCGATCAATCAGGAACACCAACTTATGCTGCCGACCTTGCAGAAGCAATAATGATAATAATTTCAACTTCAGAATCTCCAACTCACCATTCACCACTCACTACTTACCCGGGCATTTATCATTTCAGCAATGAAGGCCAGATCACCTGGTATGATTTTGCAGTTGCTATTAAAGAATTATCAGGCAGTGCATGCAAAGTAAATCCTATCACCACGTCACAATATCCCACACCTGCCAAACGTCCTGTTTATTCTGTGCTGGATAAGTCGAAGATCAAAAACACATTCAGCATTAAGGGCAAAGATTGGAAAGAAAGTCTTGCTGTTTGTATCCAAAAAATTAAAAATGCCCCGAAGTAAATTCAGGGCATTTAATTTATAAGAACCGTCCCGTTTTTGCTTTCATGAGTAGAAAGCAAAAATAAGAACGGATATAACCGCTGACAATACCCACTTAGTCGCATGCCGGTTAGCTTAGTGAACGGTCAAAAATTAATCACCAATCCCCCGAAGTAGTTATTGATTGCTGAAGGGTTGTAATATCTTTTGCCTGCAGCATTGACATCATTTCCCAGGCTGTACCGCTCATTCGTTAAGTTGTCGGCCCCGGCAAATAGCTCAAGGTTAAATAGGGAGCTTATTTGTTTTCTCCAACCCAGTTTTGCCTGCAATAAAGTAAATGCTTTTGCATATTCATCATTGGCATCATTGAGTGGAAGTTTGGAAGTGTTATTAATGCTGGTGTATAGATAAATTCCCCAGGCGGTATTAATATCAAGCCCGGCAATGAAAATAGTTTTAGGCACGCCGGTCAATTCTTTTCCTGAATAATCTGTAGTTCCAACTTTATAATTGGTAAAATTGTAATCATTATAAGTAAATCCAGTCCACAATCTCACAAGATTGATCTTTGAATGGGCATTACTTACTAATAAATAAGCGATCCTGGTTTCCACTCCTTTCTGTTTGGTGCCGCCTGCATTGATAAAATATTCTGCACCTGAGCTGTCTACTCTTCTTACGATCGCCTGTTGAAGTTTAAAATAATACAATGCAGCTTCAAATTCCAGGCGATTATTAACTGCATTACCTCGTATGCCTGATTCATAGTTCCAGCCAAATTCCGGTTGCAGATTTACATTAATGTTTTGATCAGAGGCACGGATCTCTGCAATTGTTGCGGGAGAAAAGCCTTTGCTCACGGATGCATAAGCCGACAAATTTTTTGTAAATGGATAAAGGAGTGCAAGTCTTGGCAGAAACTGTTCATCAAATTTCTTTTTCTTCTTATCGTTATTAGTACCTGTCAATCGCTTGTAATGATAAACATATCCATTGGTGCTGGCGCCTGCCTGCAGCAACAATTTTTTTTGAAGCTGCCATTCCATTTGTGCAAAAGGAAACCATTGCCTTACCCAAAGTTTGTCTTTTGTTTGTACCGCATCCTGCACACCGGCATTATTGCCATAGTTATCAATAGCCGCATAACCATAAAGCCATTCTGCTCCGCCAATTAACCTGAAATCATATTGCTCAGATTTTGTTTCATAAATGAATTTGCTTCGCACAGCAAAATTTTTCTCATCCCTCTTTTCATAATTAGTGATAAAAGGATTTTTAAAATCAGTATTGGAGAAAGAAAGAGAAGTAACATTGCTCCAGTGCTTATTGAATTCATGGGTATTGCTGATCCCGGCAAATAAAGTTTTATTATAAATAGCAGCCTTTTGACTAATAGCAATCGTTCTTGCCTGTTTTGGGTTTTGATCCATTTGAGCTAATGTCAATCCGCCAGGTGTTTGATAATAAAGGTCGGTGTACAATAATATCAATTCTGTTTTGTCTTTATTGCTTATCCGGGTTTTGGCATTCCATTGCACCACATCTTTTCTTAATTTGCTGTGATCTCTGTATCCATCTGACTGTACATGGCTTTGCGTAAGGGAGGAACTAAAGTTATTGCCGCGGTATTTCCATTGGGCCTGTTCGCCCAAACTGCCATAAGTGCCACCGTTTAACTGAATGCGAAAACGATGATCTTTTTTCTCCATATCATTCGGCAGCAAAGGCAAATCATCCGTATGAAGCACAACGATGCCGCCGGTATTAGCGCCAAACAAACTGCCGCCCGGTCCTTTTAGCACTTCAATAGATGAAACCGTGTTGGGATCAATAAGATTTAAATAAGTATTGCCGCCTGCATCAGTAAAAGGCATATCGTTCCAATACACTTTTATATTTCTGACACCAAATGGTGACCGCAACAGGCTGCCACGGATATTCAACCGATAGCTGCCCGGCGATCTTTCTTCCATTCTTACGCCGGGCACTGTATTCAATGCTGGCAATAGCGAAATATTGGCATAGCGATGCAGGTCTTTACCGGTAACTAAACCAATGGCTACCGGAGTTTCCAAAAGAGACCGTCCCGATTCATAGCCTTTGATCACTACAGGAGAAAGAAGCAGAAAAGAATCTTTTTCTGAAGGCTCGGTTGGTGTTTGAGCAGTAGCAGACAGGTATAACAATAAGGCGGAAAGGAGGCTTATATATTTCATATTGTTATTGGATAATGACGCAAAGTTAAGCAAGGAACAACAATGTCACTGAGTAATAATACTCTACCTCATAAGGTTTTAACTTCTTTTCTTTGCCAATCGTCGGTTCTTTTGGTCAAATTATCGGCAAATAACCGACTGCTTATCTATTATAAGATACATTTAGCGTTGTTTATAAAATATCTTACAGCTTTGCCGTTTATGAAAAGAAATTGTCCGCGGTAAAAGATTGGAGATTTAAAGACTTTATGAAAATGAATTTAAAAAGCTAACCAATGCTGCGGAATATGACCGGGTATAATACTTACAAGACTCTTGATTGGTTATGATAAAAAGATGGGTTAAACTTTTGCTTTGCTGCGTTTTCGCCTGCATAGCAAAATATGGTTCTTCACAAATTCAATCCTGCCCTGCGAATATCAATTTTTCGACAGGCGGTCTTTCTTTTTGGTCGGCAAAGACAGGGCTTGTAAGCGGCGCCAGCCAAAATTATCCTGCGCCTAATAATGGCGTTACTACCATTCCTGAGTACAATATTTCTTCAACCGGCATTCGGGTAATCACAACTTCCACTGCTGATAAGTATGGCGGCTTTTCAACCATTCCTGTTATCAATGGTTATGCTTATAATTATTCTGTGCAGTTAGGATCTACTGCCACTTCGCATGATCTGAATGCTGGTATTCCCAATCCCGGCGGTTTTACAAGAGCCATTACTTATACCATCAATGTACCTGCAGGCAATACTGCTGTTCCTTATACAATGACCTATGCGTATGCATTGGTATTAGAGAACGGCACACATAACTCGAATGAGCAACCTTTGTTTAAAGCTATATTGAGCACCAATGACAGCATTATTACTTGTGCTTCGCCGCAATATTATTTGCCAACGCATAATGATGCAGGTTCAGGCCCGGGGTCCGGCTCAACAGGAGCTACGCTGGATACCACTGCTGCATTGTCCAATGGATTTACACTGAGTCCTGTATTTTTTTTATCCTATGCAGGTCAAAATAATACGAATGGCACCTTGCTGCGGGATGTATGGACAAAAGGATGGACAGAGGTAACATTTGACCTTTCACCTTACCGTGGTCAGCAGGTCACTCTTACTTTCGAAGCTGATAACTGTGCGCCGGGTGCACACTTTCCTTATGCTTATGTTGCACTTCGCAATACCTGCGCAGGTCTCGAGATCAGTGGGAACACAATGGCCTGCACCAACAGCAGTTTAAATTATTCTATACCTGCATTGGCAGGCGCCACTTACAACTGGACAGTACCAGCCGGCTGGACAATCAATTCAGGAGCTAATACCAATACTATAAATATAACTGCAGGAACTACCGGCGGATATATTATTGCCAATGAAAAAAATGGATGTGCCAACCTAAAGGATACAATTATAGTAACAACATCTGCACCGACAGTTGCAGGAAAAGTAAACAGCGATAACACGGTTTGCATCGGCAGCAACAGTACCCTGTTAACATTAACAGGCGAAACCGGCGGTGTTTTGAACTGGCTGTCGTCAACTGATGGCGTTAACTGGACAACGATTGCTGCTACAAGCGATAGCTATACTGCACAAAATGTTGAAGCTACTACGCAATACAAAGCTGTAGTGCAAAACAGTTTTGTTTGCAATATTGATACCAGCGCTGCTGCTATCATTACTGTTGATCCTAAATCAGTGGGTGGTGTTTTGAATCCGACTGATATAAATATTTGTGCAGGACAAAATACAAACAATACGCTTACACTATCGGGTAACACGGGCCCGGTTGTTAACTGGCAGCGATCAAATGATAATACAAACTGGAGCAATTTTAATCCTGTTAAACGGGATTCAACTTATACTGCAGGTGCTGTCAATGCGACGACCTATTACAGAACCATAATAAAAAGCGGCGTTTGTCCTGCAGATACAGGTGCAATAGCGACGATTAACTTTATTAATGTACCTTATCCTGCTGCAACAATCAATCCTGATTCTTCTTCCATCTGCTATGGAAGATCATCTTCGTTAGATGCGATGATTACCACCGGTACCAATTATACATGGAGCAATAGTGATCTGCTGACGAATGAAGGCAATGGTGTTGTTAGTTCTTTGCCTTATCCAATTAATGCAACAGCCACGCCGCCGGTTACTACAGATTTTGTACTCACTGTTTATAATGCAGGATGCCCCAACCCATCTACCGACACATTTCATGTAGAAGTGACGCAGCCCATCATCGTTTTTGCAGGCAATGATACTTCTGTTGTTATCAACCAGCCGCTTCAGTTCAACACTATAGTAAACGAACCCGCGGCCGATAATTTTACATGGACACCCGCCACAGGTTTAAATCTTACCACTATTCCCAATCCTGTTGCCATGTATGGAGCGAATAGCGCCGAATCCATCACTTATGTTGTAAAAGCTGAAACGGCTGTGGGTTGTACCGGTTTTGATACGATCACTATAACAATTTTTAAAACAGGCGCCGATATTTTTATGCCTTCTGCATTTACGCCTAATGGTGATGGCCGCAATGACTATATCAGGCCGATCTGTGTAGGTATAAAACAATTGAGTTTTTTCAAAATTTATAATCGTTGGGGACAATTAATATTTAGCACCAGCGAAATTGGAAAAGGATGGGATGGCGCTATCAGGGGTACGCCGCAATCAACCGATAACTTTGTGTATATGGTGCAGGGGGTTGATTATACAGGAAAAGTTATTTTCAAAAAAGGAAATGTGCTGCTCGTGAGGTAAGAATAATTATTTACAAGTTATTCTTCATCGAAATAAGGTAATAAGGTGAACTTTTTTGGATATATTATTTTACTAAGGTAATAAGGTTGTTTGCTTTCATCAGTTTTAGACCTTATTACCTTAGTAGCATTTCAATCATTAATTGAATCCAACCTTATTACCTTATCCAACTGCTTATAATTTGCATTTTACACATTATAATTGTCGAATAGCCATCAATATTTCCTTTAATAAATTAGATTTGCATTCGCAACAAAAGGGGTGCCTTGCAAAAATATCAGGACTAACTGTTCAGATATTTTGCTGAAACAAAGGCTGAGATTATACCCATTGAAAGAAGCATGTGCTTAAATTGTTTCTTTCAAACACCTGATCCGGGTAATGCCGGCGTAGGGAATTGACAATACAATTATCAGGTCAGTCGTACCGCTCTTGTTGGCTCATTACATTATTTCATTTAAAGCTATTTTCAATGAGCAATGAATGGCAATTGCTTTTGCAACAAATTATTCAAACAGGCTGGCTTCAATGGACTGCCGTAATACTGGGCGTGGCTGAAGTATTATTTGCAAAGGCAAACAAGATATGGCTGTATCCATCGGGAATTGTAAGCGTTTTGCTATCCATCTATATTCTTTTCCAGGCAGGCCTGTATGCTGAATGTTTATTAAACGGCTATTATTTGTTGATGAGTATATATGGCTGGTGGTATTGGAAAAAAAAGAAGGGACAGCCCGCTGTGGCCATCACTTCCTGTGGCAGTAAAGATTGGATAGTTGTTTTTACCATTGTAATTACCGGATTCATAATCTTGTTTTTAGCATTAAAATATTTTACTCCATCTGACGTACCTGTATGGGATGCATGGGTTACTTCTACGGCATGGGCGGGAATGTGGTTATTGGCTAAACGAAAAATTGAAAACTGGATACTTTTGAATGTTTCCAATTTCTTTGCCGTGCCTCTGTTGCTTCATAAAGGGTTACCTCTTTATGCAGCGCTTACAATTTTTTTATTTGTTATCGCTATACAAGGTTATATAAAATGGAATAAGATCATGAAAAATGACAACAGAAAATTTCAATACTCTGCGCTTTCATGATTAAAAAAAATGAGCTATTCAATATTTATGGAACTAATATTACATCCGGCAAGTTTTATTAATTCTGAAATAACAGATATAATAAGAAATAATGCTTTCGAAGCAGAAAAACTGGTTAGGTTGCATGATAAACAATTGGAAATTATTTACAGTCAGAATTGGTTTAACCTGTTTGTTCCAAAAATATTTGGTGGCTTAGAGCTGAGTTTACCCGACGCATTGCACATAGAAGAAGCACTTGCATGGGCTGATGGAAGCACTGGATGGACGGTAACATTGTGCAGCGGAGCAAACTGGTTCATCGGTTTTTTAAATCCTGTAGCTGCAAGTGAGATTTTTTCAAACCCAAAAGTTTGTTTGGCGGGAAGCGGAAAAGTTAACGGCATTGCAAAGGTCACAGACAATGGTTATGAGATATCTGGTTTTTGGAAATATGCAAGTGGCGCTCCGCATGCTACCGTTTTTACTGCCAATTGTGTAATCGAAAAAGACGGTGCTTTACTAAAAGATGAATTTGGAAATCCTCATGTCAAATCTTTTTGGTTTTCGAAGTCAGAAGTGATCATACATGAAGACTGGAATTGTATGGGAATGATCGCTACTGCCAGTCATAGTTTTGAAGTGAAACATTTACTGGTGCCAAAAGACAGAGCCTTTGTTATTGATCGTGCAAATGCGGTTTTGGATCACCCGGTATATAAATTTCCTTTCGTTCAGTTTGCAGAAACTACACTGGCAATAAATATGTCGGGAATGGCTGTACGTTTTTTTGATCTCGCTGAAAAAATATTACACGAAAAGATGCAGCAAAATGATGATGGTATAAAATACACTGATGTTATCAAGAAAAAAATTGAAGCGGCTGGAATGCGTCTCAATGCTGCAAGGAGTTCATTTTATGCAACCGTCGAAAAATCATGGGATGAATTGCTTTTGCAAGATGCTATAAACGAAACACTATTGATTGAGTTGAGCAGGGTTAGTCATCATCTTGCAAAAATTGCAAGAGAAATAGTAAATGATCTTTATCCTCATTGCGGATTGATAGCGGCCGATCCTGGCTCAGAGATCAACAGGGTATGGCGCAATTTACATACGGCAAGTCAGCATAGCCTTTTAAACAGTTTTAATGAGGATTACTAATGACGCTGATCAAAAAAATAGGATAAACTGATAAAAAAATCAATATCTCTCTACGGCAATATTAGTTTACTTCCTAATTATTGATTTTTGCATATTTTACATCCTGCTTGTTGAATTTGTTGCTTATGTGCTTGTCAAACCCTTTTCGTTATATAACTCTTTTCGTCTCGTTTCTATTTTCCTGTCAACTCAATGCCCAGGATATACAGGTTCGGTACTTAGGTATTGAAAACGGTCTTTCCAATAATGTTGTGAATACCATTTTCCAGGATCATAATGGCTTTATGTGGTTTGGAACTTATGACGGGCTAAACCGATATGATGGTCATAGTTTTAAAATCTACCGGAATATTATTGACGACAGCACATCACTTGGCTCCAATAATATTAATGCAATAGATGAAGACGCAAGCCACAGGCTTTGGATAGGCGGGCAGAAAGAGGTGAATATTTTAAACCCGGTTACATCAACTTTTTCTACACCTTCTTACACTTTTTACAAGGGAAAAACTACCCCGAGGCTTAATGATAACGTAATGGCTATTGCAGTCACTGATGCGGGCAAAACACTGGCAGGCACACAACACAATGGCCTTTTTTATTTTTCGGATATAAAGAATGGCAGGCAAATTCCATTAAGGTGGAAAGGGAAAGATATTTTAAACTACTCCGTATCTGCTATTAACTATGACAAACGAAGAGGCGTTGCTTATGTATTTGTACAGGATTATGGATTGTTTGATTTTAATTTCAAAGATGGTTCGCTTCATTTAAAAACTGATGCGCTGCGTTATGCTAATTGTTTGAAAGCTGCCGGCAATGAAAAGTTGTGGCTTGGCAATGACTGGGGGCTTTACCTGTTTGATGAAGTGACTAATCGTTTTTCTGATAGCTATCTTTCATACGGCGGGCCGGTTGTAAATGTTTGTGAAGATAAAAAAGGAGCCTTATGGATTGCAACAGACGGAGCCGGTGTTTGGTTGCTGGAAAATGGCGCATCAAAAGCAAAACCCTTACAACCTACCAGTGAAGATGGTAAATCACTCATCAACAGCAACTCTGTTTATGCTGTGTGTGAAGATAAAGAAGAGAGAAAATGGATTGGAACATTGCGGGGTGGTATTAATATTATCGAACCCGCATCTCCTTTTAAAAAAATTGTTTACCAGCCGGGTGATAATAATGCTTCAGTAAAAAACTTCATCTTTTCTTTTTGTGAAGATGAATCCGGAAAAATATGGATTGGTACTGATGGCGCTGGTCTTCGTTATTGGGATCGTTCCTCTAATGCTTATCAAACATTTGAACATAATGAAAAGAATCCGGGTTCTGTCAGCAGCAATTTTATCACCAGCATTATAAAAGATAAGCAAAACAATGTATGGTTTTCTACCTGGTTTGGCGGCATTAACCGCTATAACCGTGCAACAAAATCTTTTGAACACTTTGATTGTTTCAACTCAAAAATCAAAGCGGTTAATAATAATATCTGGCGGTTGCTGCTTGATTCAAAAAATAGATTGTGGGCTTGTGCTGTAAGAAGTGGCGCCTTGTACCAGTTTGATTATGGGTTAAAGAAATTTGTTGAGTTTGATAACAGCTTACCTGAATTGCAGGCCCTTGCCGAAGATAATACCGGCACTCTCTGGGGTGGTGATTATTCCGCTTTAATAAAAATTGATACGATAAATAAAAAACATACTTATTATAAAGTAGGTTATCCCATACGTTGTATATATGAGGATAAAAAAAATAATTTTTGGGTAGGAACGCAGGAAGGCGGTTTAATGCTCGTTGATAAAAAGAGCGGTCGGTTTCAACGTTACACTACCAATGAAGGTCTTTCAAATAACACAGTATTACGCATATTGGAAGATGAACTGGGTAATTTATGGCTTAGTACGTACAACGGGCTATCAAAGTTTAATGCTCAAAAAAATGAGTGGCAGAATTTTAATCAGTCTGATGGTTTGCAAAGCAATCAATTTAGTTTTAATGCAGCCCTGGCGCTTCAAAGCGGTGAGTTCATGTTTGGCGGTATTAAAGGATTTAATATTTTTTATCCCGGCAATGTTCACAGCAAAAGCTTGTTTCCTGAAATATTTCTTTCAAGTCTTAGCATCAACAATAGCCCCATTGAAAAAAATGAAAAGTTTGTAAAAGAAAGAAGTCTCGAAAAGATCAGGCGCATCGTTATTCCCTATGACCAGGGCCTGCTTTCACTGGAGTACCTGGGTTTGGATTACTCTGATGTATCTAATATTGATTATGCTTACCAGCTAAAAGGATGGGACAAACATTGGAACAACGTAGGCAACAGCCGTACAGCCAATTACTCAAATTTGCAGGAAGGCGATTACATTTTTGAAGTAAAGGTGAGCAATAAAAGAGGGGCTTGGAGCGAACCATATAATTTACTTCAAATAACGGTTTTGCCACCCTGGTACCGCACCTGGTGGGCTTATTGTATATACTTCCTGGTGGTGAGCGGTATCTTATATTCTTACACGTTATATAAAAATCGCCAGGCTCATTTGAAATACCAGGTACAGTTAGCCAATGTGGAAATGCAAAAGGAAAGAGAACTGAATGAAAAAAAGATTGCCTTTTTTACCAATGTATCGCATGAGTTCCGCACACCGTTATCCCTTATTATTAACCCGATCAAGGATTTGTTGCATAAAACGGAAAACAAGGCTGAAACAAGGGAATTGCGCATCGTGTACCGCAATGCAAGACGTTTGCTACGGTTAGTTGACCAGCTTTTACTTTTTAAAAAAACAGAACAGGAAACAGGCAGTCTAAATCTGAGCAACCAAAATGTATATACACTTAGCAGGGATGTATTCTTATGTTTTTCGGAGCAGGCACGATCTAGAAAAATTAAATATGAACTAAGATGTAATGCTAAGGATATAATGATAGAAGCTGACCGGGAAAAAATAGAAATTGCCTTGTTTAATATTTTATCCAATGCTTTTAAGTTCACACCAGATGGCGGTTCGATAATTTTCACGATAGAAGAAGAAAAAGGAAAAGTAAATTTTATTGTTTCCGACACAGGGCCGGGTATTCCTGCCGAAGAAGGTCAAAAGCTTTTTGAACGTTTCACTCAATTAAAAAGTGCAAGCAATAAAGCTGGATTTGGTATTGGACTTTACCTGGTAAAAAATTTTATTGAAGCTCATGGCGGATCCACATCATTTAGCAGCAAAGAAGGCAAGGGCACAACATTTCAAATTAGTTTGAATAGCCTGAATGCAAACCATGCGATTGCTGATAATAGCATTCCGGCAACAGAAATAAATACAATTAGTCAAGAAACCGATTTACCACAAGAAGAAGTTCCATTACCTGCAAAACCAGTTTCTTCTTTATTAAACGAAATGTCAGAAGACCCGGCAGAGCAGGAAGAAAGTCAAACGAATGCTTTAGTGATCCAGGAGCTGGCTACCGAAAAACAAACATTGCTGGTTATTGACGACGATGAGGAAATCAGGCATTACCTGGTAAATATATTAAGTGATCAATACAAAATACTGCAGGCAGATGACGGAACAAAAGGGTTGAAGCTGGCGAAAGAACATTTGCCCGACCTGATTATAAGCGATATCGTGATGCAGGGATTAGATGGTTTGGATCTTTGTAAAACAATCAAAGAAAACAGTTCATTAAACCATATACCTGTCATTTTATTAACAGGCAGTTCGTCCGACGAAATGCAGCTAAAAGGAATGCACACAGGGGCGGATGATTTTATCAAAAAGCCCTTTGATAAAGATATTTTAATGGCCCGTGTAAACTCCATTTTAAAACGAAGGAATATTCTGCAGAGCTATTTTTATAATGAAGTGACCCTGGGATCGGCAAAGTTTAAAGTTTCTGCTGAATACAAGGAGTTTATCGAAAAATGTATGCGGATCGTTGAAGAGCATTTGCTGGATGATGATTTTTCGATTAAAGTATTGGCGACGGAAATTGGCATGAGCCATTCGAACCTGTATAAAAAAATAAGAGCGGTATCAGGCCAGTCGGTCAATAGCTTTATCCGCTTTGTACGCTTAAAGAAGGCGGCCGAGTTTTTGATCAGCACAGAAATGAATGTAAATGAAACAGCAACGATGGTCGGGTTTCAAAGCATGAAATATTTCAGGGCACAGTTTTATAACCTTTTTGGATTAAATCCTTCCGATTATATAAAGAAATTCCGTAAGCCATTTCATAATAACCAGACGCTGGATCAAAGTATAAGGAAATAACCTTTTTGCCAAAGTAGCAGGTATTATTAAAACCTCACACAACGAACAGAGTCATTTGTACAATAAATGAACGGATGCCGCGATTCTACTTGGTTATAAAAGCCACATCACCGGGCGAGATAGCATAAGAGCTTTGGTTCCCCATTTTCATTTACAATACGAGAATGAACCTCTTCCAGGCTCAATTAAAGCGTATATCCCATAACCTTCCAGTTTAAAATTCAGAATTTGTACCCCTTTTTTGGATAATCAGGAACCCTGCCTGGCTGATAACGCAGTCTAAATTTGGCTTTATATCTCTGATTAAAGTCAGGAGATGGTAACAGGTTAAGGAGTGATGCTAATTAAATTACTGCTAAGTAATTTTTAAAAACTCTGACAAACTGTCGCCTCATTTCCTAAAACTGCTCTGGCTTTTATCAGCATTTTTAATTTAAAAACTCGACTGCAAAATGAATTGCTTGCTCATGTATGAGAAAGACGCTGCTGCGTCACACCGTAAGCACAAACAGTTACCACTTATTCTCTGTTTGTTTTTGTTTTCTTTCCTATCTCTTTCAACATTTGCACAAACTACCGTTACCGGCCGGGTAATCTCGGGCGACACTGCTGTGGCAGATGTTACGGTACAAGTAAAAGGTAGCAATACCGGTACTTCAACCAATGCGGAAGGAAAGTTTTCTATTATTGCTCCGGCCAATGCTGTTCTTGTATTCTCTCACGTCAATTATGACTTAACGGAAGTTCCCCTGAATGGCAAAACTACAGTCAATGTTCAACTGGCTGCTCTCAACTCTACACTTACTGATGTAGTAGTGGTTGGTTACAACAGTCAGCGCAAAGCAACGCTGACAGGATCTATTTCTACCGTGAAAGGCCACGAACTGGTAAAAAGTCCGCAGCCCAATGTATCTAACTCACTTGCCGGAAGAATTTCAGGAGTGATTCTAACCAACAGGAGTGGAGAGCCCGGATATGATGGTTCGGGAATCTTAGTCCGTGGCTTTGGTACATTAAATAATAACAGTGTGCTTGTGGTTGTGGATGGAGTGCCCGGCCAGATCGGCGGTTTGGAAAGATTAAATCCGAATGATATTGAGAGTATATCAGTGTTGAAAGATGCTTCTGCTGCTATATATGGTAACAGGGCTGCCAATGGTGTTATATTAATTACTACTAAACGTGGCAAAACAGGTAAGCCAACTATTTCGGCAAGCTTCAACCAGGGTTTTTCTTCGCCAACCCGTTTACCTAAAATGGCTGATGCTGCTACTTATGCAACTATCGTTAATGAAGTAGCTTATTATAATAACCAGGCAGGTGGATTGAATCAAACCTACAGCGCTGATCAAATTCAAAAATTTGCTGATGGTTCTGATCCGCTGAATTAT
>Ga0187893_10004261_pt1 | contig 27512 bp, 31 predicted proteins | sample MA1701074metaG_FD_139574 | JGI IMG/M metagenome (GOLD analysis project Ga0187893, IMG submission 139574) | White microbial mat communities from a basaltic lava cave in the Kipuka Kanohina Cave System on the Island of Hawaii, USA - MA170107-4 metaG ... | reverse complement strand
TACCTCGAGTTCGCCCTCCGCCTCGCCAGCCGCTACGCCGTCATGGAAGCCGGCCGCATCACCGCCACCGGCGCGACCGCCGACGCCCAACCCGACACCCTCCACCGCCTCCTCGCGGTGTGACTCGTGCCTCAGCGGCAGCCGTAGGTGAGCCGGCGCCACAGCGCCTCGGTCGGACCCGCCGAGAAGCGCGCGAGGTAGCGGGGGCTGGCGTAGATCTGCAAGGCGAGGAGCGCAACTCCGGACGCTACCTCGACGCCGAACGTACCTATCGGCGGATCTTCGACGAGCGAGGGCCCCTTCTGGGCCCAAGGCCAAATAGAGGTGGCGGACATCCAGTTCTTGCGAGGCCAGTTCCGCTCGGCGCTGAGCATCCTCGCCGAGATGCCCTCGGACCCCTTCATGTCATGCACGGGGAGGCTCTGAGGATCTGTGGCCACACCTACCGCGTCAACGGCTTTTCGAGCGAGCCGAAAGCCTCTACCGCCAGGCGCACGAGCACGCCACGTCGATCGAATCGTTGGCGCTGGAGAGCAAAGCGTTGACGAACCTCGCCGAGACACTGTGCTGGCACTCGCCCTCGCGAGCCCAGGTGCTGGCTGATCGCGCCCTCGAGTTCAACCGAACGGTCGGCAACCAGCTCGAGCTGATCAAGGTGTATGCGGTCAAAGCCGTGGCAGAGCACGGACCCGGCGCCTTGATGCGCGCCGAAACCTCCGTCAACGCAAGCCTTGAGCTCGTTGGTACGACCGGCTATCGGGCAGGAGCCATCTTCGCCCTGTCAGCTCATGTATTCCAGCTGCTCGTCGCTAACCAACCGGAAGCCGCTGCGGAGTTGGCCGCAAGCATCCACGACATCGCGGCAGAGCTGGACGTGTACTTCTTCTGGGCCGAAGTCGCGGGTTGGTGGCTGCAGACAGCTGGCATCCGCGCTGGCGGGCGGCACTCGGCCGCTGAGTGGCTGGAGGGGTCGGAGGAGGCGCGTGCCCGCTGGTGCCTGGTCTTACGGGACCGTCTGTGACGACGGTAGCCATCGTGGGCTTGGGGACGATCGCCAAGACGCACGGCGCGGCATGGGAGCGGCTTGCTGACGTCGACCTCGTCGCAGGTGTTGACGTCAAAGACGTCGAGGGTTGGCGTTTTCGAGGACGGCGTGTGCCGATCCATCGGCGCGTGCAGGAGCTTGCCGTCTACCAGCCGGACTGTGTGGTCGTTGCTACGCCGACCGCCGTCCGCTCCCACACCTGCGGACAAATCCTGAAATCCCTGCGCACCCGGATCTTGGTCGAAAAGCCCCTCGCGTCAACATTGAGCGACAGTCTCGCGTTGCTGGAACGCACGGATGATATCGTGATCTTGTACCACGCGGCCTACGCCCCAGAAGTGCGGTGGGCGGCCGAACGCGTAGGCCGTTGGCTGGACCAGTTCGGCCCCATCAGATCGTTTCACTGCCTGTTCTCGGACCCATGGGGACACGACACGAAAACCGCTGCCCAGCGGTACGTCTCCAGCTGGGTCGACTCGGGGATCAACTGTTTGAGCGTCCTGGCACGCCTCGTGATCCTCGAAGATCTCGATCTTACGGTCGTTGACGAGGAATCCAGCGCATACGAGGCGTCGGTACGGTTTGCCAGCAGGGACAGGAGCGGCCGCGGACGTATCCGCACGTCCTGGGATGTCGCAGCAGCTGAGAAGCATACGACGATCACGTTCGAAACGAGCATGCAAGTGGTGTTAGACCATCAAGAGGTGAGCGGAGTCGCGAAAGACGCGGGCGGCGCCACGATCGAGCGCTTCGATTTCGACCACTCGATGCCTCGACTCGTCTCACACTATTACAACCTTTATACCAGCCTGTTGTTCGGCGTGGAACCGTACGCCTTTGGGGTGGAGGAGAACAAGCTTCTGTACAGATTGTTGCTCGGGGCGCTGCGGTAGTGATCAAGTGCGGATGAGCACGGCGGGGCGAGGCCACGTGCGATCGTGGATCGTGATGTCAAAGGTAGGCCAGTCAGGGGTGAGCGTGAGCATCTCGGGGCCGCCAGCGGTCAACAGGAACGTATCTTCTGACTTGGCCCCTGTAATGGACGGGTTCCACGCAAATGCCTGACTGACGCTGATCTCTCCTGGTGTCGTGGGAGTGACGAGGAACTCGCGCGGGAGGTAGCCGGTGGGTCCTCCTTGGTGATGCAGGCGCCACTCGTCAGGCCATCCGGCCTGCGCGTACAGAGCTTGCAGCTCTTGGAAGAAGTCGTGGTACGAGCGCCCTGGTCGGGTGCCGGCAACAAGAGTTGAATGGATGTGCGCCACCTTGGTGTGCTTGTCGGCAAGGTCGGCTGGCAGGGGACCGAAATGCACGAAGCGGGTCGAATTGGCGATCAGCCCGTGACGCTGCCCGCCCAGCACGATCATCGCGTATTTCCCCAGCTGGCGATCAGTCGGCAACGGATGGCGGTAGGCGAACACGCGGTCGTCGACGGCAACCAGCGCAACAACCGGCCGGACGAACCGCAAAGCCGCCTCCCGGAGCACCTCGGCATAGATCTCCTGCTCTGACCATCCCGGGGCGATCCGAGCGCACACGGCTTCGATGGCTGCGCTCACCTCACCCGCGAACGAGCGGTACCGCTGCATCTCCTCGGGCTCGAGGACCGACCGCAGCCGTGACAGATGTGAGGAAAGGTCAGTCGTTTCCGGCCGGTAGTGGTCAGAACCGACACGCTCGCCGTCGAGGAGCCTTTCCAACACCGCGTCAGGACCCGAGTACCAGGGATAGTCCAGCGGCTCTACCGCCAGATCAGGGATCTGCTCCTCCACGAGCCTGCGCACCTCGATATTCGTCGTGACAAGATATGTCGCGTCTTGCTTGACGATCAGGCTTGCCACACCGTCATCGGTGGGCTCTCGGATCGCGGACGAACCACCGCCGGTCAGCCAGGCAAAGTTGTAACGGCGCGTAATGATGGCGCTATCCAAATTGGCCTCTTGAAGAAGTCGGCGGACCTTGTCGACCGGTTCATGTCTCCCTCCCAAGTCCAGGCTTTCCAGTAAGTACCTGCTCTGGGGTAAGAGGTGTGATGTGGGCGTCGCGAAAGAACATTGAGCTGCCAATGGGCCAGTCATCGTTACTCAATCTCACAAGCGCCATGGGTCTTGTCGACAGCATAGCGGCATGGTTCTCAGCTCGGACCTTTGCGCACCCGCACGTCCGCCTCGCCTACAACCCGAGTCGGACGCTCCGCTCACATGGTTACTCGGTATATACCGCTTCGACGCGGTCGGCCCACTGCCGCAGTGCCGCGGTAATGTGTGGGTATCCGGGCGCGGTCAGCGCGAGGGTGGCCGCGTCGCTGCTGTCGTCCACCAGCACCACGACATCACGGCCGCGTTTGGCGAAGGTCACCCGATGCTCCTGGCCAATCGCGTTCACGCGGAACGACAGGCCGTGATCGACGCGGTCGTCATCCGCCGTGATGGACTCGACGAGCGTGTCGATCTGTTCGATCAGGGCGTCCACTGCACGGGTGAGGTCCTGGTCAGAGGGCCGGTCGTCCGCCAGCCGTTGGGCGTAAAACCGCACGGACTGCAGGACGTCGAGCAGTTGGGCTATCCCGATGATCATCATGGTCCCCTCGTCTTGCTCTGGCCCGGGCTCACGCTGCATGTGTGTCCGAGAACGTGTCCGAGAACGTGTGTCGATGCGTCACCGCTGCTGCTCTTCGAAGCCGGAGGCCCTGCCCGGTCGGGGCCACTACCGAGCCAGGGCCTCCGGCGTCTGCCGGGCGGGCGGCGCTATGGGGGCAAGCCGTTGCCGCACTCGTCAGGGAGGGATAACGAATGCGACCAACCCGTGGCCCTTGCTCTTTCTGATGGTGCGGGTGGCGAGGAGCCCCCGAGACCGCTGACCTCAGTTCCCGGGGGCTGTCCTCGTTGCCGAGGAGGCGACAAGCTCCTGCGATGAGCTTTCGCCTTGCGGGTGAACAGTGGGGCGTCGAGGCCCGCCTACGGGTGGGGTAGGGACCTCGACGCCCCGGGCAGGGCGTTCAGCCGCCCTCCGGCCGATCCCCGCCCTGGGGAGAAGACGGGGCGTTCCGGCACGCGTGAAGGTCTTCCTCGCCGTCGGTGAGGACGTCCACGGCATCGCGGAACAGCATCACGGCGGAGTGGCCGGGTATCACCAGCTCGCACAAGTCCAGCGCATAGGCGCCGAGCTTGGCGGCCAGCACAGCCGCCTCCGCCGGTGTAGGACCGGGTGGTGGGACGGCGCAAATTCTCACCGAAGCCTCCCCGTGGGACCGAGCCGGTTAGTGGAGTTCAGCCAGGAAATCGGTGCGCTGTATGCGGCAGTAAGGGCAGGCCACGGGGCGACCACTATCCACGCCAATTGAGGTGCTGCCTCTGCCTACTTGGTCCATCCAGCGCGCCCCAGCCTTCCAGCCGCCACGGATGCCTGGTTCGTCGGATGGGAGGCCGAATGCGATGACAATGCAACATGGGACTCCCGTCAATGGTCAGAGCTGCGCCAACCGACCCACCGATTCCGGTAAGGGTAGCGGGCCACGCTTTGCCACTTCCCACGCACGTCGTGCGCGCGGATGCCAGGATGACGGCGGACCGATGACACCTGGAAACGGGATAGCACCGGAATATGGCAGTCATCGAATCAAGACGCCGTATAACTGCTACGCTTCTGGCCCACAACGGGGGATACGGGAGGACACAGTGCCCGGCGGGATACCGATCAACGGCAGGGTGCTGACCGAGCTGCGATGGCTGGCCGGGATGGAGCAGCTCGACCTGGCGAACGCGGCGTGTGCCGAGCACGCCGCGTGCAAGCTGACGCCGCAGAACATCTCGGCCTATGAACGCGAAGAGACAAGACCGGGCGCCGTCAACCTGGACGCCATCGTCAGGGCACTCCGACGCGGGCTGGCCAGGAAAGGCATGGAGTGGGACTCTCTCTACCTGCGCCTTCTGATTCGTACGCCTACGTTGGATGCCGCAACCACGAGCAGCAGTACCGCAGGTGAGGAGCGTCCCGCGAAGCGCAGGCAAGCCAACAAGATCATCGGGCTCGCAGGGTTCGCCGCAGCAATGGCTCCCCTCGAGGCGCTCGGGGGGGCGATGGCCACGTTCGACCTGACCCCGGCCACACCCGGCCCGGTCGCACCCGAGCTAGTCGATTACTTCCGCACCCAGCTCGCGGATCACTACCGAGCCGACATGGCCTTCGGACCGCGTCCCCTCATCGCCACCGTCGTCACGCAGTACTGGCTAATCGACGAGCTGGCAGAAGCCGCCACCGACGACCTCCGACGCGGGCTACTGCGGCTGGCAGTCGCATATGCGGCGCTCGCGGGATGGCTCCACCAAGACATCGGCGACCTGGCACTATCCTCCTACTGGCGCAGCCAGGCCCTGGAGATGGCCCACCGCTGCCACGATCCGCAGCTCGTGAGCTACGCCTTGACGAACAAGGCGATGCTGCGCAGCGATCAAGGTGACGGGCATGGGGTGATCGACTTCGCCACAGCGGCGTTGGCCGACGAGCCCAGGCTCTGCCCGAAGATGCGGGTGATGGCGATGGTTCACGCTGCGCACGGGCATGCGCTTCTCGGCGAGCGCAACGCCTGCGAACACCTGCTCGACGCGGCCGGGACGCTGGCCGAGCGTGTAGACGACGACTACCCGTGGGGCAACGCCTGCCGTCGAACACCCGGATACCTGGACCTGCAACGCGCCACCTGCTACGGACGCCTAGGCATGGCAACCGAGAGCCTTCCGTTATGGGATCGGTTGCTGACACAGCCGCCAGGCAACTCACGGCGGGACTACGGCGTCTGGCGATCGCGTCAGGCGATCGCATTCGCCTCCAGTCGTGAGCCTGAGCAGGCCGTCGTCATTGCCCTCGATGTGGTCCCGCTCGTGTCCCAGACCGGCTCTGCCCGTATGCACGCCGAGCTGCTGATCCTGCGCGAGGCTATGGCCCCATGGCAACACGAGACCTCCGGGCGTGAGCTGGACGAGCTTCTGGCGACAATCACGCCTTCCCGCCCTTGCCAGGGGTCGGGCGAGCCGAGAGAGAGTCGATGACCGTTCCCGAACCGTTGAGCGCTGAGCAGGTCGAAGGACGGCTACGCGAGCTCGAGGGCTGGTCCGGCGACACGAGCGAGATCAGCAAGACGTACGGGGTCGACTACCACACCGGTGTCCTCGTGATCGTCGATGTCGCCAAGGACGCCAAACAGCGCGGCCATCACCCCGACATCGATCTGCGTTGGGATCGCCTGCGCTTCGGGATCACCACACATGACGCGGGCAACCGCGTGACCGATCTCGACTTCGTCTCGGCCCACCGCATCGACGAGATCGCCGCGCAGCACGGCGTGACCGGAGCCTGAGCACAGATCGGGCTTGAAGATGGCCGAGTCAGCGCGCTGGCCGGTCCCAGCAGCCCGCGCGGAACGTTCGACTATGTACGTATCTCCTTGACGAGCAGCTCCACCTGGTCGCCTGACACGCCTATCGACACGCACCGCCCCGCCGCGGCGGGACCGTTGGCCCCCGCAGCGAAGGAGCAACCCGTGCCCACTCGACGTGACACGAACCGGCAGCTCGCCGCCCTGGGCAGGCGTGGTCCTGCCCGTCCCAGACCTGGCCCGCAAGACGCTGTGGGCTCCCGGCGACCCGATCAGTGCCGACCTGGTCACCGCTCACGAGGGCATCATGAGCGCCTTCGTGAGCGGGTGACCAGGCATGGTGGCACCAGCGCCTGTTGCCCACCGTGGCCGACAACTTGGGGCCGCTGCTGCGGCGCGCTCCCACCTGGGAGCTGGGCCTGCGCATGGCCACGCTCATTGTCGACGCGTACGGCATGGCCGGGGTCCTGGCCTCCGGCTGGGACCCGCGGGCGACCGGCAGCATCTCGCGGTAGCCTCACGCGTCGCCGTTGCCTCTGGCGTCCCGGTCCTGAAAGCACGCGCCTGGGCGCTGGAGGCCAAGCTCGTCCACTCCGTGCTGGAAAACGGGCCGCACGGCAACGCGCGGACGACAGCCTCGTACCTGTACAGGGCCAAGGCACTGGCCCGCCACGCCGACGGCTATACCCACGCGTGGCTGCTGGCCTCCTACGTCGAGGAGGCCGCCGACCTCGGTGACTACGCGCTGTGCCATGCCAACATGCAGGCCGCCTACCATGCCTTCGACACCGCCACCGGCGACGACGGCGGGTTCTTCTCCCCGCAGCGCTGTTTCGGCGGAGCGCTGTACCTAGGGCGGCCGGCTGGGCGTCTGGACAGTCTGGCCGGTCGCTGGACGAGGCCGAGCGCCCGGTCGGCGCCGAGGTGGACGGGGCCACGGCGGCCGGGCGGCACGGGCGGATGATCAACGCGTTGTGTATCCTCGCGACGGTCCGCGTCGAGAACGACGAGTCCGAGGCCGCCTGCGCCGCGCTGGGCGCCGCGCTCGCGACAGGCCGCCCTTGCCGGCTGGTGGACAGGATCCGCGCCGTGCGCCTGCGCATCGACCCCGCCCTCGACACGCTCGACGCTGTTCGTGACCTCGACGAGCAGCTTCGCCTAGTCGCCTGACACGCCGTACGCGGCTCGCAGGGTATGCCTCGATGGTGTGAGATACGGGACCATACGCGAGTGAGCGGCTATCGCGTGCCTCTCGCGGATGCTGTAGTGTTTTTCGCACTGTGAGGAGCGCCAGCGCGATGGCCAGCGAGGGGACCAGCCCAATCCGCCCGTACAGCCCCAGGCCGTAGAAGATCGCGGTCATCACGATGCTCTGCGTGAGGTAGTTGGTCAGCGCGAGCCGCCCGACCGCGGCGAGGCGGGCGACGATCGCGCTGCCCGGCCGGCTGAGCGCAAACAGCGTGACCGAGGCCATGTAGCCGATGGACAGCGCGGGAGCTCCGACACTCCAGCACGCCTGCCCGGCAAAGAACAACGGACTCAGTCCCCCTGGGTCGATGGCAGCGAGAGCCGCATAGGCGATGTTCAGCAGGATTCCGGTACCCAGGCCGATCACGGCGGCGCGCCGCAAGGCCGGGCGGTGCGCCTCCAGGTCCGCCAACCAGCCGGCGCGCGCGACCGCAGCCCCTGCCAGCATCATCGGGAACACGAACCAGCTGACGAGGAACAGCCCGAACGGCATGACGAACACGAGCTCCCGGAGCCGCTGCGCGGTCATCTGTGCGTAGGAACCCGAGGTGTACGCCGCTCGCGCTTGCTCGAAGAACCCCTCGGTAGCCGGCAGGGCGGCCCCCGCCCCGGCCGCGAGCGCGGGCCCGGCGACCGCGGCGAACGCCACGAGTAGCAGGACCCACGCCCCCAAGATGCCGCCGGCCCAGGTCAGCAGCGTTCTGGGGTCACGGCGGCGGAAGAGCAGCAGCACGAGCGCCATCAGTGCGTAGGTCAGCAGGATGTCGCCGCTCCAGATCAAGACCGCGTGCGCCAACCCGAACAGGCCGAGGACCGCGATCCTGCGCACCAAGAGCCAGGTCGCGGAGCGCTCCCGCGCCTCGGCACGCATCCCCTGGAACGTGAACCCCAGCCCGAACAAGAACGCCAGCGTGCTGATGAACTTGCCCTCGGCGAACACCTGGATCAGCGCTGAGGCGACCGAATCGGCGGGGGGCGCCGGTCCTGTTCCGAAACAAAACCCTGGCGAAAGATCTGGATGTTGACCAGCAAGATTCCGAGGATCCCGAACCCTCGCACGACGTCCAAAGCGACCACACGCTCACCGCCCCGAACCGGCGCGAGCTCTCCAGGATGCTCCGATGCCCATGACCCCCGGCACCTACCGCACGGCTGCTCAACCAGCCGCACCAAGCCCACGTTACCGCCAAACATTGCGGGCGGATGAGAGGTTCCGACGCCTCAACAGCAGACCGGTCTCACAGCGCCACGCTCGACCAGCCGCCTCGACGCGATGGCGGAGTTGGGCACGGCCCGTTGGAGCAGTAGACGACGACCTCCGCGGTCTTGTCTGGCACCAGCTGGGGCGCCAGCGCATCGACCTCGTGGTCACATGAACGACCTTCTTGAAGACCCGTGCGGCAGTCGTGCGCCGGCTTGAGCGCGAGTAAGCGGACGAGCGTGGTCTCGCCCTCTTGTGGTACGACGTGCTGCTCGAGCTGAACGCCGCCGCGGACCGCCGGCTACGGATGCAAGAGCGGCGAGCGAGTCGTGCTCAGCCGGAGCCCGTGTCAGCCGCATCGTCGACGAGATGGTGCGTGACGGTCTGGTCGCGCGCGTACCCCGACCCGGTAGACCGCCGCGCGACCTTCGCCCTCATCACCGATGCTGGCCGAAGCGCCTTGCGCGGAGCAGCGCCCGCCTACCTGCGGGGTATCCGAGAGCATTTCTCCTCACACCACATGACCGATGAAGAGCTCCACATGGTCCAGCGCAGCCTCAGCGCGTGTAACAGGACGGTGACGCCAGGGAAGCCCTGGCGAAACGCCACGGGCGCAAGCTGAGGGCGACAATCGCAGATCGTGCCTAGGGTTCCGCACTCGAGTGGTGGCTGGTCCGAGAGGCACAGGCGGCCCAGAGCCGTTACACGGAGGGATAAAAGCCCGGGAGGCCGATACCTGCCCGGGCACGTCGGCGTTTCCGGCGGGTGGAAAGGAAGCGCGTACATGACCGAGCATGACCGCCGCGAGGAGACGGCCGGCTGGCGGGCGGCGATGGCCGAGGCCGACCTGCCGTCGACCGCGTGGCAGGCAGAGCTTGAGCGAGGGCTCCGGTACGGACTGACCGGGGCGCCCAGCATCACCGATCGGACCATCCCCACGTTCGCGCGTGGCGAGCTCCCGCACTTCGCCGGCATCAACACCTTCCTCAAGGCGCCCTATGTCGAGGACGTCACGGACGTCGGCGCCTACGACGCGGTCGTGATGGGCGTCCCGCTGGACACGGGGACGACGTACCGGGCGGGCACGCGGTTCGGGCCTCAGGGGATCCGGCGGATCTCCGCGCTCTACACGCCCTACCACTTCGAGTCAGGGATCGACCTGCGGGAACAGCTGCGGCTCGGCGATGCCGGCGATGTCTTCGTCATCCCCGCGAACATCGAGAAGGCGTTCGATCAGATCTCCCGCGCGATGAGCCACGTGTTCCGGTCGGGCGCCTTCCCGGTGGTGCTCGGCGGCGACCACTCGGTCGGCTACCCCACGGTCCGGGGACTGGCGCCGCACGTCGACGGCAACGTCGGGATCATCCACTTCGACCGCCACGCCGACATCCAAGAGACCGACCTCGACGAGCGGATGCACACCACCCCGTGGTTCCACGCCACCAACATCGCGAACGCGCCCGCGCGCAACCTCGTCCAGCTCGGCATCGGGGGGTGGCAGGTTCCCCGCGCGGGCGTCAAGGTCGCGCGCGAACGTGAGACCACGATCCTGACCGTCGGCGACATCGAGCGGATAGGCATCGACCGCACGGTCGACTTGGCCCTCGCGGTCGCCACCGACAAGGCGCGCGCGGTCTACCTCAGCTTCGACATCGACTGCATCGACGCCGGGTTCGTGCCCGGGACGGGATGGCCGGAGCCAGGTGGGCTCCTGCCCAGGGAAGCGCTCGGCATGATCCACCGCATCGCCCGCGAGGCTCCGCTGTGTGGCATGGAGGTGGTCGAGGTCTCCCCGCCCTACGACATCTCCGACATCACCGCCTTGATGGCGACCCGGGTCGTCGTCGATGTGCTCGCCGGCCTGGTCGACGCGGGCGCCCTGCCCCGCGAACCACCCTCTTGGCTGATCAGCGACCAGCCGGACGAGCCCTGGGCGGGGTAGGCATGCGCATCACGCGACTTCCCGCGATCCTCGTGGCGCTCGCCCTAACGGTCGCCTGCAGCGGTGGCCCCCGCGAGACCAGCGAACCGGTCACCGTGGGGTTCAGCGCCTGGCCGGGCTGGTTCCCCTGGCAGGTCGCCGAGGAGGCGGGCATCTTCGACCAACTCGGCGTGGGCGTCGAGCTGCGCTGGTTCGAGGGCTACCTCGACTCGATCAACGCGTTCGCCGCCGGCCAGCTCGACGCGAACGCGCAAACCCTCAACGACACGCTGTCCTCGATCGCCGCAGGCGCCGAGGAGGTGATCGTGCTGGTCAACGACAACTCCACCGGCAACGACCAGATCATCGCCCGCGAGGGCATCAACACCATCGAGGACCTGGAGGGCGCCAGAATCGGGTTGGAGGTCGGCGTGGTCGACCACTTCCTGCTGCTGCTCGGTCTGCAGTCGGTGGGCTTGAGCCCAGACGACGTCGAGATCGTATCCCTGGAAACAGGCGCGGCGGCCGCGCAGTTCGCCACGGGGACCGACGACCTCGACGCCGTCGCGGTGTTCGCTCCCTTCACCACCCAAGCGCTGGAGCGCCCTGGGTCGAAGACCTTGTTCAGCTCCGCGGACTTCCCCGGGTCGATCCCCGACCACCTGGTCGTCTCGGCCGACCTCGTTGAGCGCAACCCCGAGACCGTGCAGAGGCTCGTCAACGCCTGGTTCGCCACCCTCGACTACATCGAGGAGCACCCGGGCGAGGCGATCGCGATCATGGCGGAACGTGCCGGCGTGAGCGTCGAGGACTACCGCGGCTACGACGCGGGGACCACCATCTTCTCGCTGGAGGACAACCTCCGGGCGTTCGAACCCGACGACGACCTCACCAGCCTCAGCTTCGCGGCGGAGATGGTCGCCGACTTCCTCGTCGACTCTGGGCTCGTCGAGACCCGCCCGGAGATCGACGGCGTGCTCGATCCCCGCTTCGTACAGGACCTCGCGAGACGCCAGGAGGCCCCCTAATGGCCAGGCTTTCTCACGCAGACGTGAGAAAGCCTGGCCACAAGGCGACCACGCTGCGCCTCTCGACCTTCTGGAGCATCCGGGAGGCGATCCCTGACCAGCTCCGCCGGGCGCTCGTGGTGGTCTCGTTGTGCGCTCCGCTGCTCTTGTGGGTCACGCTTTACGCGAGCGGAACAGTCAGCCCCTTGTTCCTCCCCAGCCCCGCCGACGTGGTGCGGGCGTTCGGGAGGTGGGTGGCCAGCGGCGACCTAGTCCCGGACGTGGTCGCGAGCGTCCGTCGCGTGACGTACGGGTTCGGTCTCGCGCTGCTCGTATCGGTCCCGCTGGGGCTGGCGATGGGCAGCTTTCGCGGCGTCCAGTCGCTGGTCGAGCCGATGGTCAGCGTGGTCCGGTACATGCCGGCGACCGCGTTCGTCCCGCTGCTGCTGATCTGGTTCGGCCTCGACGAAGCGCCGAAGGTCGCGTTGATCTTCTTAGGCACGGTGTTCTTCAACACGCTGATGACCGCCGACACCGTCTGGCAGGTACCAAAGGAGCTGATCAAGGTCTCCTACACACTCGGCGCGACTCGCGCCGCGGTGTTCTGGCGCGTCATCTTCCCACACTGCCTGCCGGGAATGATCGACGCCGCGCGCGTCAACCTCGCCGCGGCATGGAACCTCATTGTCGTCGCGGAGCTCTTCGCGGCCAGCGAGGGGGTCGGCCTGCGGATCATCCGCGCCCAGAAGGTCATCCAGACCGACCTGATCCTGGCCGTGCTCGTCGTGATCGGCCTGCTCGGCGTCGTGACCGATGTCGGGTTGCGGCTGCTCCGCAACCGGCTCTCGCCCTGGGCGCGATGACGGTCCCCAAGCTCGCCGTCCGCGGCCTGGTCAAGCGCTACGGTGCGGTGACCGCGCTGGACCGCATCGACCTGGAGGTCAGGACCGGCGAATTGGTCTGCATCGTCGGGACGTCAGGCTGCGGGAAGTCGACCCTGCTCCAGCTCATCGCGGGGCTGGAGCCGCCGTCCGAGGGAGCGGTCCTGGTCGACGGGCGACCCGTGACCGGCCCTGGTCCCGATCGTGGCCTCGTGTTCCAGGCGTATTCTTTGTACCCGTGGCGGACCGTCGAGGGTAACATCGCGTTCGGCCTGGAGCTCGCCGGCGTACCCCGTCCCGAGCGGCGCGACCGGGTCTCGCGGTACCTGGGTGTCATGAGCCTGTCGCGGTGGGCGGACCGGCTGCCTCGTGAGCTGTCGGGTGGCATGCGCCAGCGCGTGGCGATCGCGAGAGCGCTGGTGACCGAGCCAGCGGTCCTGCTGCTCGATGAGCCGTTCGGCGCCCTGGACGCGCAGACCAAGCGGGTCATGCAAGACTTCCTGCTGGAGATCTGGCGGCAGACCGGCACGACGATCGTGATGGTCACCCACGACGTCGAGGAGGCGATCTACCTCGCCCAGCGGATCTACGTGCTCAGCTCCCATCCGGGCAGGGTTGCCGCCCAGATCGCGGTACCGTTCGGCCGCGCCCGCGGCCACGCCGTGCGCCGCGACGACCGTTTCCTGGACCTTCGCGACGAGATCGACGACCTGCTGCTGGCAGCCGGTCAAGGAGCAGCCCGTGTACCTGACGCCACATGAGCGGGAGCGCCTGCTCGTGCACGTCGCCGCCGACGTCGCCCGACGGCGCCGGGAGCGCGGCCTGCTCTTGAACTACCCCGAGGCGGTGGCGATCCTGACCGCGTTCGTCCTGGAGGGCGCCCGCGACGGCCGCACCGTCGCCGACCTGATGGACGCCGGCCGGGCCGTGCTCGGCAGGGGCGACTGCATGGACGGCATCCCCGAGATGCTCACCGAGGTCCAAGTCGAGGCCACCTTCCCCGACGGCACCAAGCTCGTCACCCTCCACCGCCCGATCCCATGAGCAACCGGCACCTACACGTAACGCGTCGGGGTGTGTACCCTTCCGCTATGGGATCTCTGACGCAACGCCTGAACGTCACATTGGATGGTGAGCGAGCGGCGAAGCTGTCGCGATTGGCGGCTCGTGTCCACGTGAACGAGGGTACGCTCGCCAGGTCGCTGCTCTCTAGCGCGATCGACGACTCGGACCCCGACCCCGCCAACGTCGCGGCCTTGCTGGACGGGATCGACGGCGCCTATGAGCGGGCGCAACTCGGGCTGCGCCAAGCGGCCGCCGGGGAGACGACGCTACTCGACGAGCTGTAGGTCGTGACCCGCGTCGACCTCGCGTCGACCGCCGTCGAGGATCTGGACAAGCTCGTCGTGACACATAGCCTCCCACCGGACACCCGGCAGCGGGTGAGGCGGTCGCTGGCGCCGCTGCGAGAGCTCCCCCGTCTCGGGCCCGAGCTGGCGGGGCGGTGGGCGGGGCTGCGGTTCGTCCTTGGCCCCTGGCGGTGGATGCTCCTGGTGTACTGGTTTGACGAGCTGGCCGACCGGGTGTCGGTGGTCACCATCCAGGACGCGCGGTCCTCGAGAGCCGCGACGTCGGAGCACTGAGACGCTGGCGGCTTGACGGCGCGCACGACCAGGTGGAACGCTCGAGCCGAGAAGAGCGGGCAGTGCGCGACCCGACACGGAGCGAGGCGGATGATCCCAGGCGAAGTGATCCCGGGCGAGGGCATGGTGACGATCAACGGCGGCCGGCCGGTGCTGCGCCTGGCCGTCGAGAACACGGGCGACCGGCCGGTGCAGGTCGGCTCGCACTATCATTTCGCCGAGGCGAACCCGGCGTTGCGGTTCGACCGGGGCTTGGCAAGGGGCCACCGGCTGGCGGTACCGGCCGGGACGGCCGTGCGGTTCGAGCCGGGCATCGGGATGGAGGTCGAGCTGGTGCCGTTGACCGGGCGGCGGGTCGTGGCTGGCCTGCGCGGAGAGGTGTCGGGCCCGCTCGACGGTGACCGGCGTGGCTGAGCTCGACCGGCGCCGCTACGCCGCGCTCTACGGGCCCACGGCGGGCGACCGGATCCGCCTGGCGGACACCGACCTGCTCGTTGAGGTCACCGAGGACCGCTGCGCCGGCGGCGACGAGGCGGTCTTCGGCGGCGGCAAGGTCATCCGCGAGTCGATGGGCCAGGCGACGGCGACTCGCGCCGAGGGCACGCCCGACCTCGTCATCACGGGAGCGGTGATCCTCGACCACTGGGGGATCGTCAAGGCCGACGTCGGCGTCCGCGACGGCCGGATCTGCGGGATCGGCAAGGCCGGCAATCCCGACATCATGGATGCCGTCGACCCGGCGCTCGTGATCGGCCCGTCGACCGAGGTCATGGCGGGCAACGGGCGGATCCTCACGGCTGGCGCGGTCGACTGCCACGTGCACCTGATCTGCCCGCAGCTCATCCCCGAGGCGCTGGCCAGCGGGATCACGACCATCATCGGTGGTGGCACCGGCCCCGCCGAGGGGACCAAGGCCACCACGGTCACGCCCGGCGCGTGGCATCTCGCGCGCATGCTCGAGGCGCTAGACAGCTGGCCGGTCAACGTCGCGCTGCTCGGCAAGGGCAACACCACCTCCGCCGAGGCGCTGTGGGAGCAGCTGCGCGGCGGCGCCGCCGGGTTCAAGCTCCACGAGGACTGGGGCACGACACCGGCGGCGATCGACGCGTGCCTCAAGGTCGCCGACGCCTCGGGCGTGCAGGTGGCCATCCACACCGACACGCTGAACGAGGCCGGCTACGTTGACAGCACGCTCGCGGCCATCGCCGGGCGCGGCATCCACACCTACCACACCGAGGGCGCCGGCGGCGGGCACGCGCCCGACATCATCACGGTCGCCGCCCATCCGAACGTCCTGCCCTCGTCGACGAACCCGACCCGCCCCCACACCGTCAACACGATCGATGAGCATCTCGACATGCTGATGGTCTGCCACCACCTCAACCCCGCGGTCCCCGAGGACCTCGCGTTCGCCGAGAGCCGCATCCGCGCGTCGACGATCGCCGCCGAGGACGTGCTCCACGATCTGGGCGCGATCTCGATGATCGGCTCGGACTCGCAGGCGATGGGCCGCATCGGCGAGGTCGTGCTCCGCACGTGGCAGACCGCCCACGTGATGAAGCGCCGCCGCGGGACGCTGCCGGGCGACGGCACCGCGGACAACCTGCGGGCCCGCCGCTACGTCGCGAAGTACACGATCTGCCCCGCGATCACCCACGGCCTGGACCGCGAGGTCGGCTCCGTCGAGGTCGGCAAGCTCGCCGACCTCGTGCTGTGGGACCCGCCGTTCTTCGGCGTCCGCCCGCACGCGGTGCTCAAGGGAGGGATGGTGGCGTGGGCGGCGATGGGCGACGCGAACGCGTCGATCCCCACCCCCCAACCGGTCCTGCCCCGGCCGATGTTCGGCGCCGCGGTCGCGCCCGCGCTGAGCGTTGCCTGGGTCGCGCCCGTGGCACTGGAGGAGGGGTTGGCGGGCAGGGTCGACGCCCGCCGCCCGCTGCTGCCGGTCGCTGGCGTCCGACGCACCCAGAAGAAGGACATGCCGCTCAACGACGCTACCCCGGAGATCAGGGTCGACCCGGACACCTTCGCGGTCTTCGTCGACGGCGAGGAGATCACCGCCGCCCCCGCCGCCGAGCTGCCGATGGCGCAGCGCTACTTCTTGTTCTGACCTGTTCCGATGATCCCGCCCGCCGCGCTGATGCTCGCCGACGGCCGGCTGCCGTGGGGCGGCCACGCGCACTCGGGCGGCGTCGAGGCCGCGGTGGCGCGGGGGTGGGTCCACGACCTCGGCTCGCTCGCCGCGTTCGCGCGCGGCCGCCTGGCCACGGCCGGGCTGACCGAGGCCGCGCTCGTGGCCGCGACGGTCCTCCGGTCCAGCGACTCGGTCTCGTGGGAGGAGCTGGACGCCGAGGCCTCCGCCCGGATCGCCTCACCCGCCCTGCGCCTCGTGTCCCGCAAGCTGGGCGGGCAGCTGCTGCGCGTCGCCCGTACTACGTGGCCCGACCGGCGCCTGGATGGGCTCGCGGCCGCCTCCCCCCCACCCGGCCCCCACAGGGCCGTGGCGCTCGGCGCCACCGCGGCCGGTGCCGGCTTGTCCCCGTCCGAGGCCGCCGCCTGCGCCGCCTATGACGCGGTGGCGGGACCGTGCGCGGCGGCGGTGCGGCTGCTCGGGCTGGACCCGTTCGCCGTGACCCGGCTCGTCGCAGAGATGGGCGATCAGGTGGCCGCCGTCTCCGGCGAGGCCGCCCAAGCGGCGGCCGGTCCACTGGGTGACCTGCCCGCTCCCGCCGCTACGCTGGTGGAGGTCGCGGCGGAGGATCATGCGCGGTGGGAGGTGCGCCTTTTTGCGTCCTGACCGAGAGACGTTCCGTGTGGGCATCGGCGGGCCGGTCGGCAGCGGCAAGACCGCGCTGGTCGCCGCGCTGTGCCGGGCGCTGTCCGCGCAGCTATCCATCGTGGTTGTGACCAACGACATCTTCACCCGCGAGGACGCCGAGTTCCTCCAAGCCGAGGCGGTGCTGCCCCCAGAGCGCATCGCCGCCGTCGAGACCGGGTGCTGCCCACACACCGCGATCCGCGACGACATCTCGGCGAACCTCCAGACCGTCGAGGAGCTCGAAGCGCGCTTCGCGCCGGTCGACCTCACGCTGATCGAGAGCGGCGGCGACAACCTGACCCTCACCTGGAGCCACGCGCTCGTCGACGCGCAGGTCTTCGTCCTCGACGTGGCCGGCGGCGACAAGCTCCCCCGCAAGGGCGGCCCCGGCGTCACGACCTCCGACCTGCTCGTCATCAACAAGACCGACCTCGCATCGCTCGTCGGCGCCGACCTCGCCGTGATGGCCCGCGACTCCCGCGCCCGCCGCGGCGACCGCCCCATCCTCCTCACCTCGCTCGTCACCGACCCCAACGCCACCGACGTCGCCGCCTGGGTCCGCGACCAGCTGGCCTCTTATGGCCAGGCTTCTTCACGTATACGTGAGAAACCCTGGCCATAAGACCCTTCCCGGCGCTTGGCCGCGCACAATGAGCCCGTGGAGGGGCGCGCGCGGATCGTTGCCGAGGTCGGGGCGGATGGGGCCACGCGACTGAGCAGGCTGTCCGGTATGGGGACGATCAGTCTTTGGCCGTTACCGGCTCGGGCCGGGGGTGCGCGAGCGCACCTGGTCAGCCGGGCCGCGGGCCCGATCGGAGGCGACTCGCTGAGGGTGGACATCGAGGTCGGGCCCGGCGCGAGCGTGACCGTCACCAGCGCCGCGGCCGCTCTCGCGCTGCCGGGCACCGGCGGCGCCTGGTCGACGGGCGAGGTGCGCGCGTCGGTGGCCAAGGGCGGCTTCTTGTGCTGGCGACCGCAGCCGTTGCTGGTCACCGAAGGCGCGAGGCACCGCGGCGCCGCGCACGTCGAGGTCGAGGACGGCGGTGTCGCGCTGTGGTGGGATGAGCTGGTGCTCGGCCGCACGGGAGAGGCGCCCGGCAGGCTGACCTCCCGGCTGTCGGTCGACTACTCCGCCGCCCCACTCGTCCGCCACGACGTGCGGGTCGGGCCTGGCTGGGACAGCTACGCGCGGCTTGGCCCGTACCGGGCGCATGTCACTGCCTGCGCCGCGGGCGTGTCACCTTGCTGGCGCGACGGCGCAAGCCCGGTCCTCTCGGACACCGCCGCCGTGCTGGCCTGCGACGGACCAGGGCTGCTCGTCACCGCCGCCGGCGACGACCTCGCCGCCTCCAGACGGCTCGCAGCGGCAGGTCTCACCGCCGCCGGGCTGGCATTAGACCGTACGTGCGCATGGACATAGGCATGATTGACTTGTCCGTTTTAAGCAGATTGAGCCTCGTCGGGTGCGCGCGGATGAGGTCAGCCGCCGGCGGGCGGCAGTGAGGTCGAGCTCGCCGTCCCGATCGCGGCCGCCCCCGGCGCTCCCCAGCGGCCACGGTACACGGCTTCCTCCAGAGGGCGCCGGCGGCGCCAGCCGTGGCGTTCGAGGTCGGGGCTGGTCTCCAGGTGGGTGACCGGCCCTGCGCACAACCAGGCCACGGGGCGGATGTCCTCGGGAATGCCGAGCAAGGCGCGGACGAACTCCTCCCGGTAGAACGAGACCCAGCCCACGCCGAGGGCTTCGGCGGTGGCGGCCAGCCACAGGTTTTGGATGGCCAGGCACACGGAGTAGAGGCCGGCATCGGCGATGGAGTGGCGCCCGAGCACGGCGGGCGCCCCCCGGCCGGCGTCGTACGTGACGACCACCGAGATCGACGATTCCATCACCCCGTCGATCTTGATGCCCGAGAACACCGCCGCCCGCTCGGTGGAGAGGGTGGCCGCGAAGCGCTCGCGCTCGGCCTGGACGTGGCGGGAGAACGCCTGTCGCGTGGGGAGGTCGTCGACCAGGATGAAGTTCCACGGCTGGCTGAGCCCGACGCTGGGAGCGGCGTGGGCGGCCGCCAGCACCCGCTTCAGCCGATCGGGAGCGATGGGGTCACCGGTGAACTGCCCCCGCACGTCTCGGCGGCCGTGGATGACCTCGTAAATGTCGGTCAACGGCCGGCGACCGCTGGGAGCCGCAGTCGAGGTCATTGCCCATCTCCTCACTCACCGGCACGACGCCAGGGCACCTGATCCATATCAGGTATCCTGATAGTTGCAGGCTAGCAGACCGTCACGACGGCGGGCAAGAATGCTCGGGACGCGGCCCCGAGGAAGGGAGCGCTACGATCTTTGGCCGACCCCAGCCCATGCAGGACCGCACCGGTTACCTGATCCACGCCATCCGGGCATTGCTGCGAACGCGCGTGGAGGACACCCTGCGGCCGATGGGATTGACACCAGCGCAGTTCGGCCTGCTCCGCTACATCGGCGAGCATCCGGACCTCTCCGCGGCCGAGCTCGCCCGCCGCAGCCTCGTCAAGCCCCAGAGCAGCCATGAGCTGGTGAGCCAGCTCGAGCGAGCCGGGCTGATCACCCGCCGTGAGCATCCGCGGATCGGCCGGGTCCTCCAGATCTCGGTGACATCAGCCGGGTCCACCCTGATCGAACGCTGCCTCCCCCAGCTCGCCACCGTCGAGGACCAGATGTTGGCGGGATTCACCCCACGGGAGCGGGCGCAGCTCTCTGCGTTGCTCCAGCGCGCCTTCCAGAACCTCGACGTGGGGGAGGGCGGCGAGCGCACCGCCGGGTGATCTCGGTCAGCCACCGGCCGAATCGAACACCGCGCGGATCGCGGTGTGATCCTGCCCTGCCGCGAGCAGCCGGTGCAGGAGGATGCGCGCTTTGAGCGGGTCGAGGAAGCCCGCGGAGATCAGGCCGCGGCTCAGCAGGTCCGACTCCGAGCCAGGGAAGCCGTAGGTGCCGGCAAGGACGGAGCCCGCGCCGGTCCGGGAGGCCAGCACCACCGGCATGCGCGTCGCGAGCTCCTCCAGGCGCGGGACGATACCGGCGGGCGCGTGCCCCGCGCCGAAGCCGGCGACGATCAGCCCGTCGAGCCGGTCGGCGAGACCGTGCAGGAGGACCCCGGTGTCGTCGAGGACCAGCGTGACCACGCCGACCTCGACGGGCCGAGTACTGGCCGGCGTGGGGACTGTGGTGCGGCGAGGAAGCCGGTTGAGCAGCCGCGGGCGTCCCTCCACGACGTAGCCCAGCGGGCCACCGTTGGGAGACTGGAAGGTAAACCCGCTGGTGCTATGGGTCTTGCGGACCCGGCTGGCGGCGTGGACCTCGTCGGCGAACACGACGAGAGCGCCCAGGCCGGCAGCCTGCGGAGCGGCGGCGACCTGGACGGCGGCCAGCAGGTTTCCTGGTCCGTCGGCGCCGGCGAGCGTGGGATTGCGCATCGCCCCGGTGACCACCACCGGCTGCGATGTGGCGTGGCCGAGGTCGAGCAGGTAAGCGCTCTCCTCGATGGTGTCGGTGCCCTGGGTGACCACGACCCCGTCGGCGCCGCCCGCGAGCCGCTCACGGATCGCCACCTCCAAGGCGAAGAGGTCGGCGAAGGTCACCGCGGCGCCGGGCAGCTGACGGAAGTCGGTGACCTCGACGGTGATCCCCGTGCCGGCCAGGCCCGGCACGGCCGCGACGACCTTCTCGGCGCGCAATGCCGGCGCCACTCCCCCGTCCTCGCTGGCGGCCATGGCGATCGTGCCGCCCAGCCCGAACACGACCACGGTCACAAGCGCCTCCTTTCGGCTAGTGGCCAGGATTCGGCACGCATGCGTGCCGAATCCTGGCCACAAGGGTGATACCGCGAGGATCGCGGCACCATAGTGGCGATGACCCTACCCGCCGCCGTGATCTTCGATGTCGACGGCACGTTGGTCGACAGCGAGCGTCACGGGCACCGCGTCGCGTTCAATGTGGCGTTCGAAGAGCGAGGGCTGCCCGACCGCTGGGACGAGGCCACCTACGGGCGGCTGCTGGAGATCACCGGTGGCAAGCGCCGGCTCACCCACTATCTCCTCGACAAGGGCTATCCCCAGGACCAGGCAAGCAGCCTCGCCGCGGGCCTGCACGCCCGCAAGACCGAGCTGTTCCGCCAGCTCATCGACGCGGGTGAGGTTCCCGCGAGGCCCGGCGTCACGCGGCTGCTCAACGAGCTGGCCGAGGCGGAGGTTCCTGTCGCGATCGCGACGACCGGGTCGAGGGCCTGGGTTTCCCCGCTGCTCGAGCGCCTCTTCGGCCTCGACCGGTTCACGGTGATCCTCACCGGCACGGAGGTGCCGGACCGCAAGCCCGATCCCGCCGTCTACGTCGAGGCGCTGGAGCGGCTCGGGACCCCTGCGGGGGAGGTCGTCGCCGTCGAGGACTCCGCGAACGGCCTGGCCGCCGCCCGCTCGGCCGCGATCGGATGCCTGGTGGTCACCAACGACTACACCGCCGGCCAGGACTTCTCCCGAGCCGCGCTGGTCGTCGCCGGCTTTGACGCGCCCGAGGCGGCGACCGCGGTGACCCTGCAGACTCTCGCGGGAATCCTCGCCCGCCCGGAATCGTGAACGCCCGGTATATTCTCACATCAGACTTCAGGGGGAAGGAGCCAGGGTGCGGGGTCTGATGGCGGGTGCCATGGCCTACCAGCGGTTCATGGACCGGGTGTCGGACTTCCTCGGCGGGATCTCCCAGTACCTGGTGCTCGTCCTGATCGTGGTCGGGTTCGCGAACGTGGTGCTCCGCTACGTCGGTGAGGCCATCGGTCGCAGGCTCACGACGAACGACCTCATCGAGGCGCAGTGGTACCTGTATGGGGCGCTCTTCCTGCTCGCGCTCCCCTACGTGCTGCGCCACCAGATCAACGTGCGCGTCGACTTCTGGTTCGCCGGCCAGCCGGCGCGGCGAAAGGCGTGGATCGACTTCGCCGGTCACCTGATCGGGCTGCTCCCCTTCGCGCTGCTCGGCATCCTCATCTCGTTGCCGGCGGCGCGCAGGTCATGGCGCATCGGCGAGACCACTCCCGAGGGCGGGCTCCCCCTCGCGCCGATCAAGACGCTGATCCTCGCGGCGATGGTGCTCCTGCTGCTTCAAGGCCTTGCCGAGCTGGTGAAGCTCGCCGTCGTCCTGAGGGGTCGCGAGGACCTGGTCGAGCTCGAGGAGCACGACGCACCGTTGCGGATCGAGTAAGCGGTGGAGTGGCTCGCCATCGTGATGTTCGTGCTGTTCCTCGGGCTGCTGCTGTCCGGGTACCCGGTGGCGTTCTCGTTCGCGGGTACCGCCGTCGTGTTCGGCCTGCTGGGGATCGCCCTCGACGTGTTCTCCAGCGCGAACCTGAACCTGCTGTTCAACCGGTGGTTCGGCGACGCGGTGAGCAACTTCGTCCTGGTGGCGATTCCTTTCTTCGTCTTCATGGGAGCGGTGTTCGAGAAGTCCGGCCTGGCCCAGCGCCTGCTCGAGACCATCGGCGTGCTGATGGGGCCGCTGAGAGGCGGGCTCGCGCTGGCGGTCGTCGTGGTCGGCACCATCCTCGCGGCCGCGACCGGTGTGGTGGCCGCGACCGTGATCGTCATGGGCTTGCTCTCGCTGCCGGCGATGGTGCGCTACGGCTACGACCACCGGTTGGCGACCGGGGTGATCACAGCCTCGGGGACATTGGCGCAGCTGATCCCGCCAAGCCTGGTGCTCATCATCATCTCCAGCCAGATGCCCGACGTCTCGGTCGGGGAGCTGTTCGCCGGCGCGCTTATCCCCGGCTTGATCCTGGCCATGCTCTACGCCGTCTACGCGGTGGTCATCGGCTACCTGCGGCCCGGGGTCGCCCCCGCGCTCCCACCAGAGGCCCGCACGCTCCGGGGGATGGCGCTCGCCAAGGAGACGCTCGTCGCCGTGGTCCCGCCGCTCCTTCTTATCCTCGCGGTGCTCGGGAGCATCTTCTTCGGGATCGCCACCCCAACGGAGGCCGGGTCGGTCGGCGCCATCGGGGCGTGCATCCTGGCGGCGCTCAACCGGACCTTCAGCTGGAGGATGCTGTCAGAGGCGGCGCGCTCGACCGCGAGGATCACGGGCCTCGTGCTCCAGATCCTGCTGGCGTCGACCTTCTTCGCGCTGGTCTTCGACCGCCTTGGTGGTCAGGACCTCATCACGAGCCTGCTCATGGACATCCCTGGCGGGCTGTGGGGGTTCCTCATCGTCGCGAACATCGTCGTGTTCCTTCTGGGCATCAACCTGGAGTTCCTCGAGATCAGCTTCATCGTGCTGCCCCTCTTCGTGCCGGCGGCGCAGGCGCTGGGGATCGACCTCACCTGGTTCAGCGTGATGATGGCGATCAACCTCAACATCGCCTTCATCTCACCGCCCGTGGGGTTCTCGCTCTTCTACCTCCAGTCGGTGGCGCCGCCCGAGGTGTCCACGGCCGACATCCACCGGGGAGCGCTCCCCTTCATGGCGCTGCAAGGAGCCGCGCTCCTGATCGTGGCCCTCTTCCCACAGACGGTGCTCTGGCTGGTGAGAGTGAGCGGCCTCAGCTAGGCGGCGCGGTGGCGTAGTCGAGGAACGAGCGCTCCGCCACGCCGAACCACGAGTGGATCGAACCGCGGAACGTGCTCCACTGGCCGTAGATCTCACGGAACCTCGCGTCGCTCGCCGACAGCTCGTCGAACAGCTCGAACGAGGCGTTCTGGGCTGCGTCCATGACGTCGCCGGGGAAGGGCAGCAGCTGGACGTTGGGGTTGGCCGCCAGCTCTTGCATCGCTTGGGTGTTCTGGAAGTCGTAACGCGCCATCATGTCGACGTTCGCTTCCCTCGCCGCTGCCCTGACCACGTCCTGGTAGATGGACGGCAGCCGGTTCCACTCGTCGAGTGAGATCTGGACCTCCAGCGACGGGCCGGGCTCCCACCAACCGGGGTAGTAGTAGTTCCGAGCGACCGCCGGGAAGTCGAGCTTGAGGTCGTCATAGGGGCCGACCCACTCCGCGGCGTCGATCGCCCCGGTCTGCAGCGCCTGGAAGATCTCAGCGCCGGGAAGGGTCTGGACCGTCACGCCGAGCTTGCCGAGCACCTGCGCGGCCAGCCCCGCCGTCCGCATCCGCAACCCCTGCAGGTCGGCGACCGAGTTGACCTGCCGGTTGAACCAGCCGCCCATCTGCGCGCCGGTGTTGCCCGCGGGGAACTGGATCAGGTTGAAGGTGTCGGCGTAGAACTCTTGGAGCATCTCCAGCCCGCCGGCCTGGTACAGCCAGGCGTTCTGCTCACGGTACGTGAGCCCGAACGGCAGGGCCGTACCGAACGCGGTCACCGGGCTCAGGCCGACGTAGTAGTAGGCCGCGGTATGGCCCGCGGGGATCCCGCCACCTTGCACCGACTGGAGCACCTCCAACGGCGGTACCAGCTCACCTCCCTCCCGCGCCGAGATCCTGAACCGCCCGCCCGTGAGGGCGGTGACCCGCTCCGCGAAGGTCACGGCCCCGCCGTAGATCGTGTCCAACGACGCCGGCCAGCTCGTGGGCAGGTCCCATTCGATCGCCGGCAGGTTGCGCTCGCCCGCCACCTCCCCGGCCAGGTCGTCGCCCGCCCCGCCGGTACACGCCGCCAGGCCCGCCGCAGCGGCCCCAACCGCAGTCGCCGCACCAAGAAACCTTCTTCTATCCCACCTGGCCGTGTTCTCCAACGCTGCCCTCCGGCGCTCGAAACGGGGTCGAGGCCCACCAGTGATCCACCTCATCCCTCGTGGAGTGTACGCCGCAATGAGCTCATTCTTCGGAGTGGGCTTTCTCTAGGCGTCAGGGCTGGACATACCGCGTCGCCCACTACCGAAGCTTTGAGGAGATGTTCGATCACGAGCCGGTGGCCAGCGTCAACCCCACCGCTACAAGAGGAAGAGCAGCTGGCCAACATCCGCCAGATCTACACAGCCGAGCGCGAGGCCCTTGGAGTCGTCGCCATCGGTATCGAACGCTTCGACCCACCATGCTGAACGGCAGGGGCAACGGGACCGCTCCTCACTGAGGCGAAGGGGACTCCAAAGGAGCCGCGGCTTACCGATGGGTCGTGGCCCCGGGGCGCAGGGGAGGGCCCGCGATCGCGCAGTGGTGCTCCGGTTCGGGCGCGGTGGGGGCGGCCAAGTCGTTGCTGATGGTCAGCCAGGCCAGGACTCCCCCGGCGGCCGCCAACACCGCGGAGATCAGCGTTGCCTGGCTGAACCCGGCGGCGAAGACCGCGGGCTCCTCGTACGCGTCCCCGGTCAGCCCGGCCAGGACGGGGATGATCGCGACGGCCAGCAGCCCGGCGGCGCGAGCGACGGCATTGTTCACGCCCGAGGCGATCCCCGCGTGACGCGCGTCCGCCGCCGCGAGCACCGCCGCGGTCAGCGGCGCGACGGTGATCACCAGGCCCGAGCCGAAGAGGAGCACCGCGGGAAGGATGTCGCTCACGTATTCGCTCCCAGGGCCGATCCGGCCCATCATGAGCAGCCCGGCCGCAAGCACTAGCGGCCCGGCGGCCATCGGGACTCGGGGGCCGATCCGCTGGGCGAGCTGCCCCGCGCGAGCCGACAAGGCGAGCATCAGCGCCGTGATGGGCAGCGTCGCCGCGCCAGCCTGCAATGGCGTGAATCCCACGACCTGCTGGAGGTGGACCACGAGCAGGAAGAACGTCCCGCTCAACGCGCCATACACCGCGAACGTCACGAGGTTGGCCGCGGTGAACTGGCGGGACGTGAAGATGTCGAGCGGGAGCATCGGGTGGCTGCCGCGCCGCTCGACCACGACGAAGCCCGCCAAGCTGGCGAGCCCGGCGACGGCCGCCGCGAGGATCAACGGCGAGGTGGCACCCCGTTCTGGGGCCTCGATCAGCGCGTAGGTGACGCCCCCCAGCCCGACCGCGGCGAGCACCGAGCCCGCGATGTCCATATGGCGACCCTCCGCGGTCGGATCGGTGGTCTCAGGCACGTGACGCGATGCGACGGCGACCACCCACGCCGCCAACGGAAGGTTGAGCAGGAAGACCCACCGCCACGAAGCCGCGTCCACCAGCACACCGCCGAGCAACGGGCCGACCGCCGCCGCGACCCCGCCCAACCCTGACCATGCCCCGATCGCTCGGGACCGGTCCTCCGGCACGAACGACGCCTGCAAGATGGCCAGGCTGCCAGGGGTCAGCAGGGCCCCACCGACGCCTTGCAGCGCACGAGCCGCCACGAGCATCGGCACGTTGACCGCGGCGCCGCAAAGCAAGGAGGCCACCGCGAACCAGATCACGCCGATGACGAAGACCCGGCGCCGGCCGTAGCGGTCACCCAGCGAGCCACCCAGCAGGATCAGCGCGGCCAGCGTGAGCAGGTAGCCGTTCAACGTCCACTGCAACCCCGACACGTTCGCGCCCAGCTCGGCACCGATCTGGGGCAGGGCCACGTTGACCACGGTCGCGTCGAGCGCCGCGACCCCGCTGCCCAGCACCGTCGCGAGCAGCACCCAGCGCCCGACGGGCGTCCCGTAGCGAACCCCTGCCTCGGCGAATTCGGTCTCGGCCATCACGAGCCCTTCTGGCGACGGATCGACATGCCGGGCCCCACTCTGCTGCCCGTCGGACTCGCTGACACCAGCAATCCCAGCCCATGGCCAGCCGACTAGGCCGCATCGCGCCTTGTCCCTCCGCGAACACTACGCTGACTTCTTTAAGCCTGGATCCACCGTTTCGAGGGCATAACCCACAGCTTTCCTCCACATCCGAGGGAAAACGACGTCCACGAACTCCATCCAACGCCCCTAGCCCGCGGACGCCGTTCAGGGCGGTGGCCCCAGCCGATTTTGGAGGGAAGCCGTCGGTTGGCACCCTAGAAGTGGGCGATCCCGCTTGCGCCGATCTGGACTTCGCAACATTGTCCGCGATCAACAACACCAGCTCCGACCTGATCGTCAGTGAAGATAGATGTGGCGTAAGTGGGGGCAGGTCCTTCTTCCTCGGACCCGGTGAGCAGAACGCCAACTTCCCTTACGCAGCGAGGACTATCTCTCGTTGCACAGTGTGCTGACACTGAATAGGCCGCAGCTCACGGCTAGCCCCGTCTTCCGCACATGTGTTTCGTTCGGGATGGCGGTGGATCGTGGACCATTCAGTTTGCGCGCGTACGCGCCAGAATGGCAGGCCAACAGCCAGCCGAAGCCAGCCGAGGAGCCACGGCCCACCTCGGTCCCGGTTTTGCGCGCAGGCGCGCAGAACTCCAGGCGCTCCAGCGCCCGCCCGGTGTGGGCCGTGGGCGGGCCAGTGGGACGAGATGCCCCCCGAACTCCGACTTTGGGGGGTATGCTCCCCTAAGTCGGAGTTCGGGGTCTGAGTTTG
>Ga0187893_10004260_pt1 | contig 27513 bp, 31 predicted proteins | sample MA1701074metaG_FD_139574 | JGI IMG/M metagenome (GOLD analysis project Ga0187893, IMG submission 139574) | White microbial mat communities from a basaltic lava cave in the Kipuka Kanohina Cave System on the Island of Hawaii, USA - MA170107-4 metaG ... | reverse complement strand
AGCGTCGGCCCTGATCGCGAATCGCGCCAAGCCGATGGACAACACCGACATGGACCTCTACTGGCGCAAGGAGGTCGCGGACGACTTTGCCGGCTACGCGCTGCGCGAGCTGCGCGGCGACGACATGCGCGAGACGCGGCTCCGCATCGCGCGCCACGCCGTCTAGGAGCGTAGCCCGCCTACCTCGGCGAGAATCTCGTAGGAGCGCTTGCGCGCGGCATGGTCGTAGACGGCCGTGACGACCATCATTTCGTCCACCCCTGTGAGGGCGATGAACTCGTCCAGCCCGCGCCGGATCGCCGCCGGGCCGCCGACGATCGCGTACCGCAGCATGCCCGAGGCCTGCGCTTTCTCCATCGGCGACCAATAGGTTTCGATGTCGTCGATCGGCGGCTGCATCTTGCCTCTGCGGTTGCGAACCATGTTCGTGAACTGCTGCTGCACGCTGGTGAAAAGGCGCCGCGCGGCGGCATCGGTGTCCGCGGCGACGACATGGGCGCCGGCCATCGCGTAGGGCTCCTGCAGCTGCGCCGACGGTTTGAACGCGCTGCGGTAGACGTCGAGTGCCTGCAGCAGGTCGTTGGGCGCGAAGTGAGAGGCGAAGGCGTAGGGCAGGCCGAGCATCGCGGCGAGCTGCGCGCCATACAGACTCGAGCCGAGGATCCACAGCGGCACGTTCGAGTCCGCGCCGGGGACCGCGACGATGCGCTGCCCTTCCTCGATGGGGCCGAGCAGGGCCTGCAGTTCGAGCACGTCCTGTGGAAACTCTTCGGCGTTCGCGAAATCGCGCCGCAGGGCGCGCACCGTGTGCTGGTCGGTGCCCGGCGCGCGTCCCAGGCCGAGATCGATGCGTCCCGGGTATAGCGCATCCAGCGTGCCGAACTGTTCGGCGATCACCAGCGGCGCATGGTTCGGCAGCATGATGCCGCCCGCGCCGACGCGGATCTTCGAGGTGCCGCCCGCGAGATGACCGATGACCACCGAAGTCGCTGCGCTCGCGATGCCGCGCATGTTGTGGTGCTCCGCCACCCAGTAGCGCGTATAGCCGAGCCGCTCCGCGTGCCGGGCGAGGTCGAGCGAATTGCGCAGCGCGTCGGCGGGCGTCGCGCCTTCCACGATCGGCGCGAGGTCCAGAATCGAAAGAGGAATCATGCTTTCGATTCTATCCGCGCGTGTCGCGCGGCTTCTGGTTTAATTGCGGGATGTACCTCCGCAATTGCTGGTACGTCATCGCCTGGGACTACGAGGTCCCCGCCGACGGATTGTTCGCGCGCACGATCCTCAACGAACCGATCGTCGTTTTCCGCACCGCCGGCGGCGGCTTTGCCGCGCTGGAAGATCGCTGCTGCCACCGCCACGCGCCTCTGTCCAAGGGCCGCAAGGAGGGCGACCAGGTGCGCTGCGGCTACCACGGGCTCAAATTCGACGCGGGCGGCCGCTGCGTGGATGCGCCGGGCCTGGACCGTATTCCGCCGCAGGCGAAGGTCAGGACCTACCCTGTCGTGATGCGCAACAAGTGGCTCTTCGTCTGGATGGGCGATCCGGCGCAGGCCGAGGAGCGGCTGCTGCCCGACAACTACTCCAACGACCATCCCGACTGGCGCAACAAGCCCGGGTACATGCATTACGACACGCCCTACCTTCTGATCTGCGACAACCTGCTGGATTTTTCGCATCTTTCCTACGTGCACGAGAAGACGCTGGGCGGATCGAGCGCGATCGCGCAGGCGCGCCCTGAGATCGAGCCGCTGGAGCGCGGCGTGCGCGTATCGCGCCGCGTGCCCGACGTGCCTTCGCCGCCGTTCTACCGGAAGATCCGCTCGTTCGACGGCAACGTGGATCGCTGGTTCATCTACGACTTCCTTTTTCCGGGCACGCTGCTGATGAACTCGGGCGGCAAGCCGGCCGGCCAGAAGGAACCCGATCCGGCCAATTCCGTGCTGCTGCACAGCTGCCAGACGCTGACCCCGGAAACCGACCTCAGCACGCACTATTTTTTCCAGCAGTCGCACCGCGCCGACGGCGGCGATGCCTCGGTGACCGAGGGCATCTTCCAGAGCCTGCTCACGGCATTCAACGAGGATCGCGACATGATCAGCGCGCAACACGCGGTGATCCAGCGCAATCCCGGCGCGGCGATGCTGCCGCTGGGCATCGACGCGGCACTGGTGCGCTACCGCAAGGCGCTGGACGAGGCCATCGCGCGCGAGCGGGGCTAGGCGAGCGAGGCGAGGTCGGCCGCGGGGAGGACCAGCTCCGCCGCGGCGGCGTTCTGCTCCAGGTGCCACAGGTCCGAGGTGCCGGGAATAGGCAGCATCACGGGCGACTTTGCCAGCAGCCACGCGAGCGCGACCTGGGCCGGGGTTGCATTTGCCTTTTTTGCCATCGATCTTACTTTTTCAGATTTCAGGGACGAACCCGCGCCCAGCGGGTACCACGGCAGGAAGGCGATGCCGAGCTTCTCGCAAGCCTGCAGCACGTTCTCGGAGGAGCGGTCCTCGAGGTTGTACCTGTTCTGCACCGAAACGATCGCGCAGATCTTCCGCGCTGACTCGAGCTGCTTCACGCTGACATTGGAGAGGCCGACGTGGCGGATCTTGCCCGCGCGCTGTGCCTCGGCCAGCGTGCGGACCGAGTCTTCGAACGGCACGGCGGGATCGGGCGCGTGCAGCTGGTAGAGGTCGATGCGTTCCAGCCTGAGGCGCTTCAGGCTGCCGTCGATGGCGCGCTTGAGATGCTCGGGACGGGCATCCGAGTCCCAGGCTGAGGGGCGCGGCCGCAGCAGGCCTCCCTTGGTGGCGATGACGAGGCCCTTGGGATACGGGTGCAGCGCCTCGGCGATCAGTTCCTCGTCGACATGCGGGCCGTAGCTGTCCGCGGTGTCGAAAAAATTGCATCCCAGCGCGAACGCCTTTCGCATCACCGCGAGCGCTGCCGGGCGATCCTTCGGCGGTCCCCAGACATTCGGGCCGCACACGCGCATGGCGCCGAAGCCGAGACGGTTGACAGACAGATCCGCGATCCGGATGGTTTTCATGGCTGCCTCTTGTGCCAGACTAGCATTTCACGGAAGGGGTGAGGCGTGTTCGAGGATCGCTACGGATTGGAATTGAGCGCAGGATCGGCGGCGGTGCGCGACGCCTATGTCGCCGCGGTGGATTGCATTTTTGCCGCGACGCTGGGTGCGGAAGAGCATCTGGACCGCGCCATCGCGGCCGAGCCGGAATTCGCGCTGGCGCATGTGGCGCTGGCGCGGGCGCATTTCATCCTGGCGAAGGTGCCGGAGGCACGCGCGGCCGCCGCGCGTGCGAGGGAACTGGCGGCACGCGCGACGCCGCGCGAGCAGGGGCATGTCAACGCGATCGCGCTCGCCATCGAGGGCAAACCGGTCGAGGCGCTTGCGGCGACGCGCGAGCACATTGCAAGGCACCCGCGCGACGCGATGGTGCTCGCGCCGGCCACCGGCGTCTTCGGCCTCATCGGCTTCAGCGGCCGGCAGGAGCGCGAGGCCGAACAATTCGAGCTGCTGCGCGAGGTGGCGCCGGCCTACGGCAGCGACTGGTGGTTCGACTATTCGTTTGCCTTTGCCGCCTGCGAGTACGGGCGGCTGGACGAGGCGCGCAAGCTGATCGAACGCAGCATGGCGGCGAATCCCGGCTGCGGCCACGGCGCACATATCAAGGCGCACGTGCTTTACGAGGCCGGCGAACCGGCAGCGGGCCTCGATTACCTCAAAAGCTGGTTGCCGGGGTACAGGCGCGAGTCGCTCATGCACTGCCATATCTCCTGGCACGTTGCGCTGTTCCTGCTCGCGCTCGGCCGCACCGAGGAGGCGTGGCAGGCCTACCGCAGCGCCGTGCATCCGGGCGGCTCCTGGGGTCCTGCGCTGAACGTGGCTACCGATTCGGTGTCGTTTCTCTGGCGCGCGGAGCTCGCCGGACAGGCGCGCGACCCGGCGCTGTGGCGCGAGGCGCTTGAGTACACGCAGCGCGCGTTTCCGAAGACGGGCATCGCGTTCGTCGACGTGCATGCAGCCTTTGCCTGCGCGGCGAACGGCGACACGGCAGCTCTGGGCAAGCTGGCCGATGAACTTCGCGCGCGTGTCGCCAGCGGCCGGGCGCCCGCAGGCAGCGTGGTGCCGCAACTCGCCGAGGGCCTGGGCGCCTACGGCGCCGGGCAATGGGACAGGGCGGCAGAGCTGCTGGCGAAGGCGCTGCCGGAAACCGTGCGCATCGGCGGTAGCCGCGCCCAGCGCGACCTGGTGGTGAAAACCCTTGCTGCGGCCTACATGAAGGCGGGACGGGGCGCGGAAGCACGGGCGGTGCTCGCGCAGCGCGTGGCATGAACCCGAGCGCGGAGCAGGTGCGCACCTGGGTGGACGACGCCGAGCGCGTCGTGGTCCTCACCGGCGCCGGCATCTCGACCGATTCTGGGATCCCGGATTTCCGCGGGCCGCAGGGCGTGTGGACCAGGAACCCGCAGGCCGAGAAGCTCTCGAACATCCACTACTACATGGCGGACCCCGAAGTGCGCAAAGCGTCGTGGCAGGCGCGCATGGATCACATCGCCTGGACCGCGACGCCGAATCCCGGCCACCTCGCGCTTGCGGCGCTGGAGCAGCGCGGCAAGCTGCATGCGCTGATCACGCAGAACATCGACGAGCTGCACCAGATGGCGGGCAATTCAACGCAGAGGGTGATCGAGGTGCACGGCACCATGCGCAAGGTGGTGTGCATGAACTGCGGCATGCTCGCGCCGATGCAAAAGGCGCTCGAGCGCGTGCGCGCGGGCGAGGCCGATCCGCCGTGCCGCGACTGCGGCGGCATTCTCAAGAGCGCGACCATCTCCTTCGGCCAGGCACTGGTGCCCGAGGTGATCGACCGCGCCATGCAGGCGGCGGGCGAAGCCGAGGTGTTCCTGTCGGTTGGCACCAGCCTGCAGGTCTATCCGATCGCCGGCGTGGTGCCGCTCGCGCGCGCCGCGGGAGCGAAGATCATTATCATGAACGCCGAACCGACACCTTTCGACGACATAGCCGATGCGGTGCTTTCCGGATCGATCAGCCAGTTGCTCCCTGCAATATGCGCCAGCCGATGAAGGAAGGTCCATGCGATATTTGCTGATCGGGATCATTTGCCTGTCCGCCGCCGCCGGGGCTCAGGAGGCTTATCCATCGCGGCCCATCCGGCTGATCGTTCCTTTTGCCGCTGGCGGCGGTCCCGACGCGCTGGCGAGGCAGTTTGCGCCCAGGCTCGCGGAGGCGCTCAATGGAACGGTGGTGGTCGAGAATCGGGTCGGGGCCGCAGGCACGATCGCCGCGATATCCGTGGCGCAGTCGCCGGCCGACGGCTACACGCTCCTGTCGGGATCCAGCGTTCACCTGGTGCTCAAGCACCTGAACCCCGCGGCGAAATACGATCCGCTCGCCAGCTACGATCCGGTCACCCTGACCAGTTCCGGGCCATCGGTCCTCGTTGTTCCCGCGGATCTTCCGGCGCGCGACGTCAGAGGGCTCGAAGCGATGTTCCGCGCCCAACCGGGCAAGCTCAACTACGGCTCGGGCGGTATCGGCACTCCTGCCCACCTTGCGGCCGCCGCGCTGCTCAAAACTACCGGAACCGATGCCGTCCATGTTCCGTACAAGGGCTCGGTGGATATCGTGCCCGCGCTGCTCGCAGGCCAGATCCAGTTCGCATTTCCCATCGCGGGCACCGCCCTGCCGCAGATCCGGACCGGCAAGGTGCGCGCGCTCGCCGTCACGAGCGCGACGCGCATGCCGCAACTGCCGGACGTACCGACGCTCAAGGAGGTATATGGCTCCGACCTGCTGATCATCGACTCGTGGGGCTGCATCTGGGTGCCGCGTGGAACGCCGCGCGCAATTGTCGACAAGCTGCACGCGGCGATCGTCAAGGCGCACCGGGACCCGGCGCTGCGCGCGTTTTATGAGCAGCTCGGCTCAGAGGTGCGCCTGTCGAATTCGCCCGAGGAGTTTGCGGCTTTCGTCAAGGCGGAGAACTCGAAATGGGGCGATCTGGTGAAGCTCTCCGGCGCGAAGCTCGAGTAGGTCATGGCCAAGCCGCTCGACGGTGTCCGCGCCATCGACCTGTCGCACGTCATTGCCGGCCCGCTCGCTTCGTTTTACCTGGCGCAGCTCGGCGCCGAAGTCATAAAGGTCGAAGCGCCGCAGGGCGAGGTGATGCGCGGCCGCAGCGGCTTCGCGGCGATGAACGCCGGCAAGCGCTCCCTGGCGGTGGATATCCGCGATCCGTCCGGCGCGCAGGCGGTGCGCGATCTGGCGCTCGGCGCCGACGTGTTCATCGAGAATTTTCGGCCCGGCGTGGTGCGGCGCCACGGACTCGACTACGAGCGCATCCGCGCGATCAGGCCCGACATCGTGTACTGCTCGATCTCGGGCTACGGCCAGGAGGGGGAGTGGTCCGGCCGCGGCGCCTACGATCACGTGGTGCAGGCGCTCACCGGAATGATGATGCAGGCAGGGGATAAACCGGGCGATCCGCCGCTGAAGGTCGGTTTCCCGGTGATCGATGTGGCGGTGGGCATGCTCTCGGCGCTCGCTATCGTCGCGGCGCTGCGCCGGCGCGACCAGGAGGGCAACGGCCAATACATCGACGCCTCGATGGTGCAGGCTTCGCTGATGCTGATGTATCCGCTTGCCAGCGCCTGTCTTACGACGGGGCAGGACCCGGGGCGGGTGGGCAACCGCGGCTTCTCGGGCAGCCCCGCCGCGGATACTTACCGCTGCGTCGACGGCTGGCTTGCCACCGCGGCGAATACGCCGCTGCAGTTCCGCAAGCTTTCCCGCGTGCTCGGGCTCGAAGCGCTGTGCGCGGATCCACGCGCGCTCGATCTGGAAAAATTCAACGCCGCGAACGGCGGCTTCGTGGTGGCGCGGGACTTCGACTATCTGGCGCAGAAGCTGCACGCAGCCTTCGCTACCCGCACTGCCGCGGCGATGGAGCAGGCGCTCAATGCCGAAGGAGTTCCCGCGGCGCGCGTGCGCAGCCTGGCGGAGTTCCTCGGAGAGGCGCCGGGCAAGGTTACGCTGCCCCTGTTTGAGTTTCCCGAAGGCGTAAAAACGCCGGGCCTGGGTTTCTCTTATGCCCGGGATGGAGGTAGCGTTCCCGGCGGTGCGCCTGTCCTTGGCGCGGACAACGAGGAGCTGCTGCGGAGGACTTAACCGTAGGGCGTATCGCGCTTGCGCGTGAACGGGTAGGCGAGCTGCCCGAGGTAACTCTCTGGCGGCTGGAACTTCACGGTGCCGTATTTCTTCGGCCAATGGTCGGGCAGGTGGGCGGTGCCGAAGAGCCAGTCCCAGAACGGCAGGAAGGCGGCGAAGTTCTTGTCCAGGCCTTCCTCGTCCGAGGTGTGGTGCCAGTGGTGGTACTCGGGCGTGGCGATGACCCAGCGCAGGACCGGAAAACGCCAGCGCGTGTTGGAGTGGATGTAGACCGCGTGGATGGAGACGAAAGCGACATAGGCGACCAGCGCCGCCTGCGAAAAGCCGAGCACGAAGATCGGCACGAAGGCGGCGGCGCGCGTGGTGAGTGAATCCACGAGGTGCATGCGCGATCCGGCCAGCCAGTCCATCTCCCGGCTCGAATGGTGGATGGCGTGGAAATGCCACAGCAGCGGCAGCTGGTGGAAGCCGCGGTGCACCCAGTAGGTGACGAAGTCCGCAGCGAGCAGGATTTCGATGAATTGCAGCCAGACCGGCTGCTGCGCTACAACCTTCTGAAGTTCGAACTGCACGGCCCAGGAGAAGAAGGCCTGCGCCGGGATCAGGACCGCGAACGAGAGCAGCTGCACGCCGGCGTGGCTGACGAAGAAATGCTTGAGATCGGTCTGCCAGCCCTTGCGGAAGATTCGCTGCTTGTGCAGCGCGAAGAGGCGCTCGAGCGGAATGAAGAGTAAACCCAGGAACAGCAGCTCGAGGACGAAATAGTCCAGGCCCGCGCTCACCGTGGCGGCACCGGTCTCCACCGAATCCGTGAATCGCATCAGGAGCGCCACGACGCCCAGGCCCATGCCGAGGAGGCCGTGCGCCTTGGAGCGCAGGAGGAGCAGGCTAAGCGCGCCGAGGACGAACGTCGCGGCGATGCTCGTCCACAGGATCCCCCGGAATATGCCGAGATTCGCCTTGTAGAAGGGCAGCGCTTCGCGCGTCACGAGCAGGTCCGGAAACAGGAAGCAGAACTCGGCCAGCACGCACAGCACGCCGAGCAGGCCGGATGTGACGCCCGCGCGTTTGCCCAGGTCGACGCGCAGGCGCCGGTTCACTTGAGCAAACGATTGAACGGGCGGTTGAGCCACCCGCTCGCGGTACAGAAGTGGGTGTTGTAGGGCGACCTGTGGTGCAGCCGGTGTTCTTCGGTGCGCAGGATCAGGTGAAATCGTTGCAGGATCCTGGCGAATTTCGGTGGAACCTTCATATGCGCCCATTTATGGCACTGATTTGCAAAAAGGACTCCACAACAGGTGAACAGGACCAAAGCATGAAGAAAACCATCCAGAAGCAGTCCCAGCGAAAGCAGCGGCAGGCAGCCGATGAGAACTGCAAGCGGAATCAGCCAGCCCGAAAGGGACAGGCTTGCCACATTGATCAAAATCAGGAATGAAAAGATGCAGACAGACAGCAACTCGACGGCCCGCATCTAAAGCATCTCCTTCAGCGCGGCGATTTCCGTGGCGGCGGAAAAATTGACTGGGAACGGTCGCTTCGCCTGGCGGTACCAGTAGCGCGCGTTCGGCAGGTCGCCTTCCATGACGTGCACGATGCCATGCGCCCAGCAGCTCAGGGGCGAGCCTTCATCCTTCTGCACGATCTCGTGCGCGGCCTTCCAGTCGCCGCGTTCGAGGTGCGCTACAGCAGATCGAAGTACTCGCGGTGCTCCCATTCGCTCACCTCGCGCTCGTCCCCCACATCCTTGTTGCCCTGCTTGAACCTTTCAACCTCGGCCTCCTTGATGCGGCAATAGTAGTCCACGAACGCAGATCCCATGCCATCGCGCAAGACCTTGCTCGTTCTCAACTGCTTGACTGCCTCATCGAGTGATCGCGGCAACAGCTGTGCCGTGGATTCATAAGGCCTGCGTTCCGGTTCGCACAGCGCAAGCTTGCGATGCACCCCGTCCATGCCGGCGTGAATCTGCGATGCGAAGTACAAATACGGGTTTGCGCCGGGCTCACCGATGCGGTTCTCGATGCGCGTGGCCGGGTCGCCCGGCCCGCCCAGCACGCGCAGCATGGCGCCGCGACTGTCGCGGCCCCAGATGACGCGCTCGGGCGCGAGTGAATAAGGCCGGTAGCGCTTGTAGCCGTTGATCGTCGGCGTGGCGAAGGCGCAGGCCGCGCGCGCGTGCTCCAGCAGGCCGGAGAGATACTGTTTGCCGGTGGGTGAGAGGGGTTGACTATTTTCTTTTGGAGTAAATGAATTTTTCTTATTGGAAAGAGCGAACAGACTTTGATGGAGATGCCATCCGCTGGACATGACGTTGGGCAGCTTCGGGCGGCACATGAAGGTGGCGTGATAGCCGTGCCGGCGCAGCGCCTGCTTGGCCGCGCTGCGGAACAGCAGCATGGTGTCGGCGGCGGCGAGGCCCTCCTGGGCGCTGAGCGTGATCTCCGCCTGGCTCGGGCCGAATTCGCATTCGAAGCTGCGCAGCGGCAGGCCGAGGGCGGCGAGGTTCGCGCGCAGGATTTCAAGCGCCGGTTCGAGCTGGTCGAAGCGCGCCTCCGAAAGCAGCTGGTAGCCGGTGTTGAGCAATTCCACCGCGGGCGGCGAGCCTGGCTGGCCGGCATCCTCCGGCCGCAGGCGCAGGTCTGCGATGCGAAAGATGTGGAATTCCACTTCCAATCCCGCGAGCAAGCCGTAGCCCGCCCCGGCCAGCTTCGCGAGGGCGTCCTTCAGGATCGCACGCGTGTCGAAAGGCACGCGTTTGCCGTTGGGGAACCTCAAGTCGCAGAGCAGCCAGCCCGTCTTGTGCGCCCAGGGCAGCACGCGAAAGGACGCCGGGTCCGCGACCATCACGGCATCGGCAGCGCCCTCGAACTCCGGCATGCCGAGTCCGGCGCCCGGCGTGAACACCGGGAACACGGTCTTGTTGGACGTGTCCTTGAAGAGCAGCGAACTCGGGAAGCCGACCCCGCTCTTCAGCGCCGCCGGAACCTCGGCTGCGGTGATGGATTTCGAACGGAGGATGCCGTGCTGGTCGGCGAAGGAAAATCGAACGGTTTCGATTCCCTTGCTTCGAATTTCCTTGAGCAATTCCTTCATGCCGCCTTGGCGGCCCAGGGCGCGCGGTTCCTGCGAGCCGCGTCGGCTTCCTTGTAGTAGTCCTCCCAGCGCCCGGTCGGGCCGATGCCATCCACCGCAGGCGGGCCGGTGAGGGCGGACGCCTGCGCGGGATCGAGCATCATCAGCGTCTTTTCGCCCTTCTGCGTCTTGTTGATCGCATCCACCAGCAGGCGCCGGTAGAGCACGACGCCCTTGTCGCTGCTTCCCAGGTTCTCACGCGTGCGGTCGGCGATCTGCCCCGGCGACTCGCAGGCGAACTGGTCGTGAATGTTGATATCGAAGCCCATGCCGGTGTAGGTGGAGGCGCGCTGCTGCTCGGCGTCGAAGCCCCAGCCGTTGCCGCGGTTGTGGATCGGCTTGTAATCGGGCGCGGGGTAGGTCTTCAGGCGCTGCTCGCGCATCACCTTCTTGTCCACCGGCGTGGTGAAGCTGGTGAAGATCGAGTACCAGTAGCAGCCGCGATCGTCCACCGGCACGTGCCATTGCGTGATGGTCATCTCCGCGTTCATCGGAATGACGAAGGTTTGCGGGAAAAGGAGGTGCGTCGAGCGCCCGTGCGTATGCTTCTCGTCGATCTTGCGCAGGGTAATCAGGCGCATGCCGTACTCGGTGCGCGCGACCGTGATCTCGGGTTCGTCGTATTCGCGCAGCACCTTCGAGATCGGCAGCTCGGAGTCCGAAGGCTTGCCGCGGAACTGCTTGCCGTAGCTCCCTGCGGTGTCCTCGTCCTCGAAATAGCGGTGCAGAAAGGAAGCGTGCGACGGGTCGATGCCCACTTCCAGCGCCTGCAGCCAGTTGCAGTCCCAGTAGCCCTTGAAGGCGAAGGTGTAGGCGTCGGGCGCCGTGAAACAGTCGAAATGCGGAAACGCCGAGGGCTCGCCCGCACCCAGCCACGCGAACACGATGCCGCTGCGCTCTACCACCGGATACGAACGCTGTTTGATGTGCTCGCACAAGCGGCTGCCTTTGCCTTCGGCCGGCGTCTCCAGGCACTTGCCGCTGACGTCGAACAGCCAGCCGTGGAACACGCAGCGCAGCTTGCCGTCTTCATAACGCCCGTACGCAAGGTCGGCGCCCCGGTGGGGACAATGGCGGTCGAGCAATCCGTACTTGTCGTTCCTGTCTTTGAACAAGACAAAGGATTCGCCCAGAATCGTTCGCGCCAGTACAGGTCGCGCTCCCTCTAGCTCGTCCACAAGCGCAATCGGCTGCCAGTAATTGCGCAGCAGCTTGCCGGCCGGGGTGCCCGGGCCGACGCGTGTCATGAGCTCGTTCTGCTCCTGGCTAATCATGTTGCTCGCGGAACAGGCTCAGCGCTTTCATTGCCGGGAAGTCATTGAACGAGAACAGAACTGCCTCGCTGGAGGCGCCGTGCCGGTACGGGGTCCAGGACGGAACGCAGAAGATGTCCTTCTCCTCCCACTCGAACCGCTGGTCACCGACTTCCGACCAGCCGTGCCCGGTGGCGACCTGGTAGATCACGCTGCCCGTGTGTCGAACTGGTTTTGAATTTTTTCCCGCCAATTCAAGCCTTGCTCCCATCGTGGGCATGACCGGGCCACCGGTCAGATGGTTCTTGTACTCGAATACCTTTTCTTTTTTCAATTCGACAAAACAGGAATCCCACTTATAGAGAAATACCGGTGAATACGGCTTGTTCCAGTTGTCCCGGGAAAGAGGCGAGGGCGTCTGCGCGGTTTGCGGATGCACTTCGTAGAAGTTCGCATCGAGCGAGTTCATGAGCGGGATATCGAGCCCGTCCTGCCAGGTGCATTGCGTGCCGCTCGCGTCGACGCCGTGGTCGTGCCAGGTGCCGTTCGGGGTGAGCACGAAGTCGCGCGCGCCAAGCTCGAGGCGCTCGCCGTCGACGACCGTGTAGGCGCCCTTGCCCTCCATCACGAAGCGCAGGGCCGATGCTTGATGCCGGTGGGCACTGGTAAATTCCCCTGGATTCATGACCTGTACGCCGGTGTAGAGGAGGCCTGCGGCCGCGCTCCATTCCTTGCGCCCCGGATTGACCAGCATCACCACGCGGCGCGCGGCTTTCTCCGCGCTGACCAGTTCGGCGGCCTTGCGCACCATGGGCTGGACATCGCGCCACTTCCACAGCATCGGCACCGATTTCGGCTGCGGGTACCAGGGTTCGATCTCGTTGGCGACGTTCCACAGCGCACCGAGCTCGCGCTTCTCCAACTCGCGGTAGTACGCCTCGAGCGCCGGAGTATCCTCGACGTTGGCCCTGCCTGTGACGTTTTCGCGCTTCATGGCTGCCGCTATTTTTTCAACCTGTATCCGGTCAGCTCTTCCTGTACCCAGCGATCGGGATTCTCATACCTGTATTTGACCACGCGGTTGACCTCGGGTACGTACCAGGTACTTTGCGTCTGCGCGAAGGTGTACATCCGGTCGTACCTCTGTACCGTGCCTTCGGAATCGGTTCTCATGCCGCGAAATGTGCCTGCAGGCACCGTGACCGATTCCCAGCCCACGACCTTATGCCGCATCTTTGCCTTGCCAGCATTCGGCCCACGTTGGGCGTCCTTGAACTCGTATTCCGTTTCGAACGTATCTCCAGCGCGCATGGGAAACCGGAAGAATCTGGTCCCGCTGGGAATGATCAGCCGCGTGCGCGTGACTCGCGGGTCCCAGCGCAGCGAGTACGAGGTCTCGACCTCCTTGCCATCGGCCTTGGTCGTGGCCACCGCCATGATCACGTCCTTGGCGGTGTCGATGAACACGACGCAGACCTCGTACTCGGTTGGCGCGCCGCGAAACTCGGTTCCGGTGGTCTGGTAACTCCAGCAATCGCCGACTTCGACGTACGGCGCTTTGGTGACTTCGTCTTCAGCGCTGATCACGGCCAACGGCAGTGCCAAGAAGATCGCGAGTAGGCGGGCTCGGCCCATCCTGTCCATTCAGACTCCGAGATAGCGGTGTTGTACGTCCTCGTTTGCCGACAGTTCGGCCGAGCTGCCCTTCCAGACGACGCGGCCCTTTTCCAGCATGTAGTGTACGTCCGCGACACGGATCAGCGCCTTCACGTCCTTGTCGATGACGAGGATCGACAGGCCGGCCGCCTTCAGGCGCTGGATGGCCCTGTAGATCTCGGCGCGGATCAGCGGCGCGAGGCCCTCGGTGGCTTCGTCGAGGATCAGCAGGCGCGGGTTGGTCATCAGCGCGCGGCCGATCGCCAGCATCTGCTGTTCGCCGCCGGAGAGCTGGTTGCCGAAATGCGTCTTTCTTTGTTCCAGATTCTTGAATAAATCAAAAACCTTCTCGAGCGTCCAGGGATTTTTCTCGTTCCTGCGATTGGCGGCGGTGGCGACGAGGTTCTCGCGCACGGTGAGATTCGGGAAGATCTGCCGTCCCTCGGGCACCAGGCCGATGCCTGCCTGTGCGATGCGGTAAGAGGGCTGGCCGGCGAGCGGCTTCGCATCGAAGGTGATGCTGCCGCCCTTGCCGGGGATCATGCCCATGATCGAATGCACCGTCGTGGTCTTGCCCATGCCGTTGCGCCCGAGCAGGGTGGCGACCTGGCCCGCTTCGATGCGAAAGGAAACGCCAAAGAGGACCTGCGACGGCCCGTAGGAGGTCTGCAGCCCCTGGACGTCGAGCATCAGAGATCCTCCCCCAGGTAAGCCGCGCGCACTTCCGCGTTGGCGCGGATTTCCGCGGGCGTCCCGGTGGCGATGATGCGGCCGTAGACCAGCACCGAGATGCGGTCGGCGAGCGAGAACACGGCGTCCATGTCGTGCTCGACCAGCACCACCGTCTTTTCGCCCTTGAGGCCGGCGAGCAATCCGATCATGCGCTGCGATTCGTCGCTGCCCATGCCGGCGACCGGCTCGTCGAGCAGCATGAGCCGCGGCCGCGTCGCGAGCACCATGGCGATCTCCAGCTGGCGCTGCTCGCCGTGCGAGAGATTGGCGGCAAGAATATTTTTTCTCTGATGCAAACCAACTCTCTGCAAAATCTGCGCGGCCGGTTCTGTCAGGGAGCCGTCATCGCGCGCCGGACGCCAGAAGCGAAAGCTGTGGCCCGCATGTGCCTGGACCGCAAGCGCGACGTTGTCGAGCGCGCTGAAATCGCGGTAGATGCTGGTGATCTGGAAGGAGCGGGCGAGACCCTTGCGCGAGCGCCGGTGCGCGGGCAGGGCGGTGATGTCCTCCCCGGCGAAGCGCACCTGTCCCGCGTCCGGGTGCAGCTCTCCCGAGAGCTGCTTGATGAACGTGGTCTTGCCGGCGCCGTTCGGGCCGATCACAGCGTGCGTTTCGCCGTCGCGCACGTCCAAATCGATGCCATCGGTCGCGCGCAACGCGCCGAAGCTCTTCGCAAGTCCGCGTACTTCAAGGACGGTTTCAGCCATCCCTGCTTCCTGGAATCATGCCGGCGAGGCCGCGGCGAAAAAACAGCACCGAAAGGACCAGCAGCGGCCCGAGGATCGCCTGCCAGTGTTCGGTCCAGCCCGCGAGGAGCGTCTCGACGACCAGCAGCACCAGCGCGCCGAGCAGCGGACCGGCCGTCGAGGCGATACCGCCCAGAATCACCATGAACATGATTTCGCCGGAGCGGGTCCAGTGCATGAACTCGGGCGTGATGTATGCGGTGTGGTTGGCGAACATCGCGCCGGCGAGGCCGCACATCGCGCCGGCGATCACGAATGCGACCAGCCGGTAGGCGTAGGGCGAGTAGCCGATCCCGCGCGAGCGTGGTTCGTTCGACTTGGCGGCGCGCAGCACCATGCCGAAGCGCGAGTTTGCGATGCGGTGGACGAGGAACAGGCAGGCGAGCATCAGCACCAGCGCCAGATAGTAGAACGCCACCGGGTCGCCGAGATCGATGAGGCCCGAGAAGTCGCTGCGCGTCTTGATGCGCATGCCGTCGTCGCCGCCGTATTCCTCGATCGAGATGCCGAGGTAGTAGAGCATCTGCGTGAAGGCCAGCGTGATCATGATGAAGTAGATGCCGCTGGTGCGGATCGACACCGCGCCGATCGCCAGCGCCACGAGCGCCGAGGCGCCGATCGCGACGCCCCATTGCAGCCAGCCGCTGGTCGTGCCGTAGAACGCGAGCACGCCCACCGCGTAGCCGCCGATGCCCAGGTACGCGGCGTGGCCGAAGGAAACCAGGCCGCCATAGCCGAGGATCAGGTTTAGGCTCGCCGCGGCGATGGCGAAGATCATCGCCTTGCGCACGAGGTCGAGGTAGAACGGCTGCTGCAGCGCCGCGGCCGCCGGCGGCAACAGCACCAGCAGCGTCACGAGAACGGTCCAGAACGCGATTCGCGCGCGGGTCATTGGCCGCCGCGCGAAGGAAACAGGCCCTCGGGCCTGAGCGCAAGCACCACGGCCATGAGCAGGTAGATCAGCATCGAGGCGAGCGCGGGACCGGCCGCCTCGGCCGCCGTTGGCGAGAGCACCGTGCCGAGCAGGGGCTTGAGGAAAGCGCGCCCCAGCGTGTCCACGACGCCGACGATGAGCGCGCCGGCGAAAGCGCCGCGGATGGAACCGATGCCGCCGATGACGATGACGACGAACACCTGGATCAGGATCAGCTCGCCCATGCCGGGCTGGACCGCGTAGATCGGCCCGGCCATGACGCCGGCGAGTCCCGCGAGGGCCGCGCCTATGCCGAATACAAAGGTATAAAGCAGCCGGATGTTCACCCCGAGCGCTGCAATCATGCTGCGGTTGGAGGCGCCGGCGCGTACCAGCATGCCGAGGCGCGTGCGCGTAACCACATACCAGAGCGCCGCAGCGACCGCGAGGCCGACGCCGATCACCACGGCGCGGTAGAGCGGGTAGCGGGACGCCGCGAATAATTCGATGTGCCCCTGGAGCCAGTCGGGACGCGGCAGATCGAGTGCTGCGCGGCCCCAGAAAATCGCGGCCAGCTCGTTGAAGAAGAGGATCAGGCCGAAAGTGGCGAGCACCTGATCGAGGTGGTCGCGCTCGTAGAGCGTTCTGAGCGCGACGACTTCGACCAGCATGCCGAGGAGCAGCGTCGCGAACAAGCCGAGCGCCACGCCCGCCAGGTAGTTGCCGCTCCATTGCACCGCCGCGACGGTAAGGTAAGCGCCCATCATGTACAGCGACCCGTGGGCGAGGTTGACCAGATTCATGATGCCGAACACCAGCGTCAGCCCGGCCGCCATGAGGAACAGCATCACGCCGAACTGAACGCCGTTCAGCAATTGCTCGAGGACAAGGGTGAGGGGCATAAAAAAGGCGCGGTCTAGCCGCGCCCCGGTTCAGCAGTCGCCGCGGCGGCCTACCACTTCATCTTGCAGTCCTTGTAGTACGAGTCCTTGTGGTTCTCGAAGACTTTCTTCTGGATTTCCATCACCGGGTCCTTGCCTGCCGGTCCGGCCACAGCCTTGATCAGGTAGAAGTCCTGGATCGGGTGATGATTCACGTTAAAGGTGAATTTGCCGCGGATCGAGTTGTAGTTCGCCTTGCGCATCGCCATCACCATGCCCTTGCTGTCCTTCACGTTTCCCTTCACCGCGCGCACGGCCGAATCGATCAGCATGATGCCGTCGTAGCTCTGCGCGCCGTAGAAGGACGGCAGGTAGCCGTTCTTCTTCTGGAAGTCGGCGACGAACTTCTGGCTCGCGGGCACTTTGAGGTCCGGGCTCCAGAACTTGGTCTCGTACTGCCCGAGCACCGAGTGCTTCAGCGCCGGAATCGTGGTCTCATCCACCGTGAACACCGAGTACAGCGGAAACTGGCCGCGGAAGCCGCCCTCGGACCACTGCTTCATGAACGCCACGCCCATGCCGCCGGGGTAGAAAACGAACACGTTCTTCGGGTTCTTCGCGCGCAGCTGCGAGAGTTCGGCCTGGTAGTCGGGCTGGCCGACGCGCGTGAACACCTCATCGACGATGCGGCCCTTGTAGTAGCGCTTGAAGCCGGCGACCATGTCCTTGCCTGCCTGGTAGTTCGGCGCCATCAGGTAGACGTCGTTCACGCCGGCGTCCTGCATGAACTTGCCCATCGCCTCGGGCGTCTGATCGTTGTTCCAGGAGGTCGAAAAATAGAGTTCGTTGCACCCCGTGCCGGCCAGCGGGCTCGCGCCCGCATTGGTGCCGACCATGATGAGGCCGGCCTTGTTCACCGCCGGTTGCACCGCCAGCATCACGTTCGACCAGATGATGCCGGACATGATGTCGACGCCGTTCTTCTTCATCATTTCCTCGGCCACCTGCAGACCGACATCGGGCTTGAACTGGTCGTCGCCGTAGATCACTTCCGTCTCCAGCCCGCCGACTTTGCGGTTGAGCTGGTCGAGGGCCACCTCCACCGAGTCCCTCATGTGCTTGCCGATGATGCCGCCCGGGCCGGACAGCGTCGTGATGAAGCCGATCTTGAGTTTCTGCTGCGCCATGGCGGGCGAGGCCGCGAAAGCAAGCGTGATCGCTGCGGCAAGAATTATCCTGCATATCATGAAGTTCTCCTCCAAGAAGTCCCGCGGCGAGTCTATCAGGCTGCCGCTCCCGGTGTCCATATTCGATCGGAACCGCGGAGTTATTCGCGCAGCTTTCGCGCTTCCTTCGCCTGCGGCCTGTCGAGCGACTCTGTCAGCCACTGGGCGAAGCGGGGGTACGCGGCAAGGTCGTACTTCATGACGCTGAACGAGTAGCACACGCTGGCGACCATGAAGTCGGCCATGTCCCATCGCCCGGCGCCGAAATAGCGGTGCTTCGCCAGATGATCGTCCAGGATCTTGAGTTTCGGCCGCAGTTTCGCGTCGTGCTCATCGGCGATCGCCGGGACGCGCTTCTCCGGCGGAAACACCAGCCGGTGCTGCATCACGAAGACCATGCTCGGTTCGACATCGTTTGCGATGTAGAACGCCCATTGCAGCATTCGCCCGCGGCCTGCGCGATCGGCCGGCCACAGCGGGCTGGCGTACTTCTCGGCGAGGTAGAGATTGATTGCCGCCGATTCCCATAACAGGTAGCCGTCGTCGTCGATGGCGGGCACCCGGGCATTCGGATTCACCGCGACATACTCAGGATCCTTGCACGTCGCGCCCTCCACATTGATGGTGACATTGATGTGCTCGTAGGGAATGCGCGATTCCTTGCACAGCCAGGCGACGCGGAACGCGCGCGAACGGTATTGTCCATAGAGCTTCAGCACGGCGGCTCTCCCCGGGTGAGTGGTCCCATGAGTTCCATTTGATCTGCGAATTTAGTCGATTGACAAAAGTATAATACTTAGGTCAAAGGATCTCATCATGCTGAGAACCGGAACCGAGTACCTTGAGTCGCTGCGCGACGGCCGAGTGATTTATGTCGGTGCGGAGAAGGTCACCGACGTCACCAGGCATCCGGCTTTTTGCAACGCGGCGCGGTCTTTCGCCGCCATCTACGACATGAAGCGCGCGCCGGAAAATCGCGACGTATTCACGTTCGAGGAGGATGGCGGCCGCCACAGCGCGTACTACCTGCGTGCGAAGACGAAGGAAGATCTGGTCAAGCGCATGAAGCTGCACCGGGCCATTGCCCGGATGAGCCATGGCTTGCTGGGCCGCTCACCGGATCACGTCTCGGGCTTCGTCGCGGGCATGGCGGCGAATCCGTCCGTGTTCGGCCGCTACGCGGACAATCTGCTCGCTTACTACAGCTATTTGAGAAGAACGGACGCTTATGCCGTGTATGCGGTGATCCCGCCGCAGGCGGCGCGCAATCCGGAGTACTACGAGAAGCAGAACATCCCTGTTCCGACCCTGCGCGTGGTGCGGGAAGACGACGCCGGGGTGGTGATCTCTGGAATGAAAATGCTTGCCACGGGCGCGGTGTTCGCGAACGAGGTCTGGATCGGCAATCTCATCCCGCTGGCGCCGAACCAGCTGGCGGAATCGATCACCTGCGCGGTGCCGGTGAACAGCAAAGGCCTCACGCTCTGGTCGAGAAAGCCGTTCGAGCGCCATGCGGCGGTCGAATTCGAGAACCCGCTCGCGCACCGTTTCGATGAAACGGACTCGATGGTGATGTGCGACGAGGTCAAGGTGCCATGGGAGCGGGTGTTCGTGCACAACGATGCCGTCCTTGCGCGCGAGATTTACATCAAGACGCCGGCGCACTGCTACGGCAACCATCAGTCGAACGTGCGTTTTCACGAGAAGCTGCGGCTGCTGGTCGGGCTGGCTTCGCGCGTCACGCAGGCCTCAGGCGCCGATCAGGTGCCCGCGGTGCGCGAAACGCTGGGCCGGCTGGCGGCGCTCGAGGCGAGCCTGGGCGGCATGATCGCGGGGCAGATTCAGGACGCCGAGGAGTGGCCCGCCGGATACCTGACCTTCAACCGCCGCTACATGTACGCTGCGCTCAACTGGTGCACCGAGGGCCACTCGGCGATCATCGACTGCATCCGCGAGCTTTGCGGCGGCGGCGTGTTCCAGATGCCTGCCGACATCTCGGTGATGCAGGACAAGGGGTTGCGCGCGTCTTTTGAGAGCTATTGGCAGACGCCGCAGACTGGCGCCGTCGCGCGAATGAAACTCTTCAAGCTCGCCTGGGATCTCATCGGCTCGGAGTTCGCCGGCCGCCACGCACAGTACGAGAAGTTCTATGCCGGCGCCTCGTTCATCGTGCGCAATCACAACTTCCGCGAGGCGCCGTGGGACGACTTCCACTTTGCGGTGGACAATCTGCTGGCGGGCTACGGCTACCCGGGCGAGCGCCCGGAGGGTGACCCCGCAAATTGAAAGGAGTAGACGCCATGCCTGCACGTAAATCGCACCTGGAGTTCGTCAAGGTGAAGCTGGACGAAGGCTGGGAGGTGCCGCCAGGGTACCCGCCAGGTTTCACGCAGAAAATTCTTGCTTCGGACCTGGACGAGTCGGCGAAATGCGGCAGCCGCACGCGCCTGTTGCGGATCGCGCCTGGCGCCTTCTCGACCGAGCCGTTCGTGCACGATCACTGGGAGGAGGTCTACCTGATCGAGGGCGATCTGGTGGTCGGCAACGACAAGTCCGGCGCAGGCGGGCAGCAATGCTTCGCCCCGACCTACGCCTGCCGTCCTCCCCATGTTGCGCACGGTCCGTTCACATCCCGCAGCGGATGCATCCTTCACGAGATCCACTACTACGAGACCAGCGGCGCCGGGCGTTAGCGAATTTGCGTTGCGCGAGGAGGCTCCAGGCTGTCCAGGATCCGGCGTCTCCCATGCTCCAGGTAAAGCGCATCGACAAACGCTTCGGCGAACGCGTCCTGCTGCGCGAGGTTTCGCTCGCCGTCGGGCCGGGCGAATACGTTGCGATTGTCGGGGAATCCGGCGTCGGTAAATCCACCCTGCTCAACATCATCGCGGGGCTCGAACCGCCGGACGCGGGCGAGGTTCTATTCGAGGGATCGAGTGCCGTCGGCATGGACGACGATGCCCGTACCGTGCTGCGCCGGGAAAAATTCGGCTTCGTCTTCCAGGCCTTTCATGTCCTGCCGCACCTGACGGTCGAGCAGAACGTGGGTCTGCCTTTGCTATTGCGGGGTTTTGCTTCGAAGGAAATTCACTTGAAATCGAAAACGCTCCTCGCAGCGGTCGGCCTTGCCGGCCGCGAGAACAGCATGCCAAGAGAACTTTCCGGAGGAGAACTCCAACGCATCGCCATTGCGCGAGCGCTGGTTGGTGGACCGAAGCTCGTGCTGGCAGACGAGCCCACCGGAAACCTCGATCCCGACAATGCGCGCCAGGTACTTGCGCTACTTCGCGATCAGGTGAAGGCGCAGGGCGCCGCGGGGATCCTCGTCACCCATTCCGAGGCGGCTGCGGCGACCTGCGACCGGCGCTACCGGCTCACCAGCGGCGGGCTTGCGCCGCTCTAGCTGAACGCAAAGGGGCCGGCGAAATCGCCGATGAACACCGTATGGCTGACGACGCCGAATCCTTCACGCCAGGCATGCAGCTGGAAGCCGGGCGGTTCCATGCCGAAGGCGAGCGGCGCGCCAGCATGGCGGCGCAATCGACCCTGCCGTAGGTCAGCTGGCCCGGCTGCTTGATGTGCAGGTCGCTGATCTGGCAGACCAGCAAGGCGTCAGTCCAGCGTGAATCCGCAGGCCTTGACGACCGCGCCCCACTTGGCCCAGTCGTCCTGCACCACTTTGCGGAATTCTTCGAGCGTGCCGCCGGAGGCTTCCATGTTCAGTGTCGCCAGCTTCGGCACCACGTCGGGGTGCTGCTCGGAGAGGTCGCCCGGCGCATCGAACGCGGACGGGACCTGGCCGCCGATCAACTCGTTGATATAGGCCGCGGTGCCCTTGTACGGCACGTGCGTGAGTTCGACGCCGGATTCACGCTCAAGCAGCATGCCCAGCATGTGCGCCAGGCCGCCGGCGCCCGAGCAGGTCGGTGGTGCCGCCGGGCGGAAAACCGACCAGGATGCGCACGGTTTTGTCCTGCGCCTGGCAGGGCGATGCGATGGCAGCGCACGCGAGTGCCGCCGCAAAGATGACCCGTCTCATGATTTTTCCCCCTCGAAAAGCCTGCGTGCCGGATATGGTAGCTCAGCTTTTCCCAGCGATTCCTCGATGCGCAGGCCCTCGTTCCACTTCGCCATGCGCTCGGAGCGCGCGAAGCTGCCCACCTTGAGCTGGCCGACGCCCCAGCCGACGGCGAGGTGGACGATGGAGACGTCTTCAGTTTCGCCCGAGCGTGCCGATACGATTGCCCGGTAGCCTGCCGCTTGTGCGGCGCGCCAGCAGGCGAGCGTCTCGGTCAGCGTGCCGACCTGGTTGGGCTTCAGAAGCACGGCGTTGCACGCACCTTTTGCCTTTCCTTCCAGAAGTTTTCTGGGGTCCGTTACAAAAAAATCATCCCCCACGATCTGCATTCGCGCGCCCGCGGTCCGGGTAAACGAAGCCATTGCCTCCATGTCGTGCTCGGCGAACGGGTCCTCGATGGACACGATCGGGTAACGCGCGATCCAGCCCAGCAGCATGGCGTGCATCTGCGCGGCGGTCAGGCTGCGCTTTTCCAATGCGAGGTGATAGCGCCCGTCGCGCCAGAGCTGGGTGGCGGCGATGTCGAGGGCGATGGCGACATCGGCGCCCGGTTCGTAGCCGGCGTCGCTGATCGCGCCCGTCAGTTCGGCGAGAGCTTCTTCGTTGGTCCTGAAGGCCGGCCAATAGCCGCCTTCGTCGGCGACGCCATGGAGCGCGTTGCGCTTCGCCAGGCGCGCGCCCGCGGCGCGGTAGACCGCCGCGGTCCATTCGAGGCTTTCGCTGAAACTCCCCGCGCCGACGCAGATGATCATGAAATCCTGCACGTCCATGCGCCCGTGCGCGTGCGCGCCGCCGCCGAATATCTGGACTTGCGGCACCGGCATGGCGACGGGCCTGGCGCCGGCGAGAAAGCGCCACAGCGGCTTCTTCGCCGCCGCCGCCGCCGCGTGCGCGCAGGCCAGAGACACCGCGACGATGGCGTTGCCGCCAAGGCGCGATTTGTCCGGGGTGCCGTCGAGTGCGATGAGCGACCTGTCGATCGATTCCTGTTCGAGTTTTTTCCCCGCCAGCAGGGATCGGATCTCAGTGTTGATGTAATGAACGGCTTTATGGACGTCGATGCTCTTCGCCTCGCCGGAACCTGTCGACGCGCCGGCCGGCGCGATGGCGCGACCGCGCGCTCCCTTCACCGAGACCTCGGCTTCCACGGTGGGCCGGCCGCGCGAGTCCCAGATGCTGCGCGCATGGACTTCTAGGATCTTTGCCAGGCGGCCCTCACTTCGGCGAGCGTGGCGGGTGGCGCGCGCAGGAAGCGGCCCGCAATCTCGCGCACGAAATCCTTGTCCGCATCCGCCTTCAGGTATTCGACCGGCGACTTGCCGTCCACGCGCGCGAGCAACAGGCCGGGGAGCAGCGTCGCGGCGCGGCTCTCGAGTTCCGCCGCCGGTTCCCAGTCGACGCCGCGCAGGTACGCCGCCGCGAGCACGTCGTAGCATTGCAGGAAGGCCTTGCGCCGCACGGGTACCCAGAGCCCCTTCAGCAACAGGTGATTGAGGCAGAAGGCGAGGTCGAAGGCCGGGTCGCCGTACCAGGCGCACTCGGCGTCGAGGAATATCGGACCCTCCGGGCCGAGCAGGATGTTCTTGGGGCTGACATCGCCATGCACCAGCGCGCGCCTGGTCCGGGAAGTTCTCGCGACGAGTTCCTGCAACTGCTTTGCGAGCGGAGCGTGGACTTTGGCGGCGGCCAGCAGGTAAGGCTCAAGGCGGATGGCGTGGAAATTCGCGTCGGTGTCGAATTTTGCCGCGCAGGCCTGGTCGCCTGCGGTCGCAGCGTGTATCCGCGCGAGGCTGCTGCCGACTTTGGCGGCGAAGTCCCGGTCGGCGCGGCCCCCGGCAAGCTCGGCTTTCCATAGCGGGCAGCCGTCCAGCAGTTGCATGGCAAAGCAGCCGGCGTCGTCTGCCGCGAGCACGCGCGGCGCCACGCCCGGAATGATCGCGTTCGCCGTTTCGATCCACATGCGTTCGTAGCGGTTGCGCTCCACGGGAACATCCCAGAGCTGCTCGACGCGCAGGCGGGGCAAGGCGCGCTTGACGCAGACCGGGCCGTTTTTCAGGTCGACGCGCCAGATGTCGGAAGACACGCCGCCCGAGAGCGCCACCGCGGGCGGGACCTCGCCTGCAGCAGCGAGCCCGTGCTTCGCCAGGAATGCGAGGACCGGCTCAGGGAGCAAGGCGCTCGATCTTCCACGCGCTGCGCTCGAGCGTATAGAGCAGCCGGTCGTGCAGCCGGTTCTCGCGACCCTGCCAGAACTCGATGCGTGCGGGAACGACGCGGTAGCCGCCCCAGTGCGCCGGGCGGGGAGGGTTGTCGTCGAACTGCTTCCTTATTTTCTCGACTGAGGATTCCAGAAACGTCCTGTCGCGAACCAGCTCGCTTTGTGCCGAGGCGCTCGCCGACAGGCGTGCGCCCAGGGGCCGGCTCAGGAAATACCGGTCTGAATCCGCTGCCGGGACTTTTGCGACCCTTCCTTCGATCCGTATCTGCCGTTCCAGTTGCGTCCACAGAAACACCAGGCACGCTTCGGGCCGCGCGGCGAGCTGGCGACCCTTGCGGCTGTCGTAGTTCGTATAAAACACGAAGGCGCCGTCGTCCACGCCCTTGAGCAGCACCACGCGCGCATCGGGCGCGCCTTCGGCTGACACGGTGGCAAGCGTCATGGCGTTGGCGAGCGGCAGGCCGGCCGCGAGCGCGTCCTTGAACCAGCGCTCGAATTGCACGAGGGGATCGGGCGCCGCGTCGGCCTCGGCAAGTCCCGCGCGCATGTATTCCTGCCGCAGTTTGCCCAGTACGTCCGCGATGTTCATCGAGCGGCGATTCTATAATGCCCTTGATGACTTCCACCGCGGACGTGTTCGATTACGGCCACGGCATCAGCGCCATCGACAGCGTCTACGACCGCCGGATGCAGACGGCGATCCACCTGCTGGTCGAAGGCGGACGCGCCGCGCTCATCGACACGGGGACATCGCACGCGGTGCCGCAGGTGCTGGCGGCGCTCGAGGCCAGGGACATCGCGCCGGATCAGGTGGACTACGTCATTCTCACCCACGTCCACCTCGATCACGCCGGCGCGGCCGGGCAACTCATGGCGCGTTTCCCCAATGCGCGGCTCACCGTGCACCCGCGCGGTGCACGCCACATGATCGATCCCCGCCGCCTCATTGCGGCGACGGTGGCGATCTATGGCGCGGCGGAAACGCAGCGCGTCTATGGGGAAATCCTGCCGGTGCCGGCGGCGCGAGTGAGCGAAACGCCGGAGGGCGCGCGCCTGCGGCTCGCCGGCCGCGAGCTGCACTTCTTCGACGCGCCGGGTCACGCCCGGCACCACGTCGTGGTGCGCGACGCGCAAACCGGCCATATCTTCGCCGGCGACACCTTCGGCCTCTCCTACCGCGAGCTCGACCAGGACGGGCGGCAGTTCTCGTTTCCGACCACCAGCCCGTCCCAGTTCGAGCCGCCCGCGCTGCACCGCTCCATCGACCGGATGCTGGCCCTCGGGCCGCAGGCGCTCAATGTGACGCACTTCGGCCGGCTGACGAACCTGACGCCTCTTGCCGACGATCTGCACCGCCTCATCGATGCGCACGCCGCGCTCGGCGAGCGCTGCCGGCGCTTCGGTACAGAGCGGAAACGTCTGCTGAAGGAAGGTGTTAGCGCGCTTGTGCTCGCCGAACGCGAGCGCCAGGGATGGCGTCTGCCGAGCGAGAAAGTGCTTGAAGTCTTTGCGCTCGACATCGAATTGAATGCGCAGGGACTCGAGTCCTGGCTCGATGCAGAGGGGAAATAGCAAAAAAAATTCTCGCGGGTGATTGACATGCCCCTCGGTATTCGGCATTGTTCGGGCACCGCTGCACGCCGGCGGGAGGAATAACGGAATCCCAACGTTCCGTAATTGATCGATCAGAGGAGAAATCAAGATGGCGAAGAAGAAGGCGAAGAAGCGCAAGCCGAATGCCGCGTTCATGAAGCCGATGAGCCCGAGCGCAGCACTCGGTGCGGTGATCGGCAACGGCTCGATGCCGCGTACCGAGGTAACCAAGAAGATCTGGGCCTACATCAAGCGCAATGGACTGCAGGACAAGAAGAACCGTCGCAACATCAACGCGGATGACAAGCTCAAGCCCGTGTTCGGTGGCAAGTCGCAGGTCTCGATGTTCGAGATGACGAAACTGGTCAGCAGGCACCTGAAGTAACCGTTTCCGCAGGGAGAAAAAGCCGGGGCGATCCTCCGGCTTTTTTCATTTTCGGCATCCGATGAACCGCAAAGCCTCTCCCACGCTGCCGCGGGCGCAGTCCCGCGCCCGGCGCATCGGCAAGGAACGCGCACGGCGTGTTTGGCTGCGCGCCCAGCGCCTGGACGAGGCCGCGCCCTTCGGCGCCGGCCCGGGCGCGACACGCGCTGCGGTCGAGCACCTGGGCTACGTGCAGATCGACACCATCAACGTGATCGAGCGCTGCCACCACCAGATCCTCTACACGCGCATCCCGGACTACCGGCGCGAGCACCTGCGCCAGGCGCAGAGCGCAGACAAGTCAGTGTTCGAATACTGGACGCACGCGCTGTCCTACCTGCCGACGCGGGACCTGCGCTACTACCTCGCCGCCATGCGGTGCGAACGGCGCGAGCGCGGCGTCTGGTTCTCTGCCGTCAAGAATAAGGACCTGCGCCGGGTCCTCGCGCTCGTCAAGCGCAACGGCGCCCTGACGATCCGCGACATCGACGAAGACGCGGTGGACCAGGATCATCCCTGGGCGAGCAAGAAGCCCTCGAAGCGCGCACTGGAACTCGCGTTCTACGGCGGCTCGCTGACCGTCAGCCACCGCAGCGGCATGCTGAAAACCTACGAGCTCACGCGCCGGCACTTCGGCTGGGACAGGCCGCCCCCGCCGGCGTCGGAGCGCGAAATCCTCGACTACCTCCTCGATCGCGCCCTGCGCTCACAGGGCGTTGTGAGCGTCGAGTCCATTTGCTACAGGGACGCCCCGCGCAAATCCGCCATGCGCAGGCTCATCGAGCGCCGGGTGCGCCGCGGTGAACTGGTTCCGGTCGAACTGGAGGGCGCCAAGGCCTTGCCGCACTGGGCACAGCCGGAAGCGCTCGATGCCGCGCTGGAACCCCCCGAGGGCGTCCACATCCTCTCGCCCTTCGATCCGCTTGTCATCCAGCGCAAACGGCTGCATCTCTTCTTCGACTACGAGCACCGCTTCGAGGCCTACCTGCCGGCGGCCAGGCGCAAGTTCGGCTACTTCTCCCAGCCCGTGCTCGTCGACGGCGTCATCGTCGCCGTCATCGACCTCAAGACCGACCGCGAGCGGCAGAAGCTCCTCTTGCAGCGCTGGACCTGGATCACCGACCGCTCGCGCCGCGAACACAAGCGGCGCATCGAAGAATCCTTGCACCGCTTCGAGCAATTCCAACTCGGGCGCTGAGCGCCGCTCGGCGTCCATTGCCTCGGCATCGCCGACCGGATCGCCTCTCAGGGTTTTCCTGACAAGATCTGCTCATCGGTGCCTGCCGGCATAAACCGGCGCCTACGCATAGAAGCTTGCTTCTACCGATAGATACTTCTAGCATCCCCGCGATGCTGTTCATTCAATAGTTAGGCGCTTTGACGAGAATGCCCGCCGATCTTCCAGAGTCCGACTGGAAAGCTTTTCGGAAGCTCCGAGAGGCAGCGCTCGAGCGCTT
>Ga0187893_10004257_pt1 | contig 27531 bp, 22 predicted proteins | sample MA1701074metaG_FD_139574 | JGI IMG/M metagenome (GOLD analysis project Ga0187893, IMG submission 139574) | White microbial mat communities from a basaltic lava cave in the Kipuka Kanohina Cave System on the Island of Hawaii, USA - MA170107-4 metaG ... | reverse complement strand
CGATGGCGACCTCGACCGCTACGGGTACGTCGCCCATCAATTGGCGGTGGACGCCCTGGCGGCGACGGGGCTCCCGGCCGGAGCGGCGATCGTCGACGTCGGCTGTGGCACGGGGCTCGTCGGCGCCGCCCTCGCCGGGCGCGGCTACGCCGTCGTCCACGGGATCGACGTGTCCCTGCGCATGCTGGCCCGGGCCCGGGCCACAGGGGCCTACCGCCAACTGGTGTGCGCTGACGTCGGCGGCGGCTTCGGCGGCGGCTTCGGCGGCCGCCCTCCCGGCCGCCGGCCTCATGGTTACGACGGCCTCGTGTCGGTCGGGGCGGTGGGGCCAGGCCACCTCGGCCCCACTCATGTGCCCAGCCTCGTCCGGCTCGTCAAGCCGGGGGCGCCGCTGGTCGTCTACACGAACGCCGCCTGCATGCAGGACGCCCGTTACGGCCAGATGTTCGACGAGCTTCACCGGTCGGGCGCCTGGACCATCGTCCGGACCGAGACGTCCAACTACATGACGAACCTCGAGCGGCCCGGGATCCTGGTGGTGGCGCGCCGGGGTCTGGCCGGGCCCTGATGGCGTTCGCCGACCTGCTTCGGCTGGACTCCCTGAGCTACCGCGACGGGCAGGTCAGCATCCGCTGGTCGGTCGACGACCTCGAGTTCAGCACCGCCATCCACTATGACTCGTTGACCTTCGAGGACCTGGTGGAGCGCTACGGGCGCACCGCCGTCGATCGGGTCGTGTTCCACATCGCCCTGTTCGAGCTGGCCAAGGGCTCGAGCTTCGGGCCGGCCACATTCTCGATTCCCGAGCCGTGGCGGCCCTACCTCACGGCGGAGCTCCTCGCCCTCTGGCAGCAGGTCATCCATGGCGTCTGGGGGCAGTGGCGATACGAGCACAACCGCCCCGACTACTGCGGCCCCGATCCGGCGGTGGACCTCTCGGCGCCGCCGAGCGCGGGCGGCGCCGAGATCTTCGCCATCGTCCCGACCGGGGTCCCCAACCTGTGGTTCTGCGGCGGCGGCAAGGACAGCCTGCTCAGCGGCCACGTCCTCCGGACGCTCGGCCTGCCCTTCGACGGTCTGGCCTACTCCCACTCGGTGTACGGCCCCGCCCGCCCGCAACACGACCTCATCGACGCGCTCTTCGATGTCACCGGCGTCGGCGAGCGGCGCCGCCAGTTCGAGTACGACACCGCGCTCGACCTGCCCGTCGATCTCCTGAGCACGTTCGACGGCGTGCAGTACCTCCTCCACGCCGAGACACCGGCGTCGGTGTTCAACGCCCTGCCCCTGTGCATGGCCCACGGGTACCGGCGCCTGGTCCTCTCCCACGAGCGCTCCGCCAACGTCGGCAACCTGATCTGGGACGCAACCGGGGAGGACATCAACCACCAGTGGGGCAAGTCCGCGGCGGCTGAGTCGCTCATCGACCGGTACATCACCGAGCACCTCACGCCCGACGTGGCCTACGTGTCGGCCCTCCAGCCCGTGTTCGACGCGCTCATCTTCTTCTCGCTCCGTGACGTCGCCCGCATGCTCCCGGCCGCGCACTCCTGCAACGTCCAGAAACCCTGGTGCATGCGGTGCGCCAAGTGCGCCTACGTGTGGATCTCCTACATGGCCTGGTTGCCATGGAGCGTCGCCGAAGGCGCGTTCGGCGGCGTCAACCTGCTCGACATCCATGAGAACCGGCGCTGGTACCGGGAGATGCTGGGCTTGGCCGGTCACACCCCTTTCGACTGCATCGGCCAGGTCGACGAGGTCCGGCTGGCCTTCAAGCTCGCCCACGCCCGCGGCCTGCGCGGCGCGGCCATGGAATACTTCGTTCCCGATGACGGCACCGACTGGATCGCCGTGGCCGAGAGGTACCTACGCGTGGAGCAGGCGGGGCCTCGCCTGCTGGCGGCGTTCGGCGGGGGGATCGTCGACTACTTCGCGGCGAAGTCGGTGGCCGGCCTGGCCTACGTCCGCAAGGTGCTCGGTTAGCGCAGGCGCCGGGCGCTAGGGACGGCGGCCTGATCCGGTGTCGGCGGAAGTGAAGCCGCGGTGCGTGGTGTTCGACGGACCTTTCCGCACCGGCTTTCGCATCGACATGCAGGCGATCCTGGCTTCGCAGTTCCGGGCGTGGGCGAGCCTCTGGGCGCCGGGTTCGCGGGCCGAAGCCAGCGGGTGGGCCCCGACCCTTCCCGCCCGGCGGGGCAACGACCTCCTGTTCGACATCGACGACCGGCACGGCGCGGGGCGGGCGGCCTGGATCGCGGCGCGAAACGTGCCCGCGGGCCACCCCCTCCACGAAGTCGCGGCCCGCATCCTTGACCCGCTCGCGGTCGAGGCGGTGACCCTCCGGCTGTTCGATTTCGGGGTGGCGTCGCTCACGGTGCGCGCCGCGTTCCCCGACGACAGTCGTGACAGCTACGACGAGCTCCTCGTTGGGGTGGAGGCGCGGTCCAGCGCATTGGGAGCGGGAGTGCGGCCCCTCCTCGAGGAGGAGGTGGCCAAGGTCGATGCGTTCATCCCCGATGCGGCCCAGGCCTCCGCCGGCCCGGCCGGCGAGGAGGCGCTCACCCCGCCCGGCGTGCCGCTCTGGATGCACCGTGTGCTGGTGGTGACGGCGGCGGACGGCTTCGGGCCACCGCCGGGCGGCGCCGCGACCGGGCGCCCGTTTCCCCGGCCCGGTCATGAGTGCTTCGTGGTCGGGGAGCGGGCCGACCTGTTCCTCGGGGGCGAGGTCCGGGTCTGGGTGGGGCACGGCACCTCCGTCGCCGAGTGCCAGGGTGATTCGTGGCGCCAGGCGGCCGGGTGCGTCGAGCGGGTCATCAACGCCAGCAACGCCTACTTCGCCGGGGCGCACGAGCTGGGCAACCTCATCCTCGAGCGCCAGCACGAGGTCGCCCACCTCCGCCGCTCGCGGAACGCCAAGGCGCTCCAGGTGCAGGCGTTCCGGATCATCGACGCGTACGACGAGCTGGCGCTGTTCCGCGCCCTGGCGCAGGACCACACCATGCGGCTGCCGCTCACCGATCGGTGCCTCACGGAGGCGGTCAACCGGAGCTGGCGGCTCGACGTTCTCCTGAAGGAGATCGACCGGCGCCGGGCCGATCTCTCCGAGGTGCATAGCCAGGCGCTGCGGCGCCTTCAGGCCGAAGAGACGAGCCGCCTCAACTTGGTCGTGTTCGGGCTGACCATGATCAGCGCCGTCCAGGTGACGACCGACCTGATCCAGTTCGTGCAGGACGACGGCCTGCGGTCGCCCGATGTCTTGCGTTTCGTGCTCCTCGTCCTCGTCGCCCTGGTGCTGGCGCTGGTGGCTTGGCGGGCGCTGGGCCGGGGCCGGCAAGCGTCCGCGCCCGAGCCCGATCAGGGTTGGCCGCGCCCGCCGCACGTTCCGCCGCCCTCGCCGTGACCGCGGTTTACGTCATGTCCTGAACGACAGGGACACGGCGTAGCTCCCGCCGGCGTCGGTCCACCAGCGGGCAAGCTCGAACTTGGCCGCCGCCAGGTCGGCTTCCATGATGTTGCGGTCGACTTTGGCGCTGATCTCGGTGTGGATCTCCTCGTGTTCCTCGAGCGTGATCTCCAGCCCGAGGTCGCGCACGCTCGCCTCTTGTGGTCGGCGGGAGCGCAGGAGCATCTCGATCCAGGAACGTTCCGGGTTCCAGCGCACGACGTGGTCGAACTCCGAGGGCACGAAGTCGGCGTGCAGCTCCCGGTTGACGACGCGCAGCACGTTGCGGTTGAAGTCGGCGGTGACCCCGCCGGGATCGTCGTACGCCGCCAGGATGACGGCCGGGTTCTTGGCCAGGTCCGTTCCGAGCAGGAGGGCGTCGTCGGTCTCCATGTGTTCGGACAGCCGGGCCAACAGGTCCCCGCGGGGCGCGGGTTCGAGGTTGCACAATGTGCTGCCGAGGAAGGCGACCAGCCGGCGTCCCCCACCGGGCAGGGCGTCGAGGTGATGGTCGAAGTCCCCGACGATCCCGTGGATCTCGGTCGTCGGGTACTCCCGCCCGAGCGAGGCGAGGGCGCCGCGCAGCGCCGCCTCGCTCGCGTCGAAGGGTACGAACCGCCGGAGCTGGCGGCGGTCCCGGAAGGCGTCGAGCAGCAGCCGGGTTCGGGCCGAGCTTCCCGATCCCAGCTCGATGACCGTGTCCGCCTCGCTGAACCCGGCGATGGACGGGGCGTGCTCGTCCAGGATGGTGTACTCGGTGCGGCTGAGGTAGTAGTCGGGGAGCTGGGTGATCGCCTCGAAGAGGTCGCTTCCCCGCTCGTCGTACAGCCACTTGAACGGCAGGCTCCTGGGCTTGCCGCTCAGGCCGGCGCGCACGTCGTCGGCCAACCGCCCCTTGACGACGTCGGGGGTGAGGAGGACTTCGAGTCTCGGCTTCACGATCGGGGGGATGCCCCGTCCGCTTCCTGCGCGTCCCGGACGGTGCGGAACCCGGCGAAGATCTGCCGCCGGATGGGAAAGTCCCAGTTGCGGAAGGTGGCTCGGGCGACCGACTTGTCCGTCGCCCACGCGCCGCCTCTCAGGACCTTGTAACCCGAGTCGTAGAAGACCTCCGAGTACTCCCGATAGGGGTAGGAGGCGAAGCCGGGGTAGGGCTGGAACTCGGTGGATGTCCACTCCCACACGTCGCCCACCATCTGGTGGCAGCCGTACGGCGACGCGCCGCTCGGGTACGCGCCGACGGGCGCGGGCCGGAAGTAGGTCTGGCCGATGTTGCAGCGTTCAGCGGCCTCATCGGGACTGTCGCCCCACGGGTATCGGCGCTTCACGCCGGCGGCCTCGTCCCACGACGCCGCCTTCTCCCATTCCGGTTCGGTGGGCAGCCGCCGGCCCGCCCACCGGGCGAACGCGTCGGCCTCGTACCAGCAGACGTGCTGGACGGGTTCGTCCGCCGGGACCTCCTCCCGCCAACCGAAGCGGGCGCGGGCCCAGGTGTCGCCGTCGCGCCGCCAGTACTGCGGCGCCTCGGCCGGCTCCTCCATCCGCCACTGCCAGCCCTCGTCGCACCACAGCTCGGGGCGGCTGTAGCCCCCGTCGTCGATGAACCCGATGTAGGCCCCGTTCGTGACGGGCGTCGTGTCGATCCAGAAGGCGGGCAGGTCGATTTCGTGGGCGGGGCGCTCGTTGTCGTAGGCCCACGGGTCGTCGTCGGCGCCCATGACGAAGGTCCCGGCGGGCACGAGCACCTCCGCCGGCAGTCCCGGGCCGTGGGGCGGCTGGGGCGGCTGGGGCGGCGGCGCCGCGATCGGCCGGTAGCCGGCGCCGTCCAGGAGCTGGAGGGTGGCGAGCATGGTTTCGTCGTGCTGGTGCTCGTGCTGGATCACCATGCCGTACACGAAGCCGCCGGCGGTGAGGCGGTCGTCGAGGGACACCAGATCGAGGGAGTCGAGCACCCGGCCTCGCACGTCGCCGATGTAGCGGCGCGCGTCGGTCGGACCGAGCAGGGGAAGGGCGGGGCGGTCCTTGCGGGGGTGGCGGAAGGCGTCGTACATCGGGTCGAGCGATGCGTCGATGGGCGGCGTCCCGGTCACCGCCCGCAACAGCCACAGCTCCTCGTAGTTGCCGACGTGGGCCAGGTCCCACACCAGGGGGGACATGATGGGCGAGATCTGGCGGGTGAGGTCGCGATCGGGGAGCGGAGCGAGCAGGTCGAGGGAACGCCGGCGGGCGGCGTCGAGTTGGTCGGCGATGAGGCCCTGGAAATCCATAGGGCCTATTCGTGGTTCCGGAACGGGTCCGGTGGCAGTTGAAGGATGAACATGTTCGTTCCTTACCCGTGGGGGTGAAGTTGAGTCCAGGCTATGCCGGCGCGCGTTACGCCCGATCCGTGCCACCATCCTGGCCATGGAACGCCTCAGCCGGGAAGTGACGGAGGGCTTCGCCCGGGCGCCGGCCCGAGCCATGCTCCGAGCGATCGGGATGACCGACGACGACTGGTCGAAGCCGCAGGTGGGCGTGGCCAGCAGTTGGAACGAGGTCACCCCGTGCAACATGCCGCTGGACCGGCTGGCCAAGCGGTCCAAGGAGGGGGTGCGGGCGGCAGGAGGCTTTCCCATCGAGTTCGTCACCATCGCGGTGTCCGACGGGATCTCCATGGGCCACGAGGGCATGCGCTCGTCGCTGGTCAGCCGGGAGCTGATCGCCGACTCGGTGGAGTGCGTGATGCACGCCGAGCGCATGGACGCCCTGCTTACCTTCGCGGGCTGCGACAAGTCCCTGCCCGGCATGCTCATGGCCGCGGCCCGGCTCAACGTTCCGAGCGTGTTCCTGTACGGCGGCTCGATCCTGCCCGGCAGGGGCGCCCACGGCGAGGCTCTCGACATCGTCAGCGTGTTCGAGGCGGTCGGCGCCCACGCCGCCGGCGGGTTGTCGGCCGAGGAGCTGAAGCTGATCGAGCAGCGGGCGTGCCCGACGGTGGGGTCCTGTGCGGGCATGTTCACCGCCAACACCATGGCGTCGGTCGCCGAGGCCCTTGGGATGAGCCTGCCAGGGTCCGCCTCCGCCCCCGCCGTCGATCGCCGCCGGGACGACTACGCCTACGAGTCCGGGCGGGCGGTCATGGCCTTGATCGAGGCCGGCGTCCGTCCTCGCCACATCCTCACGCCGGCTGCCTTCCGCAACGCCATCGCCGTCACCAACGCCATCGGCGGGTCGACCAACGCCGTGCTGCACCTGCTGGCCATCGCCAACGAGGCCCGGGTCGAGCTGGAGCTGGAGGACTTCAACCGGGTGGGACGGTCGGTTCCCCACATCGTGGACTCCCGGCCCCACGGCCGCTACCACATGTCCGACCTCGACGCCGTGGGCGGTGTGCCGGTGGTGATCCGGGAGCTGCTGGAAGCCGGCCTGGTCGACGGCTCGTGCCTCACGGTCACCGGCCGCACGGTGGCGGAGAACCTCGACGCCCTCCAGCCCCCCGCGCCCGACGGCGCGGTGGTGCACCGCCTGTCCGACCCGATCCACGCCGAAGGCGGCCTGGCGGTGCTCCGCGGCTCGCTGGCGCCCAACGGCTCGGTCGTGAAGATCGCGGGCCTGGACCGGCTGCGGTTCGAGGGCGTGGCCCGGGTGTTCGACGGCGAGGAGCACGCCATGGACGCGATCCTCGCCGGCCGCATCCAGCCCGGGGACGTGGTGGTCATCCGCTACGAGGGCCCCAAGGGCGGCCCGGGGATGAAAGAGATGCTCGCCGTCACCGGGGCCATGAAGGGGGCGGGCCGGGGCGCCGACGCCGCCCTCGTGACCGACGGGCGCTTCTCGGGCGGCACCCACGGCCTCTGCGTCGGCCACGTCGCCCCCGAGGCGGTCGACCGCGGGCCCATCGCCGTGGTGGCCGACGGCGACCGCATCGTCATCGACGCGGTGGGGCGAACGATCGACCTGCTGGTCGCCCCGGCGGTTCTCGCCGCCCGGCTCGCCGAGTGGAAGCTGCCCGAGCCCCGCTACACCACGGGCGTGTTGGCCAAGTTCGCCCGGCTGGTCACCGGCGCCGACCGGGGCGCCATCACCGAACCCTAGCCATCCTGTCATACCCTTCATGTACTTTTGGCGCAGCCCACTTCCCCCTCGTGATACGCTCTAGTAACGAGGAGAAACTGTGTCTCGCCATGTGCAGGATGACGACCGCCGGGAGCTCGAAGAGGCGCTGGAGCGCCAGATCGGCGCCCGCCCAACGGCCACGCTGATGGCCCTGCTGCCCGCCGACTACGCCCGCCAGACTGACCTTGGGGTGTTCAAGTCCGATGTGGCGGTACTGAAGACCGACGTCGCGGTGCTGAAGACGGATGTGGCCGAGCTGAAGACGGATGTGGCCGAGCTGAAGACGGATGTGGCCGAGCTGAAGACCGATGTCGTCGTGTTGAAAGCCGACGTGGCCGAGCTGAAGACCGACGTCGCGGTGCTGAAGACGGATGTGGCCGAGCTGAAGACCGATGTGGTCGTGTTGAAGGCCGACGTGGCCGAGCTGCGCGGCGAGTTCACCGAGTTCGGCCACGAGGTCAGGACCGAACTCGTCACCTTGCGAGCAGACAACAAGACGTTCCTCAGCGACGTCACCGTGGAACTGTCCCGCACGCGGCTCGACCTGCTGGCTCAGCAGAGCGAGCTTTGGTTCCGGCTCCTCGTCACGATCGTGGCCGCCATGATCGGCGTGGGCAGCATGGCGCTGTTCGCCGTCAAGCTGTAGCGCCCCACTCAGCGGCTGGCGGCGGCCAGCTTGGTCGCCAGCCACTGCACCACCTTGTCCATCGTCGCCCGGTCTCGCGGCTCGGGGTCGACCACGCGGGCGCCGAACACGTGGGACGAGTCGTTGCCGGCCTGGAACTCCACCGGGGGACGTTCGGGCAGCGGGATGCGCAAGGTCGGGCCCGACGCCACCTCCAGCACCTCGGCCGAGGGGCCGACGGCCCGGGCGACGAGGTCGGCGTCGATCCGCTTGACTCCGGTGGCGACCGAGCTGACCACGATCAGCACGGGCGCGTCCACCTTGGCCGCGTCCACGGCCGGGTCCACCGCGAACATCCCCCGGAGCAACGCCTCCTCGCCCTGGCCGACGATCGGCTGGTGCTCGGCGGGGATCTCGCTCACCCCGGGCAGTTGCCCGCCCGCGACCAGCCCGGCGACGATCGTGCGCAGCCGGGCGGCCGAGTTGGCGTTGTGGGTGGCGCCGAAGCTCTCCGCCAGCGGCTCCACGAGGGGACGGCCGGGCGACGAGACGAGCACCACGCTCTTGACCTTGGGTTCGTTGCCGGCCACGTGCAGCGCGATCGGCCCGCTCACGTCGTGGCCCACGACGGCGACCGGTGAGCCGGCCACCTCCTTGCGGGACATCAGGAACTTCATGGCGTCGCGGGCGTCGGTGACGAGGTCGTCGTAGGTGACCTTCTTGCCGCTGAGCGTGCTCTGCCCGTAGCCCCGCCGGTCGTAACGCAGGGCGACCATGCCGGCGGCGTTGAACTGCTGGGCCAACTCCTTGTAGAGCGGATCGGGCATGGTCTCGCTCTGGACGCCGTCCCGGTCGACGGGGCCGACGGTGGGGACGATCAGCACGCCCGGCGCCGGGCGGCTGACCCCCGGCGGCAACGACAGGGCGCCCGCCAGGTTGAAGCCGCCCGCGCCCTTGAACGAAACCGAGATCTGGCCGTCGACACCGACCTCGGCGAGGGGATCACCGCCGTCGCCCCCGCTCGAGCACGCGGTTGCCACCATGGCGACGCTGATCAAGGCCGCCAGAGCCCACCTTCGACTGCGCTGCATGGGGTGTCTTCCTTCCCGGCCGCCCCGCGAGGATTCTACGGGGCTCGCCGCAACTTCCGCACGAACTGTCCCAACCCGCCGCCGGCCCAGCCGCCGATGGCACCACCGACCAGACCGGCGCATGCGATGGCCGCGCCGATGGCGACGCTTCGCCGGGTGTGGTCCACGACCTGGCGGTAGCTCGCCGTCCCTGGCCCGTCCAACCGGGTTGCTCGGCCGTCGAACGGCGTGGCACACTGGCGCCGATGCCCACGCAGGCCGCCACCGTCCTCGTACTCATCGCCTAGCGCACGCGCCCACCACACGCGTGCGCCCACGACCTCCCCGCCGGGAGGTCGTTTCCTTTTCACGGCACAGTTCCTTTCACGACACGACCGGGAGATCACAGAAATGAGGCTGAACGGAGGCCAGGCCCTGATCAAGAGCCTGGAGATGGAGGGGGTCGAGGTCATGTTCGGCCTGCCCGGCGGGGCGATCCTGCCCGTCTACGACCCGATCATCGACTCGCCCATCCGCCACATCCTCGTCCGCCACGAGCAGGGGGCGGGGCACATGGCGGAGGGGTACGCGCAGGCGACGGGCCGGCCGGGTGTGGCCATGGTGACCAGCGGGCCGGCCGCCACCAACATCGTCACGCCTCTGTGCGACGCCATGCTCGACTCCATCCCCATCGTGGTGATCACCGGCCAGGTCCCCACCGCCGCGATCGGCACCGACGCCTTCCAGGAGTGCGACACGATCGGCATCACCCGGTCGATCACCAAGCACAACGAGCTGGTCACCTCGGCCCAGGACATCCCGCGCGTGATCCGGGAGGCGTTTCACATCGCCACCACCGGCCGCCCCGGGCCGGTGCTGGTCGACGTGCCCAAGGACATCGTCGACCCGAGGAACCCTCGCTCGGCCATGGAGTGGTACTGGCCCGACACGGTGGACCTGCCCGGCTACAAGCCCACGACCCGGGGGCACCCGCGCATGATCCGCGAAGCGGCCAAGCTGATCGGCCAGTCCACCCGGCCGATCATCTACGCCGGCGGCGGGATCATCCGGGGCGACGCCGCCGACGCGCTGTACGAGCTGGCCACCATGCTCGACATCCACGTCGTCACCACCCTGATGGGCAGGGGCGCCTTCCCCGACTCGCACCCGCTGTGCCTGGGGATGCCGGGCATGCACGGCAACTACACCGCGGTCACGTCCATGCAGCACGCCGACCTCCTCATCACCCTGGGCGCCCGTTTCGACGACCGGGTGACGGGCAAGGTGGCGGCCTTCGCCCCGCACGCCCAGGTGATCCACGTCGACATCGACCCGGCCGAGCTGGGCAAGGTGCGCAAGGCCGACGTCCCCATCGTGGGCGACGTCCGCCTCGTCATCGAGGAGCTGGTCAAGCTCATCCGCGAGCAGGGCGACCCGCGGGACACCCAGCCCGACCGGGCCGCATGGAAGGCCACGCTCGACGGTTGGCGGGAGAAGCACCCCATCCACTACGAGCAGGGCTGGAACGAGGGCGACAGCCTGAAGCCCCAGTTCTGCGTCGACATGCTGCGCCAGAACACGCCCGAGGACACGATCCTGTGCGCCGGGGTGGGCCAGCACCAGATGTGGTCGAGCCAGATCTGGAGGTTCGACCGCCCGAACTCGTGGGTCAACTCGGGCGGGCTCGGCACCATGGGCTTCGCCGTGCCGGCGGCCGTCGGCGCCAAGGTCGGCCAGCCGACCAGGACGGTGTGGGCGGTGGACGGCGACGGGTGCTTCCAGATGACCGCCCAGGAGCTGGTCACCGCCTCGTCCGAGCGCATCCCGATCAAGGTGGCCATCCTCAACAACGCCTACCTGGGGATGGTCCGCCAGTGGCAGGAGCTGTTCTACGAGGAGCGCTACAGCGAGGTCTACCTCTCCCCCGACCTGCCCGATTACAAGATGTGGGCCGAGGCCATGGGCTGCGTGGGGATGCGGGTGGAGCACCCCGAGGAGGTGGTGCCCGCCATCGAGAAGGCGAACTCGATCGACGACCGGCCGGTGGTCATCGACTTCCGGGTCTCCTCCGAGGAGAAGGTCTACCCGATGGTCCCGGCGGGGGCGTCCAACGACGACATCATCCTCGGCCCCGAGCAGGGACCGGGTGGGCACTGATGGCGCCGCAGCCGCCCCCGGCCCACCACATCCTCACCGTCATCGTGGAGAACAAGGCCGGCGTCCTGGCGCGCGTCTCGGGCCTGTTCGCCCGCCGCGGGTACAACATCTTCTCCCTCGCGGTGGCGCCGACCGACGACGAGCGGTTCAGCCGGATCACAATCGTGGTCGACGTCGAGTCGGCCACCCTCGAGCAGATCACCAAGCAGCTGTTCAAGCTGATCAACGTGGTCAAGATCACCGAGCTGCACCCCGACGACTCGGTGGTGCGGGAGATGATGATGTGCACGGTGCGGGCGGAAGCCGGCACGCGCGGCCAGGTCATCGAGCTGGTGCAGGTCTTCCAGGGCCGCATCCTGGACGTGGGCCACGACGCCCTGACAGTCGAGCTGGCGGGCACGCCCACCAAGCTGGACGACTTCGAGGACCTCATGCGGGCCTACGGGATCATCGAGCTGCAGCGGACGGGCCGGGTCGCCCTGGCCCGGTTGGAACGCCAGGCGCCGAAGCTGCGTAGCCTCGGCCGGGTCGGGTAGAGAGGGAGCGCACAACAATGGCAACCGCGTACTACGAGAAGGACGCCGACGCCGCCCTGATCGGCAGCCGCAAGGTGGCGGTGATCGGCTACGGGTCCCAGGGCCACGCCCACGCCCGCAACCTGGCCGATTCGGGGGTGGACGTGCGGGTCGGCCTGCGGGAGGGGTCGGGCTCGTGGGCCAAGGCGGAGGCGGCCGGCCTGCGGGTGGCCACGATCGCCCAGGCCGCCCGCGAGGCCGACGTGGTGATGATGCTGCTGCCCGACACCGAGCAGCAGGCGGTGTACGACGCGGAGATCGCCCCCCAACTGGTCGACGGCGACTGCCTCCTGTTCGCCCACGGCTTCAACATCCGCTTCGGCCTCATCCGCCCGCCGCGCGGGGTCGACGTCGCCATGGTCGCCCCCAAGGGACCGGGCCATCTGGTGCGGCGGGAGTTCGACTCCGGCGGCGGCGTTCCGGCGCTGATCGCCGTGGCCCAGGACGAGTCGGGCAAGGCCCGCGCCCTCGCCCTGTCCTACGCCCACGCCATCGGCGCGACCCGGGCGGGTGTGCTGGAGACCACCTTCGACGAGGAGACGGAGACCGACCTCTTCGGCGAGCAGGTCGTGCTCTGCGGGGGCATCACGTCCCTCGTCCAGGCCGGGTGGGAGACCTTGGTGGAGGCCGGTTACCAGCCCGAGGTGGCCTACTTCGAGTGCCTCCACGAGCTGAAGCTGATCGTCGACCTCATGTACGAGAACGGCATCTCCGGCATGCGGTTCTCCATCTCCGACACGGCCGAGTACGGCGACTACACCCGTGGGCCCCGCATCGTCAACGACGGGACCCGGGCCGAGATGAAGCGCATCCTGGACGAGATCCGGGACGGCCGGTTCGCCGAGGAGTGGATCGCCGAGAACCGGGCCGGCCGGCCCCGCTTCAACCAGTCCCGCCGCTCCGCCGCCGAGCACCCCATCGAGAAGGTGGGCGCCGAGCTGCGAGCGATGATGCCGTGGATCTCGGCCGGGAAGGCCAAGCCCCAGGACGTGTCCGGCGGTTAGGGCCGGGCGGTTAGGCCGAGCCGGCCGCCGCCGAACCGGCCTGCGAAATCACCCATATTCGTCGGGTTTTCGCAGGCCGGAAGGAGGGACGGCCGCCGATCCAGGCCGGCCGTCCTGATGGAACGAGCTACGCGGCCTGCACGCACTCCCGGACGGCCTGGCGGATGGCCGGCCGGTCGCCCGGGTGGGCGGCCTTGGCCTCCTCGAAGCACGCCAGGAGCTTGGCCCGTCGGTCCTGCTGTTCGGGGGTGAGCGGTGTGAGGATGCCCGCCGCTTCGAGGCACGGACGGGCCGCAGCCCGCACCGTGCGCCGGTCAGCGTCGGGGTTGGCGGCCTTGGCCTCGTCCACGCAGGCCTTGGCCGTGGCCTTCTGGTCGTCGGACAGCCGGGGCGGGTGACCCTGGTCGGCCATGCAGTTCCTCACGGCTTCCCGGAGGGCCGCCTTGTCGGCGTCGGGGTTGTCTTGGCGGGCTTGCCGGGCGCACGTCCGCAGCGCCTCCCGCTTGGCGGGGCCGCCGCCAACCTGGGCCCAGGCGGCGCCCGCGCCGCCGACCACGATGACTGCGCCCACGAGCACTGCGATCATCCGTTTCATGGTGAAGTTCGTCTCCTTGGGGGGTTCGGGCAGCTTCATCCTCGCCCGAGGGCATGAGCCGAACCTGATCCCATTGTGAGGAAAGTGTTAACCCACCGCCGGGACGCGGCCGGAGCGAGAGCCCGGCGGGGACGACGGCGAGGAGCACCCGGGGTGCCCCTCATCGCAGCCTGGGGACGACGTAGTCGATGGCCTCGGTGAGGCGGGCCACGTCGTCGGGCTCGACGGCCGGGTAGAGGGCGATGCGCAACTGGTTGCGCCCCAGGCCCCGGTAGGAGTCGGTGTCGACGATGCCGTTGCGGCGCAGCACGCCCGAGACGGCCTTGGCGTCCACCCCGTCCTCGAGGTCGACGGTGGCGACCACCGCGCTGCGCATGGACGGATCGGCGACGAACGGCCGGGCGTAGGCGGACGTCTCCGCCCACCCGTACACGTGGTCGGCCGAGGCCGCGCACCGGCCCGCAGCCCACGCCAGCCCGCCCTGCTGAAGCATCCACTCCAACTGGTGGACGAACAGGAACAGGGTGGCCAGGGCCGGGGTGTTGTAGGTCTGGTCGAGGCGGGCCTGCTCGATGGCGGTGGGCAGGCTGAGGAAGGCGGGCGACCACCGGCCGCCCGCCGCCAGCCGCTCCACCCGCGCCAGCGCGGCCGGGGAGAGCAGCGCCACCCACAGCCCCCCGTCGGACCCGAAACACTTCTGGGGGGCGAAGTAGTAGGCGTCGAAGGCGGCCGGGTCCACCGGGAGCCCGCCGGCCGCCGACGTTGCGTCCACCGCGACGAGGGCGCCGTCGGCCGCCCCGCCCGGCCGCCGCACGTCCGTCATCACGCCGGTCGAGGTCTCGTTGTGGATCAAGGCGTACAGGTCGACGTCCGGCGACGCCGCCGGCCACGGGTGCGAGCCGTACTCCGACCTGATCACCTGGGGCGCGTCCAGGTGGGGCGCGGCGGCGGCGACCTTGGCGAACGTGGACGAGAACTGGCCGCACACCAGGTGCTGGCTGCGGCGCTCGATCAGCCAGAACGTCGCGATGTCCCAGAAGCACGCGGCCCCGCCGTTGCCCAGGACGACCTCGTAGCCGGCGGGCAGGGCGAAGAGGTCGCGAAGGCCGCGGCGCAGGCGGCCGACGACCGAGCGGACGTTCTCGTGCCGGTGGCTGGTGCCCAGGTAGGCGGGGGCCGCGCCCGAGAGGGCGGCGACGGCTTCCGGCCGGACCTTGGACGGGCCGCTCCCGAACCGGCCGTCGGACGGCCGCAGCTCGGCCGGAAGCTGAATGTCGAGTTTCTCGGGGATCGGTGTCTCCTACGATCGGGGCATGTTCTCAACCCAGTCTGCCCGCGTCTCCCGCCGAGTCGGATCCATTGAGGAGTCTGCCACCCTCGCGGTGGACGCCAAGGCCAAGGCCCTCAAGGCCGCCGGGGAGGACGTGATCGGCTTCGGAGCGGGCGAGCCCGACTTCCCGACCCCCGAGCACATCGTCGCCGCCGCCGCCGAGGCGTGCCGCAACCCCGCCAACCACCGCTACACGGCCACGTCCGGCCTGCCCGAGCTGCGCGAGGCGGTCGCGGCCAAGACCACCCGGGACTCGGGCCTGGCGGTGAAGGCCAGCCAGGTCCTGATCACCAACGGGGCCAAGCAGGCGGTCTACAACTCCTTCGCCGCCCTCCTCGACCCGGGCGACGAGGTGCTCATGCCGGCGCCGTACTGGGTGACGTACCCCGAGGCCATCCGGCTGGCCGGGGGCGTGCCCGTGCCGGTCGCCACCGACGAGTCGACCGGGTTCCGGGCGTCCGTCGAGGCGCTGGAGGCGGCCCGCACCGACCGCACCAAGGTCCTCCTGTTCGTCTCGCCGTCGAACCCCACCGGCGCCGTCTACCCGCCCGGAGAGGTGGAGCAGTTGGGCAAATGGGCTGCGGCCAACGACCTGTGGGTCGTCACCGACGAGATCTACGAGCACCTGGTGTACGGCGACGCCTACTTTACCTCGATGCCGGGGCTGGTCCCCGAGCTCGCCGAGCGGTCGATCGTCATCAACGGCGTGGCCAAGACGTTCGCCATGACCGGGTGGCGGGTGGGTTGGATGATCGGCCCCACCGACGTGATCAGCGCCGCCACCAACCTCCAGTCCCACGCCACCTCCAACGTGGCCAACGTCTCCCAGCGGGCGGCGCTGGCGGCGGTGACCGGGCCCATGGATCCCGTCGCCGCCATGCGGGAGGCGTTCGACCGCCGCCGCCGCCGGATGTTCGAGCTGCTGGCGGCCATCCCGGGCGTCACCTGCATCGAGCCCGAGGGGGCCTTCTACGCCTTCCCGTCCTTCGCCGGCGTCCTCGGCCACGGCCTCGGCGGGACCACCCTGGAGCTGGCCGCCGCCGTGCTCGACCAGGCCAAGGTGGCCATCGTGCCGGGCGAGGCGTTCGGCGCCCCCGGCTACGCCCGCCTGTCCTACGCCCTGGGCGACGCCCAGATGGCGGAGGGACTGGAGCGGCTGGCGAAGCTGCTCGGGGGCTGATGGCTCGCATCCTCATCACCGAAGTCCTGGCCGAGAGGGGCGTAAGCCGCCTGGTGGAGGCCGGCCACGAGGTCGACGTCCGCCTCGGCCTGACCCCCGAGGAGCTGCGGGCGGCGATACCTGGCTACCACGCCCTGATCATCCGGTCGGAGACGCAGGTGTCGGCCGCCGTGCTGGGGGCGGGCCGCGACCTGATGGTTGTGGGCCGCGCCGGCATCGGGCTGGACAACGTCGACGTCGAAGCCGCCACCCGCCGTGGGGTGATGGTCGTCAACGCCCCCCAGTCCAACGTGATCTCCGCCGCCGAGCACGCCATGGCCCTGTTGCTGGCCCAGGCCCGCAACGTCCCCCAGGCCAACGCGTCGCTCAAGGGCGGCACGTGGGCCCGGACCCGCTGGACCGGCGTGGAGCTGCACGGGAAGACCCTGGGCGTGGTGGGGCTGGGCCGCATCGGCGCGCTGGTCGCCCAGCGGGCCAACGCCTTCGGGATGCGGCTGGTCGCCTACGACCCCTACGTGGCGGCGGAGCGGGCCCGGCAGATGGGCGTCGAGCTGATGCTGCTCGAAGAGCTGGTCAAGGTGGCCGACTTCCTCACCATCCACCTGCCCCGCACCCCCGAGACGGTCGGCCTGCTCGACGAGAAGCTGCTGCGGCAGGCCAAGCCCGGCCTCCGGCTGGTCAACACCGCCCGGGGCGGCATCGTCGACGAGGCCGCGCTCCCGCTACTGATCCAGGACGGGATCATCGGCGGCGTCGCCCTCGACGTCTTCGCCAAGGAGCCCACCACCGAGTCGCCGTTGTTCGGGCTCGACGAGGTCGTCGTCACCCCCCACCTGGGCGCCAGCACCGTGGAGGCCCAGGACAAGGCGGGGGAGACGATCGCCGAGCAGGTCCTGCTCGCCTTGGCCGGCGAGTTCGTGCCCTATGCGGTGAACGTGGACGCCTCCGAGGCGTCCGAGACGGTGCGCCCGTTCCTGCCCCTGGCGGAGCGGCTCGGCCGCATCTTCGCCGCCCTCAACGAGCGCCCACCGTCGGAGCTGCGGGTCAGCTACCAGGGCCAGTTGGCCAACTACGACACCCGCATCCTGACCCTCGCCGTGCTGAAGGGCTTTCTCGGCGCCGGCGCTGGCGCCGGCGATCCGGTGTCGTACGTGAACGCCCCCCAACTGGCGGCCGAGGCGGGCCTGACCGTCGAGGAGGCCGGCACGTCGGAGGCGCACGACTACGTCAACCTGATCACCGTTCGGGGCGGGGAGCACAGCATCGCCGGCACGGTGTTCGGGCTGCTGGACAAGGCTCGCCTGGTGATGGTGGACGACCACGCCGTCGACATCCCGCCGTCGCGCCACATGCTGATCGTCCGCAACGACGACCGCCCGGGGATGATCGGCGCCGTCGGCAGCATGCTGGGCGAGGCCAAGGTCAACATCTCCGACATGGCGCTGGGCCGGTCGCCCTCCGGCGAAGCGGCCCTGATGATCCTGTCCACCGACCAGCCCGCCCCCGACGACGTCTTGGCGGAGCTACGGACTGTGGACGGCATCTTCAGCGTCCACCGGGTGAGCCACTCGTCCGAGTGACCGGCGCGGGCCTGGGGGCGCCGACCGGGCGCCGACCCTGATGGCTTACCTGCGTTGGAGCAGCCTCGTCCGCGCTTGGAATATGGGGTCGAGGCCCGCCGGCTGCGCGGTCGATCGCGCCACCAGCACGGTGGTGGCGGCGGTCTCGCTCGACGGCCCCGTGCCCGTGATCGGTCGTGGTCCGCCGGGACTGCCCGGGACGATCACGCTCACGGGACCGAACCTCCCTTCGGCGTCGGTGGGTACCACCGCCGCGACAGGACCGGATTGCCACTGCACGACAACGTCAGCGTTGGGCGTGAAACCTGATCCGGTGAGCTCCATGACGCGTTGGGCGCTGGTGACGGCGGGGAACACGGCGACCGCCGGAGTGGTCGCGGGCGTGGCGGCTGGAGGCGCACCTGGGGGGGCGCCCGGCCCGGTGGTCGGCGGGGCTCCGGGCGGTGGCGCAGGCGGCGGCGCCGGGGTGGTCGGCGCGACCACGTTGTGCCTGACCGTGCCAGACCCCGGCAGGTACGACGTGTCCCGCCGTAGGATGCCCGCAGCTCGTGCCCGCCGGCCGCCAGCGTGGTGGTTGACAGGCTCGCCCGGCCACCCTCGATCGGAGCCTCGCCCAGGAGAGTGTCGCCGTCCCAGAAGCTGACGGCGCCGGTTGGCATGCCATCGGTTGAGTTCACCGTGGCGACGAGGGTTACGGCCTCACCGGGCGCTGAGGGGTTGGGCGAGGTGATCATCGCCGTGTTCGTCGGCGCCCTGGCGACGACCTGGTTGAGCGAGCGGCTGCTCGGGGCGAAGGAGGCGTCGCCAGGGTAGTTGGCCGTGATCGTGTGGGCGCCGCCCCCGAGGGTGGCGACGGTGATGCTCGCCTTGCCCGACGGATCGACGGCGGCGGCGCCGAGGGACCGGTCGCCCTCGAGGAAGGCGACCATCCCGCCGCCAGCAGGCGTGACGGTCGCGGTGAACGTCACCGGCTGCCCAACCGCGGGGGGGTTGACGGAGGAGGCCAGGACCAGCGTGGTCGGCGCCCGCTCGACCACGTGCGTGGCAGATCCGGAACTGGGAGCGAACGCGCGGTCGCCCGCGTAGGCGGCGGTGATCGTCTGGCTGCCGACGGGGAGCGTCGCAGTCACCAGCGTCGCCGCGCCGTCTGACAGCGCCGCCTCGCCGAGCGCGGTCTCGCCCGAACGGAAGGCGACCGTACCTGAGGGGCGCCCTGGAGTCTTCGAGGTGACCGTTGCGGTCAGCGTCACGGCTTGCCCCCGGACCGAGGGCGCGGGAGACGTGACCAGGGCGGTGACGGTCGCGGCCGGCTCGACGACGTGGGTCGTTGAACCGCTCGCGGCTCGGAAGGACGCGTCGCCGCTGTACGACCCAGGGTGTCCTGCTCTAGGTGCTCGGGTTGTGGGCCAACTCCAGCAGCTGGGTCACCTCGACAGGGCCGACCTGGCTCCGGGCACGGACGCCAGTGTCGTTGTTGACAACCGTACGGTCTTCGAGGACGGCCCCGTTGCGTAGGTCGAACTCGTTGCCGTCCACCCGTAGGCTCGTGAACGAGGTGCCCGGGGTGTTCGGCCAGCTGTAGATGAGGTCCCAGCTGTCCGGGCCCGCGCCCCCGGCGGCGTGCGGGAATGCGCCCATGTTGAAGTTGAGAGCGGGTCCCACCTGGACTGCCAGACGCTCGTTTGAAGACGCCCACCGTGCCCGCGGCGGCGCTGCCGACGGTAGCGGCCTACGAGGTTGGGTGGCGGCGCCAAGAGGGTGGTCGTCGCCGTCGTCGAGGTTGATGTCAATGAGGTCGAGGTCGAGGTCGATGAGGTCGAGATCGATGAGGTCGAGGTCGACGAGGTTGTCGTCGTGGAAGCGGGAGGGCAGGTTTGTGCGCCGGCGATCCCCGCCGGGGCCGTCAAGGTCGCGGCCGAGGGCCGCGACCAGACCGATCACAAGCCACGGGTTCCCTCCCGCCGTGATCCCGCCCGTGGCCCGCCCCACCGACCGTCCTAACGCTTGGCCTTGCGCAGTCCGTCCGCCTCGGCCGACGCCTCGTCGGGGTAGCAGCGGTCGGGCGTGGTGCGGTCGTAGGCCAACATCCCAGGCGCGTGGAAGATCCCGCTCGCCAGCTTGGCCTTCACCGGGTAACCCTCGGGGCACGTGCCGTCGGGGGCAGGCTCGACCCACGTGACGTCACCCGCCGGCACGGCCGCTACGGGCCCCGGCGCTGGCTCCATCGACTGGTGTCCGTTGGCCCGCTCGTTCACCGTGCCGTCGGCGCCCGCCTTCCGGACGTCGAGCCCGTCCATCAACGACGGCGTCACCAGGGGCGCTTCCGACCGCTTGGGCATGATCGACTCGTCGCCGCTGGGCATCCCCGCGCCGCCGGACTTGCGGGACCGGAAGGCCTTGGACACGGCGAAGGCGGCGCCCGCCAGTGCAGCCGACGCCAACACGAACCTCATGAGTCGGCGGAACACGTCCGTCCAACCTACTTGACGCCCGGCCGGGGAGCTGTCACCATCGCAAGCGGATGTCGGTGACGCCTTCCTTCGCCCTGCTCCTTACCTAGGGGCGAGCACCCCGGTGCTCGCCGAAACCTCTCGTGCCCCCGGGCCGGGAGGTTTTTTTGTTGCCCAGAACACCTCGCTCGGAACCCATCGGCCACGGAGGCCCCCATGACAGATCGGCTGACCATCTTCGACACCACCCTGCGGGACGGCGAGCAGTCGCCCGGCATCTCCCTCGACGCGGCCGAGAAGCTCGAGATCGCCGAGCAGTTGTTGCGGGTCAACGTGGACGTGATCGAGGCCGGGTTCCCGGTGGCCAGCGACGGCGACTTCGAGGCCGTGCAGGCCATCGCCCGCAAGGTCCACGGCCCGGTCATCGCCGGCCTGTCCCGCACCCACGTCAGCGACGTCGACCGCTGCTGGGAGGCCCTCCGGGACGCCGGGCGGGGCCGTATCCACGTGTTCATCTCCACCAGCCCCAACCACATGGAGCACATGCTGAAGATGACGCCGGCCCAGGTGGCCCAGGCCACCCGTGCGGGCGTGGCCAGGGCTCGCGAGCACACCGACGACGTCGAGTTCAGCCCCCAGGACGCCACCCGGACCCCGCTCGATTTCATGTTGGAGGTGCTCCAAGCGGCGGTCGAGGCGGGCGCCACCACCCTGAACATCCCCGACACCGTCGGCTACGGCATCCCGTGGGACTTCGGGGCGCTGATCCAGTACATCCGGCGCGAGGTCAAGGGCGACTACATCACGTCCACTCACTGCCACAACGACCTGGGCCTGGCCACCGCCAACTCGCTGGCCGGTGTGCAGGCGGGGGCCCGCCAGGTCGAGGTGTGCGTGAACGGGATCGGTGAGCGGGCCGGCAACGCCGCCCTGGAAGAGGTGGTCATGGCCATCAAGATCCGCCCCGACCAGTTCCCCGGCCTGGAGGTGGGCGTACGCACCGAGGAGCTGGCCCGCACCAGCCGCCTGGTCAGCCGCCTCACCGGCTACCCGGTCCAGTACAACAAGGCGGTCGTGGGCCGCAACGCCTTCCAGCACGAGTCCGGGATCCACCAGCACGGCGTCCTGGCCGAACGCACGACCTACGAGATCATCGACGCCGCGGCCGTGGGCCAGGTCGGCAGCCAGATCGTGCTGGGCAAGCACTCGGGCCGCCACGCCTTCAAGGACACGCTGGCCAAGATGGGCATCACCGTCCCCGACGCGACGGTCAACGCCGCCTTCCTGCGGTTCAAGGAGCTGGCCGACCGCAAGGTGCAGATCACCGACGCCGACCTCGAGGCCATCGTCGCCGAGGAGATGGGCGCCAGCGTCGAGCAGGCCTTCACCTTCGCCGAACTCGAGGTGAGCGGAGGGACGGTCGGCACGCCGCGCGCCCGGGTCGTGGTGCTGCGGCACGGCGAGGCCCACGAGGCCGCGGCCGAGGGCGACGGCATGATCGACGCCGCCTGCAAGGCCATCAAGGCCGCCACCGGGGTCGACGGCCGGCTGATCGACTTCAACGTGTCGTCGGTCACCGGCGGCGTGGACGCCCTGGGCGACGTGATCATCCAGGTCGAGGCCGAGGGCGTGAAGGTCTCGGGGCGGGGCGTCTCCACCGACGTGGTGGAGGCGTCGGCGCGCGCCTACCTGAACGCCGTCAACAAGGTCGTCCGGGTCCGGAGCCGGTCCGAGATCCGCCAGGCGGAGATCGGGCCGTAGTGCAGACACGGCAGAGCTACCTCGGGTGCCCGAGCTGGAACCCGGGTGCGGCTCGGACACATCCGCCACGACAACGTCGCCGGCTCGCGCCGGACGGCGGACGCCCTCCGCGAGCGCACGGCTGACGCGCCCGACCTCCGCTTGGTCGACGTCCGCTACCGGGGACCGGGGCGGTGCCGGGCGCCGTCCGCCTGCCGCTTCCCCAGCTCCGCACCCGGACGGCCGAGCTGGACCCGAACCCAACCGTCGTGCAACTGCGCCGGTGGCGTGCGTTCGATGGCCGCCGCCCGCGCCCTCGCCGCCGCCGGATCCACGACGGCTCCGACCTGCTGGCGGGCCATGCCCCGGACTCTTAACGCGCTGGATCGCAACCGGGCCCACGGCGCGGCCTTCCGAGGCGTTCATCGGGATGAACTGCCTGCTGCAGGCGTTGGGGTTCTGGCGCCAGGGCGAGACCAGGGTGCGATACCCCGTTCAAGATCCCCAAGGACCACCGCGAGCTCGTGGGGTTCTCGGAGGCCGGCCGGGGCTGGCTCGTACACCTCTCCCTGGGGCTGCACTTCGAATGAGTCGAGGAGACGCCATGGCCAAGGTCGAGCCCAACCTCAGCGAGAAGCCGTCGACCGTCTGTTCGACGGCTTCGTAGACCACTACAAAAGGCCAAGGCAAGGCCATTGAGGCGTGGGATGGCTTGGGGGAGAGCTACCGCTCCTCCGGCGTCCGGATCTCGAAGCGCCCGGGCCCGCCTCCCGGCTGACGGGCTGGGCGGCGACGTTGGCTCGACCCCCGGCTGCGATGCAGCCGGGGGTCGAGCGCGTCACGGATGCCGTCGCCCAGGAGGTTGAACCCGAGCACGGCCAGGCTGATGGCGACGCCGGGGATGAGCACGACCTGGGGGTCGGACAGGAAGTACACCCGTCCGTCGTTGAGCATCGCCCCCCACTCCGGTGTGGGGGGCGGGGCGCCCAGGCCCAGGAACGTGAGGCCCGAGATCACCAGCACGAGTTGGCCCACGTCGAGGGTGGCCAGCACGATGACGGGCGAGACCACGCTGGGCAGGATGTGGCGGACGAGGATGCGCAGGCGGGAGGCGCCCACGGCGTGGGCTGCCTCCACGAATGGCCGGCTTCGCAGGGTGAGGACCAGCCCCCGCACGACGCGGGCGTAGCCCGCCCACCAGATCGTCACCAGGCCCAGCATCACCGCCACCAGGCTGGGTCGGAAGAGGCCGGCGACCGCGAGGGCGAGCACCAGGCCGGGGATAGCCAGCACCATGTCCACGACCCGCATGAGCAAGGTGTCGATGACGCCGCCGACGTAGCCCGATACGATGCCCACGACCAGTCCGATGGCGGTCACCAGGAGTGCGGCGAGCAGGGCGGTGCCGAGGGTCAGGCGGGCGCCGTGCAACAAGCGACTGAACAGGTCGCGCCCCAGCCCGTCGGTCCCGAGCAGGTGGTCTGCGGACGGCCCGACAAGGCGGTCGGTGGTGACCTCTCGGGGGTCGCGTGGCGCCAGCCGAGGACCCACCGCGGCCATCACCAGGAACAGCGTGACCAGCACGAGCCCGATTCGGGTCGTTAGGTCGGACGCCAGCTTGCCCACGATGGACCGGGCCAGCGGGCGAGGCGCGGCGTGCTCGAAGTTCAGCGCCTTCTCGGCGGGAAGAGTTGCCGTCATCGCACTCGGTCCGTCACCCGGGTCCGGGCGTCGAGCCAGGCGTAGCCGAGGTCGATGGCGAAGTTGATCGTGACGTAGACCAAGGCGGTGAACAGCACGAAGCCCTGTATCAGCGGGTAATCCCGGTCTTGGATGGCGCCGATGGCCAGGTCGCCCATGCCGGGCCAGGCGAACACCCACTCCACGATCAGCGAGCCCCCCAGCAGATGGCCGAGGGACAGGCCGGCCACCGTCAGCAGGGGCACGGCGGCGTTGCGCAGGACGTGGCGGAACAGGATCTCCCACTGGCGCACGCCCTTGGCCCGGGCGGTGCGCACGTAGTCCTCGTCGAGGACGTCGAGCACGGCTGAGCGGGTCAGGCGGGTGAGGACGGCGGCCGGCCCCAAGGCCAGGGTGATGGCGGGGAGGGCCAGGTGACCCGGAGAGCCGAAACCGAACGCGGGCACTGCGTCAAGCCGCACTGCGAATATGAAGATGAGGACGTAGCCGATGAAGTAGCTGGGCAGGGAGGCGCCCAGGAGCGCGCCGATCCGGCAGATGTGGTCGACGAGGGTGTTGCGGCGGGTGGCGGCCAGGATGCCGATCGGCACGCCGATCAGGGTCGCGATGACGCCGGCCGTGAACGCGAGCACCGCGGTGCGGGGGATGCGTTGGCGCAGGGCGTCCGAAACCGGCAGGCTCTTCAGCCACGACCGCCCGAGGTCGCCCCGGACTGCGTCCGCCAGCCATTTGAGGTACTGCACGGGCAACGGGCGGTCGAGACCCATGGCCTTCCGCTGGGCCTCAACCTGGTCACGGGGCGGGGGTTGGTTCAGCCGGCGTTCGACGACGATCTCGGCCGGGTCGCCGGGGGCGAGCACGCCCAGGCCGAACGTGATCACCGATACGCCGAACAGCACGACGAACATCCACACCACCCGGGAGGCGACGAAGCGCCTCACGGGTGGCGTGGCCCGAACGTCATGACTTTAGCGGCGGCTTTGCTCAGCTGGTGCGGTAGGCCTCCGTCCATGGTTGGAGGTTCACCGAGGGGTGGGCGGTGAAGCCGGCCACGCTGGTCTTGAAGGCGAAGATCTGGGGGAAGCTGGTCAGCGGGATGGCGCCCACCTGCTCCTGGAGCAGCACCTTCATGGCGTCTACCGCCTTGCGGGCCGACGTGGCCGTGTTCGGCGCGGCCAAGGCCTCGTCGACCAGGCCGTCGAACTTGGGCCCCACGTTGGTGAACCGGATGCGGCCCGCGGTGTTCTTCCCGTACCAGAGGCGGGACAAGATCGCTGCGGGGTTGGCGTCGTTCTGGTTCCAGTAGTTGATGTCGACGTCCCATTGCCCGGAGTTGATCTTGGACGAGTAGGCGGCACCGTCCGCCGCCTTCTCCACCTTGAGGTCGATCCCGGCCTTGCGAGCCTGGGCCTGGATGAACTGCAAGCTCTCGGGCTCGAAGTCGAACTGGGCGGGGGCGACGAGTGACAGCTTGCGACCGTCCTTCTCCCGGATGCCGTCGCTCCCGGCGCGCCAGCCCTTCTGGTCGAGCAGGGCGGTTGCCTTGGCCAGGTCGTTGGTGATGGCGGGGATCTCGGAGGCAATCGAACCCAGCACCGACGGCGGGCTTACCGTGTTGAGAGGCTGGGCTGTCCCCTGCCACTGCAGCTCGGCCAGAGCCTTCGGGTCCAGGCTCCAGGCCAGGGCCCGGCGCAGGTCGATGTCCTGCATGAGGTTGTAGGGGGCGTCGGTGTGGAGGTTGAACGACAGCACCACGACCGCGCCCGGCGGCGTCGGCGCCAGCTTGAGATTGGGCCGGGCCTTCACGCTGGCCGCCTGTTGGGGCGGCAGGAAGTACACGCCGTCCACGTCGCCAGACTCCAGGGCCAGCCGGCGCGTGTTCTGGTCGGGGATAAACTTGAACGTGAGTTCGCGGAGCTTGGGCTTCTCGCCCCAGTACGCATCGTTGCGCCGGGCGGTGAGGTGGTCGTTGGGCATGTACTCGACGAACTCGAACGGCCCCGTGCACACCGGCTTGTCGTTGGGCACGGTGCCGGGGGCGACCATGCTGAAGCTGGGGTGGGAGATCTGCTCGGGCAGCCGCAGGTTGGGCTGGGTGGGCGTGATGTCGACGGTGAACTCATCCACCGCCGTGGTCGACTCGGCCCCGATGAACGAGGTTAGTGCCAGCTTCTTCTCCACCACCCGGGCCATCGAGAACACGACAGCGTCGGCGTTGAACGGCGCCCCGTTGTGGAAACGCACGTTGCGCCGCAACTCGAACCGGAACGTGTTGGGCGGCATGAGGGTCCACCGGGTGGCCAGCGCCGGTGTCGGCTGAAGGTTCTCGCCCGCCCCCACCAGCGTCTCGCAGATGTTGGCGTTGTCGGGCCACATCCCGAGCAGGTTGCGGTCCCGGGTTATGAAAACGTCCCCGGGCGTGGCCACAGTCAGCGTCTGCTGGTCGAAGGGCAGCGCTGCCGCCGGGGTCGTTGAGGCCCCCTGGCCGCTGGTTCCACCCCCGTCGGCCCCGCACGCCGCGCCTGCGGTGAGGACCAACACCACCAACGCGACCCGCATTTTAACGGTTGAGACCGCTGGCATCGCCACGGATTCAACCGTAGTCGATGAGGCGCCACGGACGCGGGGGGCTACGCCCTGGCCGCCATCAACCGGTGTTTGGTCGCGATCTCGGGCTCTATGGCTACCGTCAGATGCGCGACTCCGAGGGAATCTCGCCGGTCCCGAGCGGGCGCGAGGTGCGGCGAGCGCTCGGGGGAGCTGGGCCATCTGGCGCGGCCGCGATCCCGCTCGAAATTGCCTATCCGCCCGTGGTGCCTTCCCCGAGGGTTGGACCGGGCGGAGACCACGGTACTGCTGTCCAGGTTCAAGCCCCTGCGCGACAGCGCCATCGCCGGCGGATGCTGTTCTCGGGGCTGCGCTAGCCAGCTCCGAAGGTCGATCCGCACTTGTGACGCCTTGTACGTCGCCCTGGCCGAGGTCATACCTGCAACGCTCATTACCTCGGACTCGCGCGGCGTCTGGTGCGCGATCCAGGCACGCGATGCGCCATTCACTTGGTATGAGCCGCCGAAGCGGAAGGAACGACAGTGGCGAGTGCGAGAAATCGGGCGAACTTTCGCAGTCACGGCGCCAGCGCACGCAGGCCGGCTTTAGAAGAAGCGGCTCTCGAGGGCGTCGGCCAGGCGGCCGACGTACGCGACGGTCGTGGACTCCGGGGCCACGTCGAGGATGCACCTGTTGCGGGCGTCGGCCACGCGGACGGCGTCGTCCTCCGGCATGGCGAGGAGCAACTCGGAGCCGTGCTCGCGGGCGAAGGCATCGAGCTGGTCGACGTCGGCCTGGGAGCGGACCCGGTTGCCGAGGAAGGCGACCTTGGGGATGCCCAGCTCGAGGGCCAACCCGTAGGTGCGGTGGGCGGTCAGCATCGTCTTCATTGTCGGCTGCACCACCACCAGCAGGAGGTCGATGTGGGCGAGGGTGCCGATCGACAGGTGTTCGAGGCCCGCCTCCATGTCGGCTACGACCACCACGTCGTCGAACTCGCTCTCGACCTGATCGATGAAGTCACGCACGGTGACGTGGGAACTCCACGTTCAACCAGAGCCCGCCTTCTCGGCCCGGGCCGCGAGCATCAGGGTGATCCCGTCGGGCCCGTGGTAGCCGTACTCGGCCAGGAGGGCGGTGGGGGATAGGTCGCGGGGCACGAACCGCACGTCGCCCGACTGGTCGAGGAACGGCCGCAGCATCCCCACCATCTCCTCGCCCAGCCCGACGTTGGCGGCCAGGTTGGGGTCGGAGTCGCAGTCGATGGCGATGACCCGGTGCCCCCGCCGCGACAACGTGCGGCTCAGCACCGCCGAGATCGTGGTCTTGCCGACGCCGCCCTTGCCCGAGACGCCCACCCGCATGGCGCCATTCTGGCCGGCGAACGCCGGCTCTGCTACGGCAGCAGGTTGCGGATGGGGGCCACCCAGGTCGAGGGGT
>Ga0187893_10004256_pt1 | contig 27538 bp, 22 predicted proteins | sample MA1701074metaG_FD_139574 | JGI IMG/M metagenome (GOLD analysis project Ga0187893, IMG submission 139574) | White microbial mat communities from a basaltic lava cave in the Kipuka Kanohina Cave System on the Island of Hawaii, USA - MA170107-4 metaG ... | reverse complement strand
TCGTTCCAGCGGAAATTCTTGACGGGCCGCACGATCTTGCCTTTTTCGATCAGCCAGATGCCGTCTCGGGTCAACCCGGTGAGAAGAATCGACCGCGGATCGAGCGAATTGACATAGAAGAAATGCGTGACGAGCAGGCCGCGCTCCGTTCCGGCCACAAGCTCGTCGACCGTCTTCGTTCCGCCGGTCACCTTGATCCCACCCGGCGTGCCACCACCCCCGCCCCCGCCCCCGCCCCCACCCCCACCCCCACCCCCCCCATACGGGGAATCACTACATCCCGCGCCAATCGCGAGTCCCAACGCGGCCGCGACCGACCGCCCTATCGTGCGCATGGTGAGCTCCTTCACCGGGCTGCCATCATGCTCTGGTCGTGTCATACACGATGCGCCCTCTCGAGGTCCGAGCCGCCGGCGGCGTGATCACCGGACGCTGATCGTGCCCCGCATGTTGGACGATGTCGCGTGGAACACACAATGGTAGGGGTAATTGCCCACGGTGCTGAAGGTGTAGAGCGCGACCGTGTTGGCATTGAGGGTTCTGTCGAAGGCAACCCAGTTTGAATCCGCGGGCGTGGCCGGGTCTGCCGTCACCGTATGGGTGGTTGACCCGGAGAGCTGCCAACACACCTTTTGCCCTTGCCCGATGGTCAGGGACGGCTTGTCAAAGGCATTGTTGCTTTGAGCGATGATCGTGATGTCCGCTCCCGTGGATTGGCATCCACTGCCCTGGCCGGACGGGTCTCCGCACACCGCGAGAGCCAGGGCCAGCAGCGGCATCGTCCCTGCGCCGCGGTGCCATCGCGTGCGGACGGGAATCGCCATGCGTGCCGACCTCCGAAGGTGAGGATCCTGCAATCTTACACTGCCCTTCGGGGTTTGGCGCGCGGTGGGAAGCGGCTAGTGCCCGCGCTCCCGCTCGAGCGTGTCGGCGGCGAGGCGGGGTGACACCATCGGGAAGCGGCTCGCGAACCAGCTGTACGACAGGGCGTACAGCCCCGCGAAGAGCAACAGCGCCCCGAGCTCGGGCACGCCCAGGGCCGGTCCGAGGCCGCCGTTGATGGATGGGACGATCTCGAGATAGCGCTCGAGCCACACGCCCGAGAGACTGACGAGCGCCACGGCCAGCAACCAGCCGGGAGACCGCTTCGGCTTCTCGCCCAGCAGCGCGATGAACGGGATCAAGAACACCATGAGGAAGACGGCGACGCCGAGCGGGCGCCACGGTCCCCACAGCCGGTAGAAGACGAAGTAGGTCTCTTCGGGAAGATTGCCGTACCAGATCACGAGGAACTGGGAGAACATGAGGTACGCCCAGAACACCGTGAGGCCAAAGCACAGCTTTCCGAGATCGTGTTGCTGCTTGCGGGAGTAGAGATCCTCGAGGCCCATCCGCTGGCGCATGCGGATGCTCAGTACCGCCAGCCACATCAACGCCGTGAGGAAGCTGCCCATGAAGTAGAACGCCCCATAGAGGTTGCTCACCCATTTGTGGGCGAGCGACATCACGAGATCGAACGCGATGAGGCTCAGGCCGAACGCGAATCCGACCGCGACCAGCGCCGCGTCACGGGTGATCAGGCTCCGTTCGGCTTCGGAGGGGTCCACCGGCGTGCCGCTCTCCAGCTCGGCCACGTCGGGCGCCACGTCGCGCCGCACGAATCGCCACGAGAGCCAGGCGAGCAGCGCCAGGACCGCGCCATCGCGCAGGTAGAACCACGCCGGCTCGAGCCACCAGCCCAGATCGGCGCGCGGCTCGTTCACCCAGGGATAGATGTGGGAGCGACCAAAGAACGAGACGAAGAACAGGACGACGGCGACCGGCAGGAACGCGACGGAGGCTTCGGCGAGGCGAATCACCAACCCCGACCACCGGCCTTTCGCGAGTTTCTGCGTCGCGGCGACCACGACGCTGGCCTGCGCCAGGCCGAGCCAGAAGATGAAGTTGAAGTGGTACGCCTGCCACACGCGCGCCGTCTGGCTCCGCAGGCTGATCAGCAGCAGCACGAGGCCGAGCGCCGTGGCGCCGAGACCGACCACGCGGAACGAGGCGACGGGAAACGCTTTCGCCTTCTGGGCCAGATCGGCGCGGCTCACCGTGGCGGCGCTCACGGCGTCTCTCCGGAGCGGGCCTGCTGCTGGAGGAAGCGCACGTAGTTGACCACGTCCCAGCGATCGGTGCCGTGGATCTTGTCGCCGTAGATGGGCATCAGGCCGCGTCCCATCGCGGGCGCATGAATCACCACGGCGTAGAGATACCCGTCGCTGCGGCGGGCCACCGTATCCGACACGACCGAGCGCACGCCGAAGAACGGCCCGCCCACCGTCGAGGAAATGGGGCCGTCACCGCGCCCCGACGCGCCGTGACAGACGAGACAGAACGTCTCGTACATCCACCGGCCGCGGTTCAGCGATTCCGAGGTCCGCGTCCGCGGATTGGCGATCCGCTCGGCGGCGGCGATCCCGATCGAATCGACCTCGGTGCCGCCTACCGGCACGGTCCCGGGAACCGGGGGCCGCGGCATGGCGTACGGCTTGATGCTGCGCTGATGCCGCATGGTGGAGAACCACCCGACGTGGTGCACCACGTAGTCGGGATCGCAGCCGGCCACCGCCACCAGGGCGAGCAGCGCCGCTTTACGCACGGCGCACCTCCTCGGCGCCCGCGCGCTGCAGCACGCCCTCCATCGCGGCGGCCTGATCGCCGTCGCAGCGCACGAAGATGCCGAACTTGTCGTTCGTGAAGCGGGGATCGTAGGCGATCGTTCCCTGATGCCGGGATGCGAGCAGCGCGTTGAACAGGAGCCCGAGAATCGTGGTCAGGGCGCCGAACAGCACCGTCATCTCGAACATGATGATGATGTAGGGGGGAATCGATCCCACCGGCTTGCCGCCCACCACGACGGGCCAGTCATAGGACATGTACAGCGTGAGCCAGGCGCCGATGCCGCAGCCGGTGATGCCGCCGATCAACGTCCACATCCGCACCGGGCTCGTGGGCTGTTGCAGCGCGGCCTCCAACTCGTGACGCGGCACCGGCGAGTACACGGTGATCGCCTCCCGGTGACCGCCGTCCTTGAGCGTCTTGATGGCCGAGATCGTGGCATCGAGGTGCCCGAAGACCCCCAGCACGCCAGGGGTGGCGGGAGGATGGAAGATCTCGCGCAGCGGGCCGGGGAGCATCATGGGTGGCCCCCCGTGCCGGCCCGGCGCGGCGGCGGGAGGACTTCCTTGATCTCGGAGATCGCCACGGCCGGGAAGTTCTTCACGAACAGCAGGAACCACATGAAGAACCAGCCAAAGCTGCCGGCCATGATACCCCAGTCCGCCCACGTCGGATTGTAGGGACCGTTGGTCCAGTGCGTGAAGGGCTCGCCGGCGAGAGACACCACGATGATCACGAAGCGCTCGAACCACATCCCGATGTTGACGAAAATCGAGATCACGAACAGGGCGGTGATGTTGGTTCGGATCTTCTTGAACCAGAGCAGCAGCGGCAGGAAGCCGTTGCAGATGATCATGGTCCAACCGGCCCACCACGACGGGCCGAATGCCCGGTACCAGAACGCGGCACGCTCGTGCGGGTTGCCGCTGAACCAGGCGACGAAGTACTCGGTCGCGTAGGCGAACCCGACGATCATGCCCGTGAGCAGGCAAAGCTTCGCCAGGTTCTCGAAATGCTCGACTGTAATCAAGGCTTCCAGGTGGAACAGCCGTCGGATCGGGACGATCAGGGTGATGACCATCGCGCAGCCGGAGTAAATCGCGCCGGCCACGAAGTAGGGCGCGAACAGCGTCGCGTGCCAGCCGGGGACGAGGGCCATCGCGAAGTCCCAGGACACCACGCTGTGGACCGACAGCACGAGCGGCGTCGCCAGCGCCGCCAGGTACAGGTAGCCGCGCGTGTAGTGACGCCACTGCTCGTTGGTGCCGCGCCAGCCGATCGCGGTGATGGCGTACAGCTTCTTGCGCCAGCCGGTCGCCAGGTCGCGCGCGGCCGCGATGTCGGGGATGAGCCCCATGATCAGGAAGACGGTGGAGACGGTGAAATAGGTCCCGATCGCGAATTCATCCCAGATGAGCGGCGACTTGAAGTTGGGCCACAGGCCGCGCTCGTTGGGATAGGGAATCAACCAGTAGAAATACCACTGGCGCCCGATGTGAATCAGCGGGAACAGGCCGGCCGTCATCACGGCGAACACCGTCATCGCCTCGGCCGTGCGGTACACCGCGGTCCGCCACCCCGACCGGAACAGATAGAGAATCGCCGAAATCAGCGTGCCCGAATGGGCGATACCGACCCAGAACACGAAGCACGTGATGAAGACGGCCCAGTACACCGGGTGCGTGTATCCGGCGAGCCCCAGCCCATAGCGAATCAGGTACACGAGGCAGGTGATGCCGATGGCGAGCAGCGTGAGCGCCGACCCGAGCAGCAGGTAGTAGCCCTTGCCCGGGTTGCCCAGCGTACGCGCGATCGCGCGCGTGACGAAATCGTAGGTCACGCGGCCGGCCGGAGGAGATTGCGTCGTTTCGGCCAACGCTCAGGCCTCGGTCCCGGCCATGACGCGTGCCAGGTAGGTGATCCCGGGCTTCGTGTTCAGGCCCGCGAGCACGTGATAGCCGCGGGGATCCTCGGCCAGCGCGTGGACGCGCGAGCGAGGATCGTTGAGATCACCGAAGACGATCGCCTCCGACGGGCAGGTCTGCGCGCAAGCGGGGACGATCTCCTCGTCCGCCACCGGGCGATCGTCGAGCCGGGCGTGATTCTGAGCGGCGCGAATGCGCTGCACACAGAACGTGCACTTCTCCATCACGCCCTTTTCCCGCACCGTCACGTCCGGATTCAACTGCCACGTCAGCGGCTCCGCGAACGCCTCCCAGGCACCGCCCGGCTCGGCGTAGTTGTACCAGTTGAACATCCGGACCTTGTACGGGCAGTTGTTGGAGCAGTAGCGCGTGCCGACGCACCGATTGTAGACCTGCGCGTTCAGGCCGTCCGGCGTGTGATAGGCCGCGTAGACGGGGCAGACCGGCTCGCAAGGTGCGTTGCCGCAGTGCTGGCACAGCATCGGCGCCGTGGCGGCCGTCAGCGATCCGGATGCGGTTGGACGGAAGTAGCGCTCGATCCGCAGCCAGGCCATTTCGCGGCCCCGCTCCACCAGCCCTTCCCCCACGGCCGGCACGTTGTTCTCGGCATAGCACGCGGTCACGCACGCCGAGCACCCCGTGCATTTGGCGAGGTCGATGGCCATCGCCCAGCGCGGCTGCGTTCCCGCATAGTCGCCGAGCGACGCCTGCTCGTGTTGGGCTTCGGCCCAACCTTCGAGTGCCGAATGGGAATAGGAGGGAACGTGCTCCTCCTCGACGGCGTGCTCACCGTGCTGCAGCTCGAGCGCCGCGGCCAGCGTGATGGTGGGGGCGGTCGTTTCGCCGAGGTGGCGCCCGCCGCCCTCTGTGGTCGCCAGGCGACGGTGGTCGGCGGTCTTGGTCACGGTGACGGCGACGGCGTGGGTTCGCCCGCCGTAGGCGTTCGGCTCGCTCGGCAGCAAATCGAAGGCGTTGAACGACCGATCCTGCGCGTAGCGCCCATAGGCCTTGTGACCCTGGCCCGTGGGCAATGCCACGATGCCGGGCCGGACCGAGGGCGTGATCCAGACGGGAGCCGTGACCGCGCCGAACCCCGACCGGACCAGGACGAAGTCGCCGTCGGAGAGCGACCATTGCGCGGCCGTTTCCGGATGGACCTCCACCCAGCCGTGCCAGGTGATCTTGGAAACCGGATCGGGCAGCTCCTGCAGCCATGGCTTGTTGGCGCCGCGACCGTCGTGCAGGATGGAGTGCGGGAACACGACGGCGATGGTGCCGGCGGCGGCCGGCTGCGGCGGCGCGATGTCCTGAATCGCCGTTGACGCCAGGCGTACGGAGCGGCTCTGGCTGTCGCCGTAGACGCCGCCGTGCTGGAGTGCCTCGTTCCACCACTGCTCGAAGGCGCTGCCACGCCCCGTGCGCTGGTGCAGCGCCGACCACCTGGTCTGGACGTAGCTCTGGAACGAGCCGGTGCGCCCGGCCAGCTGCAGCAGCACATCGCCCGTGTGGCGGGGTCCCGCGAAGACCGGCATCATCGCCGGCTGCTGCAGCGCAAACACGCCGGCTCGCGGCCGGCTGTCGTTCCATTGCTCGAGCGGATGCAGATCCGGCAACACGAGATCGGAGCCGGCGGCCGTTTCGTCGAGGTAGGACGAGAACGACACCCGGTATCCCACCTTCGCCCAGGCCTGCGCGAAGGCGCCGCCCAGGGCGTGCATGGGGTTCGCCCCGTGGACGAGCAGCAGCGCGACCTGGTCGGACGCCATCGCGCCGGTCAGCGCGGCCATGTCGCGGTAGCTGCCACCGGCGCCGTGGGCCAGATCGGCGCCGAACCGCACCGTTCGGCCGACCGCGCCGGCCACGTAGTTCAATAGGTTGACCGCGGCGACGGTTTCGGCGCCGTTGTCGTAATGCGTGGCGATGCCCCCGGCCACCGCGAGGGGCGCCCCGGAGCCCGCGAAGGCGCGAGCGACGCGTTCGATTTCCTCGGCCGGTACGCCGATCCTGCTGGCGACCGACTCAGGAGACGGCAGCGTGAGCCGCGCCGCGTCGGCGGGGACGGACCCCAGTCGCCGGCTCACGATCACCTGGGCCATGGCGAGCGCGAGCAGGCCTTCGGCGCCCGGGGCGACGCCCATCCATTCGTCCGCCACGAGCGCGGTTTGCGTCATGCGCGGGCCGACGTAGACGAACGTGGCCATCCCCGAGTGGCTTCCCGACTCGAAGCTGTGGGCGCGGGTGAACCCGTGTTGATAGCCGACCGGGGAGAGCCAGGTCTCCATGAAGTCGGCGCCGAACGAGAGGATGTAGCTGGCGGCGGCGAAGTCGTAGGTGGGCAGGGTGGCATCGCCGAACGCCCTGCGGTTGCCTTCGCGCAGCGCCTCGAACGCGAACGGCTCGTAGGTGAGGTGGCGGCCGCCGACCTGGCTGGTCCACTCGTCCACCAGCTCCCCGAAGCTGCCTGACTCGAGGCCGGTCACGAAGACGATTCCCTTCCCCTGCGCTTCCTGGAGCTTGCCCTGCAGGGCGGCGATCGCCTGATCCCAGGTCACGGGTTCGAGCAATCCCGAGGCAGTGCGCTGCATCGGGCCTCGCACCCGGTCGGGGTTATAGAGTCCCTGTAACGCGGCCTGGCCTCTGGCGCACAAGCGACCCTGGTTGATGGTGGAGTCGGGATTGCCTTCGATCTTGATCGCCCGTCCTTCACGTACCTTGACGCGGATCCCGCAGCCGGCGCCGCACTCCCGGCACGTGCTCGCATACCAGGTGGGGATGCCGGGAATCTGATCTTCCGGCGTGACGAGGTAGGGAATCAGCTTCTCGGTCGGCTCGGGGCCGATGCCACATCCGGCCAGCACGGCGGCGCCACCGCCCGTCACGCCGAGCACCTTCAGGAATCGCCTGCGGTTGATCGCGTCCGTCATGGCGTCTCCGCGGTCCCGCCTAGTAATGGCATACCGAGCAATCGCGGCTCACGCCGCGTTCCACGTGACACCGGATGCACCAGCCCATCTTGAGCGTGGACACCTGGGACACCTGGGCCATCGCGCTCACGTCACCGTGGCAGTTGGCACAGGACTCCGGTCCCGTGCCGAGCACCTTGATGTGCCGCATGTGCGGGAAGTGCACGAATCCGGGAACGGAATAGATGCGGATCCATTCCGGCGGCGTCCGGTCGCTCCACGCCTTGCGGACCTTCTGAATCTCCGCCTGATGCGACGGCGTCGAGCCGCCGATGAGCTGGTGGCAGCCGATGCAGGTTCGGAGCGCCGGGATCCCCGGCTCGCTCGAGACTGCCACGGTGGAGTGGCAGTACATGCAGGGGATGCGGTCCTGTCCGGCGTGGATATCGTGGCGAAAGAAGATCGGCTGGCGGGGACCATCCAGGGCGCTGGTATCATCGATCACGGAAGCCGGCGCCCTGCCTTGGGCCGCCGCGGTCGCCACTCCCGCAGCCACGGCGAGCACTAGGAGTCCGGTCGCGGTCCTGCACCCTCTGGTCGTCGCCAAGGCGGTGGCCTCGATCGCTCAGCCTGCAGTGTGGTTAGGACGGCAACGGCATGGTCCCGCAACGGCTTGCGGGCGCGAGGAATGTAGCGCGGGCGCCGAACGCCGCACAAGACCCGATCAGTCGGGCCGCGACAACAAATGGTGTTTCAGGCGAATGACGTCGACGAAACTCTCCACCGAATCGAGATCGGGGAACCGCATCCAACACCAGCGCACGCCATCGACCACTTCGCCGTCCCTGACGGCCTGCTTCACCGAACGCGGCAGGCCGTTCGCCAGCACGAGCTCCTGTTCTTCAACGTCCGTGAGGACGAAGGTCCCGCTGACACCGGACTCCATAGGATGGAGGAAGCCGAGTTTCCGACCGCCGACTTCGTACATCCACACCCACTTCCACGCGGTCCCCATGAACACCACCTGTTCGGTGACATGGCGCAGCGCGCGCACGCCCTCGCGCGCCTTCTTGAAACGACCGGCCGCGAGTTTGGGGAGGTCGCGAGCAGGGGAATCGGATTTCGGCCGGGCGCGGGGACTCTTGTAGAGGTTGGTGGCCCAGTACTGGGGAGGCTGTTTCTTCATGACAAAGTCGATCCTCGTTCGGGAAGTAACGGGACCAGCGATCATGATCGAAAAGCGCCGATAACTTACTGGCACGGTCAACCGGCTTACTATCGTCATGCGGCGCAAGGAGTTACTGGAAATCCGGCGCCCCGATAGTGCTAGTGCAACCCGATGCGCCCGACCAAGTCAGCGAAGCGGCTATCGCTGCGCAACGGTTCGTATCCCGGATCGAGGTGGAGATAGATCAGTCCCGCCGAGCGGGCCTGGAAGGCGCGCTCGAGGCAAGCGAAAGCGCGGTCGGCATCGCCGAGGGCCGCGTACCCCATCGCCAGGATTTCAGCGCGAACGTAGTGCTGCCGCGACGCCTCATCCAGCCGACGCATGATCTCATCCGCCTCGTCGCGACGCCCCAGCGCCGCGAGCGCGCGCACGATCATGGCATCATAGGAGCGAACGGATCGTTCCTTGCCCTGCGCCCGCCGAAACCACTCCAGCGCGGTCTCCGCGTCACCCTGGGCCAGGTGCGACACCCCGATATACAGCGGGGCACGCAGGGATGCCTCATCGAGCTCCAACGTCTTCTGGGCCTCGGCGATCGCGCCATGGTAGTCCAGACTGTAGAGGAGAAACCGGGCGAGCCATTCATTGTACGAGGAAGAGAGGGGATCCAGGGCGAGCGCTTTGCGCAGGGCCTCGATCGCTTCACTCAGTCGCCCGACCTGCGGCAGGGCCGTCCCCAGCACGTAATGCGCCTCGGCATAGTTGGGACTCAACATGACCGCGCGGTGAAGCTGCTGCTCGGCGGCGGCAAAATTCCATTCATGCCAGCACAACACTTTCCCGATCGACGTCACCGCCTCACCCAGCTCGGCGTCGCGCTGCAGCGCGCGCTCGGCGGCCGCCTTCGCCCGCGGATATGCTTCGTCCGGCGCCACCCAATCGTCGGCGAGGTTACACCACACATCGGCGATGCCGGCATACGCCCGCGCGTAGGCCGGGTCCTGGAGCAACGCGAGCTGGAAGAAATCCAGGGCCTTCCGGAGTCCCGGCTCGGACAGCTTGTTGAAGAAAAAGCGCCCTTTGAGGTAGAGACTATAGGCCTCGAGGTTCTTGGTGGGCGCCACGACGTGCTCGGTACCACTCCCCAACCGCAGTTTCAGCGCCTCCACGATGGCCCGGGAGATTTCCTCCTGGATCGCGAATACATCCTCAAGCTGGCGATCGTAGGTCTCCGACCACAGATGGTAGCCGTTCTCTACGTTCACGAGCTGGGCGGTGATACGGATCCGGTTCCCGACCTTTCGGACGCTCCCCTCGAGGACGGACGACACGCCGAGCCGCTCGCCGACCTGCCGGACGTCCACTTCCTTGCCCTTGAAGGCGAACGACGACGTCCGAGACGCCACCTGTACTCCCGGCAGCTTGGCCAGCGCGTTGATGATTTCTTCCGTCATGCCGTCCGAGAAGTATTCGTTCTCGGGGTCCGCGCTCATGTTGGCGAGCGGCAGGACCGCGATGGCTTTCGGTGCGGCTGCGCGCTTCGCGCCGCGTAACGCCTCGGCGAAGTCGGCCGCGGTTGGAAACCGGTCCACCGGGGTGCGGGACAACGCACGGGTGAGCGCTTCGTCCACCACTTCAGGGATATCCCGGGTCGTCCGCACCTTCGGGATGGGTGAGACGAAGCGTTTGGCGATGATGGCCTGCGCGTTGGGACCCGTGAACGGCGGCTCACCGCTCAGCATCTCGTACAACACACAGGCGAGACTATAGAGGTCGCTGCGACCATCGATGTCCGCGTCCCCGCTGCTCTGTTCCGGACTCATGTAGGCGGGGGTGCCGAGCGTCATGCCGGTCTGGGTGATCGAGCCGTTGCCGCTCAGGGCCTTCCCGATGCCGAAGTCGGCGACCATGGCAGCGCCTTCATGCAGCAGGATGTTCTCCGGCTTGATGTCCCGGTGCACGACCTGGTGGCGATGGGCATAATCCAGCGCGGCTGCCACCTCGCGCGTGATCTTCAACGCCTCTTCGAGGGGCAGTTGTCGCTTCTGCTCAAGGTGCTCCCGTAACGAACGCCCCTCCATGTTGGGCATCACATAAAACAGCAGGCCGTCGGCCTCTCCAGAGTCGTACACGGGAAGGATATGAGGGTGGTTCAAGCCGGCGGCCATCTTGATCTCGCGCAGGAATCGCTCGGCGCCGATCTCCGCCGAGACCTCCGGGCGCAGCACCTTGAGGGCCACCTTGCGATCGTGACGGACGTCGTGCGCCAGGAACACGACCGCCATGCCGCCCTGACCCAACTCGCGATCGATCGTATAGCGGCCACTGAGGCCGCTCGCCATCCGCTCTTGGATGCTCACTGGCGTGGAAAGATGCGCGCTCTAGGGCACCGAGGCGAGTAACTGCGTCGCGGACTCGAACCGCGCGGCATCCAGCAATCGAGCCGCTGACTGATCCGGGACGGCCATCGTGCCGTCCTTCCCCATGGTCAGCTTGATGACGTCGGTATTGCGCCCATACCAGCGGCTGCTGGGCTCCAGATCGGACGCATAGACGAATGCGGGGAACGCCGCAATGGCGAGCGGCGCCTGTGAGCCGATCCCCGATTCCGGCATCGTGCCGGCCCACAGCTCGACCTCATGCGCTTCCGCGATCCGGTAGATCCGGAGTGCTTCGCTCAACCCGCCGACGCGATGCACCTTGATGTTCCACACGGTCGGGCCGCCCAGCGCCAGGGTCTGGCGCGCGTGGCTCGCGCTCTTCAGGGTTTCGTCCAGGCACAACGGCGTGCGCAACCGCTGCGCCAGGTAGGCGTGGCCGACCAGCTCGTCGGGCGCCAGGGGCTGCTCGATGTAGAGAAGGCCCGCTTCGTCGAGCGCTCGCAACGCGGCCTCGTGCTCCGGCCATTGATAGGCGCCGTTGGCATCGACCGTGAGCGGCAGGTCGACCCCCGCCATCGCGCTGCGGGCGGCGGCCACGGCCGCGGCATCCCAGCCGGGCATGACTTTGATCTTGACGCGGCGGTACCCCAGCTCGAGCGCCTCCGACACCCGGCGGTGCAGTGTGTCGAGTTGTCGATCCTCGGGGATGCCGAGCGCCACGCCGCACGGAATGGCGCCCGCCGCTTCGATCCCGAGTCGACCGGCCAGCAACCCGGCCAGCCCGCTGTTCGCGGCATGCGCCTCGAGGTCCCAGGCCGCAGTCTCGACGCCGGCCCGCGCGAACGGATTGCCGCGCACGTTCTCGCGCAGCGCGGCATCAACGTGTTCGGCCGTTGCGAACGACCTCCCGACGACGCGCGGCAGCAGGACGCGCTCGATCACCTCGCGAGCCGTGCCCAGCGTCTCTTCGGAATAGAACGGGGTTTCGAAGGGCGGCGCTTCGCCGTAGCCCGTGTGGCCCTGCGCGTCCCGGAGCCGCACGATCAGGGAGCGGCGTTCCCGGATGGCCCCTCCGGAGAGAATGAACGGCTCGACGAGCGGCAGCGTGAGCGAAAACAGCTCAGCGCTTGTGACGTGCATCCGGCACATCGAGGAAATGGAGCTCTCCGCCTCGGGCGTGGATCAAGCCGCGGCGCTCCAGCTTCCACAGCTCGGCGATCATGCCGTCCTCGGGATGAAACACGATGCGGTGCAACAGGCGCTGGGTGCGGGTCCCCTTCCGCGCCGAATACTCGTCCAACGGCAGCTGAAACGCGGTATGCAGCTGGACCGCTTCGCAGCCACCGAGCGCGTAGGCCAGCACCGCCCGCCCGGTATGGATCGCCCCGGTGCCGCAGAGCCCCTGCACCGGGGACAGATCGATCCCCCGGCTCAGAAACGAGAACGAGCTCAAGACGCGCAGGTTGCGGTCCATCAGGTCCCAGCCACCATAGGCCACGCCCTGCTCGGCATCGTACATCCGGTTGAACACCACCAGGCAGTCGGCCGAAGCGCCGGCGAGCATCATCTCGTGCTGGAAGCCCTCCTCGAAGCGGGCGTTCATCAGTTTGAGCGCCACCCGCACCGGGATCGGCGACGTCTCTCGGATCAGGTTCGGCACGGCGCGGAGCCAGCGCATGATCTGCTGCCGATCCTCGGCCAGCGCGTCCCCCGCGAGCGTCGGCGAGAAGTCCTTCTCGAGCAGCAACGGGGCGTCGCCCCAGGCCTCAGCCAGCGCGGCCGTCGTGAACCGGTATTCGGACTCGACGAACGGCACACCCAGCCGCGGGAGATGGTACTTCACCGACGGCACCACGAGCAGCTCCCCCGCCCGGGTGAGGTCCCGGCCGGCGCGCACCAGTCCGAGATACTCGTCGAACGGACGATCCCAGCCCCGACCCTTCCAGGTCACGGTCCACCCTTCCCGACCGTCCGACGAGCGCCGCTTCTCGACCCGCATCTTGGTTTCGTGCACCGCCCAGGCGGCCATCGACTGCACGCCCGCCTCATCCTGGGCGACGACCGTTTTCAGGATTGTAAACGCGAGTCCGGCGGCGGCGTCCTCGGCGAGCTGTTTCTCATTGAGCGACAACTGACCCGAGCCCTTGCCGATCGGGTGCGCCAGCGTTTCGCCCAGATACCGAGCCGTCAAATCGATGTGGTAGGTCTCACGTACGTACGCAGGAAAATCCCGCGGCAGCTCGTCCTTGAACCGTTCGAAATCAGCGGCCAGCAGCGCGCGCGTCATGCACGGCCCGAATGACGGTTTCCCGCTCCGTGGCCGCGAGCGGGGGACCCCAGGGATCGTCGCAGGCATCCTTCGGAATCGCCCCCTCGGCGGCGGCGGCCCACAACAGGCGCCGCACGTAGCCCTCCATGGGCGGAACGAACGTAGCCTGCGCGAAACGGTCCACGAGTCCCGAAAGCCGCACGAAGCGCGCCAGATCGCCTGCCGCATGCGCGCGCAACAGGTCAGCCTGGACGTCGCAGAGGGCCGCTCCCATTCCCACCAGGGCGCAGCGCGCCCCCATCATCAGCGAGTACCCGAGGAAGCGGTCTTCCCCGGTAATGAGCAGCTTTTCGGGGTGGGCGTGCATCAGTGTGGCGATGCGCTGGAACGTCATCACCGAGTCGAGCGTCGCGACCTTGATCCCGACGACGCCTGGGAGTCTGAGGATCGCGTGCAACGTCGTGTCGTCGTACGGAACACCCCCGGCGGCCTCATATAGATGGAAGGCGATCACCGGCAGCATGCCGCTGAGCTCGCGGTGCCAGGCAACGGGATCGGCCACACGCGGAAACGCCAGGATCGCATCCGCCCCGCCGTCACGGGCTGCGCGCGCCATGTCGAGCGACCCCGCGCCCGCCACCAGCACCCGCTCGGGAAGAGCCTGCCGCCACGACTCCAGCACGAGGCGACGCTGGTCCCCGCTCAAGTGGACCCCACGCCCGGTGTGGGCCCACACGGCGACCCCTGCCACGTCCTGCCGCGCCATCCAGCGGCAATAGCCGCGCAGGGCGTCCGCGACCAGGGTGGTGCCGCGGAACGGCGCCGGAACCGCCGGGATCAGCCCACCCGCCAGCCGACCGGCCACCGTCGCGGCGTCAGACAGCGAGCGACTCCAGGACGTTGCGTGACTCGATCCGCTCCCGCTCGGCGTCGGGGAGCTCGAGCAGGTCGAGCTTCGCCACGGCGTTCTCGGGCAGGCGCAGCGGTTGTCCGGTGCCGAACACGAACCGCTCCGGACCGATCGTGCCCAGCACGGTCGCCAGGTGCTCTTCCGGCGGACCCCACAGCCAGCTGATGTCCCACCACATCCGAGCGGCTTCCTCGGGTGTCGAGCCGAAGTGCACTTCCTCGAGGAATGCCCGATCGGCGTGGGTGATCACGAGGCGGAGCGCCGCGTCGCTGCGGATCAGGGCCCGGACGGCGGCCGCGGACAGCTCCGGAGCCACGTCATGGGGGTGGCGCTGGCGTCCGTCCTCGAGGCGGACCGCGAGCACCAGCGGTACCCGGGCGGCGCCGCAGGCGGCGGCGAGCGCCCGCAGCTCCGACCCGGCGGGGTGCAAGCCATAGCAACAGGGATCGCAGCGCACGGCCGGGACGCCGCGATCGACGGCCTGGCGCAACACGTCCCGCCAGTGGGCGAGCCCCGGGTGAACGGCCGGGACCGGTTTGAAGCGGGGGGTGGCGGCGCACGTCTCGTACAGCCACGCATTGCCTTCGGTGGGATCGCGCCAGAACAGGCCAGGGAGGTGCGTCACCCAGGCGGTGTCGATCGCGACCCGGTCCAGGGCGTCGAGCAGCGCCGCGGGAGCGGTGCCGGGTACCCTGCCCCAGGGATACGCGCCCAGGAAGGCGTTCACGTCGATGCGCATCAGTCGGTCGGGAAGCTGGCTTGCGGGAAGATGCGCACGGCGTTTTTCCACTTCACCAGCTCGAGCTCGGCCGGGGGCAACAGGTGCGCCAGGTAGCGCAGTTTGGCCCAGCCGGTTTCCATGGTCATGTCGGTCCCCCACAGGAGGCGCTCGACGCCGGCGGCGGCCAGGCCGGCCTCCAGCATCCCGCCATCGACCCCGCTCCCGGAAAGATCCAGATACACGTTGGGATGGGCGCGCACCACCGCCATGGTGTGACGCCAGTCGCCGCCACCACCCACATGGGCCAGGATGAACCGGACCTCGGGATGGCGCTGGGCCAGCTGACACAGTTCGGCTCCGTCCGACGCCTCCTGACCGGGCCAGTCGCGACGACGGCCTTGCCAGATGTGCTGCAGAACCGGCAATCCGAGCGCCTGTGCCGTGTCGCAGACCGCATCCACCAGGGGATCGTCGGCGCGGCGGCTCGCCGCCAGCTTGACCCCGATCGCCCCCGCGTTCCGGCAGCGCGCGATCTCGCGCACGGCGTGCTCGGTGTAGTTCGGGTTCACACAGGCATACGTCCGAATCCGTCCGGGGTGCTCGTGCTCCAGCGCCAACGCCGCGTCGTTGCCGACGCCGACGTCGGCCGGCGAGGGGAAGTAGGTGGGCGAGCGACGACCGAAGGTGCCGAGGATCGAGTTGACGTGCACCGTGATGCCGATTCGTTCACCGGCCGCGAGGCGGGAGGCGTTGTACTCGCGCCAGTCCGCCCGCGGTGTTCCGGCGAAGAAAAAGTGCGCGTGTACGTCGATGAGCATGGTCAGGAAAATGCGGGGTCCGGCGCGAGCACGCTATGTCGCGTGCGCCACCTCTCTCACGACCTCCTCGAGCACGCCGAGGGTCCGATCAACGTCGCTCTCCGTGTGGGCGAGCGATACGAAGTTGTACGCCGTGCGCTTGAACAGGATGCCACGGCGCGCGCAGCCCGCGGCGACGGCGCGAGAGGCATCCTCGTTCACGTAGTGAAAGAAGCTCATCTCCGCCACGCCTCCGACGCCGGGAAGCAGCTCGCGATGATCCCGGTGCAGCCTGTGCAGGCCGTGCAGCAGCCGGTTGCCGATGCGGTGCAGGTGCGCGCACACAGCCTCGCGCTCGAACACCTCGAGCGTGGCCCGGGCGGCGGCGAGGCTCACGGATTCGGTGGCGAGCGTGGAGGAAATCCACGTGCGGGCCGCCGCCGCCATCACGTCGGCCCGACCCCCGACCGCCGCCAGGGGCAAGCCGTTCGCCAGCGCTTTCCCGATCACCGCGAGGTCCGGCAGCACGCCGTAGCGTTCCGCGGCGCCGCCGATCGCGAGCCGAAACGCCGTCTTGATTTCATCGAAGATGAGGATCGCGCCGGCCGCTCGCGTCTCTTCCCGCAGCGTTTCGAGCCATTCCCGGGACGGCTCGGCCACGATCACCGGCTCGACCACCACCGCCGCCAGCCGGTCGTCACGGTAGCGAATCATCTCGCGCGCCCGCTGGGCGTCGTTGAACGGCAGCTCGGCGAACACCTGTCGCGTCCCCTGGGGCACTCCCTCCGTGCGACCCTGACACCAATCGAGCCAGCCGTGATAGCCGCACCCCACCACCTCCTCCCGGCCGGTGGCCACGCGCGCCAGGCGTACCGCCGCCGCGACCGCTTCGGCGCCGGTCTTCAAAAAGCGGATCCGCTCCATCCACGGCAGCCGTTTCGCGAGCGCTTCCGCCAGCAATTCCTCTTCGACCGGCGGGAGGGGGCCGACGCCCCCGGCACGCAGCGCGTCGGTCGCGGCGCGCTGCACCAGCGGGTGCCCGTAGCCCAGCGCCACCGCCCCGAGGGCCATCACATAGTCCAGGTACTCGCGACCGCGCTCATCCCACACCCGGGCGCCCGCCGCGCGGGTCATGCGGCTCGGCAGCTCGGCGTCGCCTCCGGCCCCTCCCCCAAACAGGGCTTCGGGCCGCTTACTCCCGGTCGACGTGAATCCGGAAACGCGCCAGTCGGTCACGGTATTTCACCACCTCGATCGCCATCGCCCGCAGCAGCTTCGCTTCACGCTCGTCGAGCGGAACGCGATGCACGACTTCGCGCACCGTCCGCATGATGTGCTCGCGATCGCGCACCTTGAAGAACTCGATCGCATCCAGCGCCCGCTCCGCGTCGCCAAAGAGCCGCTCGACCTGATCCACGGTCGCCGCTCCGGCCGTGCGGCGCGGAGGCTTGAAGGCGCGCTCGTCATCGCCGCGGGCCAGCGCCAGCTCGTACAGCATCACGACCACGGCATGAGCCAGGTTGAGCGACGCGTACCGCGGGTCGGTGGGAATGGTCACGACCCGGTGGCAGCGATCGAGATCGTCGTTCGAGAGCCCCTTGTCCTCACGCCCGAACAGCAGCGCGACGGGACCGGCGTCGACCGTGGCGCGCAGCTCCGCGGCGGCGCCTCTCGGTCGCTGTACATTGCGCTTGGCCGACCGCCCGCGGGCGGTAAACCCGACCACATGGACGCAGTCGGCGATGGCGGCGTCGAGTGCCTCGTAGACCACGACCCGCCGCAGCACATCGTGACTCTGGTGCGCGATCCCCGCGATGCGATGCGCGTCGTATTCCCGGGGCGCCACCAGCCGCAGCTCGCGGAACCCGAAGTTCTTCATCGCCCGCACGACGTGCGCGATGTTGACGAGCTCCTGGGGCTGGTGGAGCACGATGAGCGTCATGGCGCGCCCGGCACGAACGCGGAATTCGGCATTGTCATCATCCCACGAGCTCCAGAATTCCAAACCGTGCCGGGTCCTGCCGATCGCCCTGGAGCCAGACCCACCCATTGCCGCCGCTCCACACCAGCTGGCCGGCGCGCCGCTCACGCCCCGGGAGCATTTCGTTCACGAGCAGATCGAACCCGATGCGCCCGCCGGCATGCCGGACGAAGCCTTCCGGCCAGTCGATCGCCACGGTGAGACCGTAGCCGGTTGCCGTCTCCCGCCAGGCGCCCCGCACGGCCGCGGGATCGCCCGAGCCATCGGAGACGGTCCGCACGCGGATGCGTCTGCCCTCGGGATCCGGAACGATCAGATACCCGATCCATTCCAGGTCGTCGGGTCCGTGCGTCGACACGTAGATCTGCACGCCGTCGGAGTGAATGTCATCCGGCTCGTTGTCCAGGAGCCGGGACGGGCCATCGGCACGAAAGCAGCGATCCGACTTGACGACGTCGATGCCAAGATACAGGGCATCATCGTCCCAGCCGGCGTGGCACAGCGCCGCAAAGTCTTCCGCGCCCGGGTAGGATTCCTCGCTCCGCCGGTACTGGTCCTCGAGCTCGAGACGCAGCGGGTCGGTACGCTCGAACCCCTGGAGCGTGCCGTCCAGCGCGGGCGGCGTGGCGACGCGCCACGCGACGCCGGACGCGCGGGCCGGCGGCTCGAGGTTGAGCATGGGATCAAACCGGGCCGGTGGGGCAGCGCGCGAGGCAAGCGTCACTCGTCCCGCCGCCCCGACGATCTCCCACTCCCGACCCGTGTAGCGATGGCGGTCGGTGCCGGTGGGCGTTTCGATTTCGACCAGGTCCCCTCGCACCCGGACGGCGCGGACGGCGCTACCGGTCGGCGCGAACTCGATCACCGTCACGAATCGGAGATTCCGGCCGCAACCGCGCATCAGATAGAAGGGTTCCCGCGGCCCGTTGGGCCGCCCCGGCGCCTCGGCTCGGAGCAGCTCACCCGGACACACGAGATGCGCTGTCAGCGATCGGCGATCGGCCGTCAGCTCGAGCCGCAACGGATCCGGCAGATGGCGAAGTCGTTCCACGCGATGGACGAACTCGTCTTGCAGCGGACCGGCCTCCCATTGGCCGCCCGCTACGTCGCCGCGCCCGGCAAAGTGCCAGGGAAGCTCGACGACTCGTTCCTCTGCTCCCGCGAGTTCGACCACGTCGAGCAGGTACTCCGGACCGCACACCGTGGTCCGGCACAGCGATCCGAATCTCCCTCGCATCCACGCCCAACCCGAGCGCTCGTCGAAGGCTTCGGCCTGGGCGTCGCCCGGAGGCTGCGAGCGCCCGTCGAGACGGGGGGCGTTGTGAGCCAGCGTCGAGCGATACCAGAACAGATCGCGGGTCACGTAGGACCCGGTGCCGAAATCCGGAAGCCAGTACACGCCGTCCGCGAACAGCGTGAGGTTGAGCCGGTCGGGATGCCCGTGCCCACCACCCAGGGCTCCACACTCGAGACCAACGTATCGCCCACCGATGCGGAGGACACCCAGGCCTTGCCCCGGCATGAACACGCTGGGCGTCGTCCAGGGATGATCCGCCGGCGGAAGCTCGGGGAGCATTTCCAAGAGCGCCCACCAGGAGAGCACACGACGGGAGCGGGGAGCAGGGAGCGGCGCGATCGGGGCGTCGTGCAGATAGTACTCGAACGGCTCGATCGGTCCGGGACCACTCGCGTACAAGACACTCAACCAACCGGCAAGTTCCTGTATCTCACCGCCCACTCCCCGCTCCCCGCTCCCCAGTCTTCCCAAGCCGACCTCCCATAGCTCCGCATACGCCGGTTGAGCGAGCGATACGCCGAAGCGCGAGTCCTTCCGGGCGGGGAAGGTGAAATCCGGGAGCGCGGTGAGCGTCGGCGCGCGCAGGGCTCGCGTCAGCGCGGCCGCGAGCTCCGGCTCCGCGCTGAAGTCCATCCCGGCGTGCGCGGCCCAGCCCGCGCCGATCAGCAGGCCGCGCAGCGCGAACAGGTGATAGTTCTCGCCTTCATACCACATGCCGTCGTCGCGGTAGCCGCGGAGGTGCGCGACCAATCCCGTCTCACCCTGGATGGCGCGTCGCGCGAGGTCGACATCCTCGAACCAGACGGCGATCGCGCAGAGGGCGGCGTTGTTCCAGGTTTGCCGGTTGGAATACCCTTCGTCGTACTCCCCGATCAGGTTCGCGGCTTCGTCCGCCACGTCGTGCACGGCCCGCGTGGTCGCCTCATCCAGGACGCCGGCTTCCCGCAGCAGCGCCGCCGCGCCGACGTAGTTGAGAACCCAGATCGATTCGAGATAGGTGGAGAAGAACAACCGACTGGGCCCGAGCACATTGTCGCGATTCGGGTATCGCAGGTAGCGCTCACCGTAGGTGCGCAGGATCTCGGCGCTCCGCTCCGCGGCACCGGCCGGCGCGTCGCTCAGCGTCGCCAGGGCCGCGAGCTCCACGCTCCGCTCGGCAAGCCAGAGGTGCTGGTGTTTCGTCCAGGCGCGATGATGGCGCTCGCCGCTCACCGTGCGGCCGCAGGTGGGACACGCGTGCTCGTGCGGGCTCCACGGATCGAAGCCGAGCGTCGCGCCGTCCTCGGGACAGCGGCCGCCGTCGACCGACAGCATGGCCTTCACGTCCGGCCACGGCGGCAGCGCTTCGATCACGCGGCGGTTGCGCTCGGTCAACTGACCGACGAGCGCCAGGAGATCGGGCGCCCCGGAGATCGCGTCGCGCCGCGCCGTGAGGCCCTCGAGCGTCACCACGCGCGGCTTCCTTCTCCGGCCCAGCGCAGCGGCAGCACGGTCGCACCGGCCGCCTGGGCGGACGCGACAATCGCCGGGTCGGGATCGCGAACCACGAAGAACATCGACCCTCCCGCCCCGGCACCGGCCGCTTTCCCGCCCAGCGCCTTGTGGTCGCGCATGACCCGTTCCAACCGCCCCATGTCCTCCGTTCGCATGCCGGGATCCAGTGCCTGCTGGCAAGTCCAGTTCTCGCTCAGCAGTCTGCCGACGTGCCCCAGATCGGCGGCGCGCAGGGCGTCCACCATGGCGGACGCTACGTCTTTCATTCTCTCGAGGGCCCCGGTGACCGCCCGGTCGCCGCGCTCGTACGCGCCCATCACGCGGGCGATCGTCTTTCCCGACACGCGTGACTGCCCTGTATAGCAGAGAACCAGCCGGCGCTCCAGCGCGTCGGCGAATGCCGGATCGAGCGTGATGGGCTCGATCCCCACGTCCGGATCGCGGAAACTGAGCCGCTGAAAGCCGCCCAGCGCCGCGGCGAGTTGGTCCTGTCGTCCACCGGGGACGCGAGCTTCCTGGGTCTCCAGCAGCCAGGCCTGGTGCGCGATGTCCTTCGGCTCGAGCCGCTCCTGCCGGGCCGCGGTGAGACAGGCGACCAGGGCCACATCCAGCGCCCCGGAACCGCCGAGCCCGGAGCCCGGAGGAATATCGGAGCGCGTCGTGAGCGTCAGCGGCCCCAACACCGGGAACATGCGCAACCCGGCCTTGAGCAGGTCCAGACGACCGTCCAGGATCAGACCGGCGGAGTTGACGCATTCCACGGTTTCTCCCAGATCGTCGGAGACGAGCTTGACCAGCGAACCGCCGAGGCGCAACTCGACCTGAACCATGAGCGCGATGGCGGCGTTCACGACCAGCCCACCCGAGCGGGCGGAGAACGGCGGCACATCGGTCCAACCGCCGGCCAGATCGAGCCGGGTCGGTGCCGCGGCGCGAAACTCGGTGGGCAGATCGGTCCGTCTCACGGCTCGGTCCACCACTGCGAGACGGTCACGAGCTCGCCGCGCACGTCCATGGTCACGCCGCGCACCCGCTGGTTCGCGCCCGACACGCCGCGGGCGAGATACAGCCATGCCACCGGCGTGTGCTCGGCGAACAGGCGCTGCTGGGCGGCCGGGTCGACGGCCGGGGCGTCGAGACCCGTGAGTGCCAGGATCGGACCCAGATAGCCCAGTCCGGGATCGCCGGGGATGCCCATCACGGCCACATCGAACTCGTGCCGCGGACCGTACACCCGGTCGAGAAACGCCGACAGCTCGAGCTGGCGGATGGTCACGGTGAACCCGACCGCGGCCAGGCGCGCCTGGAGCAGCTGCTCGAGGGCCGCCTCGCCGCTCCCCACCGTGAGCAGCTCGATCCTCGGTTTCCTCCCCGCCAGGAGACGGCGAGCCGAGTCGGGCGCGAACGGCGTCGGCTCCACGGGCTGGTAGCCCGGCAGGAACGGCGGCACCGGACCGGTCGCCGGCTGGCCGAAACCGAACAGGTATCCGTCGACGATCTCCTGCCGATCGATCGCCAGCGACGCCGCACGGCGGATGGAGAGATCGTCGAACGGCGGCCGGCGGGTGTTGAAGACCGCGCCGTACACGAATATGAGCGGGTAGCTGCGCACCACGAGATCGGGCTTCGTGCGCACGAAGTCCGCATGCGCGGCCGTGATCCCGGCGAAATCCAGCTCGCCGGCCGTGAGCGCGGCCAGCTTCGCCATCGGCTCATCGACGACCACGACCACCAGGCGCTTGATGCGCGGCGGCCCGCCGAGGGCGGCGGGAAACCCGGGGTTGCGGTCGAACACCCAGCGCCGGTGGGGCTCGTGCAGCACGAAGCGGAACGGACCGTTCCCGACCGGATCCTCGTTCCAGGCGGCGCGGCGCAGCCCGGCGCGCGGAACGGTATCGAGCCGATGGGCCGGCAGAATCGCCAGATCCGTGAAGACATCCGGGAAGCGATCCTGCGGCGTCCGAAACCGGACGACTACCGTGGTATCGTCGACCGCCTGGACGCCCGCGACCGCGGCGAGGTCGGTGAGCCGCGGATACCCGGTGGCGGGATCACGCGCGGCCTCGAGCGTCCAGGTCACGTCCCGCGCCACCGTCGGGCGTCCGTCGGACCACGGCACCCCGGGGAACAGCCGGAAGGTGAGCGTGGTGCGATCGGCTGACCACTGCCAGCGGCGCGCGAGATACGGTTGTGGGGTGAGCGCTGAATCGTACCGGGCCAGGGTGGTGAACAGGACGTAGCGCTGCACCTGCTTGGCGAGGGGGTGAATGGTGACCAGCGCGTTGGGGCTCTGGAGATCGGCGCCGGAGGCGAACAGGACGGTGGCGCCGCGCCGAGGCGCGCCGGCGACGTCGCCGCAGGCGAGGCACACGACCAGGAGCGCGAGCCGGTTCACGCGCTGGATTCTAGCGGGGCCCGACAGGCCGCGCGAGATTGCGACATGCTGCGCCTGATTGCGCGCCGCGCGCTCAGCGGCGTCGCGGTGGTGGCGGGCGTCCTCACGCTCACCTTCTTGCTGCTGCATGCCGCTCCCGGCGACCCGGCCGAGCAGATCCTGGGACCGACCGCCACGGAGGAGCAGCTCGCCGCCGGCCGTCGCGCGCTCGGGCTCGATCGCCCGCTCGCCGTCCAGTATGTGAGCTGGCTGAGTCGGTTCGGCCGGGGCGACTGGGGAACGAGCCTGGCGACGGGGCGGCCGGCCAGCGCCATGCTCGGCCGCGCCTGGCCCGCCACGGCGAAACTGATCCTCTTGTCGCTGCTCTTGAGCTACGGGCTCGGACTCGTGGTGGCGGCCATTCAGGCTGCCCGCCAGCGAACCGCGCTCGACACCGGCCTCTCGATCGCCAGCGTCACGCTCGTGGCCCTCCCCGGCTATTGGCTCGGCCTCATGCTCGTCGCCGTCTTCACGTATCTGCTGCGACTCCTGCCCGCATTCGGCGCGGCGGGATTCGATGCCGACGAGCTGCACGGGTGGGCGCGCGTGGTCGATAGCCTGCGCCACCTCGCCTTGCCCCTCGCGACGCTGACGCTGATCGGCATCGGTGCCGCGGCCCGATTCGCGCGCGGGGCCATGCTGGACGCGCTCGAGCAGCCGTTCATCGTGGCGGCGCGTGCCAAGGGGCTGACGCCCGCACGGGTGATGCGGCACCACGTGCTCCGTCATGCCTTGATTCCCATCGTCACCTTGCTCGGGTTGTCGCTGCCGGCGCTGTTCTCCGGCGCGGTATTCATCGAAGCCGTCTTCGCGTGGCCGGGGGTCGGCCGCGTACTCGTGGAAGCCGTCCAAGCCCGCGACTACCCGATCGTGATGGCCGCGACAGCCGTGAGCGCGACCCTCGTTGTGGTGGGGAACCTGGCCGCGGACCTCGTGGCCGGCTTCGTCGATCCGCGCGTTCGCGCGCGCGAAGAGGTCACGGCGTGAGCGCGGCGCTGCGCGACGGACGTGGCCGCATCGGCCTGGTCCTGCTGCTGCTGGTGGTGATCGCCGCCATCGCGGCCCCGCTCCTGACGGGCGGCGATCCGGACACGCCCCGCGACGTGGTGGCCATGCGATTCCTTCCGCCCCTCTCCCACGATGTCCACGGGGCGTTTCATGTATTGGGGACGGATCGATTCGGCCGCGATGTGTGGACCCGCCTGGCCTACGGCGGTCGCATCTCGCTGGCGGTCGGCTTTCTCTCGGTGCTGGTGTCGGTCGCGCTCGGCACGGCGATCGGCGCCGCCGCCGGCTGGTGGCGCGGCTGGCCGGCCACCGCCCTCACCGGCTTCACCGATTTCGCCCTGGCATTGCCGCGCGTGGTGTTGTTGCTGCTGCTCGCCGCGCTCTGGCGACCGAACGCGGCCCTCGTCATCCTGCTCCTCGGGGCGACCGGTTGGATGCCGGTCGCCCGACTCGTCCATGCCGAGGTCCGGTCGCTCGCCGCGCGACCGTTCGTTGAGGGTGCGACGAGTCTCGGCGCGCGTTCCCGCCGCGTGCTGTGGCGCCACGTGCTGCCGAACGCGCTCACGCCGGTCACCGTCGCCGCCGCGTTGGGAGTCGGCAACGCGATCCTGCTCGAAGCGGGCCTCTCCTATCTGGGGTTGGGCGTCCAACCGCCGACGCCGTCCTGGGGCAACATGATCGCCTCGGGCCGGGATACGCTCGTCAACGCGCCGTGGGTGGCGACGGCACCCGGGGTGATGCTCGTGATGGTGGTCGTGGGGTGCACGCTGCTGGGGGACGCGCTGCGAGACGTCGCCGGTGGTCGGTCCTCGGTCATCGGTCGGGATGGCTTGTAATGCGCAGGAGCACCTCCGGCACCACCTCGTGCCCCCCCTCGAACCGCTCAACGCGGTATCCGACGTTGTGCTCGCGCAGCCGCGCCTCGTCCCGCGCCAGCACCTTGGCCGTGATGAATCGGTCGGTGGTCCCGGCGACGAGGAGCACCGCGGTCCGGCTCCAGCGCGCGCGCGCCGCATCCAGATCGAGGTCGGGCGGGACCTCTCCTCCCCACAGGATCAGCCGGTCGGCCCGCGCCGCCCCCAGCGCGAGCCACCGGGCGGCGGTCGCGGTCCCTTGCGAGAAACCCAGCACGACGACCCGCTGCGCGGTTGCTCCTCCCACCGCGGCGTACAGCGCGTCGAGATACCGGACGTAATCGGCGATTTCCGTGAGCCGGTCCTCGCGCGTCATCCAACTCGCCCCGATCTTCGCGGAACCACCGGAATCGAGGTAAAACCGCGACAGCCCCTCGGGGGCCACGATCAGTCGGGTGCCGTCGTCGAGGGGCGCGAAGCCGCGGAGGAAGCGGGCGGCGAGCTGGCCGTATCCATGGAGTACGAACCAGATCTCGACGGGCGCCGCTTCGTTGCCCAACGTGACGTAGCGCGCCGAGCGCGGCACGCTGAGGTGATGCTCACCCACTAGCGGCGTACGACCACGGTGACGATCTCGTGGGGTTCGGCGCTGAACCGCACGACACGGCCGCCATCGTCGAGGACGACCGGCATCGCGTCGCGCTCGTCGAGTCGCGCCCGATATGCCGCGCGCGCGGCTGCACCGAGACGCCAGGCACCCGCCCGGCGTTCCGCGGTGGGGTTGTAGCAGCGAAGCACGAGTTCCTCGCCGCGGCCGTGGGCCGGCTTCAGGGCCGAGAAGACGAGTCCCGCGCCTTCGAGCGTGATCCCGCCCGCCGGCACCACCAGGTCGACGGCGTCACGCATCCACACCCCGCGCAGCGGCGCGAAGACGCTCTCCCACAAGACCGGCAAGGAATCGTCCGAGCCGAACGGGACGAGCGCCAGCTCGACCCGCGAGCTTCCGGGACATTGCGCATCGGGAATCGGGGTCGGCCACGCCGCGTGTCCGGGACGCGTCGGGAGATCGTCGCGCGAGAGCTCGCCGATGCTGCGCAACAGCGTGATCAGCACGTCCCCGGTCATCGTGTGCTCGTATTCGAAGAATCCGGGAGCCAGGATCGCCAGACCGCGTGCTCCCTCCGACTGCGCCACATAGCGATGCGCCGGCGCGGTCCGCACGGGCGCTTCCAGCGGGGAGGCGTCGACCGCGGAACCGATCGGCTCGCGCAGCTCCTCTCCGAATGGGACGCCGACGCGGACGGGGCCCGGGAATCCCATCGGGACGCGCGCCCGGAGGCGGTGATTCGTGGCTGCGTTGGCGATGTCCAGGATACAGCGCACCGCGGGACTGTCGGCTTGCAGCAGCACGGTCAGCGTCATCTCCACGCGCCCGCCCCCGCGCCAGCCGGCGCGCATGGTCCAGCGTGCTTCGATGGACGCTACCAGCGGCCCAGCGGCGCGCCGGCGCACGCGGATCGGCCCGTCGCTCCGCCTCACCCGATCCCGCTTCGGCGGGCAAAACGTATACGCGTCCCCCGCGTCGCCCCCATCCTCCAGGTGGAGCAGGTCGATCCAGCGGCCCCCCGTACGCCGGTCGTACAGCAGGAGAGAGCCGGTTGGGTCGATGGTGACGACCACGAATCGGTTGACGATCGAACGCCCCTGCACCTCGGCCGTGTCCGCCGGCACAACCGGCGGCGCCGGTGAAGCGGGGCTCAGCGTGGCTGCGCCGAAACCCGGCACCGTGGGCACCCGCAGCGCCACCCGCAGGCGGTCTACCCGATCCAGGTCGGGGTAATACCGCCTCGCATCCAGACGCTCGAAGCCCTGGCGTCGATCGAGGATCTGCAGCGGCGCCACGTACCCATCGCGGGTTCGGAGCGAGAGCGTCCCCGCTCCCGCTCCCGCCCCCCCCCCCTGCCGGACCCGCCCCGCGCCGGGCGGACCGACCAGCACGTCCCCGCGGAAGAAGGTGAGGTCGGTGACGACGACGCCGTCGCGAGGGCGCGGAGCCGGATTCCACACCACCAGGGTCGGCACCTGCGCCTCAGGATGATCGCGGGCGCGATCCGGATCGTGATGCACCAGGTCGAGGGCGGCGTCGCGCACGACGGCGTCCGCATAGGCACGCGCCGTGTCGAGCCGCTGCTCCGCTTCCCGGCTCACGACGTCGCTCGTCGTGCCGCAGATCGTATCGTGAAACTGGCACTGGACCAGCCGCCGCCACGCCATCTCGAGCTGTGGGCGGTAGTCCCGTCCGCCGTTCCAGCGCGCCAGCGCCGCGAGCGGCTCGGCCGTGCGCTCCAGCCACAGCTCCGTCGCCGACGCCCGGCGTTTGAGCGGCAATCGCGTACCATGCACGCCTTGCAGCGACCACGTGTAGCCGGGCGACGACCGCAGCGCGCCCTCCAGCAGCGGCGCCGAGCGAAACTCCTCGGCCGCCGCCTCGAAGAACTCGTCGAGGCGGGAGACGCGGACGATGTTGGGACGCTCCAGCTCGGCCAGCTGGTCGCGCAGCCGACTCACCCCTTCGGGAGCCGCATGATGGTCGGCGCCGATGAACACCGGTATGGACCGCCCGGTGGCGCGGCTCAGGAGCTGTCCGCGCACCCACGCCCACGCTTCCGGCAGCCGTTCGGCATCCGCCTCGAGCGCCGCGCCGATCTCGTATCCCGCCGGCGGGAGGTGCC
>Ga0187893_10004255_pt1 | contig 27557 bp, 27 predicted proteins | sample MA1701074metaG_FD_139574 | JGI IMG/M metagenome (GOLD analysis project Ga0187893, IMG submission 139574) | White microbial mat communities from a basaltic lava cave in the Kipuka Kanohina Cave System on the Island of Hawaii, USA - MA170107-4 metaG ... | reverse complement strand
TGCCACCCCTATCCCCTGAGGCGCCTTGGCGTCATCCCCTGAGGTAAGAGCCCAGTGCGGTAATCCCGCTCGCTGGGATCCGTGGAGGGGGTTATGGGTAACCATCATCTCTACTCCGACTTCTACTGGAGCGACTCTACACCCCGGGTTCCGCGATGCCGGAGTGCGCCCAGGCCGGGCGATCCGCGCAGGAGGAATGATTCGTCGTCAGGCGCCCTCGGATCCCGCACCCAAGGTGGCGCGCCGCTCGCTGAACCGCCGCTGGCCGAGGGCCCGCGGTCGCTGACCGGCCCGTCGCGCCGACGCTGTCAAGCGAAAAGGCGGAGCCCGGAGCCCGGCGCGTCAGGCGCCCGCGGCGAGCTGGCCGATGATCGCCACGCACGCCAGCTCGGCCATGAATGCCGTTCGGCCCTTATCGGTTGGCCCGCACCATGTGCGCCTGGAACGGTAGCTGGACGTGCCCGCCTACCGTGACCGATCGCAGGGCCTCCGCCATCTCCGACCGGATCCTCGCCGTCAGGTCCGCTCGGGCCGCGGCGTCGAGGTGCCGCATGGCGGGGATCGCCGCGGTATCGACGTCGATCTCTCCGGCCAGGAAACCATTGGGGTCGGGGAATCGCGCCAGGAGCTCGAACGGCTCGATGTCGATGTCCCGGAAGCCCGCCTTCGCCACACGGTCGCGCAGCTCGGCACCGTCGCCCAGCGCGAAGATGGTCCGGACGCCCGACGTGCCGAGGCGGCGCGCGATCGCCCGATCCAGCAGCTCGTAGAACGGGTGGCGGTCGAGACCTTGCCAGACGCCCAGCACCGCGCGGCCGCCGTCGGCGAGCACGCGCCGCATCTCGGCCAGGGCGGCGGATGGGTCGGTGAAGAACATGAGCGCGTACTGGCACAGCACCAGATCGAAGGCGCCATCCGCGAACGGAAGCGCTTCGGCCCGGCCCTCCTTCCAGTCGATCGAGAGCTGCTCGCGGGTGGCGGCGGCGCGGGCGACGGCCAGCATGCCCGGGCTGACGTCGAGGCCCACCACGCGGCCCGCGGTCCGCACGCGCGGCGCGGCGCGGCGGGCCGCGATGCCGGTCCCGCATCCAACGTCGAGCACCCGCTCGTTCGGCCGGGGCCGCGCGAGATCGATCAGTCGGTCGGCGGAGGGCGCGAACAGCACGGGAACCATGTAGCTCTCGTAGGTCTCGGCGGGATTGTCCATCCTGGTTCTCCTTTCGGGTCGGCTGTTGTCGACGGTGAGCGGAGTGTATGATCGGGCCGTGAGCGGAGGCAATGACCACCGGTCCGGATTCCTTGCTACCCCGTCTCCGGCCCCCCCGGCCCATGCCCCGGCGTCCGGGCTCCTTGCTCCCGAGTCCGATCCGCTCTCGGACGTGCTGCGGGGAGTGCGGCTGACCGCGGCGGTGTTCTTCCGCGTGGAGGCGAGCTCACCGTACGTGATCGAGCTGCCCGACGGCGCGACCCTCGCGCGAGGCGTCTCGCCCCGAGCGCAGCACGTCATTTCCTATCACGTCGTGACCGAGGGCACCTGCTGGGGCGGTGTGCCCGGCGAGGCCCCCGTGTCCCTGACCACCGGCGACGTGCTGGTGTTGCCCCACGGCGATCCCTACGCCATGTCGATGCCGAGGGGCCTCCGCGGGGGACCCTCGCGGGACGAGGTCCTCGACTTTCTGCGGGCGATGTCGGCCGGTCAGCTCCCGTTCACCGTCACCGAGGGCGGCGGCGGGCCGGAGCGCCTGCAGCTCGTGTGCGGCTTTCTCGGCTGCGACGTGCGTCCGTTCAATCCGCTCTTGGCCACGCTGCCGCGCCTGCTGCGCGTGCGCCGGACGTCGGCGTCGGCCGACGATCCGCTGGAGAAGCTCGTCGAGTTCACCGTGGCGGAGTCGCGAGAGCGGCGCGCGGGCGGGGAATGCGTGCGCCTGCGTCTGAGCGAGCTGCTGTTCGTCGAGGTGGTCCGGCGCCATCTCGCCACGCTGCCGGCCGAGCAGCGGGGCTGGCTCGCCGGCCTGCGGGACCCGGTGGTCGGGCGGGCCATCGCCCTGCTTCACGAGCGCCCGGCTCATCCCTGGACGCTCGATCAGCTCGCGAAGGGTTCGGGCGCATCCCGATCCGTGCTGGCCGAGCGGTTCACCCACTTCGTCGAGGATTCGCCGATCCAGTACCTGACGCGCTGGCGGATGCAGATCGCCGCGCGCCTCCTGGCCGAGAGTACCAGCAAGGTCTCCACGGTCGCCCTGGAGGTCGGCTACGACTCCGAAGCCGCGTTCAGCCGGGCCTTCAAGAAGGCGGCCGGGGTGCCTCCCGCGGCGTGGCGGCAGCAGCACGCGGCCCGCGCTGTCGGCGCGCGCTGATCCTGCGGTCTCGTCGCCTTGACGAGCGCGGCCTCGGCGGGCAGTATCGGCCCGACTCGCGTGCTCCCTGACAACCTCGGCTACCTGTTCGACACGGCACTAGCCCTGACTCCGTCCAAGCCGGCGGTGCTCCAGGGCGAGACCGTCCTGACCTACGCCGGGCTCGACGCCCGCTCCAACCGGATGGCCAATGCGCTCGCCTCGCTCGGGGTCATCGCGGGCGATCGGGTGGCGCTGCTCTTCAACAACGACTACCGCTTCCTCGAGACGCTCTTCGGCACGATGCGGCTCGGGGCGGTGGCGGTGCCGCTCAACATCCGGATGGGCGACGAGGCGCTCCGCTACGTCACGGAAGACTCCGAGGCGGCGGTGATGGTGGCCAGCTCGGCGCTGGCCGAGCGGGGCCGGACGCTGGCCGCGCAGATCCCGGCCATCAAGCACGTGATCGCCGACGGGCCGCCGGTCGACGGCGCGCTGGCCTACGAGGTCGTGCTCGCCGCGGGCGCGCCCACGCTGGCGCGGCGGGTGACCGCCTTCGACGAGATCTGCATGCAGCCGTACACCTCGGGCTCCACCGGCAAGCCCAAGGGCGTGCTGCTGACCCACGGCGGCCAGATCTGGAACGCCGACATCATGCGTAAGGCGCTGCTGGCCGACGACACCGAGCGCGCCCTGATCGCGGTGCCGCTCTACCACAAGAACGCGATGGCGGGGGCGGTGAAGCCATTCCTCCTCTCCGGCGGCTCGCTGGTGATCCTGCCCGGCTTCGACGCCCTCGAGGTCATCCGCGCCATCGACCGGTACAAGGTCACCTATCTCACCGGAGTGCCCGCGATGTACAAGATGATCCTCGCCGAGAAGGACGCGCTCGGCCGCCACGACGTCTCCAGCGTGCGCTACGCGGTGTGCGGCTCGGCCGAGGTGCCCGACGAGCTGCTGGAGGAGTTCCGCCGGGTGTTCGGCGCGCCCATCGCCGAGAGCTACGGGCTGACCGAGGGCGGGCCGGTGCCGGTGGTCAACTCGCGCTGGGGCCTCAAGAAGCGCAATTCGTGTGGCCTGGCCTTCCCGGGCTGCGATGTGCGCCTGGTCGACGAGGCCGGCGCCGAAGTCGGCGTGGACGAGGTGGGCGAGCTGGTCACCCGTAACCCGGGCCTCGCCAAGGGGTACTGGAAGCTGCCCGAGGCCACCGCGAAGAAGTTCCGCGACGGCTGGCTCTACACCGGCGACCTCATGCGCCGCGACGGAGACGGCTACTACTACTTCGTCGGCCGCCGCGACGACATGATCAACGTGGCCGGCGAGAACGTGTACCCGAAGGAAGTGGAGGACATCCTGCTCCAGCACCCGAACCTGCGGGACGCCTGCGTGGTGCCGGCGCCCCACGACGTGAAGGGCGAGGTGCCGATCGCCTTCGTGGTCGAGCGCGAGCCGGGAAAGACCTCCGAGGACGACGTGCGGCGCTTCTTCCTGGAGCGCGGGGCGCCGTATGCCTACCCGCGCCGGGTGGTGTTCCTGGACGCCCTGCCGCTCGGCGGCACCGGCAAGATCGACCGCACTGGGCTCAAGGCGCGGGCGCGCGAGACCGCCCAGTGAGCGGGTCCGCGCTGCCGAAGCTCGACTTCAGCCACTCACCGTTCATGCGCTTCCTCGGCCTGGAGATCGTGCGGGCCGAGAAGGGGCTGGTCGAGATGCGCCTCCCGTACCGCGAGGAGTTCCTGCGCAACGACGGCTCGAACTGGCTGCACGGCGGCGTGGTCAGCGCGCTGGCCGACATCGCGGGCGACTACGCGGTCATCACCGAGACCGCGCCGGGTGTGCCCACCATCGACATGCGCGTGGACTACCTGCGGCCGGCGCGCCGAGGCCACCTGGTCGCGCTGGGCAAGACGGTGCGGGTGGGCCGGACGGTCTGCGTGGCCGACGTGGAGATCCGCGACTCCACCGGGACCCTGGTCGCGGTGGGCCGCGCGTGCTACGCTTCGCCGCGGCCGGCCGAGCGGAAGGCCCGAGAGGAGACGCCATGAGCACCCCGATACCCCCCGACAACCTCAACGAGATCGGTGTCCTCAAGCGCCGCGAGATCGAGGCGCGCATCCTCATGCCCGTGCTGGAAGCCCTCGGCGAAGAGTTCGGCCGCGAGCGCGTCTTCGAGACCGCGCGGCGGGTCATCATCGACGTGGCCCGCGCCCAGGGCAAGGCGCTGGCCCAGCGGATGGGTGGCGACAGCCTGACTCACTTCGCCACCGCGCTGGAGGACTGGAAGAAGGGCGACGCCTACCGCATGGACGTGCTCGAGCAGAGCGAGGAGAAGTTCTCGTTCAACGTGACGCGCTGCCGCTACGCCGAGATGTACCGCGCGCTCGGCATCCCCGAGGTGGGGGCGCTGCTCTCCTGCAACCGCGACTTCTCGCTGGTCGAGGGTTTCAACCCGGCGGTGAAGCTGACGCGGACGCAGACCGTGATGGAGGGCGCCTCGCACTGCGACTTCCGCTTCGAGCTGCGCCGCCCGCAGAACGCCCCGTCCAAGTAACGCCGATGCGCGCCGTCGCGATCGATGCCCACGGGGGCCTGGATCAGGTGCGGCTCCGCCCCGACTGGCCGGAGCCCAAGGCCGGCCCGGGCCAGGCGGTGGTGGACGTGAAGGCCTGCGGCCTGAACTACCTCGACATCTTCGTGCTCCACGGCATGCCCGGCCTGCCCGTCGAGATGCCGCGCATCCCGGGCGGCGACATCGCGGGCGTCGTCCATTCGGTCGGCGTGGGCGTCTCGCGGGAGTGGGTCGGCAAGCGCGTGCTCATCGACCCTCACATCCAGCCGGGCGGCGCGCTGGGCGAGCACGCCAACGGCGGGCTCTGCGAGAAGATCGCGGTGGCCGCCGAGAACCTCATCCACATGCCCGACGCGGTCTCCTTCGAGCAGGCGGCCTCGCTGCCCATCGCCTACGGAACCGCCTACCGCATGATGATCACGCGCGGGCGCGTCCAGGCCGGCGAGCTAGTGCTGATCCTGGGCGCGAGCGGCGGCGTCGGCACCGGCTGCGTGCAGATCGCGAAGAACCTCAAGGCCCGCGTGATCGCGTGCGCCTCCTCCCCCGAGAAGCTCCGGCGGCTGAAGGAGCTGGGCGCCGACCACCTCATCGACTACACGAAGGAAGACTTCTCGAAGAAGGCCTGGGAGCTCTCCGGCAAGAAGGGCGTGGACGTGCTCGTGAACTACACGGGCGGCGACACCTGGGTGCCCAGCCTGCGCACGCTGGCCAGGCACGGCCGGCTGCTCACCTGCGGCGCCACCGCCGGCTACGACCCCAAGACCGACATCCGCTACATCTGGCGCCGCGAGGTCAACATCATCGGCGCCAACGGCTGGACCCGCGAAGGCCTCGAAGCCCTCCTGGTCGAGGTGGAGCGCGGCAGCATCAAGCCGATCATCGACCGCGTCTTCCCCCTGGCCGAATCCGCAGAAGCCATGCGCCTCCTCGAAGACCGCGAAGTCTTCGGCAAAATCATCGTCGTCCCATGAGGATGAACGTGGGTTCCCTACTGAACTCCCCCCTCTCCCCTCAGGGGAGAGGGCAGGGTGAGGGGTGGTCTGGGGAGAACCGCGTAGCCATCATCGACCTCTCAAGACCCGACACCCCCCCGCGAAGTTACCTACGCCACGCTGGACGCCCGGTGCGACGCACTGGCCGCCGGCCTCGCCGCCCGCGGCCTCGGCCGCGGCGACCGCGTCGGCATCCTCGCCCTCAACCGCACGGAGTACATCGAAGCGCTCTACGGCACGATGCGCGCCGGCGCCATCCCGGTCCCGCTCAACGCCAAGCTCCCCGCGGAGACGCTGGCCTTCATCGCTCGTGATGCGAACCTGTCCTTACTCTTCGTAGACGCCGCCCATCAGAAGCTCTGCCCGCCCGGCGTCCCGTTGGTGAGCTTCGACGCCGACTACGTGGAATTCCTGAAGCCGGGCCCGTTCGCCGCCGTCGACCCCGGCCCCGACGACATCTGCCTCCAGCCCTACACCTCCGGCTCCACCGGCCGCCCCAAGGGCGTGCTGCTGACCCACGCGGGCCAGGCCTGGCAGATCGACGCGCTCGCCACCGCGCGCCGCATGAGGCCCGACGACCGCATCCTGGTCGCGGCCCCGCTCTACCACAAGAACGCCCTGGTGTGGACCAAGGTCGGCATGGCTGCGGGCGCCTCGCTCGTCCTGCTAGCCCGCTTCGATCAGGGCCTCTACGTGGAGTCCATCGGCCGCTACCGGGTCACGCGGCTCTCCGGCGTGCCGACCATGTTCCACCTCATGCTGAACGACCCGGCGCTCGCCAAGATCGACAAGAGCTCGGTGCGCTTCATCGGCGTCGGCTCGGCGCCGGCCTCGCCGGCACTCTTCGAGGCCCTGGCGCGCGCCTTCCCGAACGCGGCGGCGACCAACGGCTACGGCGTGACCGAGGCGGGCCCGGTGATGTTCGCCAACCATCCAGACGGCTTACCCAGGCCCGCTACGTCCATCGGCTACCCGTTGACCGGCTGCGAGATCCGGCTCGACCCTGGGCCCGACGAGGGCGTGCTGCTCACGCGCAACCCGGGGGTGATGGCGGGCTACCACAACCTGCCCGACGAGACGGCCAAGCGCCTCAAGAACGGCTGGTTCGACACCGGCGACGTTTGCCGGCGCGACGCCGACGGCTTCTACTACTTCGTCGGCCGCACCGACGACATGTTCGTCTGCGGCGGCGAGAACGTCTACCCGGGCCACGTGGAGGGCACGCTGGAGCGTCACCCGGACGTGCTGCAGGCCGCCGTGCTGCCCCTGGATCATGAACTCAAAGGTCAGGTGCCGGTGGCCTTTGTGGTCGCGCGCGCGGGCTCCGGCCTCAGCGAGCAGGCCGTCAAGGACTGGGCGCTGGCCCACGGCCCCGCCTATCAGCACCCCCGGCGCGTGTTCCTGGTGCCCGAGCTGCCTCTGGCCGGGACGAACAAGATCGATCGCGCGGCGCTCAAGGCGCGCGCGCTGGCAACCCCAGACCCTACACGAGGAGGATGACCATGTTCATCGATCGCCGGAGTTTCGTGAAAGGCGCCGCCGTCGCGGGTGCGGCTGCGGTGGCCCCTCAGGTGCTGGTGCGTACCGCCCGCGGCCAGAGCAAGAACAAGGTGGTCTTCGTCTCCGAGGAATCGAACCCGAAGGCCATCGCGGTCTACGACAAGATCAACGCGGACTTCAAGAAGGAGACCGGCATCGAGGTCACGATGGAGTACCCGGGCTTCGCCAATATTGCCAAGCGCGTGGCTACACTCATCGCGGCCGGCACGCCGCCCGAGATCGTCTGGTACGGCGCCGGGCAGGCCATGAACCTGGCGATGGAGAATCAGCTCGTGGACGTGGCCGACGTCATCAAGGCCACCGGCGGGACGTCCGAGAATCTACGGATGGTCTACAAGGGCGCGGACCGCTCCATCCCGACTAGCCAGCAGTTCGTCTACGGGTGGTATCGCAAGGATCTCTTCCAGGCCAAGGGGCTCGAGGCCCCCAAGAGCTGGGAGGACTACCTGAAGGTGGCCAAGGCGCTGAACAACCCGCCCACCATGTACGGCTGCATCGTGCCCTCCGCGGAGACCGGCGCCTCGACGCTCCTGCTCGAGACCATGTTCATGAAGAACGACGTGCACTGGTTCGAGTGGAACGCGGGCAAGAAGGAATATGAGGTCGCACTCGACAAGGGCAACCAGCGCAAGCGCGCCATCGAGACGCTCGACTACCTGAACGAGCTGCACAAGTACTCGCCCGAGGCCAGCACCTACAACTGGGGCGAGCTCATGTCCACCTACTTCACCGAGAAGGCCGCCTCCTCCTGGTACGTGGGCTCGCGCCTGCTCGACCAGGTCATCGCCAATAATCCGAAGATCGCCGACGCCACGCTGCCCTTCGAGCTGCCGAAGAAGCTGACCGACCACTACTATCTCTCGATCCAGGGCTTCCACATCCTCGAGAAGTCGAACGTGGAGGGCGCCAAGAAGTACGTCACCTTCTTCATGAAGCACCCCGACGTCATCAGCTGGTACCACGCCGTACCGCTGCACATCATCCCGGCCAGCCGCCAGATGCTGCACTCGGCCAAATACCAGGACAACCCGGTGATCCAGAAGCGTATGGACGTGCTGAAGTTCCTCGACTCGATCTGGACCAAGGGCGTGCCGCTCTACTACTGGGACGGGCGTGAGCTGAACCAGCACATCGGCCTCTTCCACAACGAGAACCTGGCCGGCTGGATGCTCGCCGCGCGCAACATCAAGGGCATGAAGTCCGAGCAGGTCGTGGACGAGGCGGCCGCCCAGGTCCGCAAGAAGATGCGGCGGGCCAGCTAGTGTCCCCCTCTCCCCCGCGAGGGGGAGAGGGCAGGGTGAGGCGGAGGGGGCGGTGAGTGCCAATACCGAGCGGCGCGTGTGGGTGCTCGGCACCACCGCCCCCGCCCTCGTCTTCCTGCTGGTGATCGCGTACCTGCCCATCGCGTACGCGGTCTCGCTCAGCTTCTTCAAGAAGACCGCCTTCAACCCGGCCATGAAGTGGGTCGGGCTCGACAACTACCGCTTCATCCTGGAAGAGCCCGAGCTGTGGAACGCTTTCTGGCGCTCCGTGGTCTTCACGGTGGGCTCGGTGGGGCTGCAGCTGGTGCTGGGGCTGGTGGCGGCGCTCCTGCTGAACCGCGCCTTCCGCGGCCTCAACGTGGTGCGCAGCTTGTTCGTCCTGCCGTATCTGCTGCCCTCCATCGTGGTGGCGCTGGTCTTCCAGTGGCTGCTCTCGCAGGAGTACGGCGTCGTCAACCAGGTGCTGATGCAGACCGGCGTCGTTGCGCGGCCGATAAACTTCTTCGGCGGCCTGGGCAGCGCCATGTGGGCCGTCATCGGCATGGCGGGCTGGCAGTACGGCTCCTTCGCCACGCTCCTGATCCTGGCCCGGCTGCAGGCGATCAATCCGAAGCTCTACGAGGCCGCCGCCGTCTCGGGCGCCGGCACGCTCCGCGCCTTCTGGGACGTCACCCTGCCCAACCTGCGTACCACCCTGATCGTGATCGCGCTCCTGCGCGGCATCTGGATGTTCAACAAGTTCGACTCGATCTGGCTCGTGACCCATGGCGGCCCGCTCAAGGCCACCGAGACGCTGCCGCTCTACGCCTATCGCCTCGCCTTCGAGGAGTTCGACTTCGGCCTGGCCGCGGCGGCCTGCACCGTGATGTTCGTGGTGCTGCTGGTGGGCGCCGTCGTCTACTTCAAGCTGTTCGACCCCACGAAGGAGATCGAGGTGGGCCGGTGAGCCGGCTCCAGCTCTACGGGCCGTTCGCTCTGCTGCTGGTGGTGCTGGTGCTCGTGGCCTTCCCGTTCTACTGGATGGTCCTCTCCTCCTTCACGCCGAAGGAGGCCCTCTTCCGACCGCCCTACCGCTTCTTCCGCCTCGACTTCTCGCTGGGCAACTACCGCGAGCTGCTCTTCGCCACCGAGTTCGTCCGCTACTTCGCCAACAGCCTGATCGCGGCGGTGGGCGCCATCGTGCTGAACGTGGTGGCGGCCACCCTGGCCGGCTACGGCCTGACGCGCTTCGCCTTCCCGGGCAAGAAGACCTTCGCCTTCGGCACGCTCTTCTCCTACATGTTCCCGCCCATGCTGATGGCCATCCCGCTCTACATCCTCTTCTCCGCACTCCAGATGCGGAACACCTACACCGGCCTGATCCTGGCACACATGGCCATCAGCCTGCCGCTCAACATCTGGCTCATGTGGCAGTACTTCCAGATCGTGCCGCAGTCGCTGGAGGAGGCCGCGTGGGTCTCGGGGGCCAGCCGCCTGCGCGCCCTGCGCCAGGTGTGCCTGCCCTCGGCCCGGCCCGGCATCCTCTCGGTCGCCATCTTCTCCTTCGCGCTCTCCTGGAACGACTTCACCTTCGCGTTTCTCCTGCAGACCGACCGCCACATGTTCACGCTGCCCGTCGGCCTCGCCAACTTCGTGGAGCAGACCGGCGTGCACTGGGGCATGGTGATGGCCGCCGCGGTGCTGGTCTCGGTGCCCACCTTCCTGCTCGTGTTCTTCCTGCAGCGCTACCTGCTGAGCGGCCTGCGGGCCACGGGCTAGGGCGTCGGGATGGCGTTCTCGGTCCGGCTGGAAGGTCTCGACAAGCGGTTCGGCCGTGGCGCCCGCGCGGTCCACGCGGTGCGCGATCTCTCCCTCGAGATCGGCGAGCGTGAGTTCTTCACCTTCGTCGGCCCCTCCGGCTGCGGCAAGACGACGACACTGAGGATGATTGCCGGCCTCGAGACCCCCACCGCCGGCCGCATCTGGTTCGGCGACACTGAGGTGACCGCGCTGCCCCCGCAGAAGCGCGACATCGCCATGGTCTTCCAGGACATCGCGCTCTTCCCCTACATGACGGTGCGCCAGAACATCGGCTACCCGCTACGGATCGCCGGCCTCCCCCGCACCCGCGTGGACGAGAAGGTGGAGAAGGTGGCCGCCACCCTCGGCCTGGCCGACAAGCTCGCCATGAAGCCCGGCCAGCTCTCCGGCGGCCAGCAGCAGCGCGTAGCCATCGGTCGCGCCATCATCAAAGAGCCGAAGGTGCTCCTGATGGACGAGCCCCTCTCCGCCCTGGACGCCCGCCTGCGGGTGGAGATGCGCACCGAGATCCTCCGCCTGCACCGCGAGATCTCCGCCACCATCATCTACGTCACCCACGACCAGGTCGAGGCCATGACCATGTCCACGCGGGTAGCGGTGATGGACCAGGGCCGCACGCTCCAGATCGACCCGCCGCGAACGATCTTCCGCCGGCCGGCCGACATGACGGTGGCCACCTTCATCGGCACGCCGGCGATGAACATCATCCCGGCGGCGGTGGTGGCGACACCTTCAGGCTTGGCCATCGAACTGCTGGGGCGGTTGATCCCAGTGGCGGCGCGGTGCCACGCAGCCTTGCAGGGGCTGAAGCGGGTGAAGGTTGGGATCCGGCCGCAGTCGGTGCGGCTGGTGCCGCCGGGTCCGGACCAGATCATGGGGAGTGTGTTCCTGCGGGAGCCCCTGGGTTTCGAGGATGAGGTGCTTGTGGAGACGGCTGACGGCACGCGGCTGAAGGCCGTGACTGATACCGGAGAAGGCTTTCTCGAGGGAGCCGCCACCGGGCTCGAGTTCGCGTCACAGGATCTCTTTCTGTTTCACGCGGAGACGAAGAGTGCTCTCTGTTGCGGTCTTGATTGATGACGACTTGAAGCACGGTGGGTGACGGCAGTCGCATGGCCGGTTGACTCATACTTAGTACGAAGAAATTCGTGCTACTATCCGCAGGGCCTCAGATACCAGCCGAGCGGGTGCAGGAGGTTCAGCACCTGCCGGCCGGAGGGATCCACGAGCGCCACCGTCAGCCATCGGTGATAGGCCTCGCGCGCCAGCCGCGCCTGCTCATAGAACTTCCGCAGGTCGGCCGAGTCGAGATCGTTCGAGGTCGCGAGCCCCTTCAGCCCCGCGAGGGAGGTCTCGACCTCGCAATCCACCGCCGCGGTCAGGGAGCGGGCGTGGTACAGCAGCGCCTGCTCCATGTGGCGATGCTCGTCCTGGTGAGCCCACCAGATCGCGATGCCGGCGACCCCCAGCAGAGGGACCAACGACCGCGAGCAGAAACGTGCGAAGCTTCATGGCATTCCGCATCGGCAAGCTTTGCTATGCTCCCGATCGGGCCATGTCAGAAACGTCCAGCTACGACGTCATCGTCATCGGCGCCGGGATCTCCGGCATGTACCAGCTCCACCGGCTCCGCGGGCTCGGCCTGCGCGTGCGGGTGTTCGAGGCCGGCGACGGCGTCGGCGGCACCTGGTACTGGAACCGCTACCCCGGGGCGCGCTTCGATTCCGAGAGCTGGACCTACGGATACTCCTTTTCCGACGAGATCCTGCGCGAGTGGGAGTGGAGCGAGCACTTCGCCGCGCAGCCGGAGACGTTGCGGTACTGCAACTTCGTCGCCGACAAGCTCGACCTGCGCCGCGACATCGAGTTCAATTGCCGGATCAAGGCGGTGGCCTATGACGAGGCCGCGAACCAGTGGGAGATAGAGAGCGAGGACGGCCGGCGGGCCCGGGCGCGGTTCCTGATCACCGCGATCGGGCCCCTGTCGGCGCCGACCATGCCGACCATCCCGGGGGTGGAGAGCTTCCGCGGGGAGGCCTACCACACCGGCACCTGGCCGCACGAGCCGGTGAGATTCGCCAGCAAGCGCGTCGCGGTGATCGGCACCGGAGCCACCGCCGTGCAGGCGATCACCGAGATCGCCAAGACGGTCGGCCACCTCACGGTGTTTCAGCGCACGCCGAACTGGTGCGCGCCGCTGCACAACAGCCGGATCGACGCGGCCACGCAGGCCCGCATCAAGGCGACCTATCCGGAGATCTTCGCGCTCTGCCGTGACTCCTTCGGTTGCTTCATCCACCAGGTCGATCCGCGCAACGCGCTCGAGGTGAGCCCGGAGGAGCGCGAGGTGTTCTTCGAGAAGCTCTACGGCGAGCCCGGCTTCGGCATCTGGATGGGCAACTTCCGCGACGTGCTGATCAACCAGGAGGCCAATGCCACCATCACCGAGTTCATGCGCCGGAAGATCCGCGAGCGGGTCCGAGACCCGAAGGTGGCGGAGAAGCTGATCCCGACGAACCACGGTTTCGGCACCCGCCGCGTGCCGCTGGAGAGCGGCTACTACGAGGTCTTCAACCAGTCGAACGTGCGCCTGGTCGACCTGCGCGAGACGCCGATAGAGCGGATCACGCCCGCCGGTATCAAGACCAGCGACGCCGAGCGTGAGTTCGACATGATCATCTACGCCACCGGCTTCGACGCCATCACCGGGGCGTTCGACCGCATCGACGTCCGCGGCGTGGGCGGCCGGCGGCTCCGGGACAAGTGGGCGGACGGGCCGCGCACCTACCTCGGCCTGCAGATCGAGGGCTTTCCCAATCTCTTCACGCTGGTCGGGCCGCACAACGCCGCGACGTTCTGCAACATCCCGCGCTGCATCGAGCAGAACGTGGGCTGGGTGACCGCGCTGATCGGGCACATGCGCGAGCAGGGCCACGCGCGCGTCGAGGCCACCGCCGAGGCGGAGCGGGACTGGACCCAGCACGTGCACGATACCGGACGGCGCATGCTCTTCACCCAGGTCGATTCCTGGATGATGGGCATCAACTCCAACGTGGCGGGCAAGCAGAAGCGCACGTTCATCGTCTACGCGGGCGGCGCCCCGAAGTATCGGGAGAAGTGCGTTGAGGTCGCCGCCCTCGGCTACGTGGGGTTCACGTTCCGGTAGGAGCGCCGGGCGCGGTGGCCCCGCTCAGATGGAATACACGCTCTGCCAGGGCTCGATCGCTGCCATCATCTTTCGATACGACTGCGCCCAGACCGGCATCCGAAAGGATGGGGGAAGAGAAGGCCCAGGGGATGGCCAGCTCCGGGTCGTCCCACCGGCACTGGACTTCTTCGAGCGGATCGTAAACCCGGCTCTCCACCGTGAGCAGGATCGAGTCGACCGGAAAGTAGAGTCCATGAAGGACGCCGGGAGGGACCGTCATTGCCGACGGGGATTCGCTGGACAGCTCCACGAGCGCGGTCATCCCAAAGGTGGCCGATCGCTTCCGCACGTCCCGGATTCCCACAGTGGTACGCCCCGAGGCCAAGACGAAATAGTCGGTGTGCATCCCATGCACATGACTGCCACGAAGTGTTCCGGCCCGCGACCACGTGATATTCACCTGCGCCCCTTCAACCCCCGGCGCCCAAGACTCTCGAAACGCCTCGACCAGCCATCCGCGCCGGTCATGGTGAGGCTCCAGCGGACGAACCGTCACCCCCCGAGGCAGGATCATGTCGTTCCTCCCGGGTCGCATACTCCCGGCCAGGATAGCAGAAGAGCCCGTCCGGCTCTCCGCGATGGCTCCAAGCGGCCCACCCAGCAGTCCGTCTCGGCCCAGTTCGCGAGCGTGGCCGCCCTGGTGCGGGGAGGAGATCTCTGATGCGCGCGTTCGAGCCGTTTCGGCTTGGGCGCCGGGCCTGGGAGTGCCTAGCCGACCGCGAGTGGCCGATGCGGCTCCGCCCGTGGGTGTACGAGCGCGGGCTCGTCAGGCGCGGATGGTACTACCGGCTGCGTCTCCGGAACGCCCTGTCCAGGCGGATCAAGGTCGGCTTCGGGCCGATTCTGGTCGGCGAGAACACGCTCGGCATGCGCAAGTGGCACATCGATCCGATCGTAGACGCGATCAACCGGTCATCCTCGCGCTACGTTGGCGACATCTTCCCCGGCGAGGATCTCTCGCGGTTCGACGTCGTCGTCATCGTCAGGCACTTCGAGTCCCTCAGCCCGGAGGTCGTGCACCGCCTGCGCGAGCGGCCCACACGGCTCGTCTACGACACCGCGGACATCCGGGTCGTCCAGACCACGAGCGGGCGCCGCGACATCTACGAGGACCACCACGCGCTCGAGCGGCACTACAAGCCGTTCCTCCGGTCGATGGACGCCCTGATCCTGGCGAGCCCGCTGCAGCGACAAGACTTCGAGGACCTCGGGATCCCGCAGGTGGAGATCGCCCGGCCAGTGCTCAATCGCCGGCACCGGACCTCTTACGCTCACGGGGGTCCGATCCGGCTGGTCTGGCAAGGGTTTCCGGAGAACCTCACGCCGATGCAACGGCTCCACCCCATCATCGGGCGGCTCCGTGAGGAAACCGGCCTCGACATCCGGCTCGTGTACGACACGAGCGGGCCGGCCCGCGACGAGGGCCCGATCCAGTACACCGAATGGAAGGTCCACCGCTGGGAGCGTGTGCTCGTCACGTCCGATGTGGGCGTGGTGATCAAGCCGCTCGACGACCCGTTCCAGCAACGCAAGCCGCCGACGAAGGTGATCAGCTACATGGCCGCCGGCCTCCCCGTCGTGTGCACGCCGTCGGAGGCGGACCGGCACGTCATCGCCCACGGAAGGACGGGATTCTTCGCATACGAGGATCGCGAGTGGCACGCGTGCCTGCGCGCCCTGGTGACGGACCCGTCACTTCGGCAGCGGGTTGGCACGAACGCGAGGCACCACGTCCTGGAACGGTATAGGGTGGAGCGGATCGCCGCGGACTACTTACAGCTGTTCGACCGGCTTCTTGGGCACCTGACTCCTGCGCAGCGCACTGCCGCGACGCGCCCACCCAGGTCGACGCCTGGATGATGGGCATCAACTCCAACGTGGCGGGCAAGCAGAAGCGCACGTTGTGGTTCACGTTCCGGTCGCGCGGGCGGCGGGCCGCCGGTTCAGCTCTTTGTTCGGGTTGATCAGATACTTCTCGCCCGTGGCCTGCTTGCCATAGACGGCGATCTCCTCGAGCTGCAGGGCCCCGGCGAGAGAGACTGCCTTCGTGTACGTGCTCGCGAACGTGGTCTTGATCTCGGCCGCGACCCGTTCTCGCAGCTTCTGGGCGGCCTCGAATCCGATTTTCTGTAGGAAAGCGGTGAGCAGCCAGCCGCCGATACCCCAGGCCATGCCAAAGGTGCGGTTGAGCTGGGCGGTGCTCATGTCGGCTCCGGCGAAAAGCAGTCCTTGGTCGGAGGGGTTGATCGGGGAGGCGTCGATGCGGACGATCACCTCCTCCGGTTTTGGCTCAGGGGTGGCAACGCTGACGAGGGATAGCTCGAGGATGCCGTCCTTCTTCACCGTTGAACGAAGCTGAAGTCCCGTGCCCATGCTGGCGTTTGCCATCTGTGGTCTCCAGTTTCTCGATGCGGCGGATCATCAGGCCAGGTTTTTCCTGAAGGGGGATTGAGTCCGCGGTTCTCATGGATCACCAGTACCGCCGGGAACGGCCCCTGCCCCGCGGGCTGCACCAGGTAACCTCGCATCTGTCCCGAATTGCCACCGGGCGACGGGTAGGTCACGTACTGCGCCTTGATCCGCGCGTCGGTGAAGGAGATGGTCTGCGCCTGTGCGTAGCGCGGCAGCAGTGCCTGCGCCATCGCCAGGCCGCCGGCCACCAGGATGCTGGCCCGCAGCAGGAACTCCCGGCGGTCGATGTGACCGTGGCAGTACTCGTCGTAAAGATCGAACACCCGCTGGTCGATTTCCAGCTGCGTCACCGCTTCAGTCATCGTCGGACTCCTCCGTGCCTGGGACCGCCCGTTTCACCGGCGCGAACGCGAGCGTCGGCACCGCGATCGCCCTCTGACCCCGAGCCATCCTGCGCCGCCATGGGCTCGCGGTCAAGACTGCCGCCCGCGTGGGTGGTGCACCTCGGAGCAGGCGCTATACTTCTGCCTACCGTGGTTGTCACCGGACCGGAGGACCTCGTCCCCGATCAGCTCAGCGAGCGCCTGCGCGACGTGCTCCCGTCCGGGCGTGTCATCGCGGTTCACGCCGGAGAGCGCCGCACGACGATCCTGTCCACGATCGTGCCCTTGCGCGTGGAATACTCTTGCGACGCGCCGAGCGAGGCCCCGACCCGCTTGCTCTTGAGGGCCACGCGGGCCGGGCTCGATGCCAGCCTCCGGTCGGTCGGCGAGCGCGAGGTCGCCTCCTACAACCAGGCCGCGCCGCTCATGCCGGGCGGCCTGCTGCCGCGCTGCTACGACGCGGAATACTCGTCGGGGCGCTTCCACCTTCTGCTGGAGGACCTATCCGAGACGCACACGATCCTCACGGAGTGGCCGATTCCCCCGAGCGTCGAGGCGTGCGAGCGGATCGTGGACACGTGGGCGATCTTCCACGCGTTCTGGTGGCGCCACCCGCGCCTCGGTCGAGAGGTGGGCACGTTCCTCGACGAGGCGGCGCTGGCGAAGATTAGCGCGGAGTATCGTGGACGGTACGAGCGCTTCGCGGAGGCACTCGGCGACCGCCTCTGGTCGGAGGCCCGCGCGGTCTACGCGCGCGTGGTCGACGCGTGGGGGCGTCTGTACACGCCCGGGCGTCTCTACGCGGCCCACACGCTCGCCCACGGCGACGCCCACGTGTGGAACCTCCTCTATCCCCGTGACGGGGCCGGGTCCGGCATCCGCCTCATCGACTGGGATGGCTGGCGCATCGGGCGCGGCGCCTCCGACCTGGCCTATATGATGGCCGTGCACTGGTATCCGGAGCGCCGCGCGCGGCTGGAGGCGCGGCTCATCGATCGCTACCATGCCGGCCTCCTTGCCCACGGCGTCACCGGCTACGGCCTCGATCGGCTGTGGGAAGACTATCGGCTCTCGGTCGTCGGGCTCCTGTCGACACCGGTGTGGCAGCAGTCTTACGGGCTCCACCCGAGTATCTGGTGGCCCCATCTGCATCGCGTCCTCGCCGCGTTCGAGGACCTCGGCTGCGCCGCACTCCTCTCGTAGCGCCCAGGCCGGCCTTGCCCGCGGCTCTCGGCTGGTGACGCGCCCCGTGCGCGGCCGACGATTGGGTCGCGGTGCCCGCCGTGTGCTCCGCACACGACACCTCGGGGTTCCAGTCCACGAACATCCCGTGCGGGTTATGTTTCCACGCCCAGACATGCAGGGCGAGGCCGAAGCGGTGGATGCTCGCTAGTCTTCGCGGGCGGGGTCGGGGACCAGCCCGTGCTGCGCGGCCACTCGGCCGGCTTCCTCGCGGGAGGCGACTCCGAGCTTGCCCAGGATGGCCGAGACGTGGTGGTCCACGGTCTTGGGCGAGATGTGCAGGCGGGCGCCGATGCGGGCGTTGGTCAGCGCGCCGGCCAGCAGGGCGGCGATCTCGGCCTCGCGCGCGGTGAGGCCGTAGGCGTTGCCGCGCGTGGCCGGGCGGGGGCCTCGCGGGATGTGGCGCACGCCTTCGGCGCGGAGGCGCTGGCGCAGGCGCTCGAGATCCGGCCGGGCGCCGAGGCGGTCGAAGATCTCGAGCGCGGCGAGCTGGGCGGGCTCGTCGCCCTCGGCCAGGGCGCGGGCCCGCTCGTAAGGGCAGCCAAGGCGCTCCCACAGGGCGGCGGCGCGGCGCCAGTCGCCGGCGACCTGCCGTGCGAAGGGGCGCGCGGCGTAGGCGGGCAGGGGCAGGCGGTCGCCGGCGCGGCGGCGCCAGAAGCCGAGCTCGCCGGTGTGCCACGCGTGCCGGTGGTGGCGCGCCAGGTCCCACGCGGCGCGGGCCTCGGCGCGGGCGCGCGCGGGGTCGTTGGCCAGCCACGCGGCCTCGGCGCGGGCTGCGCGCACCGGGCCTATGCGCTGGAGGTTCTGGGTGCGCTCGGCCAGCTCGAGGGCCTCGTCGAGCGCCGCGGCGGCGCCCGGGTCGCCCCGGCGAGTGCGCAGGCGCCCGAGGGCCACCAGCGCCATGATGCGGCTGATGGCGGCCACGTGCGGGTTCTCCACGAGCGGGCGCGCGGCCTCGCCCGCCTCGGTCCAGCGCCCCTGGCAGAGCCGGGTCAGGGCGAGCCACGCCTGCATGTAGTGCCGGCTGAAGTCCAGGTCGCGATCGGCGGCGTAGCGAATGCCCTCGGTCAGGTAGCGGTCGGCATCCGCGAAGCGGTAGAGGTCACAGCAGGCCGAGCCCAGGTTGACGAACGCGTTCGCGATCCACTCGGGGAGCGACGCCTTGCGGGCCAGGGCGAGGCTCTTCTCCAGATGGATGCGCCCCCGTGCGTGGTCGTAGCAAATCAGGGCCGCGCCCATCGTGTTGTAGGCTGCCGCCACGATCTCCCGCTCGCCGAAGCGCTCGGCCAGCGCGATGGCCTTCTTGCCCCAGCGGACGGACTCGGCACGGTCGCTGTCCATCATGCGCAGGTTCGACTGGATACGGTAGGCGTAGGCCAGCGCCGGCCCCGGGGGCAGCGCGCACAGGACGGCGATGGCGCGCCGGCTCGCCGCCTCCGCCTCCGGGTTGCGGCCGGCGCGGACGAGGGCGGCGGCGTTGACCGCGAGGGCCTTGCCTTCCCGCAGCCGGTCGCCCGCCTCGTGGTGGATGTCGCTCGCCTCCTGCCGGGCGCGGATCGCCTCGTCGAGTCGGTCCACCAGCATGCACTCGTCCGCGTAGCCGTCCAGGAGGCGCCCCCGCTCCACGGGGGGCGCGGCGGCGGCGAAGCGGAGCGCGCGGGCGTACTGGTCGGCGGCCTCGCGATGCGCGCCGAGCTTGGCGGCGCGGGCTGCGGCGGCAGGCGCGTGGGCCAGGACAGCGGAAGCATCGCCGGCGCCCTCGGCGTGGTGGGCGAGGCGAGTCGGGTCGGGCGGGCCTGCCGGGGGCGCGGCCAGCGCGCGCAGCGCCAGGGCGTGGAGGGCGTGGCGGCGGGACGGGGCGATCGTGTCCAGGATCGCCTGCCGGGCCAGCTCGTGGCTGAAGACCAGCCGGTCGCCCTGGGCGAGGAACATGCCGAGGGCGATGCACTCCTCGGTTGCGGCGGCCGCGTCGTCCACCAGTGCGCTGATGAGCCACGGCTCCACCTGGGCGCCGACCAGCGCGGCCGCCTCCAGCGCGGCGCGGCCGGCAGGCGACAGGCGCGCGACGCGGGCCAGCACCGCGTCGCGCACAGTGGGCGGGATGCCGGCCTCGCGGCTGGCCAGGGCCTCGGTGACGAAGAACGGGTTGCCGCCGGTCTGCCGGTGGAGCGCGGCGGGGTCGAGGGCCCGTCCCGCCGCGAGGGTGCGCACCGCGGCGGCCGAGAGTGGCGCCAGTGAGACGCGCCGGAGCGCCTGTGACGTCGCCAGGTCGCCGAGGACGATGCGCAGCGGGTGGCGCGGGCCGAGCTCGTCGTCGCGGTAGGTCAGCACCAGCAGCGCAGGCACCTGGCCGATGCGACGCCCAAGGAACTTGACCAGGTCCAGCGTGGCCGCGTCCGCCCAGTGCAGGTCCTCGAGCACGGCGACCACGGGCGGGCGGCGACCGAGTTCCTCGAGGACCGTGGAGAAGATCGTCCGCGGCGGCGCGCCGGCGTCGAGGCGCTCGCGCAGGCCCGCGCCGGCCTGCCGGGCGATGTCGTACACCGGCCCGAGGGGCCGCGGAGTGTGCAGGGAATCGCAGGCGCCCCACAGCGTGCGGGCCGAGCCGGTGCGCACCCGCGTGAAGAGATCCACTAGCGAGGTCTTGCCGATGCCAGCCTCGCCGTACACCAGCGCGACGCGCCCCTCGCCGGCCGCGGCCTCGCCCAGCGCGGCCGCGAGCGCCTCCAGCGCGGGCTCCCGCTCCAGCAGCGTCATGGGGCGCGCGTCGCCTGCCATGACGCGGAGCCTATCAGATCGGGATCGCCTCGAGAGGTGCAACGGGTCGCCGCCGTCAGCGGGTCGCTTTCGGAACGCTCTTGACCACGAACTCGCCGATCTTCTTGCCCATCGCGGAGCCGACCTCGGTCGAGTTGCGGTAGTGCACGCCGTCGTAGATGCGCGCGTGCGCGACCTCCTTCGTGAAGTCGTCGACGCTCTTCCAGGTCCGGACCGCGCCGCCAGCGGTGGGGCTGGCGGAGGTGAGCGTGGGGGTGGGCCCGGAGCCGATCTCGGCCGCGAGCACGGCGCCCAGCGATGAAGACACGATGCAGTGGGCGCACGGGTACTCGGGCTGCATCGGCGTGTCGATGAACGGCGTCCAGCCCGCGTCCCGCTCGGTGGCGTTGTTGCCGTCGAGATCGCCGTTGCGGATGGCGGTGACCGGGCGCCAGAGGTTGTACGAGTACTTGGCGTCGAACACGGCGATCAACCCGTCGTCCATGGTCATCGCGGCCAGCGCGAACAGGCGCGCGTTGTCGGTGACGTCGCGCCCGGCATGGCGGCCACCGAGCGGGCGACCGGCCAGTAGACGACCGGGGCCGTCGCGGGGTCACCGTTGGCACGTACACGCCCGGCGCCGCGTGGGGGCGATAGACGTCGGGAGCGACCATCCCGTCGTCGACGCACATCGCCACGATGGCGGTCGCCGTCTGCTCGCCGAGGGCGATGCCCGCGGTCTTCGCGGGGCCGTCGGGGACCGACCCGAGCAGGGCCTGGTAGTCGGCGTCGATGACCGCCTGCTGGGCCGGCATGAGCTTCGAGAGCGCGGTGCGGGTCGCCGCTGCGACGGCGGCGGCGCATCGCCTTCGCCCGGCTTCCCGACCGACGAACGGTCGTCCGCTTCGACTTTCGCGCATTCCCGGCGCGCTGCCGGTCCCTGCGGACGAGCTGGCTGATCCTCGAGCGCAGCGGCTCGGACGTCTGCCTGAAGGATCCCGGGTACGAGGTCGACCTCGTGGTCTCCGCCGACGCGGGAGCGATGGCCCGGGTATGGACGGGCGCCATCATGTTCGCCCAGGCGGTCCGAGAGGGCGGCCTGCGGGTGGAGGGCCCCCGCGACCTCGTCCCGGCGCTTCCGACCTGGCTACTCCTGAGCCACTTCGCCCACGTGCAGCGGCCCGCCCGCGCGGGTTGAACCCGCCCGCTCGGCCAGTGCCGCGCTCAGCGCGCGGCCGTGTGCTCCGCGCAGGACACCCGCGGATTCCAGTCCACGAACATCCCATGCGGGTTGTGCTTCCACGCCCAGACGTGCAGGGCGTAGAACGCCGGGATGCCGTAGCGATTGGGGCTCGGGTTGTAGTGGAAGAGCTGTCCCATCAGGGTGGGCGGGGTCTTGCTGGCCGCGTCCCAGGCGGCCGCGATCACGATGTACTCGACTCCCACCAGCTCCAGCTTGCCGCCCTTCGGCTCGTACATCAGGGCCTCGGGGCGGGCGGCGTCCAGCTTGCCGTCGCCGACCAGGGTGCTGTTGACGTAGTGGATGCCCATCGCGCCGCCCTGCGGGCTGCTGACGCAGCCGAGGAAGAGGGCATAGCCGGCGGCGGTGGCCGCCGCGACGTCCTGGTAGCGCTCGGTGGCCCGGCGTACCTCCTGAGCGAGGGGCGCGTTCGCGCCGCCGTGGGTCACCATGCCGGCCGACGAGCACGACACGAGCGAGACGGCGGCCAGACCGATCAACACGCTGTGCATGGTCCTCATCGGGTCCTCCCTCCGCCTCAGCGGTAGAAGTAGGGGTCGAGCACGCGGACCTCGGTGATGCGGTCGACCGGCAGCTTGTTGCGCTCGGCCACGCGGCGGATGGCCTCCGGGGCGGGCGCGTCGTAGACGCAGAAGGTGCGCTTGCGGTCTGGCGTGACGTAGGAGTGCACCCACGTCACGCCGTCCTCGGCATTAGTGGTGATGACGCCCTGGCAGGCCTTGGCGCCGGCCTCCGAAAGCGGAATCGCGAGACCGTCCAGGAAGGTCCGTTCCACGAGGTAGCGAGGCATGGCGGTGATGCTCCTTTTCCGCCGCGCGAGCGCGCTGGCTCCATCGCGACGCCGCCAGGCTAGGGCAGGGGCGCCTCGGCCACATCGGGAGGGGCTCCCTATTTTGGCTTCACCGCCTCCCCATCTTCGCGGGCGGGGTCGGGGATCAGCCCTTGCTGCATGGCCAGGCGGCCGGCGGCCTCGCGGGAGGCGACGCCCAGCTTGCCCAGGATGGCCGAGACGTGGTGGTCCACGGTCTTTGGCGAGATGTGCAGGCGGGCACCGATGCGGGCGTTGGTCAGCGAGCGGGCGAGAAGGGCGGTGATCTCGATTTCCCGCGCAGTCAGACCGAACTGGTTGGCGCGCGTGCTTGGCCGGGGGCCGCGCGGGATGTGGCGCACGCCGCCGGCGCGCAGGCGCTGACGGAGGCGCTCCAGGTCCGGCCGCGCGCCGAGCCGATCGAAGATCTCCAGCGCGGCGAGCTGCGCGGCCTCGTCGCCCTCGGCCAGGGCGCGGGCCCGCTCGTAGGGGCAGCCGAGGCGCTCCCACGCGGCGGCGGCGCGGCGCCAGTCGCCGGCGACCTGCTGCGTGAACGGCCGCGCCGCGCAGGACGGCAGCCGAACGCGCTCGCCGGCGCGCCGGCGCCAGAAGCCGAGCTCGCCCGTGTGCCAGGCGTGCCGGTGGTGGAGAGCGAGGTCCCACGCCGCGCGGGCCTCCGCGATGGCGCGCGGGCGATCGTCCGCCAGCCACGCCGCCTCCGCCCGCGCCGCCCGCACCGGCCCCAGCCGCTGGAGCGTCTGGGTGCGCTCCGACAGCTCGAGCGCCTCGTCGAGCACGGCCGCCGCGCCGGGGTCGCCCCGTCGCGTCCGCAGCCGGCCCAGCGCCAGCAGCGCCATGATCCGGCTGATGGCGGCCACGTGCATGTTCTCCGCGATCGGGCGCGCCAGCTCGCCCGCCTCGGCCCACCGACCCTGATACAGGCGGGTCAGGGCCAGCCAGGACTGCATGTAGTGCCTGGCGTAGTCGAGATCGCGCTCGGCCGCGTACTGGATGCCCTCCGTCAGGTAGCGCTCCGCATCCGGGAAGCGGTACACCTCGCCGCAGGCCGAGCCGAGGTTGATGAAGGCTCCCGCGACCCACTCGGGCAGCCCCGCCTCGCGGGCCAGGGCGAGACTGCGCTCGAGGTGCACGCGCCCGCGGTCGTCGGCGTAGACCAGCATGGCCGCGCCGACGGCGTTGTAGGAGGCGACCAGCGTCTCCCGAGTCCCGACTCGCTGGGCCAGCGCGATGGCCTTGCGGCCCCACCGGACGGCCTCGGCCCGGTCGCGGTTCAGCATGCGCAGGTTCGCCTGGATCCGGTACGCATGGGCGAGCGCCGCCCCCGGGGGCAGCGGACGCAGGACCTGGATGGCCCGTTGGCTCGCCTCCTCGGCCTCCGCGTTGCGCCCGGCCCGGACCAGCGCCGCCGCGAGGACCGCCAGACCTTTCCCTTCCCGCTCCGGGTCGCGGGCCTCGCGATGGATGTCCAGCACCTCGCGCCGGGCGCGGATTCCCTCGTCGAGGCGATCCACGAGCACGCATTCGTCGGCGTAGGCGTCGAGGAGCCGCGCCCGGTCCGCGGGCGGCACCGGGGCGGCGAAGCGCAGGGCACGCGCATACTGCTCCGCGGCCTCGCGATGCGCGCCCAGCGCGGCGGCCCGCGCCGCGGCCGCCGGTGCGTGCGCCAGGACGGCGGATCGGTCAGCGGCCTGCTCTGCGTGATCGGCGAGCCGGGCGAGGTCGGGCGAGCCCGTCGGCGGTGACGCAAGCGCGCGCAGCGCGAGCCCGTGGAGCGCACGCCGGCGTGGGGGACCGATGGTGTCGAGAATCGCTTGTCGCGCCAGCTCGTGGCGAAAGCCGAGCAGATCGCCCTGGGCCCGGAGCATCCCGAGCGCGATGCACTCCTCGGTGGCGACGGCCGCATCGCCCACGAGCGCGGTGAGCAGCCACGGCTCGACCTGGGCGCCGATGATCGCGGCCGCGTCCAGCGCGGTCCGGCCGGCGGCCGACAGGCGGGCGGCCCGGGCGAGCACCGCGTGCCGCACCGTGCTCGGGATCCCGGCCTCGCGGCTGGCCAGGGCCTCGGTGACGAAGAAGGGGTTGCCGCCGGTCTGGCGGTGGAGCGCTGCGGCATCGAGCGGCTGGCCCGCGGCGAGCGTCTGCACTGCCGCGACGGACAGCGGAGACAGTGGGATCCGCCGCACCGCCGGGGAGGTGGCGAGGTCGCCCAGCACGATCCGCAGGGGGTGGCGAGGCCCGAGTTCGTCGTCGCGATAGGTCACCACGAGGAGCGCGGGCACCTGCCGGATGCGACGGCCGAGGAACTTGACCAGGTCGAGCGTCGCCGCGTCCGCCCAGTGCAGGTCCTCGAGCACCGCGATCACCGGCGGGCGGTGCCGGAGCTCGTCGAGGACCGCCGAGAAGATTGCCCGCGGCGGCGCGCCCGCCTCGAGCCGCTCTCGCAGTCCCGCGCCGGCCTGCTGGGCGATGTCATACACGGGTCCCAGCGGCCGTGGGGTGTGCAGGGAATCGCAGGCGCCCCACAGGGTGCGGGCCGGTCGGGCGCGCGCTCGCGCTCGCGTGAAGTGATCGACCAGCGATGTCTTGCCGATCCCTGCCTCGCCGTGCACCAGGGCAACGCGCCCCTCGCCGGCCGCGACCTCGCCCAGCGCACCCTCGAGCGCCTCCAGCGCCGCCTCCCGCTCCAGCAGGGTCATCGGGCGGGAGAGTATCAGATCGACCGACCGGGCATGTCGATCTGGGGTCGGCTTGTTCGACTACCCGGTAGTGATGAGGTTGAAGGAGGGCAAAAATGGCAGCTCGCGCCGACAGATCCGAGGGCCGGTGGGCTACGAGACACGTGACCTGAGCGTCACGTTCACCGGAGCCAGAACGGACGGCACGGCGACCGATGTCTGGGTCCTCAAACCCTGACGGAGAGTTCGTCGATGAAGAACACCGGAAACTTGAAAGTGGACGCGGCCGGCGATCGCGAGATCGTGTTGACGCGCGCCTTCGAAGCCCCGCGCCGCCGGGTCTTCGACGCCCTGACCAGACCCGACTTGCTCAAGCGCTGGCACGGACCGCACGGCTGGTCGCTCGTGTTCTGCGAGGTCGATCTGAAGGCGGGGGGCGCCTTTCGCTTCGTGTGGCGACAGGGCGCCGACGCGACGACCGACATGGGGATGGGCGGGGTCTACCGCGAGGTCGTACCGCCCGGGAGGCTCGTGCACACCGAGCGGTTCGACCAGCCCTGGTACCCGGGTGAGTGCGTGATCACGACGGTGCTGGTCGAGCAGGGCGGCGAGACCACATTCACCGCCACGCTGACCTACGAGTCGCGGGAGGCGCGCGACGCGGTCCTCAGCACCCCCCTGGAGCACGGCGTCGCCGAGGCCTACGACAAGCTGGCGGAGCTGCTGAAGTGACGACCATGACTGGGCAGCCCCGCCGTCTGTGGCGCAGCACGGGCGCGGTCCTCCTCGGATTCATCGCGGTCGTCGTGCTCTCGCTCGCTACCGACCAGGTACTGCATGGGCTCGAGGTCTATCCGCCCTGGGGCCAGCCGATGTACGACACGGGCGTGGTGCTTCTGGCGCTGTCCTATCGGTGCGTGTACGGAGTCGTCGGCAGCTACATCTCCGCAAGGTTCGCGCCCAGGAATCCGATGCGCCACGCCATGGCCCTGGGCGGCATAGGGCTCGTCCTGAGCACGGCCGCGGCGATCGCCACGATCCCGAGGAACCTGGGCCCGACCTGGTTCCCGATCGCGCTCGTGCTCACTGCCTTGCCCTGTGCCTGGCTCGGGGGAGTGCTACACCGCGCGACCTACTCGAGCGCGGTGTAGACCAGGGATCGCATCCGCCGCCAGATGTACGCGTTGGCAGCCAGGTTCGTGCGCCGCATCATCCAGACGGAAATGAGCCGCTCCTTCGGGTCGACGAAGAAGGTGGTTCCGTACACGCCCGCCCAACTATAGTCGCCAACCGACCCCAGGCTGGCCGCCTCGCCCGCCGCAACGCGTACCTGGACGCCGAACCCGAACCCGTAGCCGGGGCCGGGGAAGTACAGCGGGCCCCGCGCGATGGCCGATCCGAGCTGGTCGGAGGTCATGAGGCGACCGTCTTGGGCGCGAGGATGCGCACGCCGTCGAGCTTGCCACCGTTGAGCAGCATCTGGGCGAAGCGCAGATAGTCCCCCGCGGTGGAAACCAGGCCGCCGCCACCGGAGAGGAACCGGCGCGGCTTTCGCACGTCCGGAACGCGCGGTTCGGCGATGCGGCCATGCTGCGCGGTATCGACCCAGAATCCGGTGTCCGCCATGCCCAAGGGCTTTGTGATCCGCACTGCGAGAAAGACGTCCAGCGCTTGTCCTGAGACGCGCTCGATCAACGCGCCGAGCACGTCGGTGGACATCGAGTAATCCCAGGTCGTACCGGGTTGGAACGCGAGGGGCAGTTTCGATAGCTTTGCTACCAGCTCGCCGTTGGATTGATCCGGATTGAACAGCTCCGCCTTGTTGTACTCATCCTTGACGAGCGACCTTCCGAAGACGCCGTAGGTCAAGCCCGAGGTGTGGCGCAGCAGGTCCTGCACGGTCATCTCGCGTAGGGTCGGCACGAGCTCGAGCGAGGCTTTGCCCGATGCGTCCCGCTTTTCGACGCCGACCGGCAAGCCCTTGAGTTCCGGCAAGTGCCTCGAGACGGGATCGGTGAGCTGGACCCGACCATCCTCGACCAGAGTCAAGACCCCGACGGTGACCAGCGGCTTGGTCATGGATGCGATGCGGAAGATCGAATCCATCCGCATCGGCGTCCCGGTCTTGGGGTCCTGAACACCGATCGCATCGGAGTAAACCGCCTTGCCGTTGCGGGCTACGAGGATCACCGCGCCGGGGAACTGCCCTTTCTGTACGTCGGCGGCGGTCAGTGCCGAGAGCTGCGTGAGACGCGCGGTGGAAACCGCGTA
>Ga0187893_10004253_pt1 | contig 27570 bp, 30 predicted proteins | sample MA1701074metaG_FD_139574 | JGI IMG/M metagenome (GOLD analysis project Ga0187893, IMG submission 139574) | White microbial mat communities from a basaltic lava cave in the Kipuka Kanohina Cave System on the Island of Hawaii, USA - MA170107-4 metaG ... | reverse complement strand
TCCTATGGCGGCGGCTGCTAATAGCGAAGCCTGCGGTCAGTCCGCTCAAAAGTGCAACCCATATCAGCAAGGCAAAAATGAGACGTGGCAGATGCATGTGCAGGGCGATCGTCCGCGACCTAGCCGTCTCGATCATCTCGTTAATCGCTGGCAACAGAAGACGAGCGACGTTTTGCGCAGGGTCTAAACGACTGGCTCTCACGGCGCGTGACCAGATTTCCTGCTGGAGCTGTGCAGCATTAGCAAGTTCTTGATCGGGAGTTTGCGGATCTGGGAGCCTGGCATGCGAGCGTAGTCGCGTATCGGTGTACTGTCGAAAGAGTCGGCGCATTTCTCGCTGTTCGTAGCTTGGGAGGAGATCCAGGCGGAAATAAGCCCTCCCTATCGCGCCGGCTTCCTTGACGATCCGTTGACGCTGAGCGTCGAGACGCGATATTCCACCGGCAAGGTTGACCCCCAGAAGCACGAAAACCGCAGCTACGATAATACCGAGTCCCGCATGAGTAACTCCAGGTGATCTTCCAGCACTATGGCGGCCCAAGCGAAACCCAACTTCGAGGCAGGCTACGGTGCTGACGAACACACCTACTGAAACAGCTGTGCACACTGTCGGATTCATCTCCCTCACCCACGGCGCTCCACCCTAAAGCTAGCCCGCATTTGACTTCCAGGACCACTGGCCCGTTCTTGCGCACAGGGCAATTGTTTGGTACAACCCACGATCGAAGACTATTTCTTCGTCTGTGTGCTCGGGTTCCTCTTCGATGAGGCAGCCGTTGCCTTCTGTGCATCGACGGACTTGTGACTGATTGTAACCGGTTTCACAGGTTCCAGCCTGACGCCGTAACCCTTGAGCTCAGCCAGTTGTACCTTGGCAGCAGCGTTTAAGGGATTTCCATTGACGGCAAGGAACAGATAAGGAGCAAAACGCTTTTCTCCCTCAAAGTCCTTCTTGGACATTACAACCAGCGGCTCCAGGTCACTCAAACGGTTGTTATCGAGACTTAAGTACCGCAGGTCCTTCATATTGGAAATGGGGGTCAGATCAGAAACTCGATTGCCAGAGATATCCAATGACGAAAGGTTTCGAATATTCGCGAGGGGCTTGAGCTCTGAGACCTTGTTGCCATCGAGGTAGAGTGAGCTGAGCTTGTCAAGATTCTGGATTGCATCAATGTTGCTGAATCTGTTGCCGGAGAGATATAGGGCGCTCAACTGTGTAAGTTTGCCCAGCGAAGTAATCGCTGAAATCTCATTTCGGGAAAGCTCGAGATATTGCAAATTCGTCAAACCGCTCAACGGGCTGATGTCCTGAATCTTATTGGAAGAGAGTGTCAGACTTTGGAGATTAGTAAGACCCTTCAATGGAATCAGATCGGCGATTTGATTATCTGCCAAGTCCAGAGCAGCCAGGCTGGTGCACTTTTCCAGGCCGCTCAAATCTCGAATACCTGCACCTGTGGCTTTGATCGTCGACAGTTTTTTCAGATCGTCCTCGGTCATCTTGTCTCCGGCGAACATTTGCTTCCTCACCGCAGCATCGAGATTTGGGTCAGGAAAGAACGACTCCGCCTTAATCGATGAAAGACCAGGCGAGACCCAGAGCAGTACCGATAGAGCAGCTATTTTTCTCATGATTCAACCTCCAAGACAGAAGCGATTTGCTCATCCAGATTTCCGAGTCACGCGCGCGTTCCCAGACAACGTGTGCACGTATCATGCACTCCCGCGAAATTTGGCCAGCCATCTGTCTCTGTTTTCGGCGACCTCTGTTGGCGATGGCGAAGGGTCTTTCTTCGTGACGCGTCTGTTCAATGGCAGTCTGCCCTCAATGCGGGCATTGATCTCTATAAACTCCTTGAATTTCCCGGGACAGCCTGATCCTGATCATTCGGACGGGTCGATCAAGAGTTGATTCTTCGGGATGTTGGGATCATCCCCCTTATACAAATGAATGCAGTCAACTGGACACGCCAACACAAGCCGTATCCAATTTGTCGAGGCATAAAGGCCCAATAACTCAGGTCATAGTGGCCTCCCTTTGTGGCAAGGAGCTGCCCGGATCCCTCCTTCTCGCGCGGCAAGCACTGAAAGCGAAGCCGCTCAGAAGCATCCGGCTTCTACCTGAGGCTCTCATTGAAAGACCAGTGCCGGGGCGACCAGCACGAGGAGACGGTCAAGGCAAAGCACAACAAAGAATAGAACAATTTTAAGCCCGGTGGGGCTTCAGTCCAATTTTGCTCAAGCAGATTGTCGACGGAGCTTCTGCAGCGTGACGTCGGTCCGGAACGCTTTTGGCAGTATCCAGTTTAACAACAATTTGGAGGGATGCCTGCAACGGATGTTTTCCAATCCCAAGTCTTTGCTACGAGAAGCGCTCCAAATCTCCCAGCAGAGATTCTTGACTTCACTTCTGGCTAGTTCCACGTTGATTGGCGAGTTGGCTGGAGAGTCGACCCCGACCGTAGTGTCTTCTCCACTGAAAAAGGGGCCGGAACAATCCTCGAGAGAATCTTCCTATCCAGGGGGCGACCAATGCCAGAACAAAGATCAAGAGCAAGATTTGAGAATTCATAAGTTTACCAAGCTGCCCAAACGGCCCTATGCCTTCTGCAGCCTTGAACAGCTTTGAAGGCCCTGCAGTATGATCGCTGATGGCGGTTCAACAAAGTCCAGCTTCTTTGCTCTTTTTTCTTACACGCACGATGAGTAAGGCCAGAGCGATAACAGCCACGGTTAGGGCGGCGAATAGAGGCCGTGGGATCTCGCCCCGGATGGCAGTTTGGACAACTACGTCCGCGCTCGTGACGTAAACCACAGTTGCCGGCAACGTGGACAGCCAAGACCAAAACAGAAAAGTCGACAAGTTTATTCTCGTCAATCCGAAGCCATAGTTCAGCACGTTTATGGGAAACAGCGGTATAGCGCGAGTAAGAATGACTACAGTCGCCCCGCGCTGTTCAATCAGTTTATCCAGCCGGCGTAGCCGTTCGTTCTTTGAAAGCCATCGGGAAGCTGCGTCCCGCGCAAAATAGCGTCCGATTAAGAAGGAAACTGCGCGACCAAGACCCGCCGCGATACTCGACCAGACGAGACCTGAAAGCGATCCGAAGAGAGCACCCGCGGCCATGGTTAAGGGAGCTGCGGGAACGCCAGCCACGATGATGGCTGCATACACCAAGAACAAAGAACGGTGGTCCCCACGCTCCGAGAGACGAAACCCACTGTTGGAAGTGCGCCAGCTCGACGTCGAAAAGGAACATTCCCATCAGAAGTAAAGCTCCGATCGATATAACTGGAATCCACCTTCGGAACGTACTTTCTCGCCGTTGAACTCGACTCGAATTTGATGCTGATCGTGTCCAATCCAAAAATGAAACCGCCTTATGGAACGACCAGCGCACGTGGGAATGCTTACCAGCGCCGCCGCGTCGCGGTGCGTTTTAAGGTGCTCGATGACGTTGGTGACGTGACCGTTGCGACCTAAATAGGAGGCGTGCCCCGGTCTGAAGGATCGTTTGACTTCAAGGTACGGTCTTTCGCTTCGAGCCAACCTTTTTGGGCTATGCGATTTCGCAGATCAGCCGTGTCCGCCGCTTGATTCGCCCCGTCCGCGGCTTTGTATGGCAGGCTGACCCAGGGCACCTCCTGACGCTTCACAAACGACTTCTCTCCTACGGCTTCTTCGAAGCCCTCGAGCGTTCCTTTGTCCTTATAGTATTTGCCGGCCTTTGTCAGTTCTTTGGAACCGTACTTAGTATGGCAGAACAAACAGGGTTTCATTGTTTTCTTCGCGTCAGCAGGTTTCGAGAAAGTCAATACTGGAAGCGTGCCGACTGCCGCGAGAATAAAGGTGAATATCAGGATCCGTAAGTCAGTCACTCTCGTACCTCCTTTTGTTATTTTGACTTGCTAAGCAGCTCTAATTAGAGACGACCTCTACAGTGCCACCAGCTTGGGACGCCGCACATTTCTCGTCCAACCTGGCGCGGATGTCAGTATTTGAGCAGCCCGTATCGCAAACCTTCGCCCCGATGGAAACTATACACATGCCAGTTGCATCGCAAGCCAAGCCGCCAGTTGTGGGCTGGGGCCTAAGCCACCATAGTAGTTTTGGGCGATCGCCGGCGAAAAAATGATCTCAATTGGCAAGAAGATCCAGGTCGCTGAAACGACGCTTCTCGATCCTGTCCGGAGCCGCTTCGAAAGCCGCATCGCGTTCGTGTGAGCCGGGCGGCTAGTTTGGTCGAATTCCGCAAGCTAGTCCGCCCGACAGTCGGATACCAACCGATCGATTTGTCCCACAACATCGATCAATTCGACCCGTACCATATCGAGGATAACTCCGTGGACGACTCCTCACAATACAGGCCCGACGTGATTTTTGGGAGGAAAAGCCGGGTGAACTCCAATATTTGTCCTGGAGTGCAGAGCAGCGGCCGCTCTGGGCCGGTGGCCGATTTGCGTGCAGAATATTCAAAGCTGTTACATGCCTTGCGGACGGGTTCGATTCCCTCGATATAGGCCCGTGCGACCCGCGCTGGTTTTGTGCGGGAAATAGCGGTTCCAAGACCCGCCTGAAAAGCCTGTGGTCCTTCGGCCTTGAACAATCATTGACCTCCTTTGACTCTCGTCGCTGATACCGATCTCGACCGGCCCGGGATAGATCGACTTCGGCGTAAACTTACCCAAAGGCGCGCAAGCAGACGTCCGACGATGAAAGCTATGAGTAGAACGTGGAGAAAAAGGAACAGAAGAAGCGTAACGGCCCACATCTCAGAGGCTTCTGCGCCGTTGTTGGGGGAGCATTCGATCGCTGAATCGGCGTCGTTGGCAGCTCGGGTGTGACAAGGCGGATACTCTACGCGCCTGTTCGAATCTACTCGTATCGCAGTGCATCAATCGGATCCATCCGTGCGGCTCTGTAAGCTGGGTAGTAGCCGAAGCTGATCCCGATCGTGGTCGAGAACAGAATCGAAATCACAATGAAATCGACCGATATGAGAGTCGGCCAACCTAGAAAGTGTGACATGGCTACTGCGGTTCCAACGCCGAATGCCAGACCAAGCAACCCACCGCAAAGACAGAGAACAACCGATTCCGAGAGAAACTGCAGCTTTACAGCACTCGGGCGAGCACCTATCGCCATGCGAATCCCGATTTCGCGTGTCCGTTCCGTCACCGCGACCAACATGATATTCATGATGCCGATCCCCCCGACCAATAATGAAACCGCTGCGATGCTGGCAAGCAGCATCGTCATAGTACGGTTTGTAGCGTCGGCAGCTTCCGCAATCTCACTGAGATTACGCACACGAAAATCGTTCTCCTCATTTGGCGCTAATCGATGTCGCTGGCGTAACAACGCCGTGATCTGTTGTTCAGCTGCCGGAGCCGCCCGAGCGCTGACCGACCCTACGATGCCGGAATCAACATACCGAACTCCTCCCAGGAACTTCTTTTGAACGGTGGTGTAGGGAACGATAATGATATCGTCTTGATCGCGTCCCCAGGCGTTGAATCCTTTGCGATCCAGCACTCCTATCACTTGAAACGGCAGGTTCCGGATGCGTATGGAGCGTCCAATCGGGTTCGCACCCCCGAAGAGCTCCTTCCAAACTGTTTGTCCAAGGACGGCCACACGCGCAGCCAGTTTGACTTGACTAGGGTCAAAGAAACGCCCCTGCACAACTTTCCAGTTTCTCAGACCGGGGTACTGCTCGCCATAGCCTTCAATTCGCACATTCCAATTCTGGTTGCCAAAAACGACCTGCGACGTGATCCGGGCGCCTGGGCTCACGGCACGAACGGTCGGGCATTCGCGCAAGATCGCCTCGAAGTCTTCGGCCGTCAACGTATTCGTTGTTCCCGCGCCGCCACGAATTCCCCAGCTTCTGCTGCTTCCCGCTCGGACGTTCAGAGTGTAGGTTCCCATCGAGGCGATTTCTTCCTGGACTTGTTGGCGAGCCCCTTGTCCGAGGCTTACCGTCGCGATCACGGCAGCTACTCCGATGATGATGCCCAACATGGTCAGAAGGGATCGAATTTTGTTCCGACTCAGGGCCGACAAAGCAATTCTCAATGTCATCCAGAAATTCATTTCGCGTTCTTTCAAGCCGGATTTCCTGGAAACTGTGACCGAGTCAAATGGCGACGACACCTCCAGGCAAGAGTTGTGGGGGCATGACGCCAGGTGTTGCCTTCTCTTGCAGCAATTCCGCTCTTACGATGAATCGCTTCGGAGCGCTTCCTACAAAATGGAATGGGTAACAAGTGACCAGTGTCAACGTGGGATGAGGCGAGGCGTCCAGGACCCCAACGTCAGCGGAATTAACAATCTCAATGCCGTCCACGCGGTAGTGATAGGTTCCCTTCAAAGTGGTCAGCACGATGCGATCGTTCTTCGAGATCTTCTTTAAACCGCGAAAAAAAACATCCCGATGGCCAGCAATCCCGGAATTGCGAAGCTCCCACGGCAAAGCGGTCCCCTCAATGTGGCCAACCGCGTGGTTGAGGGTCCAACCATCGGTCCCCTCCAATACGATGACAGAAAGATCGATGGCTGGAATCTGCAGGCGCCCAATAGAAGGAGCTCCGGATGAAAGGCTTTGCTGCTGCGCGCGCACACGCCCGGCCGCCCATTCTTGGGCATTTGGACCTTTTTCAGGGAGAACAGGCACCGGGAGGGAATCCCTTCCCGGTTCAACCCTCGGACCTGAAGAGCCTGGATGTTTTATTGTTCCGATGTGAGCCAAGTAAGCCAGAAAACCCTCGCCTGAGGGCCTTTTTCCTTTCAGCGATTGATCAAACGACCAGTGCGCATAGGCTTGGTAGAAGTACGAATAGAGAAGGTTTGGCTCCGTACACCACCACTGCCAACAAGCCGATCAGCAGAAATACGCGCTCAATCCGCCGAAGTCTTGTGTTCATCGCTAAACCTCATCGCGCGGCCGGCATGACGCCTATTTGGCTGGCCGCGGTTCTGCAGGACTTCCCGCCTTCTGGTTAACGGAGCATTCCATGATGCAATACCTACAAAGGCGGCCCGAATCAATCGGTCCGCTTAGCGTTCCACTTTCGAATGGTCCGCAGTGTTAAGGCTAATCCCGCCGACGCTATGCCGATGACTCCCACGACCGGAAGTGGGCTGGCGGTTTTTGGCATTGTTGAAGTGGCAGTTTGTTTCGCTTCATCAACGACTGCTGGTTCGGTGGGCGTTGTCGCTGGGGCGCTCACCGCTTCCTTCGGCTTCACTTCGGACGTCTTGGAAGGCGATTCAACAGAATTACACGCAACGCTCACTAACAGCAGCAGCATAAATAGACCGGTACAGAAGTATTTCGACAACCTGTTCATCTTTCTCACCTCCGTTTTTAGAAATCAATCGCTCCAGAAACAGGCCCGCCCTCCGCAGTTTCAAAAAGCCACCCACGAAAAGGCGGTAGACGGTGCAAAGTCTCATAGATGAACTGAACGCAACGCCGTTTGTTCCAAGCCGCGCTTCAGAACGACAGGGTATCGCTTGGAACGGTGAGCGACAATACAGGCAAGAGGGGATTTTTCTAAAAGAAGTCAGGTAGGCAAGGCTGGGATCACTTGCTGCCGCTAAAGTTCACGAAACGGTCAAGTCCGTTACTAAAACTGCCAACAGAGCCAAGCACGCCAAGGCAGCGGAGGGGCAACCTCAGCGATGCGCGGCCAGCTGTGCGAACGCTTATACTGTCCTGGGGAAGTTGATGGACCGGGCCCGCGGTGGCGATCGCTTTGGCCAGCTTGCACAGCAGCCATTCCACCTCGTGCTGCGCGCGCCTAACGCCGATGATCCAGAACCGTTCCAAGAAGCGCAATCCCAATCCGCTTCACGGCTCTTGACTCGTTTCCTTAGGCTTAACATAATGAAGCGTCGCCGCATTGGTGAAATTCGCGACTACGCCTTTTGTCCGGTAGCAGAAAGGCGGCGGTCGAGAGCGTAGGCAGCGCTGATCAGCGCGAGATGTGTGAACGCTTGGGGAAAATTCCCCAAATGCTCGCCCCGCGCACCAAGTTCCTCACCGTAGAGACCGAGATGGTTCGCGTAGCCCAGCATCTTTTCAAGGAAGAAGCGGGCTTTTTCCAAATCGCCTGCTCTACAAAGGCACTCCACATACCAGAAGCTGCACATGGAGAAGGTTCCCTCTGAGCCGGCCAAACCGTCCGAGAAGGCTGCACCCGTCTTGTAGCGGTAGACGAGAGAGTCGTCCACCAGTTCTGCCTCAATCGCTTTCAGGTGAGAGATCCAGCGGGGATCAGTCGGGGCTACGAACTTCACCAGCGGCATCAGCAGGCTCGCTGCATCCAGCGACTTGGACCCCTTGTGCTGCACGAATGCCTGCCGCTCCGTGTCCCAGAAATTTGCAAAAATGTCGTTGTAAATGGCATCACGAACCTTGTACCACTCAGACAGGGGTGCGGGAAACGAGCGTTTATGAGCGAGCCTAATTCCCCGGTCGAGCGCCACCCAGCACATCACACGGGAGAAGAGGAACTCCTGCCGGCCGCCGCGGACCTCCCAGATTCCTTGATCCGGCTGAGCCCAGTTTTTGACGACCCAGTTAATCAGGCGCGTCAGGTAGGTCCAAAGATCGTAGGAAATCAATTCTCCATACTTGTTATAGAGGTAGACGGCGTTCATAAGCTCACCGTAGATATCTAGCTGGAGATGGCCAACAGCGCGATTGCCAATGCGAATCGGCGAAGTCTTCCGGTATCCCTCCAGGTGAGCAAGCGTCTCTTCGGGAAGTGCGTGACGGCCGTCGATGCCATACATGATTTGCAGTGAACCGTCAGGCTCCAGTTCGTGGCAGCGCGCTTCAATCCATTTCATGAAGGCTGCCGCCTCCCCCGTATAGCCAAGCCGAATCAAGGGCATAAAGACTGAATGAGGCATCACGAATCCAGGTGTAACGATAGTCCCAGTTGCGCTCACCGCCAAGGTGTTCAGGCAGGCCAAAGGTGGGAGCGGCCACCATCGATCCGTGAGGTTGAGAAACCAAAAGCTTCAAAGTCAACGCCGAGCGATTGACCATTTCGCGCCAGCGACCCTGATAAGTGGAACGGGCAATCCAATTCCGCCAGAAGTTTAGGGTTTGTTTAAAAGAATTAGACACATGATCCGGCTCGGCCGAGGCTGATTCCTGGCCGGGGCGCGCTTCCTCCAAAACAAAAGCAGCGCTCTGGCCTGCCTGAAGCGTGAATTCAGCGACGGCCGCGCCGTCGCTGATGGTAACCGGGACCGAAGTTCGCAGACGCAGTGCCGACTGATCTTTTCCCTCAGAGACGAAGAGGACTTCGCCATCTTTTCTTTCCACCCGGTGCTTGGACCTAGCGTAGTCGAAGCGGGGCTGGCAAACCATCCGGAAGTGAATCTCGCCCCGCACGGTTTTGGCGCGGCGCACCAACTCGTGGGTATGCTCCTTTTGCTCCACCGGCATGAAATCCGAGATTTCTGCCACCCCCTCATCGGATAGGAATCGCGTGAGCAAAATGTTTGAATCCGACAGATAGAGTTGTTTTTGGTTGGCATTTGCCAAGACGGGCGCCAGCTGAAACCGTCCTCCTCTCGACTCATCCAGCAGCGCGGCAAAAATGGTAGGTGAATCGAAGCTGGGAAACGACATGAAGTCAAGCGAACCGTCCATCCCGATCAGGGCAACCGTATGAAGGTCGCCGATAATCCCGTAGTTCTCAATTGGCTTGTAGCTCATTGATCCGACCCTCGAGATCGCAGTGTGACAGCAGGTTGGCCCACCGCGTTAGCTTAACGGTACATCGATCCGATGCCTAGAAGCCAACGCCCTGTCTTACTGAAGACGTGCCTCCGCCAAGCGATTTCAGAGGCCACACCACGGAACTTCTTCAGTCGATCGAGGATACTGGTGCTCACAGAAATCGTTGGGGAGTTGATGTTCAGAAGATCGCATACCGGAAGGTGGATAAGCCAGCAGCCAAAAGAGGCTGATGGCGGCCATCAACAACCTCATTTTGATCGCCCTCCCGATGAGGAATTTGGTCCTGCCGACCCTCTGTTGCTTGTGAAGAATTCGACCTGGCCCCTGCTGTATCGGACGTTCCAGACCGAGGCACAATCCGCACCTTAGCCCCAGGTGTGACGCGCAAGTGTCCCTCCACGACGACACGCTCACCCGGACTGACATCTCCGGAAATGACCGTCACATCCTGCCACGTCCGCACTGTGTGGACGCTCCTCTGCTCGGCCGTGACTCGGACGTCACGACAAGCACATAGCTTCCTTGCCGGGATCGAACGGCGTCCGCCCGCACGATGGATTCGGCTGCATGGGTGCAGAAATTGTCGTGAGGGGAGGTGTGAGCAACAGTGCGGCCGCGATTGGGGCGTGTAAAGGCGATCTTCGCTTCGTACTTCCTTTTTCAGCGCCGGTTCTCGATTTACCCATAACGAGCCTCTTGAAATTGCCTGGGCTAACGCGTATTGGCCTGTTTCGCGTAATCCTGAGCCTCATGCAATTCCAGTGACTGCGCATCGGCCTGCCGCCATTGCTCGGCGAACAGGGAGTAGAGTCTGGCCGCTCCTTGAGTGTCTCCACTCCGAGCGGCGGCGCGGGCTGGCCCAGGAACGAACGCGCGCGATTCGGATGCCGGCGCAGCGAAGTCGCAAACTGCTCGATGGCTTCTTTCGGACTTTGCGCGCGCAACGCGGCCAGGCTCTGTTGCGCTTCGGGCAAGCCACGCGCCCCGCTGCCGCCAGACCGCGCGCGAAGTGAGCCGGGATCTCTGCGACGACCGCGTAAGCTTGCATCGGATTAGGACTGCCGCCGGTCTGAGCCTTTGTCTCCCCGGCCTTTGCTGGCGGCAGTAACTGCTCCGCTAAATCCCACCGCTCGGTCTCCACCACAAAAGTTGCCGCCATCGCGGCATGGGTGAAAGTGCCGAACATCAAGTCGCGCGGATCATCTTTGGGAAATTGGGCGAGGCTCTCTCGCATCGGCGTCAACAGTTCCTTCGCCTTATCGTAGCGGCCTTGGGCATGTGGCCGGAAGCTGCCGCATCGAACGAAGCGTCTTGGGCGGCTTCAGACGAGCCCGAGTTGCAGAAAGATGTGCGAAGGCATGTGCAGTGCGTGCGGGGCGCGGGAGCGATTTCGGCGTTACAGCCCATTCCAGCCGTTTGGGGACTGTGGTTCGGCTAGCCTTGGTAGCGGACGGCATTCAGGCAGCACATTGCTTGGCGACGATGTCTCGGCTTTTTGGGCATGAACGGTTTGAGGAAAAGCGCCGCGCTGCCTCGAGCGCAAGGCGGGCGTGTTCGGGGTCGTGATAAACGTGGATGACGCAGTGCGCCGCGCCGGGGTGATTAGGATTCTTCTTGCAGGGACTCATAGGGTTCGGCTGATTCAAAGTTGCTGCTCGGCGGCACAGGCCGCCAGCATCGCCGCCCCGAATGCGACCGGTAAAACTAACGCCCTATGTAAAGATCGAGTCAAGGACATGAGTTTCACAATTGGACTGCTTGCTAACCTTGCTAACTGCTCAAAAAACTCGGCGCACTGCCCAGAAGGCGTGTGGAAACGGGTTTGATCGCGAGAATAAAGGAACGCAATGTAACCGAGCCAGCGCCGGCCTGGGGCGAGCAACGTCAAATCGTTCAGAGGTGGCGTGCTTCGGCCTGCAATGAAAAACACAATGAGCGCCCACATCATTAGGCCTGTTGGCGATCCTAGGGGGCCATTCCGGTGCCCTTCATGCCGTGCCCGCGTGCCGTAAAGTAGGTGTAGGCAGGCCAGCGGCGAACCGTTCAGGCACACGCAACAGTTGATGCACTGGTGGGCTGCTCCGGCCCAGGTGGTGGTCAAAACCGTCAGACCAAACAGCAACCAATACACCCAGGGTCGAACGGGCCGTTCCAGGGTAGCTTGCGAGAGGCTTGGGCACCAGTGCAATCGCGCCGCCGTGCTGATAGTCCTCCTGGATCAAGGGAACGCTCTGGTCAGAGAAGGCGCGCTTGAGTTTTCATAGACGGGGTCGCCGCGCGGTGGCGTAGTCTGCCGCGAAACACTCTCACACCCATTTGCTCGGTCGCAGCCTGGACGTCCATCACCTCTCTGACCTGCTGGGGTTGCTCTTCCGCATCCAACACCCGAGGCTCCCTGGGCTTGACTTCGCCGGTATCTTCTGGGGTCCACCTAGCAACATCCAGACGACACAGAGCAGCACCCCATTTAAAACCACAGCACAGTGGCGAATAGTCCGCCGCCGGGCAGCAAAAACAGGATTGCCAGTGGTGAAAGAAGTGCCAGGATTAGCAATAGTCGCGACCAATCGTCGCTTCGAATTCTGTTCATCGTTGTTCGTTGAGCTTCGTGCGCCTTGGCTAATCTCCTTCAATTCACACGTTGAGAATTGACCAGCTTGGAACCAAAAAGGGCGAACGCGAATGCCAATCCGGTGTGAGCGAAATTCTATAGGTCAGATGCTGCCCAATTCGGCTCGGCATTGGGAGATCAATGCAAGACGGCTGAGCCGCCTGATTGACAGGCCCGGTGCATTCACCTTCAGGAGGTCACGGACCGCATTGACACCTTCCGTGGTTCTTGCCGCTCTCACCGCCTCATCTCGGGCCTCCAGAGAGAACACCATCCCACGCAGCGTCACGTTGCCGTTAACGACATCCACAAAGATGGCCTTCTTGGGTGTGGCGGGTTCAGCAACGACCTTACGGCACACCTCAGAGTAGATTCGTGGGTCATCGACAGCTCCACCGATCTTTTCACCATTAGCTTCTGCCCTGGCGCGTACGGCTTCTTCGTTGAGAGGCAGGTTGCGGGTAGAGCCGGCTTGTCCGGTAACAATAATTTCATTGACGACCTTAACGACGTCCTTCGTGCCCTGTGCCACGCTCTCGGCAAGAACTTTATCGGCAGCGGTATCGGTTGTGCCTGACAGGTTAACCGTGCCGTCCTTCGCTTTAACCAGCACGCGCTCCGTCGCACCCCTCAGATCACTGTTGGCCGTGAACCGTTCACGGACTGCCTGGGCAAGAGCGACGTCGTCGATGCCCCGCCCGGGAGGACGTTGGCACGCCGCCGCCGACAACAAAATTATTGTTGCGGCGGCAGCAGCACCGGCTTTCACTACCCATGTCATGACGGTTCCCCGCTTGGCCCTCCGATCGTCCACGGTCGCAAAGGGTCTGAACTCTCAGGTTGATGATCGTCACGTTTATTGGCGTTCTCATAGCCAATAGGTTGAGCGACCAGATTTGTCATAGAGCTCGGTAGCGACTTTCCAGTCCCCTTCAGCCCAGACTGGCCAGTTCGGCGAACCGGCAGGCTGGAAAGCCAGCGCATGTTATAGCAATCGGGTCTAGGTCCGCCGCCGCCAATCTCTCGCAGTCGATGTCATTGTCGGCTACCCTGCCAGGAAGACTGTTCAATTTGACTCATCCACGTCGTGTTGAAGCAAATTCGGTCAGGATGAGAGAAAGATATGAACCCGGCGGCGAGCTGGATTCAATTTCTTTGTGCGTACCTTCAGCCTCAAGGTACCCGAGGAGTTCGTGAAGGGATTGAGATCACAAGGTTTCGTGCTGACTTCCCTTCTCTCATCGCAGCGAGCCAACATTGGGTGGACGCAATTTCGACTCGAGCGCGCCCTGAGACTCATATCCTTTGACATGCAGTCTGTGCGCTCTGACGAAAAGCGAAACGGCCACCCAGGCTAGAACCACCGCTAGTGGAACGGTTATTGTCTTAGGCCATAGCACGGTTATGACAGCCAATCCCACAAGCAGCAGTCCTGCGCCCGCCATAACCCGTGCTTCGGCTGGGCCCAACGCTCGTCGGTTTGTGATCGCTGCCCCGACAGTCTGGGTGATCCCGATGGCTCCTGCCGCCGCTCGTCCTGCGCTTCCCTTAATGCGAAGACGTCGCGAGGGCTGCGGCCTCTCGGTCGGGAGGATTCTTCTTTTGACGCTGAGGACGATTTCGGTTGTGTGCGCCAGGTCTTCCAGGTACATCTGCTCCATAGCCTGGGCGAACGGTTCGTTCTCTACCGCGACGTCCAGCTCACAGTTTCCGATCCAACTGGCCAGATTGAGGTTCGTTGAGCCCACTCGAGCCCAGCGGGAATCCGCCACGGCCGTTTTGGCGTGAAGCATGGATCCGTTCCACTCGAACACCCTAATTCCGCCCTCGAGCAGCGGACGATAACCCGATCGCGAGAGCGACCGAATGAACGGAACGTCACTGACTCCCGGCACCAGCAGGCGGACATCGACGCCATCCTTCGAGGCTGACCTCAGCGCTTGCACATACAGTGTCGTACCGACAAAGTAGGCATCCGTGAGCCAGAGCGAACGACGGGCGCCGACGGCGATGAGCTGGTCCAGCCGGTAGAGATCGGCAGTGTTTGGCATGCTGGCCACAACGCGCAACGTCACATCACCCGCCGGCGGAATGGATTCTCTGGCCCGCAACTCAGATGAAAGGATCGGCGGTCCCACCATCCCCCAGGTTTCCGAAAAGGCGAGCTCAATATCGGCTACGGCCGGCCCTTGGATCACCACCCCGGTGTCGCGCCATGGCTCGATGCCCCGTTCAGGATATCCGACCCAACTGCGACCAACGCACAGCCCAGAGACAAAGCCGAGGCATCCATCCACTGTGAGAAGCTTGCGATGGTCGCGGCTGAGCCAGCCGAAGGGCCTGTCGAACCGCAGTGGATTGAAGCACCGCACCTCAACGCCTGCCTCTCTCAACGATGGCCACAAGCCGCGCGAGCTAAAACGCAAGCCCCCAAACCAATCGTAAAGCAACCGGACTTGGACCCCGGCGCGAGCCCTTTCGGCCAAGGCTGCCGCAAACCGGCGCCCAATGTCATCGCCGTGGATGATATAGCTCTCGAAATGGATCGTTCTCTTGGCAGCTCCAATGGCCTCGAGCCAGGCAGAATAGTTTTCTTTGCCATCCTTTAGGATGCGCACCGTGTTTCCTGAGATCAGAGGAGCACCGGCGGCTCTTGAGAACGCTTGATCTGCAAGCGTGTGAGCGGGCCACGATGCACGGCTACTTGTTCGATCGGGATGGGCTTCGGTGCACATGATCCAGAATCTCCTTCAACAAAATAACAGGATGGACAGGATTAACAAGAGGAACATCAGCAAAGAGGTGGCCCGCTTTCCAAATGATACGAACAGCACTGGGCGGCAAATACCGGCCTGAGGAGATTCTTCAGGAAACGGTTAGTCGAGTGGGAGGCAAAACGCCGCTAATGAGCGCTGCGGGGTAAGTAGGCCGAATCGTTGTCCTGCAATGATGTTTTTGTTGCCTGACTTGATTTTCGTGGCGTTTGTCCATAAATGCACAGCTTTCTGCGCCGTCGGAAACTATAAAAGAATACATGGGGAGGCAAAAGGAATTGATGAACGCCAATGCCTTTGTGGCCCTTTTACCATGCCTCCTGTGGATTTTTCTTGCCCTGAACGCATTCGGAGATGAACGCCAGCCCTCGGTTCGTGTTACGGGTGAGGTGACCGTAACGGCCGCTCCCGACCAGGCTCAGATCGATATTGGCGTTGTCACTCAAGGACAGACGGCGCAGGCTGCAGCCACCGAGAACGCACAACAGCTCGATAAGGTGCTCGCCCAACTTCGCAAGACTCTGAGACCTGCTGCAAACATCAAGACGACAAGCTACTCACTCAACCCGAACTATCGCTACCCCAAGGAAGGCGGTAAGCCAACAATTACCGGCTATACAGTCGCCAACACCGTGCAAGCGAAAACCCAGAAGCTGTCAGAGGTCGGTAAACTGATCGACCTGGCCATGCAGTCGGGCGCCAACAATATTCAACGTCTCCTCTTTACGCTTCAAGATGAACTGGCGCTCAAGTCGAAAGCTCTTGGCGATGCCGCAATCAACGCCAAAGCCCATGCGGAAGCATTGGCTGCGGCGCTCGGGCTCAAGATCGTTCGAATGCGCTCGGTAGCCGAAGGCGAGCCCGTCGTTGTGCGACCGGTGAGCAACGTCATGATGGCAGCGCGTGCCGAGTACGGAGCTCCAACACCAGTTGAGCCCGGCATCATTGATGTCCGCGCCACCGTCACACTAACGGTTGAGGTTGCACAATAGCCCGCAGGCAAGATTTGCTTAGCAAAGAAGATAAAGTCAGCACTGACGACTCTATGAAAAGTGGAGGGTTAAACCATGTTACGACGTGTCAAGGATCTGCGCGGTTTTGCAATCCGCGCGACGGATAGCGAGATGGGTCAGGTGGAGCAGTTCTATTTTGACGATGAGACCTGGGCCATCCGCTACCTGGTGACTAACACCGGCGGTTGGCTAGTGGGTCGGCAGGTTCTGATCTCGCCTATCGCCGTCACCGAAACCGACTGGGAAGGAAAACAACTCGAGGTAGCGCTGACAAAGCAACAGGTCGAGAACAGCCCCGACATTGATGCCCACAAGCCGGTCTCGCGACAGCGAGAGGCCGAATACCATAGCTATTATGAATACCCCTATTACTGGGGTGGGCCGCTTCTCTGGGGTCCCGCGGACCGCTCGAGGGACGTAGTCCGCTCGAGGGCAGGTAAGCCACTGAGGGCAGCCATGGCTGCGGATGGCGATTCCCATCTGCGCAGCACGAACGAAGTGACCGGCTATCACATTGAGGCTACGGATGGCGAGATCGGCCACGTAGAGGACTTCATAGTCGAGGACGAAACCTGGGCCATCCGGTACATGCTGGTAGATACCCGGAACTGGTGGCCTGGGAAGAAGGTTCTGGTATCACCACAGTGGATCAAACGAGTCAGTTGGACCGATTCCAAAGTCTACATTGACCTGTCTCAGGAAGCAGTTAGAAACAGTCCCGAATATGACGAATCTGCGCTCGTCTCCCGCCAGTATGAGAGCAGCCTTTACGACCACTACGGCCGGCCAAGATATTGGAGCTGAATGGCAAAGCCGCAGACTCAGTGAAACGAACAATGCCCAAGGTGTTCTTTTCAGGCCAAAGTCTAGCGTGGGGACGGCTTGTCCCGGGCTTAACCCTGCACTAAGATCGGTCTCCCTGGGAGCCGGGATAGGCTTCTGGATGGGCGTTTCGGATCCCCAAAGGTGCATCAGCCCTTACATTGAGTGTGTTGGTGACCATCTTGCCACAGAGCTTATTGCGATTTTTCATATCTTCTGGTTGATGGTGTTCAAATAGTGAACTTTACTCAAAGAGGTCACGAAAACGGCTCCAAACAATAAAATCGGGTGGCGTTATCTTAACACCAAACTGTGACGCCCTATCTCCGTTGAGAGGCTGGGCAGGTGTCGCATTATGCACACGCCCCTATGAAGGCGTGAAAGTTTGGCACGCGTCCCGGTAGTACGGCGACCTTGTGCTGTTCTGTAATCGTTCTGCGGCACTCAGCGTGCTCCTAAAGGACGGGTGCGGAGTCCTTGTATGGGTTCTATCGAGGTGCCGATTGATTATCATTTGTGGATTGCTTTTCGTTGCAATCGCCGGATCGCCCTGGTCCAAAGCGCAAGATCCGGCTGAAGTCGAATTCCGGCAAAAGATTGAGGGATATATGCTTATTCGGTCTAAGGCGTTAGAAGGAATCCCTCAGTTGAAACCGGATTCAGATGCCGAGCAACTGTTTGCCAACCGTCTGTCCATTCGTAAGGCCCTTTTGACGGCTCGGCCTGATGCCAAGCAAGGGCAGATCTTCACGCCGGCAATCGCCGCGTACATTAGATCAGTGATCAAGGACGTAACCAAAGGCAACGCAGGGGCGAAGCGTCGAGAGACAGCCTTGGAAGTTGGCAACCCGCTTGCCGAAGGCATCCCGATTTCGGTCCGTGCAAATGAACCCTATCCGGATTACGCCCCGTTGTCGTTCATTCCCCCAGCGTTCCTGCGTCAATTGCCGCCGATTCCTAGGCAACTTGGCTATCGATTCGTCGGGCCGCACCTGATTCTGCTGGACCGAGGAGCTCGACAAATCGTTGACTTCATACTGAACGCCTTGGACGATGACGCGGAGGGCGCGACTCGGCGCTAATTGCACGGCGGCATCACTGTCCTAAGACCATTCCACCCAGGGATGCAAGCGGGGCTACTCCGGGCCGGGCACGACCGCTCTCATCTCGTGGTCCCGTTGCCGTGACGCAGAATTGTGCGTCTAAACCGTCCCGATCCATCAAGCTGCGGCGCCGTTGTGGTAATCCCGGCTGTATCTGCTATCGCGACCCAGAACGTCTGCATGGACCGCACCTTTACATTACGTATCGAGAGGACGGCCAAGAGCCGCTCTTTTGTATGTACCCCAGAGCACGCGGAAATCGCTCGCGAGGCGCAAACTGCCTGGGCGACGTATTGGGAGATTGGCTGGTCTCTGGCCAAGTTTGAACCGCGACCGTTTACGCCAACAGTGGCAGCAGGATAAGCAATCGCCCCGCCCGGCTCCGGGAGGAAGACTCCCCGTGATTAAAGCCCGCCGGCAGCAACTTCATTTCGGTGATGGGCTGATCGCGGAAGAGGTCAGCGATCTCCGCGAAGAGTGGATGAAATACGCTGACCAGGTGCTGGAAGACAAGCAGTTCGTGGCGACGGTGTATTCGGCGCTGGCAAAACGTAGTCCCAAAAGCCGCACCCGCGGACGTCGCGGCACACCAGCGGAAGTCGTGATGCGATTGCCGCTCCTGAAGCACGTCAGCAACTGGAGCTACGAGGTATTGGAGCGTGAAGTGCGGGGCAATCTGGTATACCGCGATTTCACGTGCGTGAGAGCAACGAAAGCACCCGACTGCAAAACCATGGGCAGCTGGGGTCTGGCGCTGGGACCAGAGACGGTGGAGAAGATCCATCCCCGAGTGGTGGAGATCGCCCAACAGAAACAGGTTGTCCAGGGACACAAAATGCGCCTGGACACGACAGTGGTCGAGACGAATATCCACTATCCCACCGATAGTAATCTGCTGAGAGATGGGGTGCGGGTTCTGGTCCGTGCGATGAAGCGCGTCGCAGAGATCGCCGGACAGCAAGGCGCCAAGTTCCGCTACCGGAGCCGGAGCGTGAAACTGCGCGTGCTGATAGGCCGTATCGTGCGCACCAAAGGTGGACCGAGCCGGGAGCGCTCTATGACACCCGGCGTGTGTTCCGCCTCTGCGCTTCACCAAATGACTGCGCTTCTTACTGCATAGCTGGCAAGGTCAGCGTTAACACAATTTACCTGGTGGTGGAATCGTCTAGTGTTCAAATAATTCGAGATTGACAATAAGCGAGGGACGTATGCTGTGCGCAAAAAGTCAAATCTTCCGCTTCAAATCCGTCCGCTTTGGGCTCTTAGGAAGGCAGTTTTCGTTCCTGATCGGGGCAGTTTTCTCATTGCTATTCTTTTTAACCATGTCTCGAGATATCTGTGGCATGTGGGCTACCGAGACAACGCCGGTCCCCGTTGAAAGACTTTTGAAAAACGTCTCCAATCATATTCAGAAGCATCCCCAGGATTGGCATGGTTACTACGTTATCGGTCGTCTCCACAGCATGGCCTTTGCTCAGCAACCCGAGAAATTAGATGTCGTGCTGGAAAAAGATAAACTGGAAAAAGGGACCTTGAGCCTTCCCGGCTTTCACCCTGCTCAATCCATACTTCTGGAGCGATCAGCCAAGCAGGGAATTGGCAAGCCATCTCAGAACCATCTCGCCCAGTCGCTTCGCAATTATCAAAAAGCGACCGAGCTGGCCGCCAGGGAGCCACTGCCGTGGCTCGGACTGGGTTGGGTGTTGGAGCAAGGCTCTATTTTTGCATTGGAGATGGGTGTTCCCTGGGAAGAGGCAAAGTCATTGAACGAAATTCCGGCTGACGAAAGGATACGCTTTTCACGTCTGGTAAATGGGCTGGGGGCGGGCACGATTGAGAAAAGACAAGTGGCTTTCCAGGAACTGAAGTCAGACATTGAGGAGGCATTGCCGATGCTGCTCGAAGCGCGCCGCAATAGACGCAATAGAAATGCCTATGTTCTTGCGGGTATCGGCAGGCTCCTCGCTGTTTATTGGAAACAGCATGCACTAGACGCCTATCGGCAAGCCTACGAGCTCGCCCTCGAAAGTGACCTCAAGAAAAAACATCTGGGTCCGGAAGCCAATTCCGCCATCAGTCTGGAGGCCGGTGATGGAATCCTTCGAATCCTGAAGGGACGGGATTCCAATGAAGATGGCCGGGAAGAAATGGAACGCATCCAAAGATCGATTGCAGCCCTTGAGAGGAAACCAAGAGCAGTGACTCCGATTATTTTCCCTCTCAATGGCCGCGGTGCTTTGGAGACTCTCCTGGCCAAAAACCGGTATGTTTCGTTCGATCTGGACGGTTCCGGAGAAGTTTCGCTCTGGCCTTGGATCCAGGCAGACACCGGTATCCTGGTTTGGGATCCGAAGCAAGCAGGCCGCATCCAATCCGGCCTGCAACTTTTTGGTTCGGTGACCTGGTGGATGTTTTGGAAGGATGGCTACCAGCCGCTGGCAGTCCTGGACGATGATCGAGACGGATGGTTGTCGGGAGAGGAATTGATGGGCGTGGCTGTTTGGAGGGACAGAAACGAGAACGGAATTTCCGAATCAGGAGAAGTTGTTCCAGCCCAACTGAGCGGAATTCTTCGAATCGCCGTCCGTGCCGAGGCGGTTCAGGCCGGAGTGCCCTTTAATTCGCAGGGTATTCAGTTGAGCAATGGCACGACGATTCCGACGTACGATTGGATGCCTGTCCAGATCCAGAATCAGCAGGCCAAGTGACCGGCTGCCGTCCCATTATCGCTTTCTCTCTCTGGTTGGTGTTGTCTGGATCCATTTGAGTCTATAGAGATGCGACCCTGGGTGTCAGACATCGCCAAAAACGCAATGTCCGCCACCCAACGAACTACGGAATTGAGCGGTGGCTGGCGAACATGGACACAACATGACAGACGCTATCCCGTGCTCCGCTGCTCACGACCTCTAGCACTGATGGCACCGGCTTCGATGTAAATATGCTTGATGTCTGGGTATTGATAGCGAATGCTCTTTTCCAAGCGATCCACCGCCGCCTCCACTTCCGCTGCCGACAATCTCTTGTGGAACTCAATATCCACTGTGAGCAATACCGTGTGCGGACCGAAATGCATCGTCAGCGGATCCATCACCCTTGTGACTCCCGGATCCGCTTCCGCCAGTTTGCGGATTTTTTGTAAGGTTTGCGGGTCTGCCCCTTCGCCCACCAACAATTCCTTGCTCTCGTGAGCTAAAAACACCGCTACCGTCGCCAGAATCACGCCAATCAAGACCGAGGCGGTGCCATCCAAGTAAGGATTATTAAAATGATGAGCCAAGAAAATTCCCACAAACGCGACGATCAGGCCGAGTAGCGCAGCGGCATCTTCAAAAAGCACCGTAAAGGTCGTAGGGTCTTTGCTGGTTTTAATAGCTTCGAGGATGCTCTCGTCTTCTCCCCTGACGGCCTGGAATGCTCTGAAGGCGACAACGAAGACAATGCCCTCAAATACCACTGCTAAGCCCAGTACAACGTAGCTCCAGGTCGGGTCTTCCAAAGGACTCGGGTGAACCAAGTGAAGGATGCCCTCGTAGGTCGAGATGCCGCCGCCGACTCCGAAAATCAGAACAGCGACAATCAACGACCAGAAGTACAGTTCTTTGCCGTAACCGAATGGATGTGCCGCATCAGCGGGCCGCTTGCTCTTGTGGATGCCAAATAACAACAGTCCGCCATTGCCGGTATCCACCAGCGAGTGAATGCCTTCCGAAAGCATTGCAGCACTGCCCGTGAATGCGGCTGCCACGAATTTCATTATTGCAATGATTAAATTTCCGCCAATCGCCGCATAGATAGCTGTCTTGGATCCTGATGCCATAGAAGTCATCCTGGGAGATTTCTACGGGGTCACGGAGAGGCCCGAATGTCAGGAGAGGATGAAGGACAGAAAGGAGCGTGGCATTTCTGCGCTCCCGCTATAGCCCCCGCATTGGCAGCCTGGAATTTCCACTTACGTGGGAGCGTCGATCCTCAAACCGAAGGGGTTATCCATCCTGAAAGTCTGTCGAGTTTCATCCATCGTTAAGAACCGATTCCTTCCGCAGAGAGTCCAACCAATGGGCTAGGTCCTGGCATCTTCCAGGACGCTCGGAGGAATCAGCGAGATTCCTGCCGCTGAACGTTCTTGCCCGTCTCGTATAGGCGAAAGTTCCTTTCTTTAAGGCCCTGCACCAAACGGCCTTCATGCTTCACCTGACGTAAAGCGAGACCGTCTTCGAACGCAAGTTCCTCGCCCCAACTGATAAGGGAAGAAGCAAAATCGTTGCATACGCTATCCAAGGATGTTTCATCGTGTCATCAAAGTTCTCAAAGAAGTTTTTTATGCCACTCGCGGCAACGCGACCCATGAACATCATGCAGCCCAGACCGTTTCGGCAGTCTGCGGCTTTTCGTCCCGAATTGGCCCAAAGCCGCGCTACAACCCAGGGAGGGATTGCTTTGGAGCCAACGCCGCCATAGCTCGCCGATTCCGGCGCGCAGCGAGGCCATCTCTATTTTTGATTCCGGGATGGCTTTGGCTCCTGCCACTTCCGCTCCTTCCGATTCGCCCGTCGCGTCCGACGAAGTACGTGGCCAGCGTCGCCGTCAATGGATAAACCGTTGCCAGCCGCCGTAACGGTCTTCAACCGGACCGCGGCGAAGACTGAGTGCGATGAGCGCGAATCCACTAGCGGCACCAGTCCACGGCCAGGCCGGCGTGCCGCCTGCCAGGAACCACGGCGCGAGGAGCACCCACATGCCACAAAGCACGTTGAAGAAACGCACCATGCGGGCGGGCTCGGCGAACGCGACCACGGCCAACGTCACCACCAGCGCGCCAGCAATGTGGGTGCTGTCCTCCGCGGCCCCGCCCAATCCGAGAACAGAAGGCGCGGCCATGAGCCAGACGCCGACCGATGCGCTCAGCAACAAATTCCAGGGCGCAGAAAACACTTCGATGCCGTGCAGGAGTTCGGTCAGCCCTGAGCGCCCTTGCGTTGACTCTGCTTCTTCCGCGGCGCTGCCTTCCCCCAGCCATAATGCGCGCCAGACGCTGCCGCCTTCGCGCCGGGTGCGAAGGAGGAATTGGCTGGTGGCAATCACTTCATCCAATGCCGGGGGCACCATCAGGAGCATCACCACCGACGCCACTAGACACAGCGTGCACCAGGCACCGACACTGACCGGCTGAAGGATCACCAACACGATGCTTGTCACGCCCGGCGGGACAATGAATAAGCCGAAGAGCAGAACCATCCACGGCATCGTGCGCCAGCGTCGCCGTCCGCCAATCAGCCCGGCAAGGGCGTCGAGCAGATACGAGAGCGCGCCCAGCCCGGCGTCGGACACAGGAAAGGCTTTCGAGATGTCTGAGGTGAGGACTGTACGAGTGCCGTTGCCGAATAACGGGTCCCAAGCCTGCGCGATGTGACCGAGTTGAAACGCTGCCATGTAACGTGAAAGAAAAAAGCCGATCATCGCCAGGAACACGATCCCCAACCGTTGCGCCCACCCGGAAGGATTGTAGCTCCAGCCCAGCGGAGCGCCTGAGCCGGGGCTATCGCGCCCGAGCCGCGGGACAATGACGCCAAACGCGACTATCAGCGCACCGGTGAGCAAGTCGTTGTTATAAACAGCGGCGTTCGGCGCCCAGAACAACAGCGGCGCGCTCATAACCCAAAGGCCCACGCCGCATGCGATCCAAGCGGCCCACGCATGCCGTATCGCGAGCGCGCTGAATAGAATAGTCGCCGCGCCGCTCGCCAAATCGCTCCACAGCAGGACTGGCACGGTGATGCCGAGGGCCGGCGCGCTGCCAATCAACCAGAGACCGAGAAGCATGTTCGCCACGTGCGGCCAGATTGGACGATCCGGCGCAACGGCTCTCACCATCAGCTTGTTTTCCTTATACCAGCCGGGCGGGTCGGCCTTCAGCGCGCTGATCATCTTCGGCAAGGTTTCGCCCAGCGAGTGCCGGGGCTCCCAGCCGAGAAGTGCGCGGGCACGGGAGATGTCGAGCGCGTAATGATCGTCAGCCAGATCGATCATCCACGGCTTGATGAACGGACCGGTCCCGGGTAGCGCGTCCTGAATCCAGGCGCCGAACTTGGCAAATGCCTTGGGAATGCGATAAGTCTTCCATTCTTCGCCGTGAAGCTGGCGGCTGATAGCGCGTTGGAGGTCATCGTAGCTGAGCGCTTCCGGCTCACCGATGAGCAGCGTCGTCACTGGCGGGAGTTTCTTGCGGTGTTCGACGGCGAGCGCCAGAGCATCGACCAGATCCTCCAGATGCACGAAGGCCTGTCCGTGCGTGATGTCGCCGGGAAAAACGCGGGCGCTGATCCTATGTTCGTAAATGCGCTTGATCTGGTGCGCGATGGGGATCGAGTGGCAGTGGTCATCGTAAACACCGGCGATGCGCAACAGCACGACCGGCACTGCGCCGCGTTCACGCAAGATGAGTTGCTCCGTAGCAACCTTCGACTTGGGATAGTCCCACTTCGGTTCGAGCGGCCCATTCTCATCGATGCACTGGTCCGGTTCGCACGGCGCATGCACGAGCATTGTGCTGGAAAAGATGAACTGCTCGACCTCAAAGTCGCGCAGCCCGCTCAAAAGGCGCTCGGTGCCGCGCACGGTCACTTGCTCGTAGAGCGGACTGGGCTCGCCTGAGAAACTGTAGTACGCCGCGAGATGGATGATTGAGGCGATGCGCGTGTGCCCGAGTCGCCGGACTTCGTCCAACGCGGCGCGGACGCTTTCATCCGAGCTGAGGTCACAGTCGATGACGCGTTCAGTCTCCGGCGGCGGATGGGGCGGCCCTTCGCGGTCGAAGCCCATCTCGTGATAACCTTCTCCAACACGATCGATGAACGAGCTGCCGATTAGCCCGCTGCTCCCGGTGATAATCAGAGTTTTCAGCCCTTTTTCAACCATCGGTGTGTCTTTCATAACCTCATCTCCGTTTTCGTTCGTCGCGTGCAGGTCTGACCGGGCAGTTTGGTCTCGCTCATAACTCCTCGCGGGCGCCCTTCCCGAGGAACCGCCACAGCAGCGCGCTGCCAGCAATTGCGCTGAGGGCGGAACCGATGAGCGTGCCGATTTTTCCGGCCTCAGCTAGTTCGCCTTGGAGCGCCAGGCCAGCAATGAAGAGTGACATGGTGAAACCGATACCCGCCAGGCACCCGGCGCCAACCAGAACCTTCCAACTCAGGCCGTCCGGCAGGCGTGCCAGGCCGAGCTTCGTCGCAGCGGCGGTGAATGCCATGATTCCAAGCGGTTTCCCCAAGACGAGTCCGGCAGCCACGGCGATCGCCACCGGGCTGGCAAGGGCGGGCTGCTCAACGCGAACTCCGGCGTTGGCCAACGCGAATAGCGGCATGATGCCGAACGCCACCCACGGATGCAGCGCGGTTTCCAGCCGGTCCAGCGGGGAGATGGTCTCACGTGCGGTGTCGCTCAACAATTGCACCGCTTCCTCATGATGCTCCATCTCCTCGTGAGCCCGGCGGTCCTTCCTCAGCCGGCCACGTGTTCCGCCGAGCACTTTCAAGAGACTGTGCTCCGCAAACCACGGGTGCGCGGGCGTGATCAGCCCGAGCAACACGCCGGAGACCGTGGGGTGGACTCCCGACTTCAAGACGGCCAGCCAGATGCCTGCGCCAACGCCAGCATAGAGCGGCACGGGGCGCACGTCCAACCAGCGGCAGAGGAAGATGACGCCGAAGCCGGCTGCGGCCAGCCCGAGCATCGGCAGAGAGATTTCCTCGGTGAACGCGACCGCGATGACGAGCACTGCACCGATGTCATCCACGATTGCCGTGGTCAACAACAGGATCCTCAGACTGAAAGGCACACGCGAGCCGAGCAACGCCAGGAATCCCACCACAAATGCGATGTCCGTGGCCATGGGAATCGCCCAACCGCTCGCTCCCGGTTTACCGGGCTGAAGCAACAGATAAATGGCGGCGGGCACCACCATCCCGCCGAGCGCCGCCGCAGCCGGCAACGCCGCTTTGCGCGGATCACGCAATTCCCCGAACACCAGTTCGCGCTTGATCTCCAACCCGACCACAAAGAAAAAAATCGTCATCAACCCATCGTTGATCCAAAGGAGCAACGGCTTGTGTAGAGCGAAGCTGCCGAATGTGACACCCACTGCCGTCTGCCAAACCTCGGCGAACGACGCGGCCCACGGCGAATTAGCCAGCGCCAGCGCGAAAAGCGTGCAGGCCAGGAGGACCACGCCGCCGGCTGCTTCGACTTTGAAGAACGCAGCGAACGGTTCGGCCAGGCGCTGAATCAACGGCTCCGTCGCCCCTCCTTTGGGGCGCGCGGGCTGATTCGAGTCCGGCAGCCATTCGGGAAGTTTCATGGCGACGTCTCCATGGTTCCAGGACCTGTTCAGGCCGGCCAACCCGGGTGAAATTTTCCGTTCTGGGTTTGTCTTTCACGGGATTCGTCCCAAACCTCGGAAAGGCTCTCGCGCGTGCCTTGAACGCGCCGCCGGTCGTGTGCGGACGGGATGCTACGCTCCGCAATCTGCACGATCAAATCGGCTTGTTGCAGCAGGGCTTGGCGCCGGCGCGAATCGGTGGTCCGCGCGGCGATGGTGTTGAGGCTCTCCAGTAAACGAACCAAGACTGCCGGATTGCCTTCGGCATTCTGACGAATTTGATCGAAGCCACCCTCCACCAGATCTGTGAAGGTTGGTCCGCGGGTGACGACTCGCAGTTCTCCGTTTTCGGCGCGGTAGGAGGCATCAATCCGGCGAGCCGCCAGGCGGGATAGTATTGCTCCAAGGTAATCGACGCAGATGATGGCGGTGGTCGTGTCATTGATGCCCGGCGAGAGTGCCTTGAGCGCCACGTCCACGATCTGCTGGATGCCGAAGGCCGCATCCTGTTCCACCGTGCGCTGGCGGCCCACGGTGCAGGCCGCGTTCAATTTTCCCACGACCTTTTCGTCAGGCTTCATGCCGGCCACCGACGCCAGCGGCGAGCCTTCGACGACGAATTCTCCGATGCCACGCTCCATCCGGACCACGCAGGCCTGTTCACGCGCAAACCTGAGCAGCGCTCCGCCAGCAATGTCCTGAAGGTAGCCGGTCGCTCGCGCCGGGATGACAAACCAGGTCTGCCCGGCCAGCAAGGAATCCAGCTTGTCGTCTGCGCCTTCGCTGGCTTCCGCGCCCACCTCGGCAGGAAACAGATGGTCCACCGCCTCGATGGTTTCCTCGGCCGCCGCCCTGATGATGCTCGACGCCTGAATCGAAGAGGCAATGTGGTGCACGAAAAAAATGAGGAAGCCGACTCCAATGAAGGCAAGCGCTACACCGCCGAGGACAGCGAGAGAGGGAACGAAGAGACCTTCATCCCGCCCGCGAATGGAACGCAGCACAATCAGGCAATAGCCGAAGACGCCTACAAACACCCCGAGCACGGTTTGATTGGCGTGGTCGCGCATGAAGTTGCGAAGGATGCGCGAGGTGTACTGGCT
>Ga0187893_10004252_pt1 | contig 27573 bp, 19 predicted proteins | sample MA1701074metaG_FD_139574 | JGI IMG/M metagenome (GOLD analysis project Ga0187893, IMG submission 139574) | White microbial mat communities from a basaltic lava cave in the Kipuka Kanohina Cave System on the Island of Hawaii, USA - MA170107-4 metaG ... | reverse complement strand
TCACCCGCTGCTGGCGCAAACGGTCGCGAACTTCAAGGATGCGACGACCGAAACGATCGTCCGTCGCCCCGCGCTCGAAGATCCCCGCGCGAGGGTTGTCGGGCAGGGGTCGACTCCGATAGCTCCGCTCCAGTCGATAGAGCTCGGTGATGTTCCCGATTCGCGTCAGCGAGAGGCCGCCAACGTGGCGGAGTGCACCCGGATTCGCGTCCTTGGTCGATCGCGGAACGATCCAATGACGAAGCCATCGCAGTCGCGGGCGCCACTCGCCGTCATCACGATTCCAGCGTCTCGTCCACTTCTCCCGAACGGATCGAGCGCTCTCGCCGTCGTGGCTGAGTTCCTCAGCGACGGGACGAAGCTCGTCTTCCAGTTGCCCCCGTACGGCGCGGGCAGTGGGCGAGGTCGGTTCCGTCAAGACACCTACGACCGAAAGGCCGGCCGGTTCCTTGCGAACGACTTCGTCCCAGAGGTCGCGCGCCCACGCGTCGTTCCAGCTCGCACCCCCGATGAGGTCATGCCACCGCAGCAGCGCATCGAGCACCGACTGCGTGCGACCTGCGGTGTCGAGCGACTCGGTCCGTCCACCCGGGAGGTGACGCACTTCGGCGGTCAGGCCGAACGCGATTCGCGCCGCGTCCCCGTGTCGCCGCAATGCGCGCTTCGCCGTCTCCAGGGCCCGCCGAACGATCTCGTCAATCCGTCTCGGAAGGTCGTGCGAGGATGGAAGGTCATCGTTCGCTCCCATCCGCCCGACGGCGCGCTCGAACTGGCGCAGGCGATCGATCTCGTCCGTCGACGCCTTTCGAGGCGTTCGATGGCTCCCATGCCCGGCTCCGTCCTCTCCTTGGAGTTTGATGGTGAAGCGACGTTCAAGCAGAGCCCACGGGGCTGGATGGTCTCGGCGCACGCCAACTTCGTTCGTCGGAAGCGTATCGGCGCCGATCCGTCGCAGGACAACCCTCTGACTCTTGCCGCGGTCGTTCAGTCGATTGAGGACGCGAAAGAGCTCTTCCGGGCCGACCGCCGCGACTTCAGCGGCGCGACACATCTCGTCAACCTCCTCACGTCGCAGAGTGCGCCACACTGCGCACGCCGCCGCGGTCCGATGTCCGAGGTCAACGCCGAGGATGCGAAGTCCCGGAAGGCACGCGAGCTTTCGAGGGTTCTTGGCGGGATCTCGGCGTTTCGTCGCATCGTTGTCCCGCGCGAGCAAGGTGGCGTGGCTCGATTCGTAGTCGATCCAAGGGCCACGTGGTTCAAGCTCGGCCGAGAGCGTCAGGAACCACCGAAGCTGCCGGACGGCGCGTTCTCGCCGGCGTGCGAGCTCCTCGGATGTCAGGTCACTGCGTGAGTCGAGCTTCGCAATGCGACGCAATGCGTCGCGCGGCGCTTGTAGCCGGCCGTTCCATTTCTCCTGTTCCAGGACCGCGGCGGTCTTCGTGACGACTCCTTTCCCGATGCGGGCGGCTGCACGGCCAAGGCGTGTGACACGAGTGACTGGAACGGCGCCGCTGGTTCTCAGGTCGGTTTGGATCTCCCTGGCGAACCGCTTCGAATGCCAGCGGAGTCGCATGCGCCGGAAGGCACTGCCGTCGAAGACATCGAGCTCGACATCGCGCGCGTCCGGCGGCGATCCCTGATCTCCATTCCGCGCCGCCTTCTTCGACTTCCTCGCTGGCTGGTGGACTTCGTATCGGATCGACCAACGAGACTTGCCATAGTCCGCGAACGCCGGATGTAGAAGTGCATCCGGATGGCGGAAGCTCGGCACCTTGAGCTCAGCGCGCCGGCGCTCCTGATCGAGTTCTTCGACGTAGGCGTCAAGGACCTTCGAGTCCGCGTGTCCGTCGCGGAGCCAGACCGCTCGCGCGTCTTCGGCAGCGAGGTCCTCGAAGAGACGCGCGTCTCCGAACTTCTCAATTTCTCCATCGGATCGAATCTCGCGGACGATCTGGCGACGCGCCTCGGCGTCGACATCGGGCCGAGCCGCCCACGCCTGAACGATGTCCGCCCAGCCTTCGACGGCACGCCGCCGGAGGCCGAACTCGCCGAGTGCACAGGTCTGTTGTCCGCGGTTTCGACGGTACTGATCGAGCCAGTCCCGCGCGCTCGCAGGGATCGATCGAGCCTCCGCCAGACTCCGCTCGAATGATCTGCGCTCGACCTCGCGCCTGCAAGTCCACGTCCAAGTCATGCGCACACGACGAAGCGCCTGTTCGAGCATCGGGCCGAAGCGATCGTGCTTTCCCTTGTCCTTCACCGGTCCGATTCCGCAGCCTCGCTCGATTTCGATTGCAAGGAAGTCCGCAAGGCGAGCGTCGGGTTGACGCTGCCTTTCGCCTTTCTCGCGGTTCGTCTTGGCCGCCTCCGAAAACGACTCTCGCAGTCCGTCGATGTCCTCGCGGCGGGCGCTGGCGAGATCGAGGAACTCTTCGGTTCGCAGGTACTCGCTCGAGCCCCGGCCTTTGTATCCCATCGTCCGATAAAACGCGGCGAGAACGTCCTTAGGCGAGGCGTCGCTTGGCGTCGGCGTGTCCATCGCAGCGAGAACGTTTCGAATGACGTCGATGCCGCGCTGACCGGCGTCTTCCGGAGAGAGACGCTCGGCCGCGCCGTCGAGGGCATCGGCGACCTGCGTTGCGTTCGAGCGACTGGTCGCACTCGCTGGAAAGAAGCGCACGAACCAGTTTCGCGCGGCCTGCTTCGCCTTTCCATCAGTCGGGGACCTTCTCCCCGCTGCGGCGTCAGCGGAGTACGTTTCCCAGCAAGTCATCTGTTCCGGAGACCAGCCGAGGTCGCGGATCAACTGGACGAACGGGCTCGACGCGTCCTCCCTCGAACACCCTGCGCGGGCTGACCAAGCGTCGAAAAGGCGCCGACGATTGACCCACGCCGAGTCCTCTCGCACGCTCGCGCGGAACGTGACCCTGCACGCTCTGACCCACTCGTCCGCCATCGGCGCAGAGATTCCATCCGCATGGAGGATGGAACGAAGCTCGCGCTCCAGCTTCGCTTCGCGATCCACAGCGGGTTCGGACGCGGTGGCGACGATCGCGGAGCTCGGTCCACCGTGGACGTCTTCGACAGTCAGCCAGCAAAGAGCAAGCAGAAGGCGAGAACCGTCGTTCGGTTCGGTTCGTGAGGATGGGCCGTCAGTGGCGGGCGGCCTCGCGAGCGCGCTTGCTGGCAGACCTGCTCGAAGCGTCAGGATCAGATCGCTGAAGTATCGGACGCCTCGATTGAACGCCTCGTGGGTCTTCCAGAGGACGTCTGCCCACGAGTCGACCGGCGGCTCAGCGATCGGAAGCCCCGAGAGACGGAGCGTGTATGCGCGTTGCGTCGTCGGGCCAACGGCGGCAGTGCCCATGGCCGGATCCTCCCTGGAGCCCTGCCATCATCGATGCAGCGGCGCCGCGCCACAAGGCATCGAGGCAATCGGGCGAATTCGCCGGAGCGACGTCCGAGGCACGTCACCAAGCAGGAGGCGGGATCGATCCGCCCTTTGTGCCAACATGTTTGAGACACCCGGCCCCTCCAAGTTGTGTTTGGCGGTCGAGTGCCAAGCGGAGCCGCGCCGAGCGAAGTTCTCCGAGGAGCTCGAGCGAGGCGCGGCGTGGGGGCGAAGCCCCCCATGGGTTCACGGCGCGCGTCACGAGGCCGGCGCGGCTGCCGGCAGGACGAAGGCGGGAAGGTCGAGGGGAGTCGTGGATCGAGGGATGACGGAACGGTCGAAGCACGAACCCGAGTTCCGCGCACGCTTCGAGAATCGGTGGGAGGACGCCGACGAGTTCGTGAAGAACGCGGTGGCGAAGCACGAGTCATCGCCGCTCTGGAAGGCTGCTGGCTCTCCGCCGGGCGGTGAAACCGCGGCGCGGGTCCGGTTCACCCGATCGCCGCCACCAGCTCCTTCAGGACGCGGCTGACTTCCACGGAGTCCCGGCCAGCGGTGCTTTCGGCGACGAGGTCGCGGAGGATGGTTTCGCACTCGCGGCGGGCGGCGGCGTAGTCGTGGTGGAGGTCGGCAGGGTCGGAGTTCCGGAGGGTGGCGATGTCACGGATTCGGAAGGTTCTCCTGGAAGCGGATGCAGAGGAGCTCGTAGCGGCGCCAGGCGGCGTCGCCTCCGGTGCGGGCCCAGGCGCGATCAAAGACCGACGAGGGCGACGTGCCCGGGTCGGAGCGATCGCTCCAGTGGACGCTCGAGTCGGGCTGGCGGCCGAGCTCGCGACCGCGCTTCGTTTCGAAACCCTGCGCGACGTTACGAAGCACGCCGATGAAGTGCGCGCGATAGCCGCCGACTCGAAGCGGCGGGCGAACTCGTCGCACTCGCTCGTGCCGCCGCGCGCGGCGCCATCGATCAGGCGCCGGCTCGTGGTCTTGGCGTGGGAGATGGGTCGAGCTCGGGTGCGGTGCTCTTGCGAGCCCGGATTCCGTCGTCCGCGGGAGCATGGCCGCTCGTCGTGTTTCGCTTGCCCGGGGCGCGGGGCGGCGCAAGACTCCGGCGACTCGAAGGAGCCCGCCGGAATGTTCACGACCGAGAATCTCGTCGCGCTGCTCACGCTCACCAGCCTCGAGATCGTGCTCGGAATCGACAACGTGGTCTTCATCGCCATCCTGTGCGGGAAGCTGCCGCCGGAGCGGCGCGAGGCGGCGCGTCGGATCGGCCTCGCGCTGGCGATGGTGATGCGCATCCTGCTGCTGCTCGCCATCGGCTGGCTCGTGCGGCTGACGAAGCCGCTGTTCGGCCTGCACGCCCCCGACCTGCTCGGCGGCTTCGGCCACGACTTCGCCGGCCGCGACCTCATCCTGGCGCTGGGCGGCCTCTTCCTGGTGGGGAAGGCGACCCTCGAGCTCCACCACAAGCTCGAGGGCGTCGAGGGGCACGGGCCGGTCGGGCCGCCGCGATCGTCGTTCCGCGCCGTGCTGGCGCAGATCATCCTGCTCGACCTGGTCTTCTCGCTCGACTCGGTCATCACCGCGGTCGGCATGGCGCGGCACGTGGGCGTGATGATCGCGGCGGTCATGATCTCGGTCGGCGTGATGCTCGTCTTCAGCGGGCGGATCTCGAGCTACATCGAGCAACGTCCCACCCTCAAGGTGCTCGCGCTCGCGTTCCTCCTGCTGATCGGCGTGACGCTGGTGATCGACGGCTGCGGCGGCCACGTGCCCAAGGGATACGTCTACTTCGCCATGGCCTTCTCGCTCGGCGTCGAGCTGGTGAACCTGCGGATCCGGGCGCCGGGAGCGCCCGTCCGCCTCAAGGACTCGCATCTCCCGCAGGAGTGACGTGACGTGACTCGCTCCCTGCTCGGACTCGTTCTCGCCGCCGCCGCGCTCGCGGCGCGTCCCGGCCGCGCCGACGAGATCGCCGCACGGATCAAGGCGCGCGACGTGAACGATCGCGTGCTCGCCGTCGACACGATCCGGCGCGACGGCCACAAGGACGCCGAGAAGCTCCTGCTCGATGCGCTCGGCGACAAGGACTGGGAGGTCGTCGAGCACGCGGCGGCCGCGCTGGGCGAGCGCGGATCGTCGGCGAGCGTCGATCCGCTCTCCCGGCTGACGATCGACGGGCCGGTGCGACGCGTCCGGCTCGCCGCGGTGCGCGCCATGACGAAGCTCGACGCCAAGGCGGCGGCCGACCACGTCACGAAGGCCGCGAAGGGGGCGAACCTCCTGCGCGCGTGCGAGGGGCTCGCGACGATCGCGGAGAGCCTCGGCGAGGCGGCGCGCGCCGGGCTCGGGTCGGGGCTGCTCTCCAAGGACGCGGCCGTGCGCGCGGCGGCGGCGGCCGGGCTGCACGCCTTCCCGCCCGGCGAGCGCGCCGACCACCTCCTCGCCTGCATGCGCGACAGCGACCTCACGATCGGCGCCGCAGCGCTCGATTCGGCGCGGGCGCACCCCGACGCCGCCCTGCTGCCCGCGCTGTTCGGCGCGCTCTCGGCCCGCGACGTTCCGGAGGTCTTCGAGCGCCGGGCGCGCGCCGCGGTCGTCGCGGTGCTCGAGGCGACCCCCGCGGAGGGCCGCGCCGCCGTGGCGCACGAGGTGGTCGAGGCGGCCAGGAGGGCGACCGCCGACCCGGCGCAGACGCGCTTCGCGCGCCTCCTCGGGCTGGCGGCCGCGAAGAGGACCGAGCCGCTGATCGGCGCCGACGAGGCCTTCGCGCTGCTCGAGCCGATCCTCGGCCGCGGGGGCGACGCCGCCGCGGCGGCCGCGGCCCGCGCGCTCGCCCGCATCGCCAGCGACGCGGCGCTCGACAAGCTCTCCTTCACGGCGACCGGCGGCGGCTCCGCACGCGTGCGCAGCATCGCGCTGCGCGGCGTCGTGGCCGCGCGGCCGACGTCGGAGCCGTCGGCGGCGGCGCTCGCGAAGCGCTGCCTCGGCGACAAGGATCCCGACGTGCGCGAGGACGCCGTGGTCGCGCTCGGCCGGCCGGGGGCGGACGGCGCCGTCGAGGCGCTGCTCCCGCTGCTCAAGGATCCCGAATGGGAGGTCGCCGTCGCGGCCGCGGTCTCGCTCGGCAAGACGCAGGATCCGGCCGCCCTCCCCGCGCTGCAGGCGCTGCTCGCCCACAAGGACTGGAAGATGAAGGGGGCGGCCCTGGTCGGGCTCGGCCACCTCCGGCACAAGGGGGCCGTGCCGCTCCTGATCGACGCGCTCGCGGGGAAGTCGGCGACCGAGAAACTCACCGCCTTCGAGTTCCTGCGCCGCATGACGCGGGAGAAGCTGCCCGCCCGCCAGAGCGGCTGGAAGACGTGGTGGTCGCGCAACGAGGCGTCGTTCCAGTTCCCCGATCCGTCCGAGGCGGCGAAGCAGCAGCAGAAGTACGGCTACGCGCCGAGCGCCTACGGCGTCTACGAGGACCTCGACGTGCTGGTCTTCCAGAGCCGCGGCGACCACATCGAGAAGCTGCTCGACAAGCTCAAGATCGCCCACCGCAGGACCCGCCTCGGCAACGTCGCCGAGGAGGGGGTCTCGCCGCTCGGCGTCTACGTCGCCAACTGCACCGGCGAGTGCAGCCCCGAGGACCTCGAGCAGGTGCGCTGGTTCGTGCACACGGGGGGCTACCTCTTCTCGTCGTGCTGGGCGCTCACCCACCACGCCGGGCCGATCCGTCCCGGATTCGCCCAATGGTTCAAGACGCCGGTGCAGGTGCTCGACCTCGTCACCGCCGAACCGTGCTCCGACAGCCCCTACCTCGCCGGAGTCTTCGACGGGGTGACGCGGCCCAAGTACGTGCTGGAGGGCGCCCACCTGCTCGAGGTGCTCGATCCCGAGCGCGTCGAGGTGCTGATCGACTCGCCCGAGTGCGCGACGCGCTGGCGCTGCGGGAACCTCGCCGGCTGGTGGACGATCGGCCACGGGCTGATCCTCGACTCGGTGAACCACTTCGATCTGCAGGGCTTCGACCGGGCGCCGCCCATGAAGGAGGCGGTCGACCGCATGGCCTACGCCGTCGACACCATGGGACTCTCCTTCGCCGACCTGCGCGAGGTGCCCAAGGGGGCGTGGAGCTCGCAGACCAAGGCGGCGGAGGAGGTGCGCGACTTCTCCGCGTTCCGCTTCATCACCAACTTCGTGCGTCAGAAGCGGCGGTCGGGCTCCTGAGCCGCGGCGGGCGCGAGCCCTGGCGCGCGGTTCACTGCGGCGCGAGCTCCTTGATCCAGGCGGCGAGCGTCTTGCGATCGGCGTCGCTCATCTCGAGGTCGGCAGCCGACGGCATCTCGACGCCGGGATTGATCCGCTGCGGATCGAGCAGGTAGAGCTCGATCCAGGCGACGTCGTGCTCCCGCGCCGCGCCGACGAGCTCGGGCGCTCCCGCGCCGACGTCGTCGCCCTTCCCGTGGTAGGTGTGGCAGCTCGTGCACTCGTAGAAGCGCATCAGCTTCTCGCCTTCGGCGAGCCGCGCCGCCCGCTCCGGATCGGACGCTCCGCCGTCCGCCGGGGCGGGGAGCGCGGCCGGACCCGGCGGCTCGATCGGCGGGCTCGGAGGCGGCACCCAGCTCCCGTCCCCCGCCGGAACGCGCGGCGGCGGCGGGCGGCGGTTGGTGGGCGAACTCCACGCGCCCCAGATCGTGAGTCCCGCGATCGCCGCGAGCAGGACGACTCCGGCCGCGAGCGCGACCGGCCGGCGGGCGGGCGCGCGCTCGGGATTGCGGTCGAGCCACGGCAGGAGCAGCGCGAGCAGCGCGAGCCCCCCCGGGATCCAGACCGTCCCGATCACCACGCGCTCGCCCTCGAACAGCTTGAGGAGCTGGAAGAGGCCGAGAAAGTACCACTCGGGTCGCGGGTCGTAGCCGCGCGCGTCGCGGTCGGCCGGCGCCTCGAGCGGCGGTCCGAGCCAGAGCGTCAGTCCCACCACGAGCGCCAGCGCCGCCGCGGCGACCAGCAGCTCGCGGAAGACGTGGTCGGGGAAGAACGGGGCGCTCCGGACCTCCGGCTCGCCCACGCGGGCGCCCGGCGGCGTGATTCCGAGCTTGTGCACCAGGAACAGGTGCAGCGCCGCGAGGGGCAGCAGCGCCGCCGGCAGAAAGAGCACGTGCAGCGCGAACATTCGCGTGAGCGTCGGCGCGCCCAGCTCCGGCCCGCCGCGCAGCAGGTCGGCGAGCATCGGTCCGACCCCCGGCACGGTCTCCACGATGTTGAGGCCGACGTCGGTGGCCCAGAACGCCTTCATGTCCCACGGCAGCAGGTATCCGGTGAACCCGAATCCGAGCAGCACCCCGAAGATCGCCACCCCCACCACCCACAGGAGCGCGCGTGGCCGCTTGTAGGCGCCGGTGAAGTAGACGCGCGCGAGGTGGAGGAACGCCAGCACGACGACGGCCGACGATCCCCAGTGGTGGACGCCGCGCAGGAGCCTCCCCACCGCGACCGTGCGCCCCCCCACGCTCGCCGCGAGGTCCTCGTCGACGTAGCGGATCGAGTCGTAGGCGTGGTCGGGCGACGGGACGTAGCAGAGGGCGAGGAGCATCCCGGTGGCGGCCTGCACCAGCAGCAGCACCAGCAGCGCGGTGCCCAGCGCGCGCAGGAAGCCGGTTCCCGCCGGCACCTTCTTGTCGAAGATCCACTCGGCGAGGAACGCCCGCAGCGGCTCCCTCGCGCTCACGCCTCCGCCACCTCCACCATCTCGCCCGCGATCCGGCTCTCGAGCACGTCGAGCCCGCGCGGCGGCGGCCCGTCCACCACGCGCCCCTGCGGGTCGAAGACGCCGCGGTGGCACGGGCAGCGGAAGGTGCGGCTCTGCTCCCGCCAGGTGACGGGGCAGCCGAGGTGGGTGCAGCGACGCGAGAAGACGACCGGCGCCCCGCGCTCGTCCCGCGTCACGTAGACCTGCCGGGTGACGGTGGCGGCGTACCAGCCCTCGAGCCGGCGGAAGGAGAAGCTGGCCGCGACCGGATCGGGACCCTGCAGGTCGGAGAGGCGGCAGATCGCCGCCCAGCGTCGCGCGCTGCGCACCGGCCAGCGCGAGGTCGCGGCCACGAACGCCCCGCCGAGCCAGGAGAGCCCGGCGGCGATCGCTCCTCCGATCAGCGCCACGCCCGCCGCGAGGAAGCCGCGCCGTTCCATGCGGCGAACTTATACGCGAGGGCTCACCTCTGGCGGGCGAGCCAGGCGAGGAAGCGCCACTCGAGCGAATCGCCGGACGGGTCGGGCGCCGTGAGCGGCGTTGCGTAGAGAGCGGCGATGCGCTCCTCGATCGGCCGGTCGGCCGCCGTGGCGCACGTGCGCAGCAGCCGGGCGAAGGTCGACGGCGGGGGCTCGCCGCCGGCTCCCTTCGCCTGGGTGCGCAGCCAGTGCACGAAGCACGACCGGTAGGCGCGCAGGAACTCCTGGTAGTCGGCGAAGAAGTTGGCCGGGATCCCCTTGGAGGCGGCCGCGCCGCCGAGGAACGGCGCGACGGCGAGCTCGTGCGCGCCCGGCTCGTCCTTGCAGTCGAGCACGAACGCGCTGGTGCGGCCGGGGACGGCCTGCCGCTCCTCGGCCGCGAGCTTCGCCCCCGCCGCCTGCGCGTCGTGCAGGACGTCGGTGAAGTAGCCGCGGCCGAGCCGCGCCCGCCAGCGGCTGTCGGCGTTGGTCTTGGCGAACTTGCCGCCGTGGCTGCGTCCGCCGCGCACGAACTTCTTCTTCTCGGGAGTCTGGTTGCCTTCGCCGCTGCCGAAGACGCGCGAGTTGTTCTCCCCGAGCAGCCCGATCACCAGGTCGACCGCGGCGCCGATCTGCAGGCCGGAGTCGAGCGCGGCGCCGCACCAGCGCCGGGTCAGCCGGTCGGCGGCGTACTGCAGCACGTGCTGGCGCTGCCCGCTCGCCTCGCGCAGGTTCATCGACAGCCCCGGGTCGGAGCCGTCGGCGGCCGGGTGCTCGAGCGCCAGGCAGAGCAGGTCGTTGAGATGGAACTCGACGCGCAGCGGGAGGCTGGGCTGCCACAGCAGCCTCCTCCACTCCTCCGACAGCGAGCCCACGAACGCGGTGAAGCCGACGAACTCGCTGCGGGTGGCGGCGAGCACGAGGCGCGTCGCGTCGCCGTCCAGGCCGAATCCGTGCGCCGTCCCCGTGCGCATCCTCGCGGCGAACGCCCGCAGCGCGGCCGTGACCGGCTCGTCGGCGCCGGTGACCGCGAGCAGCGTGCGCGGCTCGCTGGCCTGGCCGACCGCCTTGCGGACCGCCTCCGGCTTCCAGGCGCCCGCCCACTGCCGCACGACGGCGAGCTCGGGCGGAGGCGGAGAGGGCGGAGACGAGTCGTCGATCCACGTGAGCCAGGACGCCTGCAGGTCGATCAGGCCGAGGACGATCTGCTTCAACTCGTCGACCCGCTTCGCGTCGGCGAGCGACGACCACGGGTAGCGCGCCTCGAACAGGCCGACGTCGATCGCCGCGAAGTTGCGCTCCAGCGCGGCGGAGACGGCGGACGCGTCGGCCGGGAGCGCCTCGAGCCCGCGCGTCGCGCGATAGTCGCGCGCGAGCGCGGCGCAATCGGGACCATCCGGTCGCCCCGGAGCGACCTCGGCGCCGGGCGCCGCGAGCGCGGCGGAGAGAGTCACGGCCACGATGCGTACGAAGTCCGGTTCCAAGGCACCCCTCCTCGCTCGACCGTCGACGTCGCGCCGGCGGCGCGGCCGACCGCACTACGAGCGGGAGCGAGGCGGGTAATGAATGTGACGCTCGAATGACTCGCGGCGGCCCGCCGCACGAGCCGCTCCCGCCTGCGCGTTGTCACGGGACTGGCACCTGGGCCGCGCTTCCTATAGTTTTTCCCGGCTTTCAGTGGGGGGCGCCTCGGGCCGGAGCCCGCGGCGGCGGTGCGGCGGCCCGCAGGCGGCCGCCGTCCTCGCCCCTCCCCCCGGGCGCACCGGCAGGACGCACCAGGAGCTCCGAGCAGCCGTCCATGAATCCCCCGCAGACGCTCACCCTTCCCCAGCCGAGGACCGACGCGCGACTCATCGTGAACGACCTCTCGATCGAGGCCGCGACGGTGAACGGCACCGGCAGCCAGACCGCGAACAACACGCTGGCGAAGTCGCTGTTCCGGATGGGGCTGCCGATCTCGGCCAAGAACCTGTTCCCCTCCAACATCCAGGGGCTGCCGACCTGGTTCACGATCCGAGTGAGCAAGCACGGCTACACCGCGCGCAAGAAGGAGCTCGACTGGCTGATCGGGATGAACGCCGCGACGTGGGAGAAGGACGTCGCGGCCCTGAGGGCCGGCGCCGTCGTGATGTGGAACAGCAACGAGCTGCCCGATGCGCCGGTGACGGCGCGGCCGGAGCTGATCGCCTATCCGATCCCGATGAACGACCTCATCAAGCCGGTCGCGGCCGACGCCAAGCTCAAGAAGATGCTGGTGAACATGGTGTACGTCGGCGCGTGCGCCCACCTCCTGGGCATCGAGGAGGAGGTGGTGCTGCAGGTGATCAAGGACACCTTCAAGAGCAAGCAGAAGGCGATCGACGTCAACGTGCAGTGCCTCAATGCCGGCGTCGCCTATGCGCGCGAGAAGCTGGAGAAGAAGGACCCCTACCGCGTCGAGCGGCTCGACGCCAACGGGGACCGGATCCTGATCGAGGGCAACACGCTGTGCGCGCTCGGCGCCCTGATGGGCGGCTGCACGGTGCTCGGCTGGTACCCGATCACGCCGAGCAGCTCGCTCGCCGAGGCGCTGATCGCGCTGGCGAAGAAGCACCGCGTCGATCCCGAGAGCGGGGCGATCCGGTTCGCCGACATCCAGTGCGAGGACGAGCTCGCCTCCATCGGCATGGTGCTCGGCGCCGGCTGGGCCGGCGCGCGCGCGATGACGACGACCGCCGGCCCCGGCATCAGCCTGATGTCGGAGTTCATCGGGTTCGGCTACTACGCCGAGGTGCCCGCCGTGATCTTCGACGTGCAGCGCGTCGGCCCGTCGACCGGGCTGCCCACGCGCACCTCGCAGGGAGACATCGTGAGCGCGGCGTACTGCTCGCACGGCGACACCGAGCACCTCGTGCTCCACCCCGGCGGCCCGGAGGAGTGCTACGAGTTCGCCCGCATCGCCTTCGACCTCGCCGAACAGTTCCAGACCCCGGTCTTCGTGCTTCTCGACCTCGACCTCGGCATGAACTTCTGGATGAGCGATCCGCCGGAGTACCCGACCGGCGCCTTCCAGCGCGGCAAGGTGCTCACCGCGGAGAAGCTCGAGCAGTTGAAGCAGCAGTCGAAACCGTGGGGCCGCTACCAGGACGTCGACGGCGACGGCGTCCCGTGGCGCACCCTGCCGGGGAACGCCCACCCCGACGCCGCCTACTTCACGCGCGGATCGGGGCACGACGAGCACGCGCGCTACACCGAGGATCCGGACGCCTACCGGCGCAACATGGACCGGCTGAGGAAGAAGCTCGAGACCGCGCGCCTCGCCCTGCCGCGGCCGGCGCTGGAGACGGAGCCGGGCGCGCGCGTCGGACTCCTCGCCTACGGCTCGACCAACAACGCGATGCGCGAGGCGCGCGACCAGCTGGCGCACGCGGGCCTCAAGACCGACTACCTGCGCCTGCGCGCGACTCCGATCCCCGTCGCCGAGGTCGAGGGATTCCTCGCCGGCCACGACCGCGTCTACCTGATCGAGCAGAACCGCGACGGGCAGATGGAGATCCTGATCCGCGCGGCGGTCACGACCCCCGGTCTGGTGGAGAAGCTGCGCAGCGTCCGCCACTACACCGGCTACCCGATCGACGCGCGCAGCATCAGCGACGGCGTCTTCGCCCAGGAGCGGAGCCGATGACCACCGCCACGACCGAGAAGACCAACCGCTCCGGGTTCCGCTGGAGCGACTACCAGGGGCTCCCCAGCACGCTGTGCAAGGGCTGCGGCCACGACAACATCACGCGCCACCTGATCCAGGCCTGCTTCGACCTCGGCGTCGTCCCCCACAACGTGGTGAAGACGTCGGGGATCGGCTGCTCGAGCAAGACGCCGGCGTACTTCATCCACCGCGGCTACGGCATCAACGCCGTGCACGGCCGCATGCCGTCGATCGCCCTGGGCGCCAAGCTCGCGAACCACGAGCTCGAGATCATCGGCGTCTCCGGCGACGGCGACACCGCGTCGATCGGCATGGGCCAGTTCTGCCACCTGATCCGGCGCAACCTCGACATGATCTACGTCGTGGAGAACAACGGCGTCTACGGCCTCACCAAGGGCCAGTTCTCGGCCACCTCCGAGCGCGGCGCGAAGAGCAAGGGCGGCGAGGAGAATCCGCTCACCGACATCGATCTCTGCGCGCTCTCGATCACCCTGGGCGGGACCTTCGTGGCGCGCGGCTTCTCCAACGACCCCAAGCAGATGGTGAACCTGATCAAGGCCGCGGTGGCGCATCGCGGCACCTCGATGCTCGACGTCATCTCGCCGTGCGTCACGTTCAACAACCACGAGGGCTCGACCAAGTCGATCCACTACGTGATGGAGCACGACATCCACCTGAACGAGCTCGGCTTCGTGGCGCCGTGGGAACAGCCTGCGGCGGAGGTGAAGGCGGGCGAGGCGATCGAGATCCCGCTCCCCGACGGCAGCCGCCTGGTGGTGCGCGGGGTCGGGAACGACCACGATCCGCACGACAAGCACTCCGCGCTGCAGGTGCTGGACGAGGCGCACCGCAAGGGCGAGATCCTGACCGGCCTGCTCTACATCGCCGAGAAGGAGCCCGACTTCAGCGCGGCCATGAAGGTGGTGAACGCCAGGCCGCTCGCGGCCATGGACGAGGCCGACTGCCGCCCGCCCCGCGAGGCGTTCGACCGCTTCATCGCCGGCCATCGCTGACGGCGGCCTCCACCGGCGGCGACCGGTTCAGCCGCGATCGAGCTGCGCGAGCGCGCGCTCGATGCGCGTCCAGTGCGTGCCCCGCCAGAAGAGCTTCGCGCAGCGCTCGCAGCGATGGAATTCGTCGAGCCAGGCGTAGGTGCGCGGCGGGATGGCGTCGCCCGCCGACTCCTTGTCGACGCGCGCGAGCGCGCCGCCGCACGCCATGCAGCGCGGAAACCCCGCCGCGAGGCCGAACGTGGCCAGTACGAGCCGCGTCGCCGCGAGCGGCGCGAGCCCGCGGGGAAGGTAGAGCGCCGTCACCTCGCCGCGCCGCACCGCCCGCCGCTCCATCACGCCCGCGTCGCTCGTGAGCACGACGCGCCCCTCGCACCGCGCCAGCTCCACCAGCTCGGCGTCGGCCACTCCGTAGCGCCACCACGCATCGTGCCCCGCCGCGCGCAGCCAGCGCGCGAGCCCCTTGTGCATCGCGTCGCACGCCAGCCGGCCGACCGCACCCCCGCTCACCGCCGCCACATCTCCTCGGGCTCGCCGCACCGCTTCGCCGCGAGGCGCGCCAGGACGAACAGGAAGTCGCTCAGGCGGTTGAGGTAGCGCAGCGTGGCGGGGTCGACCGGCTCGCGCCCGGCGAGCGCCACGACGGCTCGCTCGGCGCGGCGGCAGACGGTGCGCGCCACGTGGAGTTGCGCGCCGAGCGCGCCGCCGCCGGGCAGGATGAACTCCACGAGCGGCCCCAGCTCGGCGTTCATCGCGTCGATGCGCTGCTCGAGGCGGGTCGTCTCCGCCTCGCCCGCCACCTTCATCGGCGCCGGCCGCTTCGCCAGCACGCAGGCGAGGTCGGAGCCGACCAGGAACAGCTCGTTCTGCAGGTCGCGCAGCCACTCCTCGAACCGGTCGCGGTCGGGCGCCCCGGCCGCGCGCGCGCGGTTGGCGGCGCGCACGACCCCGAGCGCCGAGTTGAGCTCGTCGACGTCGCCGTAGGCGGCGATGCGGAGGTCCGACTTGCGCACTCGCTCGCCGGTGACGAGCCCGGTCTCGCCGCCGTCGCCGGTCCTCGTGTAGATCTTCGACAGCCGGATCCGATCGCCCATGGTTCGCGCCTCCGCGCCGCGAGGCTACCGCGGGCCGGCCCGCTCAGTCGTTTCCGAAGGGGAGCCCGACCACGCCTCGGCCCCGGTTGTTCTCGAAGCAGGTGAAGTCGATCAGGAAGACGGCTGCCACCAGCAGCTTGCGCACGTCGACGTCGAGCGACTCCTCGGTGAACTCGACGCCGAAGGTGTCGGCGTCGGTGAACGCCTCGGCGATCAGCCCGCGCCACTCCTTGCGGATCAGCGCGACCTCGAGGCCGTTCAGCCGGACGCGGAACGTGCCCCGGAAGCGGAAGTGGTCGAAGAACCCGCGCTCGATCTCGAGCAGGTCGCGCCCGGAGAGGTCCTGCACCGTGAAGCGGTCGCGCAGCAGCGAGAACCTCCGCGCGACCCGTCCCACCGCGCGCTCCCCGTCGTGCAGCGTCGCCTCCTGGAAGTACCAGCGGAACGGCTTCTCGATGCGCGCGAACTCCGCGCCGGTGGGATCGAGGAGGTGCACGGTCGCCTTCCGGCAGCGGCCGAGGAGCTGGCGGCCCACCCAGCGCAGCATGCCGCCCCCCTCCTCGAGCGCCGTCCCGAGCAGCGCGCCCTCCTCGTCGCACAGCTCGAAGCGGTTGCGGGTCTCGTAGCCGACCAGGATCTCGCTCCAGTGCTTCTGCTGCACCACCAGCAGCCGCCGCCGACCCGTGACCAGCCGCTCCAGCACCGCCACCCCCCTGCGAAACGTGGACTCCGCCGCGCACGTTATCGTCGCAGCCCGATGCAGCTCCTGCACGCCCTCGCCGCCGCCCTGCTGCTCGCGACCGCGCGGGACGGCGAGTCGTTCCGCTACCGGTTCGACTCCCGCGACGAGCTCGACGACTTCGAGGTGGTCGCCGGCGCATGGTCGGTCTCGACCGGGAGCCTCTGGTGCACGAGCAAGGGGGCGCGCGAGGAGCTGCGCTGGCGGCGCGACCTCACGCCCTCCGGCACGGCGCGCCTGCGCATGGCGGGCGCCGGGAGCGTCGCGATCGCCCTGGGCGCGGGACGACGGGAGACGCTGGTCCGCCTCGACCGCGCCGCGGCGCGCGTGGCGGTCGAGTTCGATGGAGAGGCGGCGCTCGAGCGGCCGTTCGAGGCGCCCGCCGCCGGCGCGCTGCGGCTCGCCGTCGCGTGGAACGGAGACCAGGTCGAGGTCACGGTGGGCGAGGACGAGCCGCTGCGCGTCGCGCGCCCGCCGGACTCGCCGCCCTTCACCCGGCTCGCCCTGCTCGCGTTCCGGTCGCAGCCGCGCTTCGAGGAGCTCGAGGTCGCGCGCGAGGTCCCGCGGGGCAGAGCCGGGGCCGGCGCGTCGCAGATCCCCGAGGAGCAGCGCATCGCCGTCGAGCTCGCCACCCGCCGTTTCGACGAGGGCGACGCGGCGGGCGCCTTCGACCTGCTGGCGAAGTCGCTGCCGGCCGGCGGGAACGGACAGCCCCCGGCGCTCTCCGAGCCGGCGGTGCTCCTGCTGCAGAAGCTCGGGGCGGTCCGCGCCGAGCTGCGCGCGAAGGAGCCGCTGCGGAGCCGCGCGGCCGCGGCGACCGTCGCGGCGAAGGACGGGAGCGCGACGCTGGTCTCCCCGCTGCGCGCCGGCTGGTCGGTGCAGGCGCACGAGATCGTGCGCACCGACGGCCCCGTCTTCACGCTCGCGTTCACCGAGCCGGCGCTCGCGGTCGAGGTGCAGCGCTACGACCAGAAGCTCAAGTACTGGTTCGGGCGCGACCCGCGCATCGTCTACTGCTCGGGCGGGGGCGGCCCGACGCTCGGCCGCGCGCGCGCCGACGAGCAGCAGGAGTTCCACGCCAAGGCTGTCTTCACCCGCCCCTTCGGAAAGCGCGCGCTCGAGATCTCGGGGACGGCGACCTACGAGTTCGAGCTCGCCTGGCCCGACCCCGCCGATCCGGCGCGGACGATCGCCCTGCGGGAGCACTTCCTCCTTCATCGCGGCGACACCTGGCGCATCTCGATCCGCGGCTCGCCGCTCGCGTTCAAGCTCGCGCAGTCCGATCTCGACTGGCTGCTCGCGACCTTCCGGCTGGCTGGCTAGGCGAAGGCGACCCCTCGACGGACGCTCCGGGATCCCCGGCGTTCCGCCCCCTGCGCGAACCCCGCGAAAGGTCGATTCGCGGCCGAGCTCCCTCCGTCACCGGGGGATCGCGGACGGCTAGCGAATTGCGTCAGGAGTCACGGTGGAGCACGAACCGTCCGCGAAGGAGGATCGACGATGGCCCTGCGCCTCTCGCTGCCTGTGATCGCGATGGTGGGTTTCGGAGCGGTTGCCCCACTCCCGGCGCAGGAACTCCCCGGCCTGGGAGCCTCCGCCCCGACGACCGGTGAACCGGTGAGGAATCCCTCCCCCGATCCGGGTCGCGATGGCGGCCCTCCGGCGCAGCGCATTTCGGTTCCCGATCATTGACCGCCTGCGGACACCGGGGGGTCCCCCGGAACGCAGCCGCCCGCGAAAACCGCCGATCCGAACGGTACGGGAACACCGGGCAATCCGGGCTCTCCGTCACCGGGAGGCAACGACAAGGTCACGACCCCCCGTCGGGGTCCGACGACCGGCGGCGGCCGGCCGGCCGCGCCGGCCACCGGCCTGCCGACCGCCCCGACCGCCCCGGCCGGCCGCGGCCGCGGGCCGACGACGGCCCGCGCCGTCGCGACGCGCACCGCCGGCTGGCAGACCTGGTGGAGCTGGAATCGCGAGCCCTACCTGTTCGGCGAGCCGCTCGACCCGCAGGAGCCGATCTCGCAGGTCGCGACGCGGGTCGGCGGCGCGCGCGGAGGGACCGAAGCGGGGGTCCGCGTCGATCCGGCGCGCGCCGCCTCGGAGCTCGTCCCGGCGCTCTCCCATTTGCTCCTCGACGAGGACGGAGCAGTGATCGCGAGCGGCCTGATCGCGATCGCGCGGGCGACGCCGCCCTCCCACGGCGCGCCGGTCGCGGCGCTCGTGCGCCGCAGCCTCGAGGACCCGCGCGCGAACGTGCGCGACGCGGCGCTCCTCGCGCTCGGGATCCTCGGCGATCGCGAGGCGCTCGCGCCCCTGGGCGCGGTCCTTCACGACCGCGATGACGGCCGCCGCCTGACGCACGAGCTCGGCGGCGTGTCGTGCGCTCGCCGGCAGCTCGCCGCGCTCGCGCTCGGCCTCCTCGGCGGCGACGACGCGGCCGGGATGCTGCTGCGCGCCGCCGAGCGCCCCGCATGCAGCGACCTCCTCGCCGCCGCGCTCGTCGGCGCGGCGAAGGCGGCTCCGGATAGCACGGCGGTGGCGGCGCGCGCGATCACCGTGCTGCGCGGACCCGGCGGCGACGCCGCCGCCCGCGGCCACGCGGCAATCGCGCTCTCCCGGCTCGCCGGCTCCGCGGGCCGGGCTGCGCTGCCGCTGCTCGTCGAGCTGGCGCGCGACGCCGGCTCGCCGCCCGACGTGCGCACCTCGGCCGTCGTCGCGCTCGGCGCGCTCGCGACGATCGAGGACGGCGAGGCGGCGGCCGGGCTGCTCGCCCGCACGCGCGACGGCGGGGATCCGCGTCCGCGCGAGCTGGCCTACGTGGCGATCGGCCGCGTGCTCGAGCGCGATCCGGCCGCGACCCGGTCGGACGCGCGGCGACGTCCGCTGGTCGCGCGGCTGCTCGACCAGGCGCTCCATCCCGACCGCCGCAGCGACCGGCCGTGGGCGCTGCTCGGGCTCGGGCTCGCCCTGCGCGACGACGCGCCCGACGGGGAGCTGCGCGGCCTGGTCGCGTCGAAGCTGCGCACGCTGGTGGCGCAGCGGCCCGATCCGACCACGCTGCCTGCCGCCGCGCTCGCGCTCGGACTCATGCGGGACCGCGCCGCGATCGAGCGGCTCGCCGGCGAGCTGGCGGCGCGTCCGCCCGCCGAGGTGCAGAGCTTCCTGGTGCAGGCGCTCGGCCTGACCCGGGATCGGGCCGCGGTCGACGCAGTCCGCACCACGGCCTTCGCGGCGGGCACCGCGCCCGCCGTCCGCATCGAGGCGGCCCGCGCGCTGGCTCTCCTGCACGACGCCGGCGCCCTGGCGCGGTGCGAGCGGCAGCTCGCGGAGGCCGACGGGAGCGAGGCGGTGGCCGCCTCGCTGCAGGCGCTCGGCGCGTTGCGCACCCTCGACGCGATGGCGCCGCTCGCGGCGCTGCTCTCGGCCCGTCCGCGGCCGCCCGCGCCGACGCGGGCGCAGGCCGCCGTCGCGCTGGGAGCCCTGGGCGATCCGCTCCCCGCCCCGTGGTGGAGCGCCTACTCGAAGGACGCCAATCTCCACCTGCGTGCGCCGACCCTGCTCGCCCTCCTTCCCGAGTGACGGCGTGCGACGCGCCCCCTTTACGGCGAGCGCGCGGGACTCCATCCTGTCGCGCCGTCCGGGGGAGGGCGGTGGATGCCAGGTCGCAGGAGGGGAGCGGGCGCGCTCGCGCTCGCGGGTCTGCTCGGCTGCACGGCCGGCGAGACGCGAGCGCCGCCGGCCGCGCCGCGCGCGCGCGAGCCGGGGACGTTCCTCGCGCGCGCGCTGCCGCGCCCGGAGCCGGCGCCGCCGCCGTGCGCGCTTGCGCCCGCGCCCGCGCCCGCGCTCTTCCGGTCGCCCTTCGGACACGCGATCTCGACTCCGCCGGCGCGACACGTCGAGCCGTCGGTGGCCGGCCGCGACCTGCACTACTGGGTGCTCGGCGACGGGCCGCAGACCGTGCTCGTGCTGGGAGGGATCCACGGCGACGAGCGCTCTTCGGCGGAGGCTGCCTACGACCTCGTCGCGGCGGTCCTCGGCGATCCGGAGCTGCTGCGGGGGCAGCGGCTGGTCGTCGCGCCCGAGGTGAACCCCGACGGGATCGCCGCCGGCACGCGGCGCAACCGTCGCAACGTCGACCTCAACCGCAACTTTCCGGCGCGCAACTGGCGCTCCGACGACGGCGCGTCCCGCCACGGCCCCGGGCTGCACGCCGCCTCCGAGCCCGAGACTCGCTTCGTCCTCTCGCTGCTGAGGCGATTCACTCCCGTGCGCGTGGTGGCGACGCACGCCGCCGCCGCCTGCGTCAACTGGGACGGCCCCGGCGAGCCGCTGGCGCGGGCGATGAGCCGCGTATGCGGACTGCCGGCGACCCCGACGATCGGCTATCCCACGCCCGGGTCGCTCGGAAGCCTGGTCGGGATCGACGGCGGCGTTCCCACGATCACTTTCGAGCTCGCGCGCAAGGATTCGGTGTCCGACGCGCGCGATTCCGTGCGCGGAGCGCTGCTCACCGCGCTGCACTTCCCCGATCCCGTCCCGCGCGGCGCGCGCGCCGTCGCGGCCCCGAGCGCGCGTCCGGCCGACGCGCGGAGCGGACCGGCCGAGCGGCGCTGAGTCGCGGCGCCGCGCCGGGGGTCACGGCGCGCGCGCCGAGACCTCGAAGGAGTGCAGCACCCGCCCCTCCAGCGCGACGAACTCGACCAGGAGCCGCCGCGGCTCGACGCTCACCCGAGCGAAGCCGCTGTCGGGCCAGTACTGCTCGTACCCGGTCTCCTCGGTCTTGAAGCGCCAGGGAGCGCTGGTGGTGCCGGCCAGCGTGTAGTGGACGCCGTCGACCACCTGGTCGGTGAAGACGTGATCGTGGCCGTAGAAGATCACCTGCACGCCGTGCTTGAGGCACAGGTCGTGCACCCATGCCTGCTCGCCGACGCGCGCCGCCCGGCCGCCGCCGCGGCCGTAGGCCGAGTCGTCGGGATTGCCGCCGTTGCCGCCCACGACGTGGTGGACGAAGAGCAGCTTCCAGGGGTGGTCGCTCCCCGCGAGCGTGCGCTCGAGATACTCCCGTTGCGCCGGTCCGAGGGTGAAGTCCTCGGGCCTTCCCTCCGAGACGCCGTCGTTGCCGAGGTGGTGCGAGGTCGGGGTGTAGCCGCGCACGTTGAGCGCGACGCAGAGCGCGTCGCCCCACTCCCAGGCGAAGTAGTCCTCGTCGGGGCTGCCGCCGAGAGGCGAAGTGTCGGGGCGCGGGTTGGCGGCGTGGCGCTCGCGCGCCCGGATCGCGAAGGCGCGCTGCTCGGGGGCGTGGCAGCCCGACTCCCCCTCCCAGTTGCCCACCACCTGGTAGATCGCGCCGGCATCGGCGAGCGCTCCGAGCGCGTTGCGCGCCTCGAGGTGGGCGGAGTCGGCGAGCGCCTGCGAGTCGAAGGCCCAGTTGAAGCCGCGGCCGTGCAGGTCGAACACGTCTCCGAGGCTCACCGCGAAGTCCGGCGCCTCGGCGGAGACGCGCGCGAGCACCGCCGCGCACTCGAGCGCGATCCGCTCGCGCGTCGTCCGGTACCAGCCGACGCTCTCCAGGACGTAGCCGAGGATGCGCTCGTCGGCGGCCACCTCGGGCACGAGGGGTGGCTCGAGCGGCGCGGGGAAGATGTGCGAGTCGGAGAAGACCGCGAACCGGAACGCGGCGCCGCGCGGCCGCGCCGTGACGAAGCGGCCGGCGTGCAGCGAGCGGCGAAGCGCCGCCCCGGTGCGCTCGCCGGCGTCCCCCTCCGCCGCCGCGAGCTGCCAGCGCCAGGCGCTCCCCGGCTCGAGCCCGTCGATCACGAGCTCGACCAGCGCGCGGGCCGGCGCGAGGAGCGGCTCGTCGGCGCGTTCCGGAACGGAGGGCGAGCCGCGGGCGCGCAGGCGCGGGACCGGCGTCGACGAGGGCTGAAGCGCTCCGAACGCCACCGGCCGCTGCGGCTCCCCGCCGCCGTCGCGGGCGAGGCGCAGCGAGAGCCGCACGGGCTGCTCGCCGGTGAGGACGGTCAGCTCGACCGAGCGGTGCGTCGCGCGGCCGGCCATCGGAGCCGCCGGGAGCAGATCGCGGCCCGGCGCCGCCTGAGCGCCGAGCAGCGCGAGCGCGACGAGCGGGGTGACGAGCGCGACGGGGGTCAAGCGCGCGATCTCCCGGCCATGCGCACGGCTCCTGTCAGGCTCCGATCCGACGAAAAGCCCGACGGCGGAATCACCGCCGCCGGGCCGAGCTGTCCGGGCATCCCGCGCCGAGGAGGCACCGACTCGCCGCAAGGTCCTGTCCCCCGGCGAGCCTCGGATTCTGCACGCCGCCTGCGCCGCGCCGCCGCGGGGGCGGCAACCGCCTGAACGCCGGGGCGAGCCCGATCGGATCGCGGAAGCTCGAACAGACTGCTTCCTGGACGGAGCACGCGGCGCTCTCCCTCCCCGTCTCGCCGTCGCGCTCGTGCCGCACCCCGAGCCGCTGCACCTTCTCGGTTGTCGACCCGTCGGGACGCGCGGAATCGTAGCCGCCCCCTCCCTCGGCGCCAAATCGCCTTCCCCCGCGGCTCAAGCCTGGCGCCCGCCGCGCCGAAATCCCGGGAGGGATGGCGCCGGGGATCCCCGAAGAGTCGAGGAGTCGGCATGGCGGGCCTTCGAGCAGGAGTCGTCGCCGGGAGGGCCGCGATCGGCGTCGGGGTCGCCCTCTGCGGCTGCGCCTCGTCCGATCCGCTCCTTCGCGTCGAGGCCGCGGTCTTCACCCCTTCGTTCGACGGCGACGTCGGTCTCTCGAGCTCGACCGTCACCGACGCCGAGACGATCGACCTCGTGAGCGCGCTCGACCTCGGCGACACCGACGTCGTCCCCTACCTGCGCGCCGAGATCGACCTCGGGCCCTTCAACGTCGCGGCGAGCGGGTTCGCGACCTCGCAGGACGGCACCGGGATCACCACCGCCGACTTCGGCAACATCTCGGCCGGCTCCACCGTGGACAGCGAGATCGACCTGACGCTGGCGCAGGGTCGGGCGATCGTCGACCTGATCGACACGAACCTGGTGAAGCTCGGACTCGGGCTCGCCGTCGAGTGGGTCGACTTCGAGCTCGACTCGCGCGAGCAGACGCTCGGCCTCACCGAGTCGGTCGACGTCGCCCAGCTGGTGCCGCTGGTCGCGGCGCACGCGTCGGCCGGGATCGACCTGCCGTGGGTCATGCCGATCCGCTTCGACCTCAACGTCGCGGGGATGTCGCTCCGCTACGAGGACATCGACGGGACGGTGCTCGACGTCGAGGCGCTGCTGCGCGGCGACGGCGGCCGCTTCGGCTGGTTCGTCGGGTACCGCCACGCGCTCATCCAGAGCGACGGCGAGGTCGACGGCCAGGACTTCGACGGCGACATCACGGTCTCGGGCTGGCTGATCGGCCTCAACGTCCGGATCTGACCCGTCCGCGGCCGCCGTAGCCGCCGCGCCCGCCGCCGCCGCCGCGGCGCGAGCCGTGACCGCCGCGCGCGGGGCGTCCGTGCCCGTGCCCGTGGCCGCGCCCGTGCGCGGGCTCGGGTTCGGCGGAGTGGCCGCGCTGCTGCGCCAGCTCGTGCTCGCGCGCCGCCTCCTCGCGCGCGAAGGCGAGCAGCTCCTCGCGCTTGACGTAGACCGACGGGATGCGCTGCTTGATCACCGATTCGATCGAGCGCAGCGCGGAGAGGTCGTCGATCGTGGCGAAGGTCGAGGCGGCGCCGTCGCGCGTCGCGCGCGCCGTGCGGCCGATGCGGTGGAGGTAGTCCTCGGCGGTGGGCGGAACGTCGTAGTTGACCACCCGCGCGATCCCGTCGACGTCCAGCCCGCGTGACGCGAGATCGGTCGCCACCAGCACCTGCACCTCGCGCTCCCGGAACCGCCTCATGGCGTGCTTGCGCTCGTCCTGCGTGCGGTCGGCGTGCAGCACGGCGACCGTGTGCGTCCCGCGGCGCAGCTCGCGGTAGAGCTCGTCCGCGCCGCGCTTGGTGCGCGTGAAGACCAGCACCTGGCCGTCCTCCCGCCGCAGCAGCCACTTGAGCAGCATGGTCTTCTCGCGCGGCGAGCAGGTGTAGAGCTCCTGCCTGCAGGTGGCGACGGCGGTCATGGTCGCCCCCACCGCCACCTCCACCGGATCGCGCATGTAGAGGCGCGCCATCGCCTTGATGCCGCTCGGCATGGTGGCGGAGAAGAGCAGCGTCTGCCGGTCGCGCGGCAGCCGGTCGACGATGGCCTCGATCTGCTCGGCGAAGCCCATGTCGAGCAGGCGGTCGGCCTCGTCGAGCACCAGCACCTCCACGTGCCGGGGATCGATGCGGCGGCGCTCCATCTGGTCGAGCACCCGGCCCGGCGTCCCGACCACCATGGCGGGGTGCTCGGCGAGCGCGGCGTTCTGGGCGGCGAAATCCTCGCCCCCGATGATGGCCGCGGCGCGGAACCCCTTGCTGCGCCCCATCGACTTCACGCACTCGAACGTCTGCAGCGTGAGCTCGCGAGTCGGGGAGAGGACGAGCGCGCGCAGTCCGCCGTCCGCGGGAAGCCGCTCCACGATGGGCAGCACGAACGCGGCGGTCTTGCCCGTCCCGGTCTGCGCCAGGCCGATGACGTCGCGGCCCTCGAGGGCGACCGGGATCGCCGCGGCCTGGATCGGCGTCGGCCGCTCGTAGCCGAGCGCGGCGACGTCGGCGAGCACGGGTGCCGAGAGGCCGAATTCCGCGAAGGAGGGCGAGCCGTTCGCCGGCGGGGAGTGCGTGGGTTGGATCGGAAGGGCGGCGCGGTCGTCAGGGCTCTCGTTCAACTTGAAGCCTCGGAAGAGCGGGCTCCGGGTCGCGTCGTCGGCCCCGGCGAGCCGTTGCGTCACGACGGAACCGGCCGGTGGCGCGCGCGGACGTGCGGCGCCGACGCCTGTTCGGAGCGCGGATTCCCGCGCTCGATCGGTACGAGCCCGCGATGGATGCGGCGGACACCCCGGTCCGCCGCGGCACGGATGCAATCGATTTCAACGCGACAACAGCCTAGGGAGCGGCGGGCGCGAAGCAAGGGCTTCGTCTCGGGCGGCCTATTGCCCCGGCCAGTGGACCAGCACCGTGCGGCGCACCGGCGGCTCTCCGAACGAGAGCTGCACGGCGGCCTCGAACCGCTCCTCGAGAGCGTCGTCCACCACGGAGAACTCGAGACGCGTGCGCACGACGACGTCCTCGTCGGTGCGCTCGAGCTCCGGAGCGGTCATGTCGAGCAGCGCGAGCTTCGACTCGTCGAACTCGCCGATGTCGTCCAGGATCTCGCCGGGCCGCTTCGCGCCGTGCGGGAATGCCTGGCCGACGACGATCTCGAAGCGTCCCTCCGGCCCCCGGGCGACGAAGACCTCGCGCGGCTGCACGAACGGGATGCGCGCGGCGACGATCGGGGCGCGGAAGGTCGCGAGCCGCTCTTTTCCCGGACCCTCGAGGTAGAGCTCGCCGTCGACGTCCTCGACCTCGAGCCCGATCACCGAGAGCACCACCTCCGCGCGCGTGGGGGTGAAGGAGCGCACCAGGAACTCGCCGGCGAGGCAGTCGCACGAGGCGACGAGGTCGAACTCGCTCCAGTTGACCGGCGCGGGGGCGATCACCGCGATCGTCTCCCGGATGGTCTCGCCCACGCCGACGTCGCGGTACTCGCGCCCGGCGGGCTCGAATCGGATGGCGGGAGCGGCCGCGTCCCGGGCGGCGGGCGCCTCCGGCTCGGGACCGCACCCCGCGAGCAGGAATCCGATTCCCATCCGGAAGAGGAGGCGGAGCGTGGCGGACTTCGGCGGATGGATCATAGAAGAGGCGCAGGATAGCGGCCGGGTGGCGGTCCCGGTCGCCGGAGTCGACGCATGACGCAGCGAAGGTGGACCCCCGGACTCGGCGTGTTCGCGATCGGCGTCGCGCTGGCCGGCGCAGTCATGGCCGGCGGGCGCGCGCAGGAGGCGCCCGCGCCGTCGCTGCTGCCGCCGCCGACCCTCGAGGAGCAGGTGGCCGAGCTCGAGCGCCGGGTCGCCGACCAGCAGCTCGAGATCGAGCGGCTGGCGCGGATCGCCGCCGGGCTCGGCGCGGGCGCGGAGCGGCTCGCCATCGCCGCCGACCAGGCGCGCGCCCTCGGCTTCGAGTGGGCGGGCGCCAACCCGGCCGCGCGCACCGAGCTGCTCGAGGGGATGTGGGCGTTCCACGAAGCGCTGAGCCGCGCGGCCGAGCCGCCGGAGCCGGGGTCGGCGCGGATGCGCTGACCCGTCACCGGCGGTCGAACTCGGGGCGCAACACCGTCTCGAGCCACTCCATCGGAGCGCGCAGCTGCTCGCTACCGGCGAGCATCGGGTCGGCCGCGCGCTCGCCGTAGCGGCTGCTCGCCGCCGCCTGCGCGGCCCACGCCGCACCGTCCGGTCCGGAGAGCTCGACCGCGTCGATCTCGTCCCAGCCCGGTCGTCGCCGCGTGTCGAGGGTCACGCGCACCTTCCGCACCGGCCGGTGCGTGGTCGCGAAGCGGACCTCGAAGGGTCCCGGCGCCGAAAGCGGATCGTCGCCCGACCAGACCGTGCGCCACCCCGAGCCCTCCTCCTCCAGGTCGACCGACACGACCCCGCCGGCGGTGCACGTCTCGAAGACGGTCACGCGATTCGCGCGCAGCGGCTTCGCCCAGGTCAGCTCGATCCACTCGCGGCCGCCGTCGGCGGAAGCCGGCGCCCACGCGCGCGGGTCGTCGCTCCCGGCCTGCTCGACGTTGGGGGGACCGGTCGCCTGCAGCTCGTGCCAGCCCGGGACCTGCCGGCGCTGCGCCTGCGCCGCGATCAGCCGCGCGCGCACCTCCTCGTCGGTCTCCCGCGCGATCCAGTCGTCGATCAGGACGCCGAAGCGCTCATCGCGGAAGCGGCCGACCCGGCCGGCGGCCGCCAGGCGCACGCCCTTCTCCATGCGCGAGGCGATCTCGAAGGCGCGCAGCGTCGCGGCCAGATCCGCGCCGCGGAAGAGCGCGATCATCTGCATGCGCCCCTCGGGGTCGTGCTCGCGCTCGAAGAGGCGCAGGAGCACCGAGTCGGCGTCTCCGCCGCAGAGCTGCACGATCGCGCTCCACGCGGCGACGCGGGCGCGCAGCGGCTCGAGCCCGGAGGCGAGCCTCTCGATCAGCTCCGCGGTGCGCCGGTCTCCGATCTTCGCCAGCATCGCGAGCGCCTCGATCGTCCCCTGCTCCCAGCCGCCCTGGCGCACCACCGCCAGCAGCGCGTCGATGGTGTCGCCGTCGCCGCGGAAGCTGCCGCCGTCGAACATCGCCATCACCTGGCGGCGCAGCGCGTCGGGGGCGTCGCGGTCGGCGACGATGGCCTGCAGCTCGCGCCGCAGCTGCCACGCGTAGGCCGCGACCGCCATCCGGAAGAAGTCGGAGCCGGCGCCGCCGTTCTCGAACGACGCGACGTACTCGGCGAGCAGCCGCCG
>Ga0187893_10004251_pt1 | contig 27574 bp, 27 predicted proteins | sample MA1701074metaG_FD_139574 | JGI IMG/M metagenome (GOLD analysis project Ga0187893, IMG submission 139574) | White microbial mat communities from a basaltic lava cave in the Kipuka Kanohina Cave System on the Island of Hawaii, USA - MA170107-4 metaG ... | reverse complement strand
GGCCGGCGCGGCCTCGCCCCCGGAGCGCGCCGAGCAGGCGCTGCGCTTCGTGCTGGAGGTGGCACGGCTCCTCGGCCCCGAGGTGCGCGCCCGCGCCCAGGCGCACCTGGAATCCCTGAGTAGAGACGAGCAGCGCCGCATCCTCGCGGACGCGCCCGCCGCGCTACCAGAAGCCCTCGGCGACTCGGTCGGCCGCCTGGTCGCCCTCGTGATCAAGGGCGGCGGGTAGGCCGAGCACTACGACTTGCCCGCGGTGGTCAAGAGCCAGACGTTCAGCAGCACGAAGCCGGCGACCGAGGCCAGCGAGAGCATGAAGTAGGCCACGCAGATGGTTTCCTGCCGCGTGAGCCAGGTGGCGCTGCGGATCCGACGCCAGAGCGACTCGCGCATGAAGCGCACCGCGTCGTGGTTGAGCGTGGGCACGCCGACCAGCTCCACCAGGATGTGATAGCCGTCCATCTCGAGGAACCAGAACGGGTAGAGGCTGATGAGGAAGGACTGGAGCTGGAGAATGGCCGACGCGGCCAGGAAGCCCTGCATCAGCCCGGGCCGAAGCTGGGCGGCGATCCAGAAGCAAAAGAAGCCCAGGAAGAGATGGAACAGGGGGCCGGCCACCGCGTTGACGATACGGGCCCGGCGGCTGGCCATGAAGATGTCGGTGACGTCGGCGTAGAAGGTCGGGATGAAGCCGTGGAGGATGGTGAAGCCGAACTCCCGCACGCGACGCCGGTAGTGGATGCAGGCCAGGGCGTGGATGATCTGGTGGTTGACCACCGTGAGCCAGAACACGATCTTCACGAGCAGGATCGCGATGAACGGGTGGCTCGCCAGCCCCTGAGTCACCTCACCCAGGTTGTTCCAGATCTTGATCCCGCTGACGGTGCCGACTCCCACCATGATCGCCAGCGCGATCAGGGCCCAGGGGGAGAAGAGCAGGAACCCGCCCCATCGGTACATCCGCGCGAAGACCTGGTGCGAGCGCCGGCTCGTCACGGTCAGGCGCTCCAGGGCGTGGAGCGTGCCCTCCATCGCCCGCGCGGCCGGGTTGCGCCGGTTGCGGGCCAGCACCGCGCGCAGGCGCGAGACCGGCCGCATGGTCAGGAGGTCGGCGCGCAGGAGCTTGACGATCAGGGTCGGGATGATCTCGAAGTCGAAGGAGCCGTAGTGCAGCAGATACGAGGTCGCGATCTCCTGGAGGGAGGCGCGCCCGTCCATCTGCTCCCAGAGGAACTTCTCGGTCTCCGAGATCTGGATGATCTGCTCGGTGCGGCGGTTCTTCAGCGCGTAGGTGACGACGCCCTGGGGCGCGTAGGGCAGGCGCGCCATCTCCCAATCCGCGTCGGGAATGCGCTGGGGGCGGCTCTGGAGATAGGCGACCGCGCTGGGGATCTCGCGGGTCTCGAACCCGGCGCCGTCTTCCTGGCGGACCAGGAGCTCGATCCGCGTGCGCTTGGGCCTGCCCTCCGTGGTCTTGTCAGAGGCCTCGGTCACGCGTGAGCTCCGGGCGGGCTACTTGTGCTCGATGTCGAGGCCCGTGGCCTCCAGCCCCCAGCGCGTGACCTCGGCCACCAGGTCGGAGGAGTCACGCAGCCGCTTGAACGCCACCTGGGCCATCTGCTGGAAGAACTTGGCGGCGGCGAGCGGGCTGCCGGTGACGAAGCGGTTCAGGCTGTCGCGGTCGAGGCTGTAGAGCATGCTGTCGATCTCGGCCTGGCAGGTGGCCGAGCGGCGGCGCTCGTCGCCGAACACGCTCATCTCGCCGAACGCCTCCCCCGGGGTGAGGCGGGAGAGCACCTGCTCCACGCGTCCGGTGACCGGCTTCGAGACCACGATGCTGCCGTCCTTGATCAGGTAGAGCTCCTCGCCCGGATCACCGGCCCGGAAGAGCACGTCGCCCTTGCGCAGGCGACGCTCGCGGAAGCTCGGCCACAGGGCGAGGAGGACGTGCTCGTCGACGTCCCTGAACAGGACGACCCGACGCAGGAAGCCGATCTCGGGCAGACTGGGCACTCAGCTCCGTTCCGCCGGGGCCCGCATCAGGTGGCCCAGCGCTTGAGCATGACGTTCTGCAGCGCCCGCGCCCGCTCTCGATCCGAGACGTGGGAGGTACTGCCGAGCGCCTGCATGATGGTGGCCCGCTCGTCTGCGGTCAGATCGAAGGTGGCGAGCACCCCCGAGGGATCGCGCACGAGATCGGCTAGGAACTCCTTGTCGATCATCACCTGCCCGACCAGGTCCTGGATGCCCTTGCCCGCCACGTCCCGACCTCGACTTTTCCGGCCACGCGTTCCATTGCCCGGAAGCTCAATTTAGCAGAAGTGGCGCGGTTTTAAAAGCATCTTCCGTCGCCGAGGCCTCGTCTCCCGGCGCGGCGTGTCAGCCCGGGTGTCTGCTCGTTCTGCAACGACTCTATCGTCTCCCGCTGGGGACACCCAGGAGGCCCCACTGGCTCACCCGGGTCGCGGTCAACGCCTGCCGCGCCCGGCGCCGGGCGGGCGGCTGGATGCGCCTCGGGGAACCGGGAAACGCTCGCCGCCCGCTTCTTCCACGTCGTCCCGGGGCGCGGTCGAGCCTATTTCAGCGTTCCCGTTCCGGACAGCCCGTCGTACCGGGTGGCCGTGAGCGCGTCGCGGCCCCGCGCATTCGTTTCCTCCGCGCGCCACCGCCCGCGCACAAGGGTCCGGGACTGGTGACGTGGGACGCTGCGTCGGAATGTGGTACAAGCGATCCACATGGTGCGCGCCAGCGCGCGGGGGGACGGATCCGAGTGGACGGCCTCGTCCACCGAGCCCGCGTCAACGAGAGAGGAGCGTCGCATGCAGCTCGATCCCCGCACGATGAAGCAGGAGTCCACCTACAAGCTCCTGATCGGCTGTGTGGTGCCGCGGCCGATCGCGTGGGTCTCCACGGTGGGCCCCGACGGCGTGAACAACCTCGCGCCCTTCAGCTTCTTCATGGGCGTCTGCCAGGAGCCGCCGACCATCGCGTTCTCCTCTGGTCCGCGGGCGACGAACCGGAAGGACACCGTGCGCAACGCCGCGCACACCGGTGACTTCGTTATCAACGTGGTGGACGATGACCTCGCCGAGCAGATGAATCTCTCCTCGGGCGAGTACCCGCCCGAGGTGGACGAGTTCGCCCTCACCGGGCTCACGCCCGCCCCCGGGGTGCGGGTGCGGGCCCCGCGGGTCGCGCAGGCGCCGATCAGCCTCGAGTGCCGGGTGGCCCAGATCATCCCGGTGGGCCGGGGCCCTCACAGCCTGGTGCTGGGCGAGATCCTCTACTTCCACGTGCGGGACGACGTCTACGACGCGGAGTCCGGGCGCATCGACATGGCCCGCCTCAAGCCGGTGGGGCGCCTGGCCGGGCACCAGTACGCGCACGTCCACGACATCTTCCAGATGAAGCGGCCCAACGAGAACTACAAAGGGTGACGACTACCCTTTGAGACCACCGGCGCCCCAGCCCGCGATGAGATAGCGCTGGACGGCGATGAAGAAGACCAGCGCGGGGATGGTCACCATGACGCCGGCGGCCATGATCAGTCCCCAGTCCACCACCGCCATGTGGAAGAACTCGTTGATCCCGATCGCGAGGGTCTTCAGCTCGTCCTTGCCGATGAGCACCAGGGCGAACAGGAAGTCGTTCCAGGCCACGATGAAGGTGAAGATCGCGGTGGCGATGATACCGGGCAGGGCGAGCGGCATCACCACGTACCAGAGGGCCTGGGCGCGGTTGGCCCCGTCCAGCAGCGCGGCGTGCTCCAGCTCCACCGGAATCGACTGGAAGAAGGCCCGCAGGATCCAGAGCGCGTAGGGGAGCGAGAAGGAGATGTAGGTCAAGGCGAGGCCGGGCAGTGAGTTGACGAGCCCGAGCTCGCGGGCGAGCAGGAAGAGCGGCACCAGCATGATGATGGGCGGAAACATGTAAGCCAGCAGCGTGACGCGGGCCACCAGCGTCCGGCCCCGGAACGCGTAGCGGGTCAGGCTGTAGGCCCCGATCACTCCCGCGACCAACACGATCACGGTGGTGAGAGCCGCGACCACCACCGTGTTCTGGAAGTACGTCCAGAAATTCGTCTCGTAGAAGAGCTTCCGGTAGGCGCGCAGGTCCCATTCGTGCGGCCAGAAGGTGGGCGGTGAGGCCAGCAGCTCGTGGCTCACCTTCAGCGAGGAGACCACCATCCAGTAGAGTGGGAACGCGCAGAAGGCGAACAGGCCGATGCGGAGCGCCCACTCCGCGGCGGACGACACCCGGCGGCGCGTACGGAGGCCGCGCTCAGGCATCGTTGTCGTCCCCCTCGGGTGGGAACGCCACGAAGTAGATCGTCACCGCCATGAGCAAGAGCGCGAGCATGACGTTCGACAGCGCCGCGCCCATCCCGGCCTGGTAGTAGGTGAACGAGCGTTGGTAGGTGAAGACGGGCAGGGTCCGGATCGCCTCCCCCGCCCCGCCCCCGAAGCCGAGCAGCCACGGCACGTCGAACTTGGTGAACATCCAGATCCCGCGCAGCAGGAGCACGATGAGCAGCACGTTGCGGAGCTGGGGGAGTGTGACGTGGACGAACTGCCGGACCGCGGAGGCCCCGTCCACCCGGGCCGCGTCGTAGAGCTCGGGCGGGATGGTCTGCAGGCGCGCCAGCACGTTGACGAGCACGAACGGGAAGAAGGTCCACACCGAGAGGATGATCAGCACCCACATGATGGTGGAGTGGGCCAGCCAGGCGTCGGGCATGAACGGGACGTGGAGCACGCCGAGCACGTACGGGATCACCCCGTAGAGATCGTTCATCAGCCAGCGCCAGACGAAGACCGCGATCACGGTGGGGATCATGTAGGGGAAGAGGGCGACCCCCCGCAGGAAGTCGCAGCCCGCGAAGCGCCGGTGGAGAATCAGGGCTCCCGCGACGCCGGCCACGATCTGCAGCCCGGTGCTCGTCGCCGCGTAGACGGTGGCGAGCCAGACGCTGCGCCAGAAATCCACGTCGGCCAGGATCTGCGCGTAGTTGCCCAGCCCGACCCAGGCGCTGGTGGCCCGCAGCGAGTGCTTCGCGTAGAAGCCGAGCCAGACGTTGTAGGCGACGGGAAAGATGGTGAAGGCCAGGACCAGCGCGGCCGAGGGCAACAGCAGGCCGATACCGGTCCAGGCCTCCCGCCGGCGGCGCGCCGACCGGCCCGGAACGACGATCAGGGCGTCGGCGCGGACGGAGCTCAGCCCTTCGCCTTCCCGATGATGTCCCGCGAGATCTTGTCGCTGGCCTCCTTCGCGGCCGCCTTCGGATCCTTGCCCCGCTCCACCACCGACATGACCATGTCGGCCAGGATGGGAGCCGCCGCCACGTCGCCGATCCACGGCACCACCATGTCCGAGGGATTGCACACGAGCAGGGGGTGCGCGCGGCCCATCTCCACCCACTTGAGCTGGGCGTCGAGCCACGGCTTCCAGCGCTTGCGCTCGGGGTGGTTGAGGTAGCTCGAGTCCTGGAAGTCGGCCTTGAAGATGGACAGGATGTGGACCGGCACCGAGTCGCAGTGCTTCCGGTAGTTCTCCGGCTTGAAGAAGAACTTGAGGAACTCCTTGCACGCCGCCTTCTCGTCGGCGGGGGCGTCCGCGTAGACCACCCACGGCTCGTTGTCGAACTGGGTGAGCGGGGCCTTCCCCATGGGCCCGGTGGTCTTCGGCCAGACCTGGAAGACGTCGGGGTTCCGCTTGTCGGGCGGCGCGTACTGATCGATGTAGCCCGCGGTCCGGCCCCACATCAGGACCGAGGCGGTCTTGCCGGTGGCCCACGCCGAGAGCGTCTCGAGGTAGTCGTGCGAGGCCCAGCCCGGGGGCAGGAACGGCTTGAGCTTCTTCCAGAACTCGAGCATCCCGAGCACCTGCGGGCTCTCCAGCGCCGGCTGGCCCTTGGCGTCGAAGAGGCTGCCGCCGTTGGCCCCGGTCCACATGTAGACGTCCTCGTTCACGAAGAACGGGATGCCGGCCAGCGACAGGCCATAGTGCTGCGGGGCCTTGTTCAGCTTGGGAAGATCACGGAGCCAGTCGTCCCATGTCTTCCAGCTCTGCGGATTCACCCCGGTGCCGGCCAGGTAGTCGCCACGACCGCCGAGAATCTCGGCGCCCCACGCGTGGGTGATGCCCCAGTACTTGCCGTCCGGATACTTGAGCCAGCGCAGCACCGACGGGAAGATCCTGTCCTCGCCGATGGCCTTCACCACGTCGTCCACCGGCTCGATGAGCCCCTTGGCCCGGAACGAGGTCACCACGTAGGTCTGGGTGTGCGACGCGGTGGGCGGGCTCTTGGCCGCCATCGCGGCCTGGAGCTTCCGGTCCATGTCGCCCCAGCCCATCCCCTCGGCGCGGACCTCGATGTCCTTGTGGAGCTTGTGGAAGTCTTCGACGATCGCCTTCATGGCCGCGCGGGTCGCCGGGTTGGGCTCGGTGTCCCACGTGGTCACGACGATCTTCTTCTGCGCGCGCGCGGGGCCGGCGCCCGCAAAGGACACCGTCGCCGCGCCCGCCGCGGCGCCGCCGAGCCGGGCCAGGAACTCCCGCCGGCTCAGGTGCCCCTCCCGGCGCTCGGTGACCAACCGTCGCAGTCCCGGATCGCTGTGCCAAGGCTTCATGGGGGTCCCCTTTCCGCGCGGAGGTTCTGGGCTCGTGAACGGCTCGCCCGGGCTTCAGGTGGGCCGGGCGGCCTCGGGGGGACTATAGCCAAGCCGCGTAGCGCCGACAAGCGCGATCCTCAGGTAGTCTCGCGCCGGATCTCTCCACCAGCTCGCGCAGGATCCCCCGCTCGCTCGCGGTGCCGGCCGGGATGCTGAACTCCACGTCGGTGACGAGGCCCCGGTAGCGCGCGACCAGCTTCCGTCCGATCTCGTCGTAGGTGCCCACCACCGCGTAGGTGTGGAGCACCTCGTCGCTGATGCGCACCGGGACATGATAGCTGACAACCGACACCAGAGGGTTTATGGTAGCCGCCGTGATCAACGTCTTCGCGCTCTGCAGCGGCTACATCGAGCTCGACCGGGCCAGCATGCTGGAGGACCTCAGCGCGGGACAGCCGTGGACGGTCCCGGTGACGAGCTTCCTGGTGGTCCACCCGCGCGGACGCCTGCTCTTCGACACCGGCGTGCACTGTCAGGCCCGGCTCGATCCGCTCGGACGCCTCGGTGCGGAGCGGGCCAGGCGGCTCAGCGTGAAGTCGCGCGCCGGCGAGGACATCGTGCCGCAGCTCGCCCTCCTCGGTCTCAAGCCCGACGACGTCCGCCACGTGGCCAACTCGCACCTGCACTTCGATCACTGCGGGGGCAACGAGTTCTTCCCGCGCTCGACCTTCCTGGTGCAACGGCCCGAGATGGAGGCCGCGCGGCGGCCTGGCTTCGTCCCCGGCTACAACCCGAGCCCGCTCGACTTCGACCACGCCCTCGACTACCAGCTCCTGGACGGCGAGCACGACCTCTGGGGCGACGGTAGCGTGATCCTCTTCCCGACCTACGGACACACCCCCGGGCACCAGTCCCTGCGCGTCCGCGCCGGCAAGGGATCGGAGATGGTCTGCGCCGCCGACGCCTGTTACACGCGCGAGAACATGGACCGCGACGTGCTGCCGCGCATTCTCTGGAACGGAGCGATCATGCGCGAGTCCCTGGCCACCCTGCGGCGCCTGCGCGATCAGGCGGGCGCCACCGTCTTCTACGGCCACGACCCCGAGCAGTGGCAGGCCACCCCGCGCGCTCCCGCGCCCATCGCGATTTGAGAGGTCTCGACATGACTGAACCGACGCGGCCGGAGGACGATGCGGGACTCGCGGGACGAGTGGCGATCGTCACCGGTGGCGGCGCCGCCGGTGACGGGATCGGCAATGGCCGGGCCGCCTGCATCCTTCTCGCACGAAGCGGGAGCAGCGTGCTGGTCGTCGATCGTGACGAGGGCCTCGCCAAGCGCACGGTGGAGATGATCAGCGACGAAGGTGGCAAGGCCGCCGCCCTCTCGGTCGACGTCACCGACGAGGCCCAGTGCGCGGCCATGGCGCGCGAGGCGGTCCACCGCTACGGCCGGCTCGACTTCCTCGTCAACAACGTGGGCATCGGCAGCCGGGGCAGCGTCGTGGAGGAGAAGGCGGACACCTGGCGGCGCGTGATGCAGGTCAACGTCGAGACCATGTTCCTCGCCTCGAAGGCCGCGATCCCCGAGATGATCCGGACCGCCAAGGGCGGCGCCATCGTGAACATCTCGTCGATCTCGGCGCTGAGGCCGCGGGGGCTGACCACCTACTCGGCCTCGAAGGGCGCGGTGATCGCGCTCAGCCGGGCCATGGCGGTGGATCACGGGCCCGACGGGATCCGGGTCAACTGCATCGCCCCGGGGCCCGTCTACACCCCCATGGTCTACGCGGCCGGCATGACCTCCGCGGCCCGCGACCAGCGGCGGCGCGCCTCCGTCCTGGGTCTCGAGGGCACCGGCTGGGACATCGGGCAGGCCGCGCGCTTCCTCCTGTCGGGCCACGCGCGCTACATCACCGGGCACGTGCTCGTGGTGGACGGCGGCGCCACCCTGGTCGGCCCCGCCCGCGAGTCCCAATCTCCCCCCAACTTCCATGGATGAGTCTGGTAGACGACAGCGATGATGTCCTGGCAAGTCGCGCGAAGGGGGGCAGGCGCGCAGGGGCTGGGGGGTGGGTCGGGTGACCCGTCCCCGGCAACCGATCCAATGACGACAACCACCCGGATTGGGAACTCCTGGTCGGGCGATCGGAGGACCGCGCATCGTGGTCAGAGACCCACCCCCCAGCCCCTGCGCGCCTGCCCACCGTCAACACCACCACCGACGAGGAGGAAGCGATGAGGTTCGGCGTCTTCACGAGCATGGGCGGGCAGACGTGGCCGGGAGTCCTCGAGCTGTGGCGGCACACCGAGGCGACCGGCTGGAACGTGGCCTGCGTCACCGACCACTTCATGCCGAACACCAAGGAGCGCGAGGGCGCCATGCTCGAGGGCTGGAGCACGCTGACCGCGCTCGCCACGCTCGTGCCGCGCATCCAGGTGGGAACGATCGTGCTCGGCAACACCTACCGGCATCCCGCGGTGGTGGCCAAGATGGCCGCGCAGGTGGACATCATCTCGGGCGGCCGGCTCCTGCTCGGGCTCGGCGCGGGCTGGCAGGAGAACGAGCACGAGGCCTACGGCATCCCGTTCTACACGATGCGCGAGCGCCTCGAGCGGCTCGACGAGGCCTGCCAGGTGTTGAAGTCGCTGTGGACCGAGGACCGCAGCACCTTCAAGGGCCGCTACTACACGCTCTCTGACGCGCCGCTCCAGCCGAAGCCTCAGCAGACCCCACACCCCGAGCTGATGATCGGCGGCGGCGGCGAGAAGGTGACGCTTCGCACGGTGGCGCGTTACGCGGACCACTGGAACGTCTGGGGCGGGCCCAAGGTCCTCACGCACAAGGGCCGCATTCTCGACGAGCATTGCGCGAGCGTGGGGCGCGATCCCCAGGCCATCCGCCGATCGGCCAACATGGCGCTGCTCATCACCGACCAGAAGGCCGAGGTGGACGCCCTCGCCGAGACGCTGGGCGCCCGCATGGGCCGCCACGCCGCCGACGCGCGCGACACCTGCCTGGCCGGCTCGCCGCAGCAGATCCGCGACACGCTCGCCGAGCTGCGGGCCGCCCGGGTGGACACCGTGTTCATCCCGACGCTCTTCCGTTCCCTCCCCCAGCTACGCCGGGACCTGGACCGCTTCATCGCGGAGATCGCGCCCGCCTTCCGCTGAGGCGCCGGAGGGTAGGCTGACGGCGGCGGGCAGGGCATACTGGGGGCGTGACGCGCCGCCGCTTCTGGACCACCATCGCCCTCGTCGCGCTCGCCGCGCTCGCGGTATCGGCCGCGACTCTCTGGTGGACACTGCCGCGGCTCGCCCGGTGGGCGCTCGTCTGGCAGATCGAGGCGCAGACCGGCCGGCGCCTCACCCTGCGGGAGCTCGATCTCGATCTGCGGGGCGGGCGCCTCCACATCGCCGGCTTCCGCCTGGCCGACCGCGAGCCGGGACCGCCGCTCGCCGAGTTCGACCGGCTGGACGTGCGCTTCCGCCCCGGCGCGCTGCTGCGCGGCCATCTCTGGCTCGAGGATGTGGCCCTGACCGCGCCCCGGGTGCGCATCGTGCGCACCGGCCGCGGCGTGCTGAACGTCTCCGATCTGCTCGGCCGCTCGAAGCGGGAGGGCACCGCCGCCTTCACGCTCGATCGCCTCACGCTCACCGGCGGCGTGGTGGTCTTCGAGGACCAGACCCTCACGCCCCCGCGCACCTGGCGGGCCGAGCCCCTCGCCGTCGAGGCCGCCGGTCTCTCCACCGTGAACCCGGAGTCGCGCGGGCGCGGCCGGCTCACCGCTACCGTGGCGGGCGCCCCCCTGTCGGTGGAGGTCACCGATGTGCACCTGGCCCCGATGCAGGGACGCGCGCGCGTCACGCTCCAGGACGTGGACGCCACGCTGGCCAACGTGTATCTGCCGCCAGAGACCGTGGTGGTGCTGGACCAGGCGGTGGTCGGCGGCGCGGTGGCGGCCACCATCGACGCCCAGGGCGGCGTCGGGCTCGACGGGCAGGCGCGGATCGACAATGTCGTGATCCGGCGGCGCGGGGTGGACACCGCGCTCGTCACGGTGCCCTCGCTCCAGTTCGTCCTGACCGGCGCGAAGGGAGCGGACGGCCGGGCGCTGGCCCACGTCGAGGTGGCCGGACGGGCGACCGTGTACGACCCGCGCCCCGGCCAGTCGAGCCGCTTCGATCTCGATCGGCTGAAGCTGGTGGTGGACGGCCTCGACGCCACGGGCCGCTCGCCGGCCCGGGTCACCTTCGCGGCTGCGCTGCCGGGTGGCGGCGTGCTCGACGTGCGGGGCACTGGCCGCGCGGCGCCGCTCGGCGCCGAGCTGCGCGCGCGGATCAGCCGCGTGGACCTGGCCTTCTGGGAGCCCTACCTCGACCTGCCCTTCGACCTGACCGGCATGGCCGAGACGGACCTCACGGTGGACGTGGCCTCCGCCGCCTCGCTCACGACCCGGATCCGCGGGCGCGCCACCATCGTCAACGCGGCGGTCCGTGATCAGACCCGGCGGCTGGCGGCCGCCGATCGGCTGGAGATGACCGGCCTGGACGCGCAGTGGCCGAAGGCGCGCATCGCTCGCGTCCAGCTCAACCGTCCTCGCGCAAGAATAGTCCGCGATCCCGAGGGGCGCCTCTCGGTCGTCACGCTGGTCGAGTCCATGAAGGCGGCGCCGCCCGACGCCGCGCCGGCGGTGAAGCCGGCCGCGAAGCCGTCCGAGCTGGCGCTCGAGATCGGCGAGGTCGTGGTGGAGGACGGCCGGCTCCGGCTCGACGACGCCATCGTCTCGCCCCCCGCCCGGCTCCGCGTCGCCCCCATCCGGTTAACCGCTCGTGATGTCACCTGGCCGAGCCGGCGCCCGATCCAGGTCCAGTTCAGGGCGGCCACGCCCGAGGCGGGGACGCTCGAGGCCGGGGGCTCCGTCACTCTCGACCCGGTTCGCTTCGACCTGCGGGCGCGCGCGACCGCGATCGCGCTCGCGCCGTATCGGCCCTATGTGCCGCTCCCCGCGCGCCTCCAGGGCCGGCTCGACGGTGACCTGGCCATGAAGGGGACCCTCGGGCCCAAGACCGAGTTCTCCGCGCGGGGCTCGGCCGCGCTCTCCGACCTGGCTTTCAGCGACGGCGACCGGCCGATCCTCGCCGTCGGCCGACTCGCCGCGACCGGCCTCGACTACACCTGGCCCTCCACCGCGACGCTCGACCGCGTGCACATGCAGAAGTCGTGGGTGATGGTCGAGCGGCGGGCCGACGGCTCGTTGCCGCTCCGCGAGATCTTCACTCCCGCGCGCCCGGCGGCGAGTCCGACCGCGGAGGCTCAGCCTCGCCCGGGTCCGCCGGGGCCCGCGCCGAGTCAGCCGGCGGTGAGCGTCACCGTGCGCGAGAGCCTGTTCGAGGACGGCTCCGCGACCATCGTGGACGCCGGAGTGAGCCCGACCGCCCGCATCGAGGTGGCCGGCGTGCGACTGGTCGCCCGCGACTTCGTCTGGCCGGCCCGCGCCCCGATCCCGGTGCGCCTCGAGATGCCCACCCCGGGCGCGGGCAGCCTCACCGCCAGCGGCCCGCTCGACGTGGCCTCGCGCAGCTTCACGCTCCAGGTCACGCCGAACGGAGTCGATCTCGCCCCCGCGCAGCCCTACCTGCCCGTGCGCGGCCGCGTCGCCGGGAAAGCGAGTGGCGACCTGCAGGTCAAGGTCACCCTCGATCCGTTCGCCATCACCGCGCGGGGTACCGTCACTCTCGCCGATCTGGCGGTGGCCGACGGCGCCCGGCCGCCGCTGGCGACGGCCGCCCGCCTCGAGACCACCGGGATCGAGTACGCGTGGCCGGCGACGGTGGCCGTCGAGAGCGTGCGGCTGCTGAAGCCGTGGGCCCAGGTCGAGCGCGCCGTCGACGGGAGCTTCCCGCTCACCGCGCTGCTCAAGCCCACCGCGGAGCCGGCCGCCCCGCCGCCTCAGCGGGAGCGGGCCGCGGGGAGCGCCGGCCGGCGGCTCCAGGCGACCCCGAACGTGCCGACGCAGAATCCGGATATCCGCATCACCCGAGCCGCCGTCGAGGACGGCGGCGTGGTTATCGTGGACTCGGCGGTGAGCCCCGCCGCGCGGATCCAGCTCCAGGGCGCGAGCCTCGAAGCTCAGAACCTCGCCTGGCCGGCGCGCGGACCGGCCGAGATCCGCCTGCGGACGCAGACGGCGAGCGGCGGCTCGGTCGATGCGCGAGGCCAGCTCCGTTTCGACACCCAGGCGGTGGACGTGCAGGCTGCGGTCAAGCAGCTGGACCTGTCGACCATGCAGGCCTTCCTGCCCTCGCGCGGCACGCTGGAGGGCAAGATGGACGGTGACGTCCGGGTGCGGGCGACGCTGTCTCCCCTCGCCGTGGCGGCCACCGGTCGCCTCGCTTTCGACGACCCCACGTTCGGTGACGGGCAGCGCATGCTCGCCTACATCAAGCGCGTCGACGTCACCGGGCTCGACGCGGACTGGCCGCGCCGCGTGACGATCGAGCGGCTGGCCATCGAGAAGCCCTGGTCGCTGCTCGAGCGCGACGCCGACGGGAGCGTGCCGCTGCTCGCGCTCCTCATGTCCGGCGGCCCCGCCGCGCGCCCGGTCGTTCCCGCGCCGGCCCCCCGCGCGAGCTCGGGCGGCCGGCCGCCGACCGCCGACGCCGCCACGACGGATTCTGCCCTGGCCGTCCCGGACGTCAGGGTGGGCACCCTGACCGTGGAAGAAGGCTTCGTCCGCTTCGTGGACCGCACGACCACGCCGGCCTTCACCGAGGAAGCCTCCCGCATCGCCCTCACTGGGCGCGGGCTCGGCACCGCGCGCGACCGCCGCGGCCAGATGACGATGGCCGGCCGCTTGACCGGCGGCGCGCCCTTCGAGCTCCGGGGCGCGGTGGGCGCGATCGGCGGGCCGCTCAACTTCGACCTGGAGGGCAAGCTCACCGACTTCCCGCTCCCGCGCGTGAATCCCTACAGCAACAAGCTGATCGGCTGGATCGCGCGCCGGGGCGCGTTCGGCGCCACCGTGCACTATCGGGTGACCGACAACCGGGTCGAGGCCACCAACGACGTGGTCATCGGCCAGCCCGACTACGTACCGTCGCGCAGCGGCGACGAGGTCCGGGACCGCGTGGGCGTTCCCTTCGGCCTGCTCATTTCCCTGCTCAAGAACGCGCGCGGCGAGATCCGCCTCTCGGTGCCGGTCTCCGGCGACCTCGCCTCGCGCCAGTTCGACATGAGCGACGCGTTCTGGGAGGCGGTGCGGAAGACGGCGATCGGGGTGATGGCCCTGCCGGTGAGCTGGGTGGGCAAGATCTTCTACACGGAGGACTCGCGCATCGAGACGGTGCGCATCTGGCCGGTGTACTTCGAGGCGGGGACCACGCGGTTCTCGCGCGGCTTCGACGAGCACGCCGAGCGCCTGGCCAACTTCCTGCGCGACGCCCCCGGCGTCACGCTCGGCATGAAGCCGATCCTCACCGTGGACGATATCGCCGCGCTCAAGCGGGACGTGGTCCGCCGCCGCGTCGACGGGACCGCCCGCGAGGCCGGTCAGGCGGGGGCGGAGGCGGTCGCGGCCCGGCTCTTCGCCGAGCGCTTCCCGGGCCGGCCGGCGCCCGCGGGGCTGGACGCCATCGTCGCGGAGCTGGCCAAGGCGGAGCCGAACCCCGAGGCGGCGGCAAAAGCCCTGGTGGCCCAGCGAGTGGAGACCACGCGGAGCCGCCTGCTGGCGCGGGGCACCGTCGATCCGGCCCGGCTCCGCGTCACCGACGGCGTGGTGCCCGTCGAGGGCTCCGGGCTCGGCCGGATCGAGTTCGAGATCGCGTCCTAGACCCGGACCTGCCCGAATACCGGATTATCGACGCGGTCCTCGAGCGACGCCGGCCCCTCGGTCGGGAGCACCTCCGCGTAGTTCTGGGCCGCGTCGATGTCGTGCTCCCACACCTCTCGCGGCAGCTCGTAGAGCACCTCGATCCCGTGGCCGTCCGGGTCCGAGATGTACACGCTGTGGGTCATGCCGTGATTGATGCGCCGGTGGAAGGTCACACCCTTCTCCCGGAGGAATTCGATCTGCTTGAGCCAGGACTCGCGGTCGGGCCACGCGATGGCCACGTGGTTGAGCCCCACGCCCCTGCCCATCAGGCTCCAGGTCTCCGGCTCCGTCGCGCTCGCCCCCTCGCGACGCGGGGCCTCGGCCAGGGCCAGGTCATGATGGGTCACGTCGCCGGTGTCGGAGACCCCGCTGTAGAAGCGCATCTTCGGTCGCACGCGGTCCGGCCGCGGCTTGAGCTCGGCCACGCAGCGAAAGCCCATGATCTCGGTCCAGAAGCGGTGCGAGATCTCGATGTCCCGCACGTTGAGGACCAGGTGGTTGATGCCGCGCGGCGTCTGTGCCTGACGATCTGCCATGATGGCCTCCGTATTGGGGTCAGGTCTTGAATTACGACATTTTCGCGCGGTCGACGAGTCGTTCCGTTCCGGAAATGTCGTAATTCAAGACCTGACCCCGATCATACCGCCTACAGCCGGGTCTCGTCGACCTTGAGGCCGAGCCAATGGCGGCCCACCAGCTCGTAGTGGGCCAGACGGGCCTGCAGGTGCTGGCTGATCACGTGGACGTCCTGAAAATAGCGCTGGATCGGGTTGATCTCGTACACCGCGGTGGCGCCCGCCATGTTGTAGACCATGTCCACCACCTGCACCGCGAGGCGGATGGCGTGGGTGGTGGCCAGGCGCAGGGTCGCGCGCTGCTCGAGGGTGATGGCGCCGGTCGCGGTCAGCTCGGCCCAGATCCGGCCCACCGTCTCGACGAGGAACGCGCGGCCGGAGCGCAGGTGGGCCTCCGCGTGGCCCACGTCGTTCTGGACCATCACCTGGTCGCGCAGCAGCGCCTCCATGGCGCGAGGGGTCTTGGTGGTGGCCAGCTCGACGAAGGTGGCGAGGCAGCTCCGGGCTGTCCCGAGGGCGACCGCGGCGTCGCCGGAGGCGAACACGAGCGTCCGGGGGATCCGGTAGAGCGGCCCCGTCTCCACCAGGGGCGCGGTGACCGATTTCACGCTACGCTCCTCGGGGACGAAGACGTCGTCGACCGCGAAGTGATGGGTGCCGGTGCCGCGCATGCCGCGCACCTGCCAGGTGTCGAGCAGCTGGGCTTCCGCCCTCGGGACGAAGCAGTAGCGCAGCTCGGGCTGGCCCTCGTCGAGACGGGGCCGGCCGTGCTCGACGACGGTGGCGTGCGCGGCGAGCCACGAGGCGTGCCGGCACCCGGTGCTGAAGCCCTGGCGGCCGGTGACGCGGTAGCCGCCCGGCACCACGATGGCCTGCGCGTTCGCCAGCGGGGTGTTGGCCACCACGCTGCGTGGCGGATCGATCCAGATGGCGCGCGCCGCCGCGCGCTCCATGCGTGCCGCGTAGGTCGCGAAGATCGCGACCTGGTTCGTGACCCAGCCCGTGCTCGCGTCCGCCTTGCCGATCTCCTCGATGACCTGGATGTAGCTCGGCAGGTCCAGCTCCGGGCAGCCGAGGGCCCGGGGCAGAGCCAGCTGGAAGAGCCCGGCGTCCGCCATCGCCTCGAAGAGGGGGCGCGGTAGCTCCCGCTGCGCCTCCGTCTCCGGGGCGGACGAGCGGATCGAGGGCCCGAGCCGGCGGGCCGCCTCGAGCGCCGCGACGCTCACCGGGAGCGGCTCACTGGATCACGGAATGCGGCGTCGCCACGATACGCGTCACCTTGATCTGCTCGCGGTCGATCAGGGTCCCCACCTTCGGGCCGATCTCGTTCTTCCAGTAGTCGCTCTGATAGACAAGGTCGTAGAGCCGCTTGCGCTCCGCCTCGCTCTCGAAGCGCCGGATCCACACGTAGACACTCGGGTCCTCCTCGCCCACGAAGCTGCCCAGGATCACCATGCCCATCTTGACCTGGAACGGGATGATCTCCTCTTCCATGCACTTGACCCACTTCTCCTGCTGCCCGGGACGCACGACGTACTGCCGGAGCTCGAAGAACATCACGGCCTCCTCGGTTCGGGTGAACTCCCCATCAGCCACTCCGCCACCTTCGCGCATCCGGCGTGATCCGGCCGCTCCGCGCCACGGCAGCAGCTTCACGACCTCCAGGCTCCCCGCCCGCGCCGCCTCGTGCAGCGGCCCGCCGCGCGCACACTTGCGACACCCCCGCCCAGCTCGTGGCCACGCAGATCCCGAAGGCCTCAGGCGTGCAGCCTAGCACGGGATCGCGGAGCGTGGGGTCGGCGCCGTGGCGGAGGAGGAGCGCCACTACTGCGGTCGATCCCGAGAGTAGGCCCAGTGCAAAGCGGTGCCCCCATCGAAGGCGCGGAAGGAAAGATCGGGCGCATGCCCCAGCGGCTCCCCGGCCGCGGCCTCCTGACCCATGCGGCAGGCGATATAGAGGGCGTCGGCCACGTCTCCGGGGACGTACGGGTATCGGGCGGAAGGTGGTTGTTTCGACTGCATGGAGCAGGTGGGATCGACCCTTCAAGCGGACCGTGAGCCGCCTGATCGGCCAGGGGCGAGTCCACCACTCGCCTCCGGCAAGTCAAGGCCTCGTGTAGAATCCCAGGAATGCGCATCGAGGTGATCTGTACGGGTGACGAGGTGTTGACGGGAAGGATCGTCAACACCAACTTCAGCTACATCACCCAGAAGCTCGAGGACGTGGGCCTCTCGGTGGACTGGGAGACCACGGTGGGCGACGACCGCGACAATCTGCTGCGCGCCTTCCAGCTGGCCGGCGAGCGCGCCGACGCGGTCATCGTCAACGGTGGCCTCGGGCCGACGGTGGACGACCTCTCCCAGGAGATCGCGGCCAAGGCGGCCGGCGTCGAGCTCGAGCTGAACGAGGAGTGGCTCAAGCGCATGGAGGACTTCTTCCAGCGCCGGAGCCGCGCGATGCCGCCCAACAACCGCAAGCAGGCCATGCTGCCCACGACCGCCGAGGTGATCGACAACCCCATCGGCACCGCCTGCGGCTTCGCGGTGGACATCGGCGGGGCGCGCTTCTACTTCACGCCGGGGGTCCCGCGCGAGCTCCGGCGCATGCTCGAGGAGCAGATCATCCCGCGGCTCCTCGCCAAGGCCGGCCTGCCCGGGGCCATCTTCCTCAAGCGCTTCCACTCCTATGGTCTCGGCGAGTCGCACGTCGACTCGCTCCTCACCGGGGTGGAAGCGCTCGTGCCGGACGGCAGCGTGAAGCTCGGCTTCCGCGCCCACTATCCGCAGCTCGAGACCAAGCTGACCGCGCGCGGCCGCGACGTGGACGAGATCCGCCGCAAGCTCGAGCCGGTGGAGCGCGAGGTGCGCAAGCGCATCGGCAACTTCATTCTGGGCGAGGACGATCAGACGCTCGAGGGCGTGGTGCTCCGCGAGCTCACGACCCGCCAGGGGACGCTCGCGGTCGTGGAGACCTTCACGAGCGGGCAGATCGCGGGCCGCCTGGCCCATCTGCCCGGGGCGGAGTCGGTCTTCCGCCGCGGCCTGGTGGCGCGCGCGATGGCGGATGTCTGGGCTGCGGTCGGCCTCCCCGGCGCCCCTCCGGCCGGCCCGCTCACGCGCGAGACCGCGGAGGCGGTGGCCCGCGCGGCGCGACAGCACGCGTCGACCACCCACGCCCTCGCGGTGCTGATCGACCTCGACGACGGTCCCGACCGCATCGAGTTCGGCGGCACGATCTGCCTCGCCATCGCCACCGAGCCGGAGGCGGCCTCCCGACAGAGCCGCATCCTCGGGGGTCGAGACTGGGTGCGCCTCGGCGCGGTCGAGATGGGGCTCGACTGCCTGCGCCGCCATCTACAGGGGCTGCCGGTCTACGAGCGCATCGACTTCGAGAAGACCTGACGCCATGAAGACCCCGGCCGAGAAAGCCGCCGCGTTCCGGGCGCTGCACGAGCGTCCGGGCGCGTTCATCATCCCGAACCCGTGGGACGCGGGCACCGCGCGGCTGCTCGCCTCGCTCGGCTTCGAGGCTCTGGCGACCACGAGCCTCGGGCTGGCCAATTCACTCGGGCGCGTGGACGGGACCAACTCGGTGAGCCGAGCCGAGGTCATCGCGAACTGCCGGGTGATCGCGGCGGCGACGGACCTGCCGGTCAACGCGGATCTGGAGAACGGCTATGCTCACGAGCCGCGCGCCGCCGCCGAGATGATTCGGCTCGCCGCGGAGGCCGGCGTCTCGGGCGGCTCGATCGAGGACACCACCGGGGAGCGCGAGCGCCCGATCTACGACTTCCCGCACGCGGTCGAGCGCGTGCAGGCCGCCGTCGAGGTCGCGCGGGCCCTGCCGGTGCCGTTCATGCTGACCGCCCGGGCCGACGGCCTCCAGTTCGGCCATGACCTCGACGACACGATGCGGCGGCTGCAGGCCTTCGAGAACGCGGGCGCCGACGTGCTCTACGCCCCCGGCGTGCGCGATCTAGCCACCATTCGTACCGTCGCCTCGTCGGTGAGGAAGCCGCTGAACGTGGTGATGAGCGCCGCCGACCCGGACCTGACCGTCGCGCAGCTCGCGGAGGCGGGGGTGAAGCGGATCAGCGTGGGAGGCGCGCTCTCCCGCCTGGCCCTGGCCGGCTTCCTGCGGGGCGCGCGCGAGATGGCGGACCGGGGCACCTTCACGTGGGTGCGCGAGACCGCTCCGTCCCGGGAGCTGAAGGCGGTCTTCGGGCGGTGGCCGGCGTGAGCATCGCGGTCACCCGGCTCGCGCCCCACTTCGCCGCGCGCGTCGACGGCGCCGACATCACCCGCCCGCTCGACGACGCGACCTGGGCCGCGATCCGCGCCGCCTTCGAGGAGCACTCGGTGCTCCTGTTCCGCGGCCGGCCACTCGACGACGACACCCAGATCGCGCTCAGCCGCCGCTTCGGCGACCTCGAGATCACCCGCTCCATGAACCCGGCGGCCGGCACCCCCTTCGCGCGCCAGTCGAACCTCGACATCGAGACCGGGGAGGTCATTCCCCCCGACGACCGGCGGATGGTCTACCAGCTCGCCAACATGCCTGGGTCTCCTCGCCTTCCTGATCTGAGTGTGACTCCATGAAGCAGGTCCTGCTCGAGCGCTACGGACCGCCGGAGGAGGGCGTGCGCTGCGCCGAGGTGCCGGAGGTCGGCGCGCCGGGCGCGGGCGAAGCCGTCTTCGACGTGCTCGCCTTCCCGATCAACCCGGCCGACATCTCGATGTGCCGGGGCACCTACCGGCTCCGACCTGCCCTGCCCGCCACCCTCGGCGCGGAGTGCATCGGCCGTGTCACCGCGGTCGGCGCGGGCGTGGCGCACCTGAAGGCCGGTGATCTGGTGATCAACCTGCAGCGCGAGAACTGGGCCCAGCGGCGGCGCGTGAAGGGCGACGACGTCATCGCGATCCCGCCCGGCACCGATGTGCTCCAGGGCGCCATGCTCCGCATCAATCCCCCGACCGCGCTCCTGCTGCTCTCCGACGTCGTGGATCTCCGACCCGGCGACTGGGTCATCCAGAACGTCGCCAACTCGGCGGTCGGCCGCCTCGTGATCCGCCTGGCGCGGGCGCGCGATCTCCGGACGGTCAACGTGGTCCGGCGCGAGTCGCTCTTCGGCGAGCTCACCCCGCTGGGCGCGGACGTCTGCGTGGTCGACGGCCCGGACCTTGCCGAGACGGTGAGGGCCGGCACCGGCGGCGCGCCGATCCGGCTCGGCCTCGACGCGGTGTCGGGCCGGGCGACCGCGCGGCTGTCGGCGTGCCTCGCCGACGGCGGCGTGGTCTGCAACTACGGCTCGATGAGCGGCGAGGACCCGGTGATGCCGCGCTCCACCCTGGTGGCGCTCGGGCAGAAGCTGGTCGGCTTCATCCTCGGCCGCGCCCTGGCCACGCGCTCGCCCGCTCAGATCCGGACGATCTACGCCGACCTCGGCGAGCAGATCCGGACGGGCATCCTGTCGGCACCCGTCGAGAAGGTCTACCCCATCGAGGAGATCAAGGCGGCCGTGGCGCACGCGCAGCAGGGCGAGCGCGCCGGCAAGATCCTGGTCGCCCCGAACGGGCCCCTCCGCTAGCCCGCAACGCCGAAGTGGCCGTCTCACATAGCCCTTGACATGTATACTACCCAGTGGATATACGTAGACGCATGGCTCCCCGAGATCCCGGGCAGACCCGAGGGCGCATCCTGGAGGCGGCAGGCCGGCTCTTCTACCGCGACGGCGTCCGCCCGGTCGCCATGGACGCGGTCGCCGAGACGGCGGGCATCACCAAGCGCACGCTCTACTACCACTTCGACTCCAAGGACGACCTTGTCGTCGCCTACCTCCGGGACATCGGCGAGCGGCTCGACGCCTCGCTGACGCGGGCCATGAGCCGCCGCGGCCCCGATCCGATGTCCCGGCTGGCCGGGCTCTTCGAGGACATGGAAGCCCGGTTCGCGCGCGAGGAGTTCCGCGGCTGCCCCTTCGTGAACGTGGCCGCCGAGCTGGCCGAGTCCGCGCCGGCCCGAGCCGAGGCGGCCGCCTACAAGGAGCGCATGCGGGCCTGGTTCGAGGGCCTGGCGCGGGAGCTGGGCGTGCGCGATCCGGTCGCGCTCTCGGAGCAGCTCACCATCCTGCTGGACGGTGCCATCGCGACCTGGCTGGTGCGGCGCGACCCGCGCGCCGCCGCCCGGGCCCGCGAGGCGGCGCTCGTCCTCGTCCGATCGGCGGCATCGACCCCTAGCCCGTGAGGACACACGCCATGGCTCAGACCACCACCTGGCACCACACCGCCTGCATCCTCTGCAGCCTCAACTGCGGCCTCGAGGTGCGCCTCGACGGTCGCCGCCTCGCGAGCATCCGCGGCGACCGGTCGCATCCCAGCTCGCGCGGCTACGCCTGCGAGAAGGCGCAGCGGCTCGACCACTACCAGAACGGCCGGCACCGGCTGACGAGCCCGCTGCGCCGCCGCGCCGACGGCAGCTTCGAGCCGATCGACTGGGACACCGCCATCGCCGAGGTCGCCGAGGGCTTCCGGCGCATCCGGGACACGCACGGCGGCGAGACGATCTTCTACTACGGCGGCGGTGGGCAGGGCAATCACCTGGGCGGCGGCTACGGGTCGGCGACCCGCCGGGCGCTCGGCTCGGTGTTCACCTCGAACGCGCTGGCCCAGGAGAAGACCGGCGAGTTCTGGGTCGACGGCCAGCTCTACGGCCGCCCGCGCTGTCACACCACGCCCGACTTCGAGCGGGCCGAGGTCGCGGTGTTCGTCGGCAAGAATCCGTGGCAATCGCACGGCTTCCCGCACGCGCGCATCACGCTCCGGGAGATCGCCGCCGATCCCGGGCGGGCGCTGATCGTCATCGACCCGCGCCGGAGCGAGACCGCGGAGATGGCCGATATCCATCTCCAGGTGAAGCCGGGCACCGACGCCTTCTGTCTCGCCGCCCTCCTCGCGGTCCTGGTGGAGGAGGACCTCCTCGACCACGGCTTCCTCCGCGAGCACGCCGCTCACGCGGAGTCGGTCCTCACCGCGCTTCGGGATGTCCCGATCCGCGAGTTCTGCGACCGGGCCGGGGTGGCCGAGGAGGCGGTGCGGGCGGCGGGGCGCCGCATCGGGGCCGCGTCGAGCGTCGCGATCCTGGAGGACCTCGGCATCCAGCAGGCGCCGCACAGCACGCTCAACTCGTATCTGGAAAAGCTCGTGTACCTCCTCACCGGCAACTTCGGCAGGCCCGGCACCATGAACTTCCACACGCGGATGGGCAGCCTGGGCGGTGGCCCGAGCCGGGGGCGGACGTCACCGGTCGGCGGCCACCGCATCATCACCGGCCTCATCCCCGGCAACGTCATCCCGGACGAGATCCTGACCGACCACCCCGGCCGCTTCCGGGCCATGCTCGTGGAGAGCACGAACCCGGTCCACTCCCTGGCCGACAGCCGGCGCATGCGGGAGGCGCTCGCCGCGCTGGAGCTGGTGGTGGTGATCGACGTGGCCATGAGCGAGACCGCGCGGCAGGCGCACTACGTGCTGCCCGCGCCGTCCCAGTACGAGAAGTGGGAGGCCACGTTCTTCACGCTCGAGTTCCCCCGCAACGTGTTCCACCTGCGCCGGCCGGTGCTCGACCCGCCGCCCGGCCCGCTGCCCGAGCCCGAGATCCATCGGCGGCTGGTGCGCGCCCTCGGCGCCCTCACCGACGAGGACCTGGCCCCCCTGCGCGAGGCCGCGGCCCGTGGCCGCGCCGACTACGCGAAGGCCTTTCTGGCCGCGATGGCCGAGCGGCCGCACCTGGGGCCGCTGGCGCCCATCGTGCTCTACGAGACGCTCGGCCCGACCCTGCCCGACGGCGCCGCCGCGGCCGCGCTGCTGTGGGGCGCCGCCCACACGTGCGCCCAGACCTATCCCGACTCGGTCCGGCGGGCCGGCTTCGAGGGCGATCCGTTCGAGCAGGGCGAGGCGCTGTTCGAGGCGATCCTGTCGAGCCGCTCCGGGGTCGTCTTCAGCGTGGACGAGTACGAGGAGACGTGGCGGCGCCTGGAGACCACCGACCGGCGCGTGAACCTGGCCATCCCCGAGCTGCTGAAGGAGCTGACGGCCCTGCAGAAAGAGCCGGGCCCCGCGCCCCATCCCGATTTTCCGTTTGTGCTCTCGGCGGGGGAGCGGCGGTCGTCGACCGCGAACACGATCTTCCGCGATCCGGCCTGGCGACGGAAGGACGCGCTCGGCGCGCTGCGGATGAACCCGTCCGACGCCGCCCGCCTCGGCATCGCGGCATGGGGCCGCGCGCGCCTGACGACCCGGCGGGGAAGCGCGGAGGTCGTCGTGGAGCTGACCGACGCGCTGCAGCCCGGCCACGTGAGCCTGCCCAACGGCCTCGGGCTCGAATTCCCGGCCGAGGACGGCACGCCGATCGTCACCGGGGTGGCGCCCAACGAGCTGACCGCGTCGGACGACCGCGACTGGCTCGCGGGCACGCCCTGGCACAAGCACGTGCCCGCGCGGATCGAGGCGGTCGCGGCCACCGCGGGGGCGTCGTGACCGGCCGCGAGTGGCTGGAGGCCTTCGCCGCTGCGCTCGGCGTCGAGGCCCCCGACGAGCGAATGGCCGAGACCCTGCTCGCCCTCGCGGGGCACGCGGCCCACAGCTCGGAGCGCTGGGCGGCCCCCCTCGCCTGCTGGGTGGTGGGGCGCGCCGGCATGGACCCGGCGACTGCGTTGGCGCACGCACGAAAGATCCCGGGCTAGGAGGCTCTGGATGATCAGACCGAATCTTCTCGCAACGGTCACCCTCGTGGTGGGGGTCGGCTTCCGGTCCGCGCTTGGAATCGGCATCGGCCTGGCTTGCCTCGACGGGCCGCTCGACTTTGCGAGCCGCTTTGTCGTCGAGCAGTGGATCACGTTCCCAGCGGCGGCCGTCCCTCGGTAGCACCTCGTCCTTCGCGGCCCCTGGCCCGGCCAGCTACCAACCTGCTATCATGGTCACGTGGTTGGGACCATGAGCGGGTGGGGGAGACCATGAGGACGATACCGGCCGGGGAATTCAAGGCGCGCTGCCTGCGCGTGATGGAGGAGGTCAAGAAGTACCGGACGGCGGTGGTGATCACCAAGAAGGGTCGGCCGGTGGCCAAGCTCGTGCCGCCCGACGCGCCGGCCACCGATGTCTTCGGCTGCATGGCGGGAACGGCCCGGATCGTGGGTGACATCGAAGCTCCGGTGCTCACCGCCGAGGCGTGGAAGGCCATGGGCCGGGGGGCCGCGGGTCGACAAGCCCGCCGGCCCAGGGCCCGTCGCGCGTCGCGGTGATCGTCCTCGACACGCACGCCTGGCTCTGGCTCTGCCTCGAACCGCGAAGGCTCTCCCGCAGGGCGGCAGCAGCCATTCGCCGGGCCGCGCAGGGCGGCGGGCTTGCGATCGCCTCGATCACCCTCTGGGAGGTCGCCGTGATGGTAGTTCGGGGGCGCGTGATCCCACAGGGAACGCCGGAGGCGTGGCTCGCGGCGCTGGTAGACCGGAGCGGCGTGATCGTCAAGGAGATCACCCCTTCGGTGGCCGCGCTCGCGACGCACTTCCCCGACGCCTTCCGGGGCGATCCTGCCGATCGGCTCATCGCCGCTACCGCCCGCTCGGAGGGCGTGGTCCTGGTGAGCCGCGATGCCCGGATCCTGGCGGGCCGAGTCGTCGATACCGTCTGGTAGGCCCGTCAGCCCCGCAGCAGCTTCGCGTAGGCGTCGAGCCGCGGCAGCACCGCGTCGCGGGACTCCGACGGCAGGCCGAAGATCGCGCGCACGACGCCGGCCGCCGCGAGGCCATCCAGGGCCTCGCGCTTGGGCGGGGCGAAGAAGATCGACACCGGCGCCGACTTCGGATCGCGGCCGGCCGTCTTCAGACGCTCGCGCAGCGCGGGGATCTTCTCGACCGGGCTCGTCTGGGGGCGCATGATCGGCATCCAGCCGTCGCCGAACTCGACGACGCGGTCGAAGGTGCGCTCCCCATCGCCGCCGATGAGGATCGGCGGGTGCGGCTTCTGCAGGGGCTTGGGATCGGCCCAGATCCGGTCGAAGCGCACGAACTCGCCCCGGTAGCTCGGCTCGCGCTCGGTCCAGATCTTCTTCATGGCCAGCACGCGCTCTCGCAGCAGCCGCCAGCGGCTCTTCCACGCGGTGCCGTGGTGCTCCATCTCCTCGGCGTTCCAGCCGCCCCCGATGCCGAAGAGCACGCGGCCGCCCGAGAGCCGGTCGAGCGTCGCCACCTCTTTGGCGGTCACGATCGGATCGCGCTCGATGACGAGGCAGATGCCGGTGCCGAGCTTCAAGCGCTTCGTCGCTCCCGCCGCGGCCATCAGCGCGACGAACGGATCGTAGGACGACCAGTAGTCGCGCGGCAGCTCGCCCCCGCCCGGCCACGGGCTCTTCCGGCTCGCCGGGATGTGCGTGTGCTCGGGGAACCACACCGACTCGAAGCCGCGCTCCTCGAGGGCGCGGCCGAGCTCGTCGGGCGCGATCGAGTACTCGGTGGGGAACATGACGACGCCGTGGTCCATGGGATGCCTCCTGCACATCGGCCTGGGGGTTCGCGGGGGATTGTACTACCCTGTCCGCCGGACCCGCCATGACCCCTCCCCGGCACGTCATCGTCTGCGGCGCCGGCGTCGTGGGCGCCGCGGTGGCGTATTTCCTGGCTGGCCGCGGCGTCCGGGTCACGGTGATCGAGCGCTCGGGCGTGGCCTGCGCCGCCTCCGGCAAGTCGGGCGGCTTCCTGGCGCTCGACTGGTGCGACAGCACGCCGCTGGGCCCGCTCGAGCGCGCGAGCTTCGCCCTCCACGCGGCGCTGGCGCGCGAGATCCGCGTCGACTACGGCTACCGCCGCATGGACACCTACATGGTGGCCGCACGCGAGAAAGGAGCCGTGCCGGGCGGCCATCGCGTGCCGGCCCCGCGCTGGATCGACGGGCCCGCCATCGTCGCGGGCGCGCTCGGCTCCACCGAGACCACGGCCCAGGTCCATCCCGAACGCTTCACCGCCGCGCTGCTCGACGGGGCGCGGGCGCGTGGAACCGCGCTGCGCATCGGCGTGGTCGAGGGCGTGGAGCGGCGAGCCGGAGCGGTGAGCGGCGTCCGGGTGGACGGCGAGACGCTCGAGGGCGACGCGGTGGTGCTCGCGATGGGCCCGTGGACCGGCCGGCTCGGCGGACTGGGCCTGCCGAGGATCCACGGGCTCAAGGGCTACAGCGTGACGCTCGCCGCCGGCGACGTGCCGGCCGACGCGCTCTTCATCGACTACCGCACTGCGGACGGCCGCGCGCTCGAGCCCGAGGTCATTCCGAGGCCCGACGGCACCGTGTACGTGTGCGGGATGGCGGACCTCCAGCCGCTGCCGGAGTCGCCGGAGGGCGTCGAGGTGAGCGAGGCCGGCTGCGCCACGCTGGCCCGCGCGGCGGGCCGGGTCTCCGCCGCGCTGGCCGTGGCCGGCATCGAGCGGCGGCAGGGGTGCTACCGCCCCGTCACCGACGACGGCCTGCCCCTGATCGGCCGCGTCTCCAGCACCGCGGGGGCCTACGTGGCGACCGGCCACGGCCCCTGGGGCATGCTCAACGCGCCCGCCACCGGCCTCGCGCTGGCGGAGCTGATCACGCAGGGCGCCGCCAACTCGGTGGACCTCCAGCCCTTCGACCCGGTCCGGCTGTCCCCTGCCGCGGGGCGCCGAGATTGCCGTTGACAGGCCGGGCCACCTCCTCTAGAACCGAGTGACCCAGGCAGTGCCGCGAAACCCGTCCAACGGAGGACACCGAGATGAGACAGGCGCGCACGGTTCTCGCCCTGTTGCTGTCGATGGCCTGGCTCGGCGCGGGCACCGCCCTCGCCCAGGACAAGCCGATCGAGCTGAAGTTCGCGAGCTGGGTTGGCATCGCCCACGGTCACCACACCGGCGTGATGGTCCCCTGGGCCAAGATGCTCGAAGAGAAGAGCGGCGGCCGGCTCAAGGTGACCATCTACCCGGGCGGCACGCTCGGCAAGCCCGCCGACCACTATGACCTCGTGGTGAACGGCATCGCCGACCTCGCGTTCACCTCCCCCGGGTACACGCCGGGCCGGTTCCCCCTGGTCTCGGTGAACGAGCTGCCGATGCTGTTCAAGTCGGGCAAGGGCGCCAGCCAGGCCGCCTGGTCGCTCTTCGACAAGCATTTCAAGGCCGAGTTCAAGGACGTGAAGATGCTCTGGATCTGGGTCCACCCGCCGGGTCACTTCCACCTGGCCAAGAAGCCGGTCCACAAGCTCGAGGACCTGGCCGGCCTGAAGATCCGCGCGGCCACGCCGATGCTGACCACGATGGTGAAGACCCTCGGGGCCATCCCGGTGAGCATCCCCGCCCCGGACACCTACACCGCGCTGGAGCGCGGCACGGTGGACGGGACCATCTTCCCGTGGGAGGCGATCTCGTCCTTCAAGATCGCGGAGGTGCTCAAGCATCACGCGGCGGTCAGCCTCTACGCCTCCCCCCTGATCACCTACATGAACCAGAAGAAG